>CAJDUX010000273.1_pt1 | contig 9916 bp, 10 predicted proteins | sample 7391081 | NCBI WGS metagenome assembly CAJDUX01 (sample SAMEA7055685, study PRJEB34461) | soil metagenome | biome: terrestrial ecosystem; feature: Peninsula; material: soil | place: Antarctica | collected 2016 | reverse complement strand
TGCTGGCCGTCATTGAACAGCTGGCGCGTGACGGGATGACCATGCTGCTCGTCACTCATGAAATGGATTTTGCACGGCGCGTTGCCAATACCATTGTATTCATGAACGAGGGCAAAATCTGGGAGACGGGCGAGCCCGAGGTGATGTTCACCAACCCGGAAACACCGGAATTCAGGGCGTTTGCTCGTCGCCACATCAAATAGAAGCTGTCACGCGGAAGGCTCTGTTGAGCCTGCGCGAGACGGCTTACAAGTGGCTGGGATCAGGGGGAGAATTAAATGAATGCACAAGCTGTGTCCGATCAAGACTATTACTTAAAGCCGGGTGACCACGTCCGTTTTGCAAAAACCATTGCTGAATGTGATGTCTATCAATTTGCTGGCATTACGGGCGATTTTGCGCCGGTACACACCAACCAGCAATATATGAAAGACTCTTTTTATGGCCAGAGAATCGTGCACGGTGTGCTGCTCATGGGGTTCATGTCGACCACCTCAAGCATGATGGTGGCCAAAGTTTCTGGCGAAGACAAGGAAGAGGTGCCGGTCTCTCTGGGATACGATCGGGTGAGGTTCCTGAAGGCCGCATTGATCGGTGACACCGTAACGGTGGACTATGAAATCACTGCTGTGGATGCCAAGCGGTCCCGAACTGTGGCGTCCGTCGCGGTGCATAACCAAGACGGCGAATTGCTGGCCGTCGCCCAGCATATTTTGAAGTGGGTCAGAAATGACCGGCCTGCAATGCGGCCTTCATCCCCTGGCTCAGCATGATTTGCAGGTAACGGTCGATCTGGTCGCCCCAGTCGGAAGAGTGTTGCAACGCCGGCGAGAAGAGGCCAGGCAAGGCCATCAAAGCAGCCGACAGTGCGTGAACGTCCTGTAAGTTACTGCCCAGTATTTTGCGCGTTTTGTCGGACTCGACCGAGCTTCCTGCCTTACGCAGCGCATTATGAACCGCAGCGGTGATCTCGTGGGCTCTAGGATCACGTAAGTCGTAGAACGTTCCCGCATCGGTCACGCCCAGGCAATAGCGCATCCAGGCCGCCGTCGCAAACGCAAACACATGCGTGTCTCTTTGGCTTGTCAGGCATTCCTGAGCGGCCGAAAGAATGCGTTGGGGCAATTTCTCGGTGCCATCCATGGCGATCTGATAGGTCTTGTGGGCGATGGCCGTGTTGGCAAATCGTTGGCACAAAGCAGCTGCATAGTCGTCGAAATCTACGCCGGGCAAAGCCTGCAAGGTGGTCGAGGCATGCTGCAGGTATTCACGGACTCTGCGTGCTACGGTGGCATCCTGCATGGCATCGCGTACATAAATATGACCCGCCACAAAGCCCGCGTAGGCCAGCAGCGAGTGTGCACCATTGAGCATGCGTAGCTTCATGTGCTCGTAAGGTGTCACGTCGTCTACCATCAGCGCGCCAACATTTTCCCACGCAGGCCGGCCCGATGGGAAATGGTCTTCGATGACCCACATGGTGAATGGTTCGGTCTCCACGGCCGCATAGTCTTCACACCCCAAGGCCTGAGCTGCGTCGTCGAGCGTTTTATCGGTCGCGGTGGGGGTAATGCGATCCACCATGGAAGACGGGAATGCCACGTGTGCGCTGATCCATTTCCCCATACCCGGCTCGATACGATCCGCCATATCGCATACGCCCGCTTGGAGCAGACGGCCGTTTTCAGGCAGATTGTCACAACACAACACAGTAAAGGGCGCGATACCTAGTTCGCGACGGCGGAGCAAACCCCAGACCAGGATACCCACGGCGCCCGCTGGCCGACCGGGGTGTAAAAGGTCATGTGCGATGGCGGGGTGTTCCTGTTGAACCCGACCGGTGGCGCGGTCTATGCCGTACGCTTTCTCCGTAACGGTCAGGGTCACAATACGTGTGCCCTCATTCGTCAGGGCCGTCCACAACAAAGCTGGATCGCGGCTAGCCGCGACTACACCTGCAATGCTGCCCACTACTCGTGCCTGTGTGCCACCCGGGTCACGAACCAGCAGGGTATACAGACCGTCCTGCGGGTTCAGTGCGTTGGCGGCGTCCTCGCCGCGCAGGCTTACACCCAAAATGCGCCAGTCACCCCCGTATCGGGCCAAGACGTCGTCGGTGTAAATCGCCTGATGGGCTTTGTGAAAATTCCCCACGCCCAGATGCACGATGCCCACGCCGTGTGTGCTCGGTTCGTACCCTGGCAAACGGGCTTTGTTACTGCGACCTTCAGACGCTGGAGAGGGCTTGGTAGCGGAATCGAGCTGCGCGGCGGGCCTGGCCTGTGCCAGCCATGCCGCGCTCAAGCGAGTCCGTGTCACGCAGCCAGCCCAAGTGCGCTGTGCTCCAGCGCACGGACAACCCCGCGTAGCTCGGCCAGGCCCCGCAGTCTGCCAATGGCGGGGTAACCGGGCTGCGCTTTGCGCTTCAGATCATCCAGGATGTTCTGGCCATGGTCGGGGCGAAACGGGATGGACGTGTCCAGTCGGCCTGTGGCGCAGCGCCGGCGTTCCTCCTGGATGGCGGCGGCTATCAGTGCCACCATGTCCGTGTCGCCGCTGAGGTGCTCTGCTTCGTGAAAGGAGCCAAAAACCGCCTCTGTTTCTCTATGCACATTGCGCAGATGCATAAAATGGACGCGGTCTCCCAGGCGCTGCATCATGCCAGGCAAATCGTTGTCGGCACGCGCGCCCAGCGACCCGGCACACAAAGTGATCCCGTTGGCCGGCAGATCTACCGCCTGCATTAACGCAGCATAATCGGCTTCGGTCGACATGATGCGGGGCAAGCCTAATAGCGGATATGGAGGGTCATCGGGGTGGCAGCATAGGCGAATCCCGACCTCCTGAGCAACTGGCGCAACTTGTTCGATAAAATCGAACAGGTGTTGGCGCAGGCGATCTGAATTCACGTTGCTGTATTCTTGCAAATGCGCACGCACGTCTTCCAGCGAAAGATGATCGGCCGCCCCCGGCAAACCGAATATAACGTTTTTGCTCAGTTGCTGTTGGCGCGCATGGTCCATGATCTGGTAGCGCATGCGAGCGGCTTCGGCGATCTCGGCCGGGAAAGACGCCGCTGCCCCCGGGCGCTGCAATATGTGAATGTCGAACGCGGCAAAGTCGGCGTAGTCAAAGCGCATGCAGTTTCCGCCATGCGGCAAACGCCAACTGAGATCTGTTCGCGTCCAGTCCAGTATCGGCATGAAATTGTAGCAAACCACTTCAATGCCGCATTGCGCCAAATGGCGCAAACTAGCCTTGTAGTTGTCCACATGAGTGCGCCAGTCTCCACGCTGTTTCTTAATGTCTTCAGACACCGGCACACTTTCGACAACCTCCCAGGCGAGGCCAGACGGTGATCCGTCTGCCATGTGGGCGATCTGAGTTTTGCGCTTTTCAATTTCAGTGGTGGACCACACCGCGCCCGTGGGCACGTGGTGTAGTGCCGATACTGCTCCCTGGACTCCGGCTTGTAGCATGTCGTCTACGCTGACCACGTCCTGGGGACCAAACCAGCGCCAAGTTTGCCTCATTGTTGTCACTCCTTTTGGGTGCCGCCGCGACGCCTCGAAGCGCCGATTCGTCTGAAAACGGTATGCCGGAAAATTAACGTCGGGCGCTAGTAGTTAGCCTGTGCAAGGCCTCGACGAAATAATAATCACCCCACATGACGCTTTCATCGACGCCGAGCTTGTTGCGCTGGTGATAGGTCGAATGTTTGATGATGCCGTGCCAGCCTTGGTCTGGATTGCCAAGGAATTCCGGACTGCTCAGACGCGCGACAATATGGCTGCCGTAGCGGTGGTAACCTTCACCGTTTGCTCCCAGAATATCTGCCAATTGAAGCATGCCTGCAGCAGTAATAGAGGCTGCTGAGGCCTCGTAGGGCAGGACAGGCGCAGGATCGTCCCAGTCATTGGGAGGGATATAGCGGTCGCCAGTGTGGTCGATATAGAAATCTGCAATCCCTGGTGGGTCGCCGCCCTGAGGAATTCGCCACTGTCGGGGTTGAACCAGCCTTCGTGAATCGTGCTGCCGTCGCCTCGCACCAGGAACCGGCGAGAGGTCAGGGCGTGTTGACGCGCGACCGCGGCCAGCGCCGCGTCGCCCGACAGTTCAGCGGCCTGGAAGATGATATCGACGTTCATCATGATGTCCACGAACGTGCTGCCCGGGTCTACGAACGACCTTAAATACTTGCCGTTTTGATTGAAGCGCTTGGCCATGGTTCGGCCAGCCCTGACAAGAATTTCCTTCGTCCGAGGGCCAGGGTCAACTTCATGCCATCTTCCCCAGCTGGGCGTGAAGAGGAACCCGATGTCGTGCGTCTCCTCGTCTGCGGCCCGCGGTTCGAGCAGGTGGCAGTAGTGTTCTGCTTGCTCGCGCCACCAGGGGTCCTGGGTGTGGAGTGCAATAATCCAGATCATGCCGGTCAGAAACCCACTGGACCAGCCCGGCGCCCACGGGTCGTCGGTAAAGTGCCAGCGTCCTCCCTCGGTGTAAGTGGGGAACTGGTCCGGATGGTCGCGGATAAGACGTTCGACCTGCCGCTGCGCAACGGTGAGGGCGGCTTTCAGATCGTTATTTGGATTATTTGAAGTCATTGGCTAGCCTCTCATGTTAGCTACTGGCATCGGGCGTATTGTATCCGCTTCGACCGGCGCGGAGCCGCGGTTGCAGCACGTGACTATATCCACGTCCGGACTTTTGCCCTGTAAGATGCGAAGTCGGCGCCGAATTTTTCCTGGAGAAATCGCTCTTCTGGCTGGATTTGATATCGATGGATGTAAAGAGCAAACGCGAAAGCAAACAGCTCGGGTTGCGGGTAAAGCGATAGATTCCGGACGTGACCAAGGTCGATGCCGAGCCCGGCCTTCTTGGGTCTGATGTGGTTTGCGCGCGTTTGAAGGTGATTATGCCTGCCATGCTGAGGCTTAGCCCAGCTAGACCGATGATGGCTGCACCTGTAACGCTGTGGAGCGCGGGCAGCGTGAGCCCCGGTAGAAAGACGGAAAACAGCCACATGACCAAGGCGGTCGCGAGCATGACGATGGGTGGCGGAATCTTCAATTCAAGAGAATTCATACGTGTCTCCGTTTCGCGGGGCTTGCAGCCGCTTGTTATAAAACTGACAATCGTCAATCTATACTTGATGCATGTGCGACGATGATACTGTGCTTGTCGTACCCATGCGTTGCTCTGAACGTTATTGGCGCGGGCTATGGGCCGCTGATTGCAGCGTCCATTTGACCATTTCAGCGGCCAGTCTGTCTGCAGCACGGCCAAAAGCTACCACCACCTCTGGCGTTTCTTTGCCTTGGACGGGCTGGGCGACATCGAAGCGGCGTGTGGCGACAACACGATTGTCGTCAGGTCGCGTCAGCGAGGCATCGTAGTGGATATGTACGACGGGGATGCCGTCTTGGTACACCACCTGAAACGCCACTAGGTCACCTCCGAGCTCGAAATCCGCGGCTACGTTACCAGTGTCGATACTGACTGAATTCAGCCGACCATTGGCGCGAAATGCACCAGCGAGTCGGTCGCGTAACAGGATGGGTGCCGGATCGCTCCAGCGAACGCCGCTATATGCGCTGACCTGGCTGCCCTGGGGCACCACCAACACACGCTGGCTGTCGATAACCTGGCTGCTGTATGGTGTGGCGATGAGTAACGACCAGGGCAAGGCAGGGAGCGTCCTCGTTTCTGTTTGCCTGGAGACTGCCGAAGCGGGGAGCTGGTACACGATTAATGTTTCGGGCTTAGGCAATATAGAGCAAGCCGATAAACTCAATGCCGCCATCAACATTCCGACACGGCAAATGATTTTTGCTCGGCACAGAGAATTGATCATGGTTGAAACTCCTGTACTTTTTCGCGGCCCAACAAATAATTGGTGGGGTTTTCTTCCAGACGGCGGGTCACTTTGCGCATCGAGGCCAGCGTACTACGCAATTCTTGCAGTGCAGGCCCAATGTCGCTGAAACCTTTGCGCGCTATCAAGAGCACGAGTCCCTTGATTCGTGACCAGCGCATTGGTGTTTTGCATTAAGTGAGTGGCTTGTTGCAACGCGATCGTGGCCTGCTTGCTCGCGGTAGTCAAGGACTGCAACAAGGCAGATACGTCGTCTTTCTGCCCGGCCATTGCATCGGCTACCTGTTCCAGCGATTCCAATGTTTTGTTCAGATGTCGCGCGGTGTCCGCAGACAGGATAGCCTTGGCGTTCATCACAAGCTCCGTGATGTTCGTTGTTAAGTTATCGCTATTGGCAAGCAGTTGGGTGAGCGCTGAAGGAGTCGCCACGATAACGGGATCTTGTTTTCCCTTGGCAACCAGAGGAGGGCTGTCTGGCGTTCCGTCGCTCAGTTCGATGACTACCGTGCCCGTAATACCGGTCAATACCAGTCTCGCGCGTGTATCCTCCCGGATTGGAACAGTATTATCAACACGGATACGTGCCCGCACTCGGCGCGGATCTTGTGGAACCAGTGAGAGATCGGTCACATCGCCCACTTTTATGCCGCTGTACTGCACAGCGCTGCCTTTGGACAAACCCCGCACGGTTTCGTTAAAAATCACCGTGTAGTTCTGGAGATCGACATGCTGGTACGACTTGCCAAGCCATAAGGCGAACAGCAAGGCGGCACCGGCGACAATCACGGTGAAGAGACCAATCAGAACATGATGGGCGCGTGGTTCCATTACTTGATCTCCCGAGCCTGTTTACTGGCCCTGCAGGCCGCGCGTCCGCGTGGCCCGTGAAAATAATCATGCACCCATGCATTCTGGGTGGCCTCGACGACAGGCAGCGTGTCAGCCACCAGTACTTTCTTATCCGAAAGCACGGCTACTCTGTCGCAAATGGTGTAGAGCGTATCAAGGTCATGGGTAACAAGAAACACCGTGAGCCCCAGCGCGTCGCGCAATGTAAGAATCAATTGGTCGAATGCTCCGGCGCCGATGGGATCCAGCCCAGCGGTGGGTTCATCCAGAAAAAGTACTTCAGGGTCCAGCGCCAGTGCGCGGGCAAGGGCGGCGCGTTTGACCATGCCCCCTGACAAAGAAGCGGGATACTGATCGCCGGCGGCCGCCGGCAAGCCCGCAAGCGCAATCTTTACACCCGCCAGATGCTCGGCTTCGGCGCGGCTAAGTCCGGAGTGTTCGATCAGGGGCATGGCGACGTTTTCGGTGATGGTCAACGACGAGAAAAGAGCTCCGCGCTGGAACAGCACACCGAAGCGGCGCTCCAGTCGGGAGCGTTGCGCTGCAGAGAGCGCCAGCGCGTCCTGGCCGAAAATATGCACCGAGCCTTGCGCGGGCTTTTGCAGCCCAACGATGGAGCGTAACAGTACGGACTTGCCGCTACCGGAGCCTCCCACCACGCCGAGAATTTCTTTGCGATAGACGTCAAGGTTCAGATCTTGATGCACCACGTGCGCACCAAATTGATTGGTCAAATTTCGCACTTTGATAATTACTTCGTGGCTCACTGATGCGGTGGGGGCTACCATCCCATCTCCATGAAGAATAATGCGGCCAGCGCGTCAAGCAGGATAACGATAAAAATCGCCTGCACCACAGCAGAGGTGGTGTGTTCACCGACTGATTGGGCACTACCGGACACCTTGAAACCTTCCAGGCAACCAATGAGCGCGATGACATAGGCGAAAATGGGTGCCTTGACCATGCCAAGCAAGAAATGCCGAAGTTCAATGCCTTGCTGGAAAATAGAAAAGAACATCGTCGGAGATATATCCAGCGCTACAGCACATACCAGGGCGCCGCCCAATATTCCCGAAATCATCCCGACAAAGGTCAATAGCGGCATGGACACCAGTAAGGCCAGTATCCTGGGCAATACCAAAACCTCAATTGGATTTAGTCCCGACATACGAATCGCATCAATTTCCTCGTTGGCCTTCATGGAACCAATTTGTGCTGTGAAGGCGCTGGCGGTGCGTCCTGCCATCAGGATCGCCGTGAGCAATACGCCAAATTCGCGCAGAAAGGAAAACGCGACCAGGTTAACGGTATAGACGGTAGCGCCAAAGGTGGCTAGTACCGTCGCGCCCAAAAACGCAATCACCGCACCCACCATGAAGGTCAATAGGGCCACAATGGGAACGGCGTTCAACCCCGTTTGTTGAATTTGAGCGGTCACCGAAGTTATCCGCCAGTGCTTCGGACGCACGAGATTTCGCGCGAGCGCTTCCAGCGTAAGCCCCATGAATCCTAGCAACACACCACTTTGCTCCCACACTCGCTCCATGCGGATTCCGATCCGTACCAACAGTGCTTCGGGGAGGGACGATTTCGTTTCTGAGTTCTGCTCACCCACTTTGCTTTGTGCAAGTGCCACTGCCTGCAAAAGCGCACCGCGCTCGGCGGGTAATGTCGAGAGCAGGTCAGCTAGCGTTTCGTCTGGGGCCAGCAATTCGAGCAGGCGTGAAGCGCCCGCCGTGTCCAGCGCAGTAATGCCTTCGCCGTTGACGCGATCCGCCGATCGTATCGTCTTACTGCCATGTTCGGTGCGCAAGCGCGTGATTTGCCGCCCCAGCACTGTATAGTTTTCAAGCGTCCAATCACCGTGCAGGCTCAGGGTGTGGGAATCACCATGCGTATCCCAGCTAAGGAATTCGAAGTCGGAAGCGTGTGTCATAACCACGTTCGAGCAGGGCTAGATGCATGCATGAAGAAGTCCACTGTTTTCCGCACGTGCTGTTTGATCTCCGCGTCGTTGCCGATGGGCATGCCTGGGTAGTGAGTGGTTGTTTCGACAAAATTGCTTAGCGGCGTGATGGCGACTTCGCCCGCCATTTGCCTCAATTGCGGTATGCGCGATAATTCGCTCGTAATTAACCGTGCCCATTGAACGGCTTCGTCGGAGCTTGAATAGCTCTAAATAGGAGGTTGCAAGAGCCGTGGCGAGCCATGCCCTGCTTGTCGTCTGGTTCGTACAACGCCCGTCTTCAAATAATGTTACGGACGCAGTGCTATTGTAGGCTAATTCCCACCGCAGGAACGGGCGCAGCAAGCTACTGCAAATGCTTTCTTGCTCCTTTCGACCCCTTGCTTGTGCCGTGTCTTCGTCGTCGCCTGAATCATGATGGCACTCTTTGGTGTCCGTGTGAAAATGTCGCGACGAGGGTGCGCGTGCACTACGTCGTGTGGACGCTTTGTCCGGGCGGCACTATAGTGTTGTGTGCGGCCGCCGCCTTTTGGGCGTGGGCCGATTCCCCCGTAAAACCGCGAGTATGCATGGCTTCCAAAATCCCTGAAACCCCCGAGATCATTCACTTGAACGACGCGCACGCTTCGATCGCGCTGGCGCCATCGGCCGGCGGCCTGTTGATGCGATGGACGGTCGATGGCAAAGACATCATCCACTGGCCGCGAGACCCCGACTGGACGCCTCCGCACAGGATACGCGGCGGCGATCCGCTGCTGTTTCCATTTATTGCCAGGCATTATGTGGACGGCAGGCTTGGCTTCTGGAAGGATGCGGCGGGCGTGGTGCGCGCCATGCCCATGCATGGCTTCGCACGCGACCTGTCGTTTGACCACCGCATAGACGACGATGGCCTGGGCGTGGCGCTGACGCTGCGTGACAACGCCGCCACGCGCGCCATGTATCCCTTCGGATTTGTTTTCGCCGCGCATTACCGTCTGTCGGGCGCCATGCTCGAGGCGCGTCTGGTGACCACCAACACAGGCGCGGCACCCATGCCCTACTACCCGGGGCATCATTTCTATTTCGATCTGCCCCCGCAGCATCGCGGCGACACCCTGTTGCACCTGCCTGACAATACTGTGCAGCAGGCGAAGCCTCATGGCGGAGTGACCGCGCCCGTGCCGGGGGCGGCTTCTTATTCACTGGCTGATCCGCAGTTGCTTGATCGGTTCCATGTGCTGCAC
>CAJDUX010000104.1_pt1 | contig 9968 bp, 7 predicted proteins | sample 7391081 | NCBI WGS metagenome assembly CAJDUX01 (sample SAMEA7055685, study PRJEB34461) | soil metagenome | biome: terrestrial ecosystem; feature: Peninsula; material: soil | place: Antarctica | collected 2016 | reverse complement strand
CGCGATCACGCCCCAACTGCGTGTGTCTGCCAACGTAGGGCGAGAACTCAATAACTACACGACACCCGACAAGCAAAGTTACCCCACGAGCGGTTTCGCTGTGAACTGGACTCCCTCCCCGATGACGACATTGTCCGCATCCAGGGAGCGCCGTTCTTTCGGAGAATCCCACAACGTGAGTTTCGAGCACCGGACCGGACGAACGGTGTGGAAATTCACCGACTCGAAAGACATACTTCAATCACAAGGCCAGACGGGGGTTGTAAATCTGGGGTCCATTTACGGCCTCTTGTACAGCCAATTTGCATCCATCGAACCCGATCCGACTGCCCGCGCCCAATTGGTCAACGCATTCCTGCAAGCCAACGGATTGAACCCCAACACAACGGTGGTCAGTAACTTCTTGCCATCGGCCGTCTCCCTGCAACGCCAACAGGAGTTGTCATTTGCTCTGCTTGGCGTGCGAGACACGATCACATTCATTGCCACAAGGCTGGAGATTAGCGGGCTCAATGGGGCATCGACGGTTGCCAATAATCTCAATAGCTCCCTGTTCTCTAATCAGTTCGGTTTCGGCGTCAACTACACGCATCGTTTGACGCCTGATTATTCGTTGGGAATCATGGCCTCGCAGCAACGCACCTCACCCTTGGGGCTGTCAAATGGTCAAGACGGAACATTGCGATCGCTCAACTTGAATGTCAGCGGCAGAGTAGGCAAGCGTACTACCGCTTCGGTCGGATTTCGCCGCGTCGTTTACAGCGCGGCTGCGCCATACAATGAAACCGCTGTTTTCGGCACTTTGATCGTGCAATTTTGACCCATGTATGAAGCTTTTTACGGACTAACCAGCAAGCCTTTTCAGCTCAACCCTGATCCGAGCTTCTATTTCGCCAGTAAACAGCACCGTAGGGCCAAGGCCTACCTCGAGTATGGTGTCCAACGAAATGAAGGCTTCATTGTCATCACAGGTGAGGTTGGAGCTGGTAAGACAACCATTGTGCGCGGCCTTCTTGCCAGCCTGGACTCAAAAAAAGTTGTCGCCGCCAATCTTGTTACCACGCAGCTGGACGCCGAGGACACGCTGCGCATGGTGGCGGCTGCATTTGGTGTTCGGGTCAAGGATGCGTCGAAGGCCGAAGTTCTATTGGCACTGGAAGCGTTTCTAGTCCACCAGACAACTCAGGGCAAGCGCTGCCTGCTGATCGTGGACGAAGCGCAGAATCTCACTGCACGGGCAGTAGAAGAGTTGCGTATGCTGTCAAACTTTCAGTTTGGCCAACAAGCACTGCTACAGACGTTCCTCGTGGGGCAACCTGAATTTCGCACCATTTTGCAAAGCCCCACCATGCAGCAACTCAGGCAGCGTATTACCGCTACCTGCCATATCGGCCCGTTGTTGTTGGATGAAACACAGGGTTATATTGAGCACAGGCTGAAATGTGCAGGCTCAACTGGACGCCCAACATTCGACCCGGCCGCCTTTGAAGCGATTTTCAAAGCCTCCGGTGGAATCCCCCGGCGTATCAACCTGATTTGCGACCGACTACTGCTACTCGGTTTTCTGGCCAACAAAGCCAGCTTTGGCGTTCAGGACGTCAACAGCGTAGCGAGCGAGATTCACGATGAATCGACACCCCCATCCACCCGCGAGTTGAGGGGCACATCAACCGAGGACGACTCCAGCCTTCAAAGTTTGACGACAACCGGAACGATCGATGTTGATCTCGCAAAATTGCAGTTCACTCCGGAACTCGCAGGCTCTATCTCTGGCCAAATCAATGCCTTGAGCGCTGAACAGCACGATAGCCGATTGCGGCGGCTCGAACTGGGCATGGCCCGTCTTGAGCGGATCAATCTCGAGGTTTTGTCAATGCTGCAAAAACTTGTGACAGCTGTCAGCAAACCCAGTCAGGAAGAACATTCGTGAGCAATCCACGTGTCACAAAAGTGCCCGTTGTGGGTTTGGGCCCTGTCATTTGCGTGGTGGGTGCCCGACCCAACTTCATGAAAATGGCCCCTATTCTCAGGGCAATGGCTGCACACACTCCTCAGGTACCAGTTTTGCTGGTGCACACTGGCCAGCACTACGACCAGGCCATGAGCGGGCGTCTTTTCGAAGACCTGGGTCTGCAGCGACCCGACGTCAATCTCGAAGTAGGCTCTGGCACCCATGCGATACAAACCGCTGAAGTCATGCGTCGGTTTGAGCCTGTTGTTGATGCGCACTCGCCTTCCTGCGTGGCGGTCGTTGGTGACGTCAATTCGACGCTGGCCTGCGCTCTGGTCGCTGTCAAGAAAGGCATACCGGTAGTACACATCGAAGCTGGCCTGCGCAGCTACGACCGCACCATGCCTGAGGAAATCAACCGCATCGTCACTGATCAAATCTCTGCCCGGCTCTACACCACAGAGCGCACCGCGCAAGACAACTTGGTGCGAGAGGGCATACCGTCGCAGCGCGTTTGCTTCGTGGGGAACGTCATGATTGACTCAGTGGTTTACGGCCGGGCAAACGCACGCAACGCCGCCGAGACCTTGCGAGCCTGTCAAATGGACCCCGCAGTTCTGAGTGGCCCAGCCGGTTATGGCGTAGTGACTCTGCACCGCCCATCCAACGTGGACAAGGCGGAAACCCTGCGCGCTTTGCTGGAGGCGCTGGCTGAGGTTGCAGCCAAGTTGCCGCTGGTGTTCGCATTGCATCCCCGTACCCGCAGCAACATCGACCGTTTTGGCCTGATGCAGGGGTTGATGGCTGACGCCGCCGTCGTACTCACTGACTCGGGTGGCCTGCAAGAAGAGACTACAGCGTTAGGTGTGCCTTGCCTGACTCTGCGAGAAAACACTGAGCGCCCCATCACCATCGAGCAAGGTACCAACATGCTGGTTGGCCGGGATCGTGCTGCCATCGTGGCCGCAGTAGGGGAAATTTTGGCGGGCCGCGGTAAGCGCGGCCGACTGCCTGAATTGTGGGACGGCCACACAGCAGAACGGATCGCGGCAGACCTGTATCAATGGTTGATGAGCAAGCAAGCCGGCACGACCCTGAACCCCATTACCGCGTAGAAAACCAGCATGTCGACCGCATCCATTACCAACGCATTGACGATCGACGTAGAGGACTATTTTCAAGTTTCAGCATTTGCGCCGTATATTGCACGTTCCGAATGGAGCACGCGCGAATGCCGGGTCGAGCGCAACGTCGACGCCATTCTTGAGATGCTGGCCAGTCACGGCACCAAAGCCACCTTTTTTACGCTGGGCTGGATTGCCGAGCGTTATCCCCAGTTGATACGCCAGATCGTCAAGGAAGGGCATGAGCTGGCCAGTCATGGCTATGGTCACGAGCGCGCGTCGGATCAAACCGAAGAGGCCTTTTTTGCCGATATTCATCTGGCCAAGATCGTGCTGGAAGACTTGGCGGACGGCGAGGTGAATGGCTATCGCGCACCCAGTTTTTCGATCAGCACCGGCAACCTCTGGGCTTTTGACTGTCTTGTTCGAGCCGGCTACCGCTACAGCTCCAGCGTTTACCCGATTCGGCACGACCACTATGGCATGCCAGACTCGCCGCGGTTTGCGCATGAGGTGCGGCCAGGTCTGGTTGAAATTCCGATCACTACCTTACGACTGCTAAATCGCAATTTGCCATCCAGCGGCGGCGGATATTTCAGACTGCTCCCATATTCCGTGTCGCGCTGGATGCTCGGCCGGGTGAACGGACACGACCACGAGGCAGGCGTCTTCTATTTCCACCCGTGGGAGATTGACACCGGGCAACCCCGCATCGCCGGCATTAGCAGCAAAACGCGTTTTCGCCACTACGTCAACATTGGACGAATGAAAGGTCGTTTGAATCGTTTATTGGATGACTTCAAGTGGGGCCGCATGGACCACGTCTTTCTGGACAGGTTTACCAAAAATGGCCCACCAACCTGAGCCGTCGTTGTTGACTGTTAAGCGCCTGCAGCCTCAAGACCTTTCCGCAGCAGCCAGGTGGGATGCTTTCGTATTTGGATGTCCCGACGCCACTTTTTTCCATCGGGCCAGCTGGCAGAAGATCGTGCGCGACGTCTTTGGCCATGACACCTATTTTTTATATGTCGAAGCCGATGGTTCGATCCAGGGTGTTCTTCCCCTGGGTCATGTCCGCAGCTGGCTTTTTGGCAACTCGTTGACAAGTCTGCCGTTTGCAGTTTACGGTGGTGTTGCAGCTCAAAACCCACAGGCGGCACAAGCTCTGGAGACCGAGGCTCAAAACATTGCCAGGCGTCTGGGCGTAGCGCACCTCGAGCTGCGCAACATTAATTCGCGTCATAGCGATTGGCCCACACAAGACCTGTACGTCACCTTCCGCAAGGGCATTCTGGATTCAGAAGAAGCCAACTTGATGGCTATTCCGCGCAAGCAGCGCGCCATGGTGCGAAAGGGTATCAAGAACGGCCTGGCCAGCGAAATTGACAAAGACGCAAGCCGGTTTTTTCAACTTTATGCCAATAACGTACTGCGACATGGCACACCCGCCATGCCGAAGCGGTACTTCGATGCCCTGCTGCAAGAGTTTGGCACCGATTGCGAAGTGCTGACCGTCGTGGCACCGGACGGTAGCCCATTAAGCAGCGTGTTGAGCTTCTATTTCCGCGATGAAGTGTTGCCCTATTACGCCGGAGACGACGAGTCCGCCCGTCATCTCGCTGCCAACGATTTCAAATATTGGGAGTTGATGCGTCGCTCATGCGAGCGCGGGATCAAGGTGTTCGATTATGGCCGCAGCAAACAAGGCACAGGCTCATATTCGTTCAAGAAGAACTGGGGCTTTGAACCGCTGCCCCTGCACTACGAGTATTGCCTTTACAAGCGCGACGCCATTCCGCAAAACAACCCGTCCAATGCAAAGTACAAGTTGCTCATTGCCACGTGGCGGCATATGCCCCTCCGACTAGCCAACTGGTTGGGGCCCTTTGTCGTCAGGAACCTTGGCTGACCACCCCATGAGTAACCTGCTTTACTTGGTGCACCGGCTGCCCTACCCTCCCAACAAGGGAGACAAGGTGCGCTCGTATCACCTGCTCAAACACTTGAGCCGACAGCACCGTGTTTTTCTGGGTACGTTTGTGGACGATCCCGCTGACGAAGCTTATGTCGAGACCGTGCGAGCAATCTGCCCTGACTTGCATGTGACGCGGCTCAGGCCCCATATTGCGAAGCTGCGCAGCCTGGCAGGTTTGTTAACACATCAGGCCCTTGGGCTGCGCTATTACCGGAGCGCTGACCTGCAAGCATGGGTCGATCGGACACTGGCAAACCACAAGATCGACGCCACTATCGTTTTTTCATCCGTGATGGCTCAATATGTGCCGAATGCTTCTGACGACGCCGCCCCCCCCATGCTGGTCGATTTTGTTGATGTCGATTCTGCCAAATGGACGCAGTATGCGATCAGCCGCAAATGGCCTCTGTCCTGGCTATACAGACGTGAAGGCGAGCGTTTGCTGGCCTACGAGCGCGCGATTGCCATTCGCGCCCAATGCTCGTTTTTTGTCACGGAAAATGAGACGGCCCTGTTCCTCAAAATGGCCCCCGAAAGCGCAAACCGGGTTGACGTCATCAGTAACGGCGTAGATGCCGACTATTTTTCGCCTGCCACAGACTTTAAGTCCCCCTTCACTGGCAGTGGTTCCCCTGTGGGCGAAATACCGGTGGTATTCACCGGTGCCATGGACTACTGGCCCAACGTCGACGCCGTGACCTGGTTTGTTCAGCGCATCCTGCCTGAGCTGCTTCAAGCGTGGCCGCAGTTGCGTTTCTACATCGTCGGGCGTAGTCCATCGCCTGCCGTTCTGGGGCTGCGATCGAACAGCGTCGTGGTCACCGGCACCGTGCCAGACGTCCGACCTTTCCTGCAATATGCGTCCGTCGTCGTCGCGCCGTTGCGCGTGGCTCGCGGGATACAAAACAAAATCCTCGAGGCCATGGCCATGGCCCGGCCTGTGGTGGCGTCGCAGTCTTGCGTCGAAGCGATAGATGCTCGCCCCGGTGAAGAGCTGATCCCTGCCACCGATGCCTCCGACTTTGTGCGCGAAATTGATGCGCTGCTGCGAGTACCTGCGCGTGCCAGCGCCCTTGGCCACTCTGGCCGGCAGCGCGTGCTGGAAAGTTACAGTTGGGACGCTCACTTGGGGTGCCTGGACAAATATCTGGGTGACCGATCTCTTACGCGGGGCGTTGCATGAATTCAAACGTCGGGCTGAACCTGCCCAAAGCGAATACCGTTTGGAACGAACCGTGGCGCCAGACCTTGCCTGCACTACTGCTATTGCTGGCCTGGGTTTTGTTCCTCTACCGCGATACCGGCATCGCCATGGTGACCATCTGGGCGCGGTCTGAAACCTTCACCCACGCTTTCTTGGTGCCGCCGATCGTGCTGTGGCTGGTCTGGCGCCAACGCCAGCACTTGGCAGAACAGACACCGCAACCCGCCTTTGGCATCGCGCTCGGGGCGGTGGCGTGCATCGCTTTTGGCTGGCTCCTGGGCGACCTGGTGGCCGTCAACGCCGTCACTCAATTGGCGCTTGTGTCAATGATAGTTTTGGCAGTCGTGGCGGTATTGGGTTGGCCTACTGCGCGACTCATTCTTTTTCCGCTGGGTTTTCTGTATTTCGCCGTGCCTATCGGCGACTTCGTCATACCCAAACTCATGCTTTGGACCGCCGACTTTACCGTTGCAGGGCTACGCTTGAGCGGCGTTCCGGTTTACCGTGAAGGCTTCGAGTTTGTCATCCCATCGGGATCATGGTCCGTGATAGCGGCTTGCAGCGGCGTCCGCTATCTGATTGCTTCCTTGACCGTTGGCACCCTCTTTGCCTACCTGAACTACCACTCCACCAAGCGCCGCATCCTGTTTGTGATGGTTTCCCTTGTCGTACCAATCATCGCCAACTGGATGCGCGCCTACATGATCGTCATGCTGGCAAACCTTTCGGGCAACAGACTAGCGGTCGGAGTGGATCATCTGATTTATGGATGGCTATTTTTTGGGTTCGTCATCATGGTGATGTTCACCATAGGCATACGCTGGGCGGAGCCGGACGATCCCGAAAGGAAGGTCGACTCGGGAAAGCCAACACGATCCATGACGCAGCCATTCAGTCGCGCCAGGCTCTGGACTATTACGGGCTGCTTTGCCGCACTGGTAGCTCTACCACAGGTCGCACTGCGAGTGATCAACCGATCCGAAGGCGCCACCCAGGTTTCGCTCACCGCGCCGCGCGTATTGGCCGATGGCTGGCACGAAGTACCTTCCTCTGGATCGGTCTTCCAACCTGCGTTCCATAACCCTTCCGCCGAGTTCAATCGCAGCTTCATGCGCCAAGACCATACGGTGGGGCTGTACGTAGGGTACTACCGCCACCAGGACTACGACCGCAAGCTGGTCAGTTCCAACAACACCTTCGTCACCAGCAAGGATTCTGAATGGGCTCAGGTTGCCAGCGGTGATCGTATTGTCGACGTTGACGGAAAAACTGTGACTGCGCGGTTTGCCGATCTGCGCGGAGCCAACCAGTTGTCGCAAGTCGGCGCGTCCCGAATGCTGGCATGGCAAATCTACTGGATCAATGGCAGGCTGACCGCCAGCGATTACGCCGCCAAAGCCTATAGTGCGTTTTATCGCCTGACGGGACGTGGTGACGACTCTGCCGTCATCATCGTTTACACCCGCAAAGACCAAGCTGGAGGCGCCGAAACGGTGTTGCAGTCCTTCCTGTCAGCGAACTATGCGGCCATCGACGAGCTGTTGCTGAAAACGCGGCAGCAATGATTTCTAATAATTTACCGGAGGTTCTGCGATGTCTGTGGTTGCTGTAGTTGGTTTGGGTTATGTAGGTCTGCCCTTGGCGGTGGAATTTGGCAAGCACTTTCGCACCATCGGCTTCGACATTGCCCAGTTCAAAGTCGAGTCATGTCAGAGAGGCGTTGACCCTTCCCGCGAATTGACAGGGGATGAAATGCAGGCATCTCCGCATGCCGTCTACACCGCGGACCCCACACTGCTGGCCGAGGCCGACATCGTCGTCGTGGCCGTTCCCACCCCGGTGGACGAGGCGCACATTCCCGACTTTCGCCCACTCGTTGGCGCCAGCATCAGCGTCGGGCGCCACATGAAAAAGGGAGTTATCGTCGTTTATGAGTCCACGGTGTACCCCGGTGCCACCGAAGAAGTCTGCATCCCAGTTCTTGAGCGTGAGTCTGGCCTGAAGTGGAAGCAGGATTTTTTCGTGGGCTATTCGCCCGAGCGCATCAACCCCGGCGACAAGCAGCACACCCTCACCAAAATCCTCAAAATCGTGGCCGGCGACACGCCTGCAACGCTTGATAAAGTTGCTGCACTGTATGAGACCATCATCGTGCCCGGCGTCCATCGCGCATCGAGCATCAAGACAGCCGAAGCGGCTAAAGTAATCGAAAACACACAGCGGGATTTGAATATCTCCCTGATGAACGAGCTATCCATCATCTTCGACAAGCTCGACATCGATACCACAGAGGTACTCGCAGCGGCCGGCACCAAATGGAATTTCCTGAACTTCAAGCCCGGCCTGGTGGGTGGACACTGCATTGGCGTCGACCCCTACTACCTGACGCACAAGGCAGCCATGCTGGGCTATACCCCACAAGTCATTTTGGCGGGCCGCCGCATTAACGACGGCATGGGCAAGTTCATTGCCGAGCAGACTGTCAAGCACATGATCAAGTCGGGGAGTCGTATCAATGGGGCCAAGGTAAATGTTCTGGGGTTGACCTTCAAGGAAAACTGCGGCGATCTGCGCAACTCGAAGGTTGTCGACATCATCAATGAGCTCAAAACCTATGGTGTAGAAGTGTTTGTCTCCGATCCACGGGCCGAGTCAGCTGAAGCTGTGCGTGAATATGGCGTGCCGTTGCTACCTTGGGACGATATGCCCCGAGCCGACGCGATTGTGGCTGCCGTAGCACATCGCGAATTCATCGAGTTGACTGTTAAAGATTTCGACCAAAAGCTCATCAAGGGCGGCGCATTTATTGACGTCAAGGCTGCTTTCGATCGCCGCGCCATTGAAGGTGCTGGATACAAACTCTGGCGTCTGTAAATGCCAGATCGCCGCCCTCTGGTGCTTCATGTGATGTATCGCTTTGACACAGGCGGGCTTGAGAACGGCGTTGTCAATCTCATCAATCACATGCCAACTCAGGCTTACCGACACGCAGTCCTGGCACTTACCGAGGTCACCGAATTCCGCCACCGCATTCAGCGTACGGACGTTGAGTTCATCTCGTTGCGCAAGTCGCCAGGCCACGGCTTCTGGCAGTACCCGAGATTGTTCAAACTGTTTCGACAATTGCGTCCCACCATCGTGCATAGCCGCAACCTCGCCGCGCTGGAGGTGCAACTTCCAGCCTGGGCGGCAGGAGTACCGGTCCGCATACACGGGGAACACGGCCGTGATATGGGTGACCTGGACGGCAGCAACGTCACTTATCAACGAGCGCGCCGGTTTTACAGGCCGTTTGTCCATCATTACACGGCGTTGTCGCGCGACCTCACTGAGTATCTGGTGGACAAGATTCGGGTACCCCCAGACGACATCACGCAGACGTGTAACGGGGTGGATACCGGCGTCTTTCAACCGGCTCGGGATGGTCCGCAGCTTATTAGCGGTTGCCCGTTCGACCCCACTCAGCATTGGCTCATTGGTACCGTGGGCCGCATGCAAGCCGTCAAGGATCAGCTTACGCTCGCGCGCGCGTTCGTGCGCGCCCTAACGCTGGCTCCCGAGTTGAAGCAACGCGTGCGTTTGGTCATTGTTGGAGAGGGTCCAATGCGCGCGCCGGTCCAAGGTGTGCTGGACGCAGCGGGGCTAGGAAAACTGGCGTGGTTACCCGGTGAACGCGCCGATATTGGCGACGTCATGCGAGGCCTGCATGCTTTT
>CAJDUX010000173.1_pt1 | contig 9974 bp, 9 predicted proteins | sample 7391081 | NCBI WGS metagenome assembly CAJDUX01 (sample SAMEA7055685, study PRJEB34461) | soil metagenome | biome: terrestrial ecosystem; feature: Peninsula; material: soil | place: Antarctica | collected 2016 | reverse complement strand
CTGGTCGCATCTGTTAGGCACCGATCAGTTGGGGCGCGACGTGCTGGCCAGGCTACTGTATGGCATCCGCGTATCGGCGCTGATCGGCATCACCGCAGCCATAATGGGCGGCGTAATCGGCACGACCCTGGGTCTGACCGCCGGCTATTTTGGTGGCACCACCGACCGAATAATTTCGTTCTTTATTACCGCGCGTCTGTCGCTGCCCATCATATTGGTGGCGTTGGCGGTCGTGGCGCTTTTTGGCGCATCAATGACTCTGATGGTGCTGGTGTTGGGCCTTTTACTGTGGGACCGTTATGCGCTGGTCACACGGGCCGTAACGGCTGGGCTGCGCAATGCTGAATTCGTCACTGCCTCGCGGATCCAGGGCTGTTCCCACTTGCAGATCATGTGGCACGATATTTTGCCAAATCTGTTCGGCAACATTGTCATCATAGGTACCATAGAGGCCGCCATGGCGATCACGCTGGAAGCTTCTCTGTCGTTTCTGGGCCTGGGCGTGCCGCCACCTATTCCTTCACTAGGCTTGATGATCGCCGAAGGCAAGGAACACCTGCTCTTTCAACCTTCATTGGTCGTTATCCCCAGCGTGGTGCTGTTTTTGCTCGTGTTGTGCGTCAACCGCTGCGGCGAAGCACTGCGCGCCATTCAAGCGAGGGACTAGCCATGAAAGATCATCACGTCCTATTGCACATGGACAGTCTGAATATCGACATTGACATCGGCGGGACGAGCAAAAAGGTGGTGCGCGATGTCTCCTTCACGCTGGAAGCGGGGAAAACCCTGTGCATCGTCGGCGAGTCGGGCTGCGGCAAATCGCTGACAGCGTTGTCCATTCTGGACTTGCTGCCGGCTGCAGCAAAGCGCCGCGTAAAGTCGCTACGTTTTGGTAACACCGCGCTTGAGCACCTGGGCGCACGCGAGCTGGCAAGCATACGAGGCGCACGCATCGCGATGATCTTTCAAGATCCCATGACTTCTCTCAACCCGGTATTTACGGTAGGCACTCAGTTAGTCGACGTGCTGCGCCGACACAAGCCAGTCAGCCGACGCGAAGCTCGCGAGCGAGCCAGCTATCTTCTGGAACGCGTAGGAATCAACAACCCGCAGACTCGCTTGGAGCAGTATCCGTTTGAACTCTCGGGAGGGTTGCGTCAGCGAGTCATGATCGCGATGGCGCTAATGTGCGGGCCCGAACTGTTGATCGCCGACGAGCCGACCACCGCGTTAGACGTTACGGTGCAGGCTGAACTGCTGGAGCTACTTAAGGATATCCAGAACGAATTCAAGCTGGGTCTGATTTTTATTTCACACGATCTGGGCCTGGTCTCCAAGATTGCAGACGACGTGATCGTGATGTACGCGGGCCAAATCGTCGAATCGGGATGCGCAAATGATGTGCTGCGCAATCCCCTGCACCCATACACAGAACTGCTGCTGCGCTGCGTGCCTCGCCCCGGCGCCTCCGTACCTAAAAGTCCCCTGATGTCCATCGCGGGCTCGGTGCCATCACTAGACACCGAAATCGTGGGCTGTGCATTCTACGACCGCTGCCCTGTACACGAAGACGCCTGCCGTCAACCGTTGCAGCAGGCGGAACAAGGCACCCACGGCTATTTGTGCATCAAGCCAGGTGCCATGCGCCGCTGTGCAGAGGCATTGCCATGACGATTCAATCCAGCAATAGCCTGGCCTTGGCCGGCGTGTCGTTTGCCTACGGCAAGGCTGGGCTGCTTACTCGTCAAGCGCCACAGCCGGTGCTGCATTCGATCGATCTGCGCGTCACCTCGGGCACCACGACCGGGCTGGTAGGCGAATCAGGCAGCGGCAAATCCACCATCGCCAAATTATTGCTTGGCCTGGCCACTCCCTCATGCGGCCAAGTGTTACTCAACGACAAGCCGCTCAATGCGCTCTCGCGCCTGGATCTGGCCAAGACGCTGCAAATGGTGTTCCAGGATCCTTATTCGTCTCTCAATCCTCGCATTACCATCATCGAAATATTGACCGCGCCCTTGCGCGTGCATGGTGTGGGCGACACCGCGTCGCGCCGAAAAGAGGCGCTTCGAATGATGGAAGCCGTGGGGCTTACGTCTGACTTCGCGCAGCGCTACCCGAAGGAACTATCTGGCGGCCAACGACAACGGGTAGCCATCGCACGAGCGCTCATGCTGCAACCCAAGATTATTATCTGCGACGAGCCCACCTCGGCGCTGGACGTATCGGTGCAATCGCAAATCCTTAACCTGCTGCTCGACCTGCAACGAGAGTTTAATCTGGGCTACCTGTTTATCAGCCACAACCTGGCAGTCGTGCAGCATATTTCTGACGATATCGTAGTGCTGCAGGCTGGCCGAGTGGTCGAGCGAGGTGAGGCGCAAGCCGTGTACTTCAAGCCCGTTCATGCCTACACCCGGCAACTGATTGGCGCGGCGCTGACGCCGCCCTGATGTCGTACCTGAAACCGACTTCCCTTTTTACCGAAACCTTTACTCGACGAGAACAACGTGACTACCCTACATGAAGATTCCCTGGTCATAGACGGCTTGATCGTGGCCAATTGGACCCGCGCTGTTTTTGAAGACATGCGCCGCGCCGGACTGAGCGCGGCTAATTGCACCGTATCGGTGTGGGAAGGGTTTCAAGATACCGTCAACAACATCGCGCGCATGAAAGTTCAGATTCGCGACAACTCCGATCTGCTGACATTAGTGCGTACCACGCACGACATTACTCAGGCCCGGCAAACTGGAAAAACAGGCATTGTGCTGGGATTTCAAAACGCGCAGGCGTTTGAAGACAACCTGGGATACATCGATGCGTTCTGGGATATGGGTGTGCGGGTCGTCCAATTGACCTACAACACACAAAACCTGCTGGGCACTGGGTGCTATGAGCGTGACGGCGGTCTGTCGGGCTTCGGCCACGAAGCCGTCGCAGAAATGAATCGCGTGGGCATGTTGATCGACCTATCGCACGTTGGCGCGGTGACGGCGCGTGAAGCCATTACCGCCTCCAGACAGCCTGTTTGCTACTCTCATTGTCTGCCCTCCGGTTTAAAGGCGCACCCGCGCAACAAGAGCGATGAAGATCTCCGGTTTATTGCCGAACACGGAGGTTTCATCGGGATTACCATGTTTCCACCCTTTATGGGTGCCGGCGCCAACGCAACGGTTGACGACTACGTCGCCGCCATCGACTACGTAATTGACTTGGCCGGTGAAGACAATGTGGGTATCGGCACCGACTTTACTCAAGGTCACGACGCGGCATTTTTTGACTGGATCACGCTGGATAAAGGCCGCCATCGCAGACTGACGAACCATAGCGCCGAAACAACAATAACTTCGCCCGCTGGGCTATCGACGATCGGCGAGCTGCCTAATCTGACCATCGCCATGGAACGTGCGGGATGGCGAGAGTCACGTGTACGCAAAGTATTAGGCCAGAACTGGATGGATCTTTTCGCCAGGGTCTGGCGTAGCTGAAAGGCACGGCCGCGCTGATGCCTCATGTCATGTAAATAGCCACTTGCTTCCCCGTTAAACAGAGAACCCCAATTATGTATACCCTGAAACCCCTGCCGCCTCAGATTGAACCTTCGCGCTTGAATCTGCTGGCCCAGGCCGAGCCGGCTACCATAGGGCACTTTCTGCATACAGGCTTCATGGACCCAGAAATCCGGGCGCTGTTCTCGCAAAAACGCATTGCAGGCACGGCCATAACGGTACGCTGTCCCGGCCTGGATGGAACGATAATGCACTACGCCATGGGACAGGCCCGTCGTGGCGATATCCTGGTCATTGATCGCTGCGGAGATCATCGGCACGCCGCTCTGGGCGGCGCTCTTGCTTACGCAGCGCGTGCCGCCGGTATTGCCGGAATCATCGTCGACGGGATGGTGACCGATATCGGTGAGTTGCGCCAACTTGGCGTACCCGTGTGGGCGCGAGGCTTATCAGCCATCACCATCAAGCTGCTTAATCTAAGTGGCGATTTTTGTTGCTCTGTCTCTTGCGGTGGCTTAACAGTGAATCCGGGCGACGCCATTCTGGCCGACGAAAATGGCATTCTGGTATTGCCCCCGTCTTTGGTCGAATCGTCGGCCACCAAAGCCATCGCGCTTCAATCTGCCGAGAAGGATATTCTGGCACGCCTGGACGCCGGCGAGAAATACCCCGATATTTTCGGAACAACGGCAATTATAAATAGCCACAGGGCGCCGGAATAACAGCGGACACGTCAATGCAATCACCATTTTATCGTTGCCGACAAGACTGTCGCGGCAGTGCCTGGCCGCCACTGGCCTCCCGATGAGGTAACCTCAGCATGATCGCTATTGCCGCAAGCCCTCAATTTTTTATGGAACCGCTATGAGCAGACCCCAAGCCATACCTACCGTTCAGATCGACAATGACATGGTCAAAGTCACCCAGTGGCGTTTTCCCCCCAACGCTGAAACAGGCTGGCATCGCCATGAAATGAACTATGTGGTCGTACCGCAAACCACTGGCGTCCTGATACTAGAGACCCCACAGGGCGAAACCTCCAGTCAACTGACCACCGGGGTGCCGTATTACCGACCGATCGGCGTTGAACACAATGTTGTCAATCCCGGAAGCAGCGACTTTATTTTTATTGAAATAGAGCTGAAATAATCCACGGGGGCCAAACCACCGCTAACATTGAGCGCGGCGACAAGCGTCCCAACCGTCAGGAATCTGTCAATGGAAACCTTTTTTCATCCTGAACAGCTACTGCATCATCCAAACACCTATTTTTCCCGCGGCCGAATGCGTGTGCCACAAGAAATCCCGGAAAGGGCGACGCGGTTGCTGCAGGCTATAAGCCAGCTGCAATTTCCGGTCACGCAGCCCATCGATTATGGGATGAAACCGCTGCTCGGCGTTCACGGCATCGCTTACCTGCGTTTTTTGGAAGCGGCGCACCGCCGCTGGAAGGAAATGCCTCCCGACTGGGGCGAGGAGGTCATGTCGAATATATTTGTGCGTGAACCCAATGCTCTGCGCGGAATTTTGGCCGAAGCGGCCCGCTATCTGGCCGATGGCAGTTGCCCCGTGGGCGAATCAACGTGGCGTTCAGCTTACTGGTCGGCCCAAAGCGCCGTGGCTGGAGCCCATGCATTACTCAACGGCACGAAAAAGGCCTACTCGTTGTGCCGCCCTCCCGGTCACCACGCACGATATGCGGCCGCCGGTGGTTTCTGTTACCTGAACAACGCGGCCATTGCTGCAGACGTATTACGCGAAAAATTCGGGCGCATTGTCGTGTTGGACACCGATATGCATCACGGACAAGGCATTCAAGAAATATTCTATGAACGCGACGATATTTTTTATATATCGATCCATGGTGACCCCACTAATTTCTACCCCGCGGTCAGCGGTTTTGGCGATGAGCGGGGCTTCGGAAAAGGCAATGGCTACAACCTGAACTTACCCATGCCTCACGGATCCAGTGAAGCGATTTTTTTCGACCATCTAAGCCGTTGGGGTTTGACATCTATAAGGATGATCCCCAATCTCAAGTGGCGGTGTCGAGTGAAGGTTTCCAGCGGCTGGGACACGCTATCAAGAGTCTTGATTTGCCCACACTGGTCGTACAAGAAGGTGGCTATCATCTTGAAACGCTGGATCGTAATCTGACCAACTTTTGTCGCGGCCTTCTCAGTTAAGGCGGGCGGTGCCGTCCAGTTGTGCGTCGATGACTGCGGCCAGAATATCAAAGGCCGGATCGATCTCAGCCATCGGCACGGCGGCATAGCCCATCAACAGACCCTTCTTCTCAGCGCCCACTTTCATATAATAATTGCTTAGTGGCCGCACCACGACGCCTTGCGCAATGGCGTCGTACGTAACTCGACGATCGTCGATACGGCCAGGCAAGGCCAGTACCAGATGCAAGCCTGCATGCTCGCCCACGATATCAAGGCTATCCCCGTACCGTCTGGTAATGGCCGCAATCAAACCAAGGCGACGCTCGGCATAAAGATTACGTACTCTTCTGATATGAGAAGCCAGATGCCCTTCGCGCAAAAACTCTGCCAGAACCGACTGCGTAATGAGTTGCCCCTCGCGATACAGTTCAGCCACCGCCCCGGCAAAGTGCGTTGCGAGATCTTCGGGAACCACCAGAAAACCAACTCTTAGGCCTGGAAACAAAGTCTTGCTGAAGCTGCCCGCATAGAACACCAGGCCGCCTTCATCGAGCCCTTGCAGCGACGGCAGCGGCCGGCGGCCAAAACGAAATTCGCTATCGTAGTCATCTTCAAGAATCCAGCAACCATTTTGCCGTGCATACTCCAGCAACATGCGCCGACGCGCCAGACTCATCACCATGCCTAGTGGATACTGGTGAGAAGGCGTGACGACAATCAGTTTGGGCGGTGTAGCCAACTCTTCAGCCGTCGGGCACATGCCTTCTTGATCAACACTGATTGGAACGGCTCTCAAACCCGAAGACAGCACCAGGTTGCGCACCCCCCAATATGACGGCTCTTCGATCCACACCGCATCGCCAACCTGGCATAGCAGGCGAGTGGCGACATCGACGGCCTGATGTATGCCTGTGGTAATGACAACCTGCCTCGCCGTACTGTTCACCGAACGGACACTACTCAGGTATTCGGAAACCGCGTGCCGCAAAGGCTCGTAGCCGCCAGCCGGCGCGTAACTCATCAACTGCGGTGCTCCGCGGCGCCACTGTTTGTTCTGTATACGCAGCCAGGCTTTGAACGGAAATTCCGTCACGTCGGGTATGCCTGGCATAAAGGCACCCATCTGGCGATTCGAAAAGCCCGCATTGTCCATCAGATCCTGGCCGCGACGGGAGAGGCCGCGACGCGGGTAAGGAGCCGGTAGCTGTCCATCATCACCAACCCCCTTATTGGGCAAGCCTTCAATCTGGTCCGGGCTCAAGTCTTCTACATAAGTTCCACGCCCGCTTGCTGCATTGGCATAACCTTCAATCACTAGTTGTTCGTATACCTGGATGACAGTATTGCGCGCCACGGCCAGATCGCAAGCCAGAATACGCGACGAAGGCAGGCGAGTACCCGCCTCCAGATGGCCGTCAAGAATAGCGCGGCAGATCAGCTTGTAAAGTTGCCGATAAGCCGGCTCACCAGCGCCGATAGCGAGACGCTGCAATAGCCAGTCGGAAAGCGTGAATGAGCTCAAATTGGCCCTATGAAAATTGCAATAATGGCTCTGGATTGTAGACCATAGTCTCGTTATAGTAACGAAATCAGCCCATACGACCACTCGCGAGACCCTAGATATGAACACCCAAAATAAATCCTGGCAAGACAGAAAATCGGCATCCATCCCAAACGGGATCGGCATCATGTGCGATTTTTACACTGAGCGCGCCCTGAACGCCGAAATCTGGGACATAGAGGGGCGTCGCTACATCGATTTCGCTGCAGGAATTGCGGTCGCCAATACGGGACATTGCCATCCCAAGGTTGTAGCCGCCATTGCCGAACAACTGGGAAGGTTCACCCACACAGCCTTTCAAGTATCGCCCTACTCTTCGTACGTTGAGCTAGCCGAAAAAATCAACCAGTCGACACCGGGCAAGCACAAGAAGAAAACGGCCTTTTTTACGACTGGCGCCGAAGCCGTCGAAAATGCCGTCAAGATTGCCCGAGTGGCGACGGGGCGCACTGGTGTTATTGCCTTTTCAGGTGCCTTTCACGGGCGAACCTTCATGGGCCTGGCCCTTACCGGCAAAGTATCACCCTATAAGATCGGGTTCGGCCCCTTCCCGGGCGACATCTATCATGCCCCTTACCCCAATGCCCTGCACGGCATTAGCACGCAAGATTCGCTGGATGCCATCGCCGCTCTGTTTAAGACCGATATCGATCCGAAGCGGGTCGCCGCAATTATTGTGGAACCGGTGCAGGGCGAAGGCGGCTTTAACGTAGCACCCGCCGATTTTCTTCAGGGCTTGCGAGCCTTATGCGACGAACATGGCATATTACTTATCGCCGACGAAGTTCAAACCGGCTTTGCCCGTACCGGAAAAATGTTCGCCATGGAGCATTCGGGCGTTATCCCCGATCTGATGACCATAGCCAAGAGCCTGGCGGGCGGCATGCCGCTATCGGGCGTATGCGGACGCGCAGAAATTATGGACGCACCCATTCCCGGCGCGCTGGGCGGCACATACGCCGGCAATCCCCTGGCGCTGGCGGCCGCGCTGGCAGTGCAAGACATTATTGCAAGCGAGAAGCTGGTCGAACGTGCCAATGTCACCGGCGAAAAGCTGCGCAAAACCTTGCAACAACTAAAAACCACCACCCCCGAAATCGCCGACATTCGCGGCTTGGGCGCCATGATTGCCATGGAATTCAAACATCCCGATTCTGGCAAGCCTAATCCGGAGTTCGCCAGCCAGGTGCAAAAGAAAGCTCTTAAAAACGGTCTGATTCTGCTAACGTGTGGGGTATATGCCAATGTCATCCGTTTCTTGTTCCCGCTCACCATTCCCGACTCTGTGCTCGACGAGGGTTTGGCTATCCTTGTCGATGCGGTCAGGAAGTAAATACGGCAAATGTTCGAAAAATGAGGAATAGGGCACCCGCAAGGGGTGCCGCTACAAAAACCTTTATTAACTTAACGCTAGCGAGTGAAGAACAATTTTGGCTCACGCACACGCAGAACCACTGGTCAGCTTCAAGGGCGTTCAAAAGTCCTACGACGGCGAAAATCTAGTCGTTAAGAACCTCGACCTGGACATTCACCAAGGCGAGTTCTTGTCTTTGCTCGGGCCTTCCGGCTCGGGCAAAACAACCTGTTTAATGATGCTTGCCGGCTTCGAATTTCCTACCAGCGGCGATATTTTCCTGGACCAGCAGCGCCTGAATAATGTGCCTCCGCACAAACGTAATATAGGCATGGTCTTCCAGAACTATGCTCTGTTCCCGCACATGACAGTAGAAAAAAATCTGGAATACCCACTACGCGTGCGCAAGATCCCACCTGCACAACGCGCACAGCGTATTGCCGATGCTCTGGCCATGGTGCAAATGGACGCCTTTTCCAAGCGCTATCCAGCTCAACTGTCTGGCGGGCAACAGCAACGGATCGCCCTGGCCCGCGCACTCGTGTTCGACCCCAAGCTGGTACTCATGGACGAGCCGCTGGGTGCACTGGACAAACAGTTACGCGAACATATGCAGCTCGAGCTCAAGGCCTTGCATAAAAAGCTGGGCATTACCTTTGTGTACGTCACTCACGATCAAAGCGAAGCGCTGACCATGTCCGATCGCGTCGCCGTGTTCGATCAGGGCATCATCCAGCAGGTTTCTTCGGTCAATACCCTTTACGAATCACCCTGCAACCGATTCGTGGCCGGGTTTGTTGGCGACTGCAACCAGTATCAAGGTGTTGTGCAGTCCATTGCGGGTGAAAATTGTGTTGTGCGCCTCACCCCCGACATCGTGCTCACCGGCATCAACGTCAACCAAGCACCGGCAGGCGCACCCTGTGTCCTGACCATGCGGCCCGAACGCTTGCGCATTGTTGATTCGCACACCGCCGTTGATGGCAATGTGTTCAAGGCGCACGCACTCGATTCGGTATATTTCGGCGACCACGTGCGGCTGCGTTGCAGTATCCCCGACACCCCTTCTTTCTTTGTCAAGCTACCGCTTGGCGGCAGCAGTGCCGTTCAGCCCGGCACGCAAGGCGGCGATATTTTGCTTCACGTCCCCCCCGAGTACGTCCGGGTATTTAATCCCTAACCCCCCCTCCTTTACTCCATCAATTACGGAGACAACTATGAAGATTCATTCAGCACTTTGTACTATTGGCCTGGCCACTGTGGCCCTGGCTGCCGGCTCGGCGCAAGCGCGCGACCTGACGATCGTTAATTTCGGTGGCGCCAACGGCGACGCACAGAAAGCAGCGTTCATCCAGCCGATGGAAAAGCAGACGGGCCAT
>CAJDUX010000036.1_pt1 | contig 10038 bp, 8 predicted proteins | sample 7391081 | NCBI WGS metagenome assembly CAJDUX01 (sample SAMEA7055685, study PRJEB34461) | soil metagenome | biome: terrestrial ecosystem; feature: Peninsula; material: soil | place: Antarctica | collected 2016 | reverse complement strand
GAAAGTCCTGCTTCAATCGGACCGCATCCTGATAGCGCAAAGGGGGCTTTTCGCGATTATCTTTCGGTGACAGACCCTTAAGTACCGCATTACGCGCGTGGACGATGAACACGCGGCAACCCACCGCATGCAACTTGCCCACGAAATCGCGCACGAATTCATAGGAATCGTCGTAATCCAACCCCAGTCTGTGCTTGACCGTAACAGGAATGGCGACCGCGTCTTGCATGGCCTTGACGCAATCGGCCACGAGATCGGGTTCGGCCATCAGGCACGCTCCAAATGCGCCACGCTGCACGCGTTCGGACGGGCAACCGCAATTTAAATTGATTTCGTCATAGCCCCACTGCTCGCCCAAACGCGCGCAGTCGGCCAGAGCCTGCGGTTCGCTGCCTCCTAACTGCAATGCTACTGGCTGCTCGGATGGATCAAAATCCAAATGACGCGCAACATCGCCATGCAACAGCGCCCCCGTCGTGATCATTTCCGTGTAAAGACGAGCCCGCGGCGCTAGCAGGCGATGAAAATAACGGCAGTGCCGATCCGTCACATCGATCATGGGTGCAACACATAGCCGCCAATCGGTCGAGTTCCGTAGCGACGAAGGTTCAGGGGGTTCAGGTTTCGTATTCACAAAGTGTATTAAAAATAGGTGATGCCCGATGGGTGTTCATACTGCAAATTGCAGCTCTCCGCTTAAACGCCATAATCGCAATGCCATATGAATCTCCAGGGCACGAGTGGAACCACGCCAGCTTCCCAATAGGACATCGATTGCCGCCAATCGCTGACGAAAGGTATTAATATGAATACCCAGACTGCCTGCGGCAACGCGCGCATTATGATCATGGTCAAGATAAGCCAGCAAGGTTTGAGCGAGCTCTATTTTTCGCGCCTCGCCGTCACAGTACAGATCTCCAAGTGTAGAGGCAAGAAACACCCGGATATCGTCATTGCTCTGTTTGTCGAACAAAACAGAATACAGCGACAACTCCTGCTGCAAAAAGAGACAGCCACTACGGTTCAATAACTTCAGAAACTTTAGGCAACGCCTTACTGTATCGTAAACGCGAGGCAATTCGGCAGGCGAACCCACGGGAACGGAGATGACTCCGGTCAGAGGCACACGCAATTGCTTTAGAAAAAACAGCTCCAGGGCTTGCCGCAATGCGCTGGCGGACTGCGCATGACAGAAAAAAACCAGCAACCCGTCTATTTCGCCAAACAAGACCGACGCCATCTTAAATTCGCCCCGCAATCGCCTCAGGGCATAAGGACTGGCATCGGCCTCTATCACCACCATACAAACGGGCAACGCTAAATCAAGGCCATAAAGCGCCGCCAGATCTGAAAGGAGTTGCGAATCGACCTGTACAGCGCTGACCAAACCGCGCAACACCATCGGGAGCTGAGCCAAAGCGGCCAATTCTCTGTGCTCCTGCGACAGAAGCACGACTGCCGTAACCATTGAACTGCGTTCGAAAATTCGGATGGCCACGTCGTTCAGAGGAGCAGGTGTATAGATCACCAGACCGCCCAACATGCCGCGACCACCAATCACCGCAGACACTTGGCAAGCCTGAGAGGGGCGCTCAAAGGCCATGACGGAACGCCCCAGGATGCGGCTTTCGCCCAACGCAGCATGAATCTGGTCTGCTTGCTTATAGACCTGCGCTGACGATTGATCCGCCTCATCGGTCAAACGGGAAGTTGAACCGGCCGACGCACAGACTTCTTGTTCTCCTCCGTCATAAACGACCACATACCCGCCAAGCATAACGGCGACCTTATCGCATATATCTTTTAAACTTCCGCCCTTGGCAGCCAGTGCCGTCAACTGCTCGTGAGCCTCGGCTGCATTGCGCGTGTCAGCTGTTTGCCGGCTTAAAAGTAAGTTCGTCTGGCTGGCCTGCTGCAACGCTATCTGCGTCTGCTCGAACAATCGGGCATTGCCGATCGCCACTGACGCATGGGCTGCGAGCGTCGACAAGATGGACATTTCCCAGGCCACGTACGAACGAATATATCGATCACCAACAAACAACACGCCGATGACCTGTTCGCCAGCCAACAGCGGCACACCTAGAATCGATTTGATATTTTCATCGAGAACGGCGGTGTCGACCAGGCGGGTATGCGCAAAGCGGCCATCGACACCGTAATCCGACGAAGAATAAGGCGCCTTGGTGCGTGCCACAAAACCGCAAATTCCGACAGTCAGCCCCACCCTCACCTGTTTGAATTTTTCGGAAAATGCACCGTCAGTCGCCCGTACATAAAAGTCACCCTGGTCTGGGTCGTAAATTGAAAGATAGCCAACATCGCAACCGACCAATTTGCGAGCCCGTTGGACAATAGCCTGCAGAACTCGATCGAGATCGGTAATAGCTGTCAAATCCTGAGCCGTCTCGATCAATGCCAGCAAGCCGCGCTCACGCTGCTGATGCAACTCGAAACGCTCTTTAAGCGTAATGCCCATCTGGACAGCCGCTATCAGGCGCTGCCCGACAGCCTTATCGGAGACAGACTTCGCCCACTCGATGAGGGCGACAAACTGAAGCTTATCAGTATCGTGATACAGAAACTTAATAATCTCCAGCCCGAACTGTTCTATCGACGACGTGGAGTCTCCGGGACTTGCTGCCATATTTCATTACTGCCGTTATTTTTATACATTAAAACAGATTTTTTATATATGTTTATTACATATCAAATTGGAGCAAACCATTCCTATACTACCCATACTGAAACCATCGCCTCGCATCCGCGACGTATTATCCAAAGCGAATAACCATGAACATCGATTCAAGCCTGCCCAACTTCCGCTCACTTGATCCGGCTCAACGACTGGCGCATATTGTCGCCAAAACAGGCCTGAACGTGCAAGAAAGCGCCCTGCTGTCCGAGGCCGGAGCGTTACCGCTGGAGAGCGCCAACGGCATGATCGAAAACGTAATCGGCAAATTTGAGCTGCCTTACGCCGTGGCCGGCTATTTCCAGATCAACGGCCGCGACGTCCTGGTGCCCATGGTTGTGGAAGAGCCGTCAGTCGTGGCAGCAGCCTCATTCATGGCCAAACTGGTACGAGCATCGGGCGGCTTTCAGACATCGAGCACCGGCCCCATCATGCGTGCGCAGGTCCAGGTCATGGGTGTTAGCGACCCCTACGGCGCCCGGCAGGCCTTGCTGCATCATCGCCAGGAAATCATCGATATCGCGAATAGCCGCGATCGGGTATTGGTCGGCTTAGGGGGTGGTTGCAAGGATATAGAAGTACACGTATTCCCCGACACTATTCGTGGCCCAATGGTGGTTGTGCATCTGATTGTGGACGTGCGCGACGCCATGGGCGCCAACGCGGTCAACACCATGGCCGAGGCTGTGGCCCAACGCATCGAACAGATCACAGGAGGCTCGGTGCGGCTACGCATTTTGTCAAACCTCGCCGATTTACGCCTGGCCCGCGCACGGGTACAGGTTCCCGCGGCCCTGCTCGAGAGCAAACACTATCGGGGCGAGGTTGTGATTGGTGGCATCATCGACGCCTATGCGTTTGCCGCCATAGATCCGTATCGTGCCGCTACCCACAATAAAGGCATTATGAACGGCATAGACCCCGTTATTGTTGCCACCGGCAACGACTGGCGAGCCGTTGAAGCGGGGGCACATGCTTACGCCTGCCGCCAGGGCCGGTACACATCGCTCAGCACTTGGGAAATCGCTAAAAACGGCGATCTGGTCGGCACACTCGAAATGCCAATGCCAGTTGGCCTAGTGGGCGGAGCCACGAAAACACACCCACTGGCGCAACTGTCTCTGAAAATACTACAAATCGAAACGGCGCAAGAATTGGCCGAGGTGGCGGTCGCTGTCGGGCTGGCGCAAAACATGGGCGCGTTGCGAGCCTTGGCCACAGAGGGAATCCAACGGGGCCATATGGCCTTGCATGCACGCAATGTCGCGATTGCCGCCGGCGCGAAAGGAGCTGATGTGGATCGGGTGGCGCATGAAATGGTAGCTGCCAAAGACGTACGGGCAGACTTTGCCATCGAACTGCTCAAACGAGACAGGACTTGAACCGAAGCTTATTGAAACAATTTCCAACCACGAGCAACGAATTCCAATATTAGGGAGACAGATTATGAACAAATTTCTTTTGAATTTGAGCCTTGTCGCATTGACGATAGCCGGCATCGGAAGTACAGCCCAAGCTGCTGATGGGCCTATCCATATCGGTTTCATTACCGACATGTCGGGCCCTTACGCCGATACCGACGGCCCTGGCGGGCTCGAGGCCATTAAAATGGCTGTCGCCGACGCAGGTGGCTCGGTCTTAGGGCGCAAAATAGAAGTCTTGTCGGCAGATCACCAGAACAAGCCCGATATCGCCGCGACAGTCGCACGCTCGTGGATCGACCAGGATCATTTGAATCTTCTGGTCGGAGGCGTAAACTCCGCCACTGCACTGGCTATGAACACGATCGTCAACAATAAGAAGGTCCCTTATATCAATATTGGTTCGGCCACGGCTCGCCTGACCAATGAAGACTGCACTCCTTATACCGTGAGCTATGAATACGATACCGTGGCCTTGGCCAAAGGTACCGGGTCGGCCGTAGTCAAGCAAGGCGGAAAATCCTGGTATTTCCTGGTTGCGGATTATGCTTTTGGCCACTCGCTATTTACTGACACCAGCGCCGTCGTACTCGCCCATGGCGGAACCGTGGTGGGGTCAGTCAAGCATCCGCCAAACTCACCCGATATGTCGTCATATATCTTGCAGGCTAAAGCCTCGGGAGCCCAGGTTCTGGGCCTGGCTAATGCCGGAGCGGACACCATCAATTCGATCAAGGCTGCCAATGATTTTGGCATTACAAAAAGCATGAAACTGGTCGGTCTGCTGATGACTATCAATGATATCCATGGCTTGGGCCTGGCGACCGCGAAAAACCTGCTCATGACCGATAGCTGGTATTGGGACAAAGATGACGCTTCCCGGAAATTTGCCCATCGCTTTTACGCAAAAATGAAAAAAATGCCCAGCACCCACCAGGCCGCGGACTACTCGGCGGTTTCAACCTACCTGAAGGCGGTGAAGTCCGCCAATAGCGTCGACAGCGATAAAGTCATGGCAGCGCTAAAAAGCATGAAGATCAGCGATTTTTATAACAGTGGCTATATCCGTAAGGATGGCCGATACATCCATGATATGTACTTGATGCAAGTCAAGACTCCGGCAGAATCCACCAAACCATGGGACTATATGAAAATAGTCGCCACCATACCCGGAGAAGAAGCCTTTACCAAAGTGGCAGATTCCAAATGCTATCTGCTCAAGCAATAAACCTAATGGCTGACGACCCCGACAAGGGCTGCCCTAAAAAACTCACCCCTTGCTAAGCCTAGCTGATCACACGCAATGTTGCCTTGAAAACGCAAGCCTCGATCATGGTCTAAAATCAAACGCCCGCCGTTATGGGCGTTTTGTTTATTTATCTTCGAGCTTACTACCCATGGCCGTTTTTACGCCCGTCAGCGACAACGACGCACACGAACTTCTTGCCCGATATACGCTTGGCGAGCTGGTTTCTTTGCGCGGCATTACGGCAGGTATCGAAAACACGAATTTCTTCCTGACAACGACCCATGGCGAATACGTCTTAACTATATTCGAAGTGCTCACGGCGCAACAACTGCCGTTCTACATCGAACTGATGCATCACCTGGCGCAGCATCATATTCCAGTGCCGCAGCCGCAAACGTTGCGTAACGGCGAGCGCCTGACCACTTTGCACGGCAAACCTTGCGTGATCGTCACCCGCCTGAGCGGCGGTTATGAGCCCGCACCCAGCCCCGCTCATTGCGCATTGGCGGGTTCAACGCTGGCCCGAGCCCACCTGGCAGGCAAGTCTTTCCCAATCGAGCAGGCCAATCTGCGAGGCCTATCATGGTGGACGCGCACAGTGCCCTTATTGTTGCCTTTCCTAAGTACCGAGCAAAGCGAATTGATACAGCACGCGCTAGAAGATCAAACCCGTTTTGCCGCTGGCAGCATCTATGGGCAACTGCCCTTCGGGCCCGCGCATTGTGACTTGTTTCGTGACAATGTACTGTTTGACGGCACGTTCGAAATACCACGTATGGGTGGATTCATCGATTTTTACTTCGCTGGCCAAGACACATGGTTGTTTGACGTAGCGGTCAGCGTTAACGACTGGTGCATCGAGCAGACCACGGGCGTGTTCGATGCGGAAAAGTTGAATGCGTGGCTGACAGCCTATGCCTCGGTGCGGCCCTTTACCGAAGCCGAACAGCACGCTTGGCCCACCATGTTGCAGGCCGCCGCCCTGCGTTTTTGGGTGTCGCGCCTGTACGATTATTTCTTACCACGGCTGGCCCAAACCCTTAAACCTCACGACCCGCGCCATTTCGAACGCATCTTGCGCGAACGGCACAAAACGGTCACCATCGCATTGCCCTGAATGGGCCCAAGGATTCTGAGCTAATTATGCAAGCAGCCATACTCCCCGTCGCCGCAGGCTGGCAATGGATACAAGACGGGGTCAAGCTATTCAAGCGCCAACCTCTGCCCATGTTTTTCTGGAGCCTGGTTACGGGGTTTTTCATTACAGTCGCCTATCTGATCCCCATCCTGGGCCAAATGTTGCTGATAGCAGCCATGCCGCTACTCACCTTCATGTCTTTGTGTGCCTGCCATCATATTGCAGCCGGCCAACCGATGCGTCTGGCCATGTGGGTCGAGCCACTGCGCGACACAGATGTGCGAAAGCGTCTAATACGATTGGGCCTGGCCTATTTGACCTGCTGCCTGTTAGGCGGGTTTGTGGCGACGCTACCTTTCATGAACAGCATTATGGCGGCAGTAGGTGACAGCACTACCATTAACGAGGTCGCGCTGATGGAAGCCGTACGCGGCCCGTTTATCGTCTTTGCGTTTCTGTACCTTGTTATTTCAGCCCTTTTCTGGCACGCACCGGCCTTGGTTGGGTGGCATAAAATCAAGCTGGGGCAGGCTCTGTTTTTCTCGATGGTGGCCTGCTGGCGCAATAAGTGGCCGTTCTTGGTGTATGGCCTAAGTTGGGGTGCCGTGTTTCTGGCCGTACAACTATCGGGCAATCTGCTGACAGGTCTGGGTATGAGCGACGGTGTCGTGCAAATACTGCTGACTCCGGTCAACATCATTGTGGCGGCCTTGCTGTATTGCAGCTTTTACCCGACGTATATCAGCGTCTTTGGGACTAACTACCCGATGCCCGATCCTGCCCGCTGACCGGCAAATTATGCAAGGCCAACGCTTGCTGAACCTGGGCAACGGCGCGGGGATGGCGGGCGCAATAGCCTGCGGGTAATTCAACGACCAACGAAGCACCCCGACACCAGGCGATACGATTGGGCCTCACGTTTTCCAGACGTTTCAAACAATACCTGTCCTTATCCAGAAACAGCACATCAATGGCGTAAAGTAGCCCAAACGTATGGATCGCGCTGCACGGCGCGAGACAAAGCCCCTGATTGAGTGCCAGAACCGGATAGGCATGCAGACCGCGGAGCCTGCCCCAATAACCTCGTGCCACAAATAAGGTCAAGTCGCCATCGTTCGCAGTCAAAACTCGACGCCGATCAGTTTGACAACAATCGGAAAGCCAATAATTAGAAACGTACAGGGAAATATGCAAAAAACCATAGGGAACAGCATTTTTACCGGGGCCTCCAAGGCAAGCTTTTCGGCGCGAAGAAATCGTTCGGCGCGGCGCTGTTCGGACTGTGCCCGCAGCAGCGGCCCCAAACTCATGCCAAGCTGATCGGCCTGTGCCAGGGCCGTTACAAGCTGGCGAATAGCCAGCATATCGGTGCGATCAGCCAAACTTTGCAGAGCGTCGAGCCGCGTCATGCCCGCACGCATGTCGGCCAATGCGTGGCGCAACTCGTACTGCAAAGGGCCTGGCGGTCCATTGACGGCAGCCTGCTGCAAGGCGCCCTGCAAGTTCAGCCCCGCTTCGACGCATAAGGTCGTCATGTCCAGCAAAAATGGAAATTCTTTCAGCATCTGGCGTTGCCGCAACAACCCCGCCTGCGACAGCCACCGCCTGGGCCACCACAGGCATAGCCCGCCCACACCCAAGGCCAGCGTCACGCCATGAGTGAGCGTCAACGACGAGTATCCCCACATAAGCAGTCCTGCAGGAACGGCGCAACACAAAAAAGCCAGCACCTGCATGGCGACGATGTGTTCTGCCTGCCACGCCGCATCGAGCCCAGCCTTTTGTATCTGCTTACGTAAACCCTTGCGCATAGCCCAAGGAATAAAACGCCGGCTTGCCACGGCAAATACCGTTACCCAGGGCCAGATCAGCCTGATTACAATGTGCTTGGAATACGCACCCGCCGGTTGAGGCGGCAGGCGCAATGGTCGTGTCAGCACCCAACTAAAGAGGCAAAGCGATACACCCGTCGCCAGGCAACTGATCCAGAACCACATCACGCGACTCCTCTAGACGTCAATGCCGACAATACGGCGTATTAACAAGGCGCCCGTCAGCTCCAGACCTACGACCACACCCAACACAGCCCAACCCGCAGGGGTGTGCCATAAATAGGCCATCGAGTCCGGGTCGAGCTGCTCCAGAACCAGTATCAACCCAAACGGCAGGCAGGACATAACCCACGCCTGAAGACGCCCCTGCGACGTGAGTGCGCGAACCTTCGCCAGGAGATGCAAGCGCGCACGCAACGTGCCCGCAATGCGTTCCAGAGTTTCAGCCAGATTGCCACCACTTTGAACGGCAATTTTCAATGACGAAACCACCAGGCCCGTGCCTTCCGTCGGAACACGGCCATATAGCGAAGCCAAAGCCTGTTCGAACGTCACCCCCATGCGCTGCTCTCGCAGCATCAGTCCGAACTCTTGCGCCAAAGGAGCAGGAGCCTGAAGCACGATATGCCGAAGCGCCGCCTGCACTCCCGATCCGGCACGCAAGGCAGCGGCCAACGCGGCAAGCAAATCAGGTAACTGCTCATCGAAACGCGCTAGACGCCGCCGGCGCCATTGCCCAATAACGAACTGAGGCGCGATCAAGGTTACGACACCAGCGCCGCACGCAAGCCACAACACTCCTGACAGCATATAAATAGACAACGTCAGGCCGGCACAGAGCAACAGATTGGCAAACCATAATTGGGCAGGATCGAAAAACAAAAAGAATTCGCTCAGGCGTGCCTTAGCCTCCTTCTGAAACGCCCACTGATAGCGCCGATACATCGTCTTGCACCAGCCCTGGATCATCCAGGCAGTTACACCAGCGACGATGGTCATGCACAGGAGAAATATAAGAATCATGCCTGTTCCCCAACCGGCAGTAGGCTTGCCGAAGCATCAAGCAGTTCAGTGACCTGGCTATATAACCCCGGAGCCATCGCAGCGCTAGTCTCGCCAACTCGAGCGAAACACTCGGGCACGACGCCACAGCCCACAAACGCACGGACCGGGCCGGTCTGATACTTAAACAATTCCTGGATCTGGATCCGGCCACTCTCAATGCCAGTGACTTCTACAATCGAGGTGATCAACCGTCGACCGTCGGCAAGCCTCATCTGTTGCACAATCACATCGATACTGGCCGCAACGTGCTCGCGCACCGCAGCAAGCGGCAAGTCCATGCCAGCCATGAGGATCATGGTTTCCAGGCGCGACAAGGCGTCGCGCGGACTATTGGCGTGCAGGGTTGTTAAGGAACCTTCATGACCTGTGTTCATTGCAGCCAGCATGTCAAACGCCTCGCTGCCACGGCATTCACCCACCACAATACGATCGGGACGCATGCGCAAGGCGTTACGCACCAGATCGCGGATGTCGACCTTTCCGCGCCCTTCGAGGTTGGCAGGCCGAGCCTCAAGCGACACCAGATGTGCATGATCCAGGCGCAATTCAGCGGCATCTTCGATGGTCACGATGCGTTCTGCGGCCGGAATGCAATTGGACAAGACATTGAGCAATGTTGTCTTCCCTGACCCTGTGCC
>CAJDUX010000035.1_pt1 | contig 10087 bp, 8 predicted proteins | sample 7391081 | NCBI WGS metagenome assembly CAJDUX01 (sample SAMEA7055685, study PRJEB34461) | soil metagenome | biome: terrestrial ecosystem; feature: Peninsula; material: soil | place: Antarctica | collected 2016 | reverse complement strand
AGACGAACAAGCCGTCGGCTGGGACTGGATCGGCATTAATCTTGATGATGGCGGCGCACTGATGGCCTTCCAGATTCGTGACAAAGCTGGCCGCAAACTTTGGGCTGGCGGCACGCTGCGCCACTCCGATGGCAGCGTAACCACCCTGCCTCCTACGTCTGTAAGCTTCTCGCCTCGTCGCCGTTGGCGTTCGCCCCATACCGGCACCGAATATCCGGTGTCGATGCATATACAGGCCGCAGACCTCACGCTCGACCTTGTCCCTTTGATGGACGACCAGGAACTCGACAGTCGCGCCAGCACTGGCGCGATCTATTGGGAAGGTGCGGTCACCGCGCTACACGCTGAAAACCGGGTCGGACGAGGCTATCTGGAACTGACTGGATATTTCCAGAAGCTGGGCTTTTAATTGGCATAATTGCGGCAAGTCCGCGTAAGTGCCAAAATAGTCATCCTTCCAAACAGGCCTCGTGAACCGGGGGCTTTCTGGTCAATGCACTAAGAGCACGTTTTCGCGTGTCTGATGTTTCAATGAGCGACACCCCCTTTAGTTTTAAAGACATAGCCATCCCGGCCTTTGGCCCGTCGTTGCTTTTCGGGATTGGCGAAGGCGCGATACTGCCAGTCATTGCTCTGAGTGCGCGGGAGCTCAACGCGTCCGTGGCCATTTCGGGACTTATCGTCGGCCTGATCGGCATCGGATCGCTTTTTAGTAATATTCCAGCCGCGTTGATTATCGCCCGTTATGGCGAAAGGCTTTCCATGGTGGGCGCCGCGTTATTCAGCGTGCTGGCGCTGGTTTTTTGCCTGATACCGGACCAGATATGGTTGCTGGCGCTAGGCGTACTGATGATCGGTATGTCGTCGTCGGTGTTCATGCTGGCCAGACTAACCTACCTGATCGAGGTGGTACCCGTCTATATGCGTGCGCGCGCAATGTCATCGCTTGGCGGCACCATGCGGATCGGCATTTTCATCGGCCCATTTCTGGGTGCGGCGTTAATGCATTTCATGGGCCTGCCTGGCGCCTACTGGGTCGCGGCGGTCGCGATGCTAGCCACTGGGCTGCTTTCATTTACGATACCTGAACTGGAAGTTCGCCAGGCATCAAGCACCGACTCAAGCGCGGCGCCAAAATTGATTCACGTTGCGCGTGGCCATCTAAAGATCTTTTTAACCTTGGGCTTCGGAATTTTGCTGGTCAGCGCGCTACGAGCTTCCCGCCAGATTGTTATCCCGCTATGGGCGGACCACCTTTCCATCAGTCCGACGACAACGTCGATTATTTACGGGCTGGTGGCCGCTATTGATATGCTGGCCTTTTACCCTGCCGGTAAAGCAATGGATCAACGCGGCAGGCTTTGGGTGGCATTGCCCTCGGTAGTCTTGATGGGGACTTCTCTCGTATTGATGCCACTGACGGTCGGTTTGATCAGTTTTCTGATCGTCTCAATGCTGATGGGTTTGGGTAACGGTATTGGATCTGGAATTATCATGACCTTGGGCGCCGATGCCTCGCCCCGCGTTGGGCGCACAGAGTTTCTGGGCATTTGGCGATTGATCGCCGACATGGGCGCCAGCGGCGCACCGGTGTTGCTCTCAGCCATTACTGCGGCGGCCTCTCTGGCTCTTGCCGTGGTCGTCACCGGATTGTTCGGCTTCGTCGCCGCTGGCGTATTCTGGTGGTGCCTGCCGCATACGCGATTTACCCCGCCGCGTTAAGAGCGTTGCGAACAGTTGATGATCAGTCGCTGATTTCTAGAGATAGTTCCGTTAACAATCATCGCGCCTACTTATCGCGGATCGCCCATCTTTTTAGCGATCAACACGGCATTGGTGCCGCCAAACGCAAATGAATTAGACATGACAACATTGATATCGCAATTTGTCCGGGCTTGACCCGGAACATAATCCAGGTCGCATTCCGGGTCGGGCTCATCCAGATTGATGGTCGGTGGAATGATATTCGCACGCATCGCAAGCAGTGCGATGGCAAACTCCAGCGCGGCCGAGGCACCGAGCAGATGTCCATGCATAGCCTTGGTGGAACTGATGGGCAGCCTGACCGCATGGGCGCCGAAAGCGGCTTTGATCGCGGCTGTTTCAACCCGGTCATTGGCCAAAGTGCCCGTACCATGGGCGTTCAGATAATCGATTGAAGAACCTGGCAAGCCGGATGAATCAATGGCCAGACGCATGGCCTGCGCCTGGCCATTAATGCTTGGACGAGTCAGATGCTGCACATCGGTGCTCAATCCATAACCGATTAGTTCCCCATAAACAGGCGCCTTGCGCTTAAGCGCCTTGCCCAACTCCTCAAGCACCAAAATGGCCGACCCCTCGCCCAATACCATTCCGGTCCGGTTTCTGGAAAATGGTTTACAAGAAGCGGCAGGATTGATGGGATCTTCCGTCGCAAGTGTACGCAAGGCTTCCCAGGCCTTCATCGGGCCTAGCGACAGCGGCGCCTCCGTCCCGCCCGCAATCATAATGTCGACCTCGCCAGTTTGAATGCGCCTCGCGGCTTCGCCGATCGCGACCGCCGAGGATGAACAGGCTGTAGTGAAAGTGAGGATAGGCCCGGTGATTTGATGATCTATACCGATCCACGAAGCGGCTGCATTATTCATGGCCAGCAAAACACTGAATGGCTTGATGCGGTCGGACTGCTCGCCATAAAGAATTCTATACGCTTCGTCGGTCGATTGCGCCCCTCCCATGCCGGTTCCCAGAAATACGCCTGTACGTGAAGGGTTCGTATCGGCAAGGTCAAGCCTGGCGTCTTCTAGCGCTTGCCGCACGGCCACCAGGGCAAACTGGCTGCTTCGATCGAGCATGCGCAGTCGCGGCGCGTCGAAGTAGCGCTCGCCCTCAAAATCCGCCGATGCCGCAATGCGCGTGACCAGCCGCGGGCAAAAACTACTGTCCAAACGGCGGATACCCGAGCGACCTGCACAGGCAGCGGCGAACGCGTCGGTGATGGAAGTCCCCAGTGGAGAAATCACCCCCAGACCGGTAATGGCGACGCGTTTCATCAGGACTTGCGGGGAACCATTGCAGGAATCAGGTTATTTGCGCCAGGCTCCTCCTTTTGAACCGCCAAGAGCTCGTCGATGTAGTTGACGACGTCTTGTACGGTCAGCAACGAGACCTGATGGGACGGCACTTGAATCTGGAACGCGTCTTCAATTTGAAACAGTAGTTCCATGACGCCAAGCGAGTCGATTCCAAGCTCTTCGAGCCGGGCCTGCGGTCTCAACTGCTCGGGGAGTAGCGGATAGTCTGCCGCCAATATTTGCTGTAAGCGTTCATAAGTTGACATGTACATCCCCTTGCCAAGTCGCTAAATGGAACTAGCTTCCGGCATTGTAACGAGCTTGATTTCGCGGCCAAAATGAGCCATCCACCTTTCCGCTCCATGCCGCAGCATGGGTAAGCAGCCATGGGTAGCGCTGCAAAACAGGAAACACAGTTCCCATAAGTGTCGGCCGCATAGCGATATGCGCGAATGCCGCAGCGAATCGAATTCGCGGAACAAAAGCCCGACGCCAGGCGGCCCTGTACCTTCTTTGAGCTCTATCCTGATGTTCTTTTGACGTCCGTGCGTGCGGCCCTTGGGCGAGCAGAGCTTCGGCCAATAACCAAGCGCCTTGTAACGCCATGCTGATACCCTCGCCAATGATAGGATGCGCCTCTCCTGCTGCATTACCTACCAAAAATAATGATCCGTTTCCCTGCGCCAACCTGACGCCGGGTCGAATCGGCCCAATACTTAACCACGATCCACATCGCTCGCTGCCGGCAAGCATCAAATCCGCTTCACGGCAAGCCTGCCTAACATAGGCAAGTGCTGCTTGAGCGGCTGTCGCTCCATATTTGGCGTGCCGGCATGCGGCCAGGGTATCGCGGCGTATGCAAAATGCCAAAGTGGCGAGCGATCGCCCCTCTAAGACCATGCCTCCATAGCCTCCCCGAAACGACAGTACCGGCAATAAGCCGTTTGGCAGCCCGGTTGAACTGAAATTAGCCTTGAAGGCGAACAGGTCAGAGTCATGATGAATGCTGGGTCGCGTTCCAGCCTTCGCGGCGGCCATCGCAGACTCGCGCGAAGAGGTGTAGTTGGTGCCTCGATGGGTCTCCCATGACCCGCAGGCAGAGATGATGATCGGCGCGGCAAGAATCCGGGTCTCTCGCGACTGGACCTCCTGTATGGTACAGGACATATGTCCTGGCGCGCCTTCCATCGTCAGCACGGTCCACGGACAAAAAACGACGGCGCCAGCGTTCCCGGCTTGTTCCAGCAGTAACGCATCTAAGCCCTCTCGCCCCAAGGCATAGCCCCACGGGTGCCGTCGATCGTTAAAACTGGGTAATTCGGCCCGAACCATCCGATCCCGAAAAATTAGCGCGACATGACGCAACGGAGGACCGGCCAAATCTCGTGCCGCCTGGCCTATGCCCAGTGCGTCAAGCAAGGGCATATTGCTGGCCGCTATGCATTCGCCGCATACTTTTCTTCTGGGGAAATCAGCCTTCTCGATTAACGCAACACGCCAGCCCTTGCGCGCCAGCAAAATAGCGGTGCTGCTACCGGCGGGCCCAGCCCCAATGACGAGGACATCGTATTGATCGTCCACGCCTTATCCCGATTGCCGAGAGGCAATGAATGTATGACTGAACAATCCTGCGGCGCCCTCTTGCACAACCCATTGCGATAATGGGCGCGGCCACAGTTCAGACAGTTCGGTGCCCGAGAAACCCGCTTTCACACTCAGCACCGCGTCTTCACGGGTCACCGCGCAGGCACCCAACAAACCGAGCAGACGGCTGGCGAATAGCGGCCCGGGCCCACGGCGCGGCTCGCACGCCATAAACCAGTCAGTACATTGTGCAAGCGTTCCAAACAGAGCGGCAATTTGCGACGAATCGAAATGGTGCACAAATAAGTTGGCAAGCGCGATATCCCACTGTTTGGGGACGGGCGAGGCCATCCAGTCATGCAGATCGACGCGTAACACGTCGACCTGCCATCCCAGACGTTCGAATCCGTTTTGGGTGGCCATAGAAACTACATTCTGGCGGTCGAGCAAGCTAAGATGCACAGCCGGCCAACAGGCTGCAAACCGCTGCGCCAAACGCAGCATCAGTGTGCCGTCACCCGCACCGATCTCGATAATTCGCAGGGGCCGTCGACCCCGACTATGCGAGGCCAGTTTAATGTGACGCTGAAAGGCGCGTGAAATCAGGCTCGCCGAGCCCATAAGGCGATTGACTCGCCGCAAATCGAGACGTGCGCGTATCGCCAGAGGATCATCGCAAGGCAACTGATCCAGTCTTTCGGACGACAGGCGTCTGGGAAGAGAAGCGCTCACATTCGAATCAACCTCTGGTTATTCAACTGATAGGAGCGCACCGTGGCAACAGAAACCTGCTCCAAATGATGACAGCCACCATGCGCCCGCGGGAGCTCGGTCGACCAATGCTGCTTCCAGCACAAAGTATACAAAAGCACTACTCAAATTGCCGTAGTCGCGCAATACACGGGCACTATAACGGAGATCTTGCGCATCGAGCCCAAACTTCTTCTCGATGGCAAGCAGTACATCGCGGCCGCCGGCATGCATAATCCAAGCCGTGATATCGGCGGCATCCCGCCCCACTCGTTGCATCACCGTTTCCAGCACACGATGCGCATAGTCAGCCGCCAGAGTCGGTACCTGTCGGGTCAATATATTGCGCAACAGGCCCTGCCGGGATTCAAACTTCAATGCGTTGCGTTGCGCGGGATCCAAGAGCGATTCGCTGTCCTGCCACTCGATACGGCGCACCGACTCTTGTGGTATTTGCGAAAGCACTGCTGCCCCAGCACCATCGCCGAACAGGCATGCGCTAATAAGGACGCCCGGATCGTCATCCAGATATATCGCCGCGCTGCACACCTCAACGCACACCGATAAAACATGCTGGCACTGTCCTGAAGCCAGCAAAGCGTGCGACAAATTAAAGTTGGGCAAAGCCGCAGCGCAACCTTGGCCGACCAGATCGAAGGCTTGCACATTGCTGCGCAATCCCAAATATTGGGCCACATACCCGCTTAATCCGGGACATAAATACCCTGTGCACGTGCTGATCACAATCGCATCAATTTGATGCGGCGCGAGATGCGCCTGATCTAATGCTTTCAGTGCTGCATTTTGTGCCAGCGACGGCGCATTTTCTGTAAAGCGTTGATGCAAAGTATCGGGATCGATTCGGAAAACGTCGTCAAGCGACTCAATCGCCAAATACCGTGTCTCGATGCCGTTATCGCGTGTAAGGACTGCGTTAGTAACCCAGTGAGCCCTGGGCCCTAGGCGCGCGAACCAGTCCGATGCCTGAAACGCGCTCCAACACTGCGCTTTGGAATAACGTTGTGCAGGGACGGCTGTGCCTAGCCCGTTGACGAACATATTGGATTTCCCTTTTTCATGCACGGATCTCCGACCCATTTCGGGCTTGTATACTCACTATAAGCCATGCCGCATATGAGTACCCACCGCCGCCCCCACCGCCGGTATCGCTCGACATCGGTGCCGCACCACTGCGGTACGTTCCGCCATCTGTCGAACATCCCGACACAAGCGCCGCTACAACAACTAGAAATATCGACAAAGGCCTAGTCATGTTCATCATAGTCTTCAGGGAGCACATTAAGTGTGAACTCGCTTATAAACGTTTGAGCCTGTCCTTTTATTCCGGTTCAAGCACAATTATTTTCAGTCAGACCGTCGTGATCCTACGCAGTTTGCGCAGCAGGCACTCACACATTACCGGGTTCTCGCACGGGGCAATGGCGTGGCGACGAGCGCTTACCCTAAGCCAACGTCCAAGCAATTCGTTGCAATAGATACAAACACCTATTACATAGCGCTTTGAAACAGTGCCCGCGCGGGTGCATAATATGCCGCGTATCCGCCCAGTTTTTGGCCTTCAACCTAGAGCAACAGGTTTGTTGCGTCGCAACAATAATCCCGTATTGTGTAACAGCAGCACACTTACTGATTCCAATTACCATGGAAGAAAAGATATGCAAATCCGTCATTTATTGAAAGTCCTGCCTGCACTGCTAATCGGCGCAAGCCTGGCTAGCACCGTCTACGCCGCCGATATCAAAATTGGTATTGCCGAAGCATTGACCGGACCGGCAGGCAAGTACGGCGTCGCCATAAAGAACGGTTTTACGCTGGCTGCCGACGAAATCAACGCCAAAGGCGGCGTAAACGGCGACAAGCTCGCGCTTATTGTTGAAGATGAACAAGGCAAAAAAGAAGAAGCCATCAACGTCTTTAAAAAACTGATTTTCCAGGACAAAGTACTCATGGTGTTCGGCCCTACCCTGTCGAACTCCGCGTTCGCAGCCGACCCCATCGCCAATTCAGCCAAGGTCGTCGTGTTCGGCACCAGCAATACGGCTGATGGCATCACCCAGATGGGGCCGTATACCTTCCGCAATTCCGTCATGGAGGCCGACGTTTTGCCAGTTAGCACACGCGCGGCCGTCAAGCACTTCCATATTAAGAAAGTGGCGGTCATCTATGGCAATGACGACGCGTTTACCAAAGACGGCTACAACGTATTCAAGGCCACTCTTGCAGCGCAGAAAATTCCGGTTACTGACACCGAAGCCTATGCTAAAGGCGATGTCGACTTCAAGGCGCAGCTTACCAAAATGAAGGCTGGCAATCCTGATGCCATCGTCTGCTCCTGCCTGGCCGAAGAAGCCGGCAACATCATTTTACAAGCTAGGTCACTGGGCATGAAGCAGCCTTTCATAGGCGGCAATGGCCTTAATTCGCCCAAACTGTTCGACATTGCCAAAGATGCGGCCGATAACTCTATTATGGGTAGCCCATGGTCTTCGGAAAACACTGCGCCGGCCAATCAGGCATTCATCAAGGCATATCAGGCCAAATTCAATATGGCCCCCGACCAGTTTGCGGCTCAGGCCTACGACGCGATGAATATCGTGGCCGCAACACTCAAGACCATCAAGCTAAGCGGCAATCTGGCCAAAGATCGTGAAGCCTTGCGTGTCGCATTGCCTCATACCAAATGGGACGGCGCTACCGGCAAATTCGCGTTCCGCCCAGCCCCGGCATCCAAGACAGGTAAGGCGGTCGGTTATGATGCTCAACAAGACGCCATCGTCAATATTGCCCAGCACAGTAAGTTTATAGTGCTTAAGTAAGCTGGCTGCAGCGCTTAGCGAAGCCGTGCAGCGGTAGTCGTCCATCTGCAGCAAAGGCATTCTCGGTTATCCACCGAAAATGCCTTTGCTCTTACTTGTAAGCACATCATGCTCGAACAACAGCTTTTCAATGCACTTTCACTGGGCAGTGTCTATGCCCTTTTCGCACTTGGCTTTACGCTGGTCTTTGGCGTGCTCGGCGTTATCAATTTATCGCACGGCGCAATTTTCATGCTGGGCAGCTATGTGGCGCTGCTATTGGTAGAGAAGCTGTCGCTGTCGCTGCCGCTGGCCTTATTGGCCGCAATGCTGGTCACCGGCTTAATTGGATTGGTAGTCGATTATTTGATACTGCGGCCATTACGCGCGCGCAACGTGCCGCACCTAGTGCCGATGATCGCCACCATAGGCGTGGCCATCATGCTCACCAATCTAACGCAAGGATTATTCGGCACAGACAACAAGCGCTTCCCTTTCGGCACCATACCGGAAGGAAGTTTTAATTTGGGTCATTTACACGTTACAGCGGTACAGATCGGAATCATCGGAATTTCGTTCGTGTTGATGCTGGTGTTGCTGTCCATCATGCGCAAAACGCAGTTGGGACGAGCGTTGCGCGCAATTGCCGAATCACCCAGGGCGGCTTATCTACTTGGCATCAACGTCAATGGGCTTTTTTACCTGACTTCCTTTGCGGCTGCAGCATTGGGCGGCGCAGCGGGCGTGCTGGTGGGCCTGTCATTTAACGCAATTTCACCCTACATGGGACAACCAATGCTGCTCAAAGGGATTGCGGTCATTATCCTTGGTGGCATGGGCGACATTCGCGGCGCGCTGATCGGCGGGCTGTTTCTAGGTTTTGCCGAAGTGCTGACAGTGGCCTATATTTCCAGCGATTTTCGCGATGCCGTGGCGTTTGGTTTATTGTTTTTAATTTTACTGGTCAGACCTTCGGGCATGTTCGGCAAAATACTGGAAAGAAAGGCCTGATATGCTTGATTGGTGGGATGCATTTTGGGCGACCTATAACACGGTTATTTTCAGCATAGGCGTCAACGCTTTGCTGGCGTTGTCTATTTACGTCACCCTGGCATGCGGGCTGCTATCGTTGGCCAACGCAGCGTTTATGGGCATCGGCGCCTACGCGGCCGCCATCATCAGTCTGGAAACCGGGCTGTCATTTCCAGTAGCGTTAGCTGCGGGGACCGTTCTACCTGCGTTTGTGGCTCTTATCATCGGGATACCGACACTGCGATTGTCCGGCGTTTATCTGGCTATGGCTACTCTGGGATTTGGCGAGGTGGTGCGGATTGTCCTGCTCAATATGACGATTACTGGTGGCCCGATGGGGCTCAATGGCATACCGTTAAAAACCGAGTTCTGGCAGATTGTCCTTTTGTTGGCAATAGTCTTATATATTTTGGGACGTCTACGGCGCTCGAAAATTGGACGGGCCTTCGAGGCCATCAAGGCTGATGAAGTGGCCGCGCAGTTGATGGGAATTAATGTTTCGGGCCACAAGTTGTTTGCATTTGTGCTGGGCGGTGCCATTGCGGGCCTGGCGGGCGGCCTTAACGCCCATTACACATTTACCATCGGGCCTGGCAATTACGCATTTGAGAGCGCTGTGGATATCCTCACCATGGCTGTATTTGGCGGCATCAGCAATCTGATCGGGCCGACGGTGGGCGCAACCATCCTGACGGTGCTTCCCGAAATACTGCGTCCTTTCAGAGACTATCGTCTTGCAATCAATGGGCTAATCCTGATCCTTGTGGTTCTGTATTTACCCAATGGCATCTGGGATCCTCGGCGCATCCATGCGTTTTGGCGGCGTCGTAAAGCGCGCAAGGGGCTTTG
>CAJDUX010000034.1_pt1 | contig 10090 bp, 8 predicted proteins | sample 7391081 | NCBI WGS metagenome assembly CAJDUX01 (sample SAMEA7055685, study PRJEB34461) | soil metagenome | biome: terrestrial ecosystem; feature: Peninsula; material: soil | place: Antarctica | collected 2016 | reverse complement strand
CAGGCCGATGGTGGTATAGATTTCGGCCTTGGGCTTGCGTGGTAGCAGCGTGTTCAGAAAGTGCACGTAGGCCGCCGGTGTTTCCATGTCAACCATGAAATAGGCGCGAGTAAAGCTGAACAGTGTGCTCAGGTCGTCGCTGGAATATAACAGGGCGTCGATCTGGATATGGGCCGCCGGCGTATGCAGCAACGCGATGGCAAATGGAAAGATCGCGCCCTGGTTGACGAGCCGGCCCACAATATAGGCGCCCTTGTTGCGAAAGAAAAGCGAGTTGAGCACGTGAACCTGGCAGTCGGGCGCGATGCGTCGCCCGCCATCTCTGGTTAGCACCTGCCGAAGTTGATGCACCGCCATACGCGCCAGCTTGCGGGCATCGGCGGGCAGGTCGGCAAACGGCGCGGCCAGCCCGAAGTCGGCCACCATATTGACTATGGATTGCTCCAGATCGCCTGCGTTGGGGTAATAGACCCGATAGGAGGGGATTTTGCTGTCTATATATTCGGTCGCGATAGCGGGGCGCACGAACAGGAAGTCGTTATGAAAATAATCGCGATGCAAGATGCGGCACGACACAGAATTGAAAAACGTCTCGGCGCATTCGGGTTGCTTGTGCCGAAGTAGCAAGCCGATGAATTCGGTTTTGACCGATTGCCAGAAATCGAGCTGCGCTTTGGTCAGGCTTTGCTGCGCTGAGGCTCCAGTGGGGCTCGCGTCGCTGCCCTTCAGCGTGGCATAAAGTGTGGTGGCGCATTCACGCACCCGCGTGTCGTAGTACTCGATGCGCTCGCGCGAGAGCTGCTGGATGCCGCGCCAGTTGCCCGATTCGAATAAGGCCTTGGCGCGCTGTGCGCTGTAGCGAAATAGCGAGTAATGGCGGTCGAACCCTGCCAGCAGCGTGCCGGCCACCGTTTGCGGGGACATCCCGCGGCGCGCCACGGGCTCGATGTGTTGATGATCGCCCCCGAAGTTCATGGTCAGGCGGTTTCGTTGAACAGTTCGCGACCGATCAGCATGCGGCGGATTTCGCTGGTTCCTGCACCGATTTCGTATAGTTTGGCGTCACGCCAGAAGCGTCCGGTGGGGTAGTCATTGATATAGCCATTGCCACCCAGGATCTGGATGCCTTCGCCAGCCATCCAGGTGGCCTTTTCTGCGCAGTACAGAATGACCGCAGCGCAGTCTTTACGCATTTCCCGGCTATGCCCGCCACCCAGTCGGTCCAGATGCTTGCCTACGGCATAACAAAAGGCGCGGCTGGCTTGCAAGGTGGTGTACAAGTCAGCCATCTTGCCTTGAATCAGCTGAAATTCGCCGATTGCCTGGCCGAATTGCTTGCGGTCGTGAGTGTAGGGTACGACAACGTCCATGACGGCTTGCATGATGCCTAGTGGCCCACCCGCCAGAACGGCGCGCTCGTAGTCCAGGCCACTCATTAATACCTTCGCCCCGCCGTTTAGCTGACCCAATATGTTTTCCTGCGGCACTTCGCAGTCCTTAAACACCAGCTCGCCGGTATGGCTGCCGCGCATGCCCAGTTTGTCGAGCTTCTGGGCCACTGAGAACCCCTTGAACTGCTTTTCCACAATAAATGCCGTAATGCCTCGCTGGTGTGCCGCCGGGTCGGTTTTGGCATAGACCACCAGCGTGTCGGCATCCGGGCCATTGGTAATCCACATTTTATTGCCATTGAGCACATAGCGGTCGCCCTTTTTGTCGGCGCGCAACTTCATGCTGACGACGTCAGACCCGGCACCGGGCTCGCTCATGGCCAGCGCGCCGATATGCTCGCCCGAGAGCAATTTAGGCAAGTATTTCTGCTTTTGCGCTTCGGTGCCATTGCGATGCAGCTGGTTGACGCATAGATTGGAGTGGGCGCCATAGGACAAGGCAATCGAGGCGCTGGCGCGCGAAATTTCTTCCATGACGATCATGTGGGCCAGATAACCCATATTGGCCCCGCCGTATGCTTCGGACACCGTCATGCCCAGCAGCCCCAAGTCGCCAAATTTGCGCCACAGATCCATGGGAAATTGATCGTTACGGTCGGCGTTTTCGGCGCGCGGCGCAATCTCGGCTTGCGCAAACGTGCGCACCGCGTCGCGCAACATGTCCAGGTCTTGCCCCAGGTCGAAATTCAGGCCAGGAAGATTCATGTTCGTCTCCAGTGTCGTGTCGCGGCACCCCTTGTGGGGGTCACCCTTGGATCGTTAATCAAATTATGCACGCTTCGATCGACCGTGTGCCAAGAGCCATCATAAATACTATATATTACGTTTACGTAAACGTAAATTCAAGGACTTACCCTAATGTCGAAGGCATGGCGGGCTGACGCTGGGCTAGAAGAGCTTCGCAGCTTTCTTGCTGTTGTTGGATCTCGGCCAGGGTTTCTTCCAGATCGGCGCGTTGGCGTTCCAGCGCCTGACGATGGCGCGTCAGTAAGCTTTGATAGTGGTGCAATTGGGCCGTGGTGTCTGCGGGACTGTCGTACATGTCGATCAGGCTGCGGATCTCGACCAGCGGCAGACCCAGACGTTTGCCGCGCAATGCGAGTTTCAGGCGGGTCCGGTCACGCGGATGATAAACGCGGTTTCTTCCTTCGCGGCCGGGGCTGACAATACCCTGATCTTCGTAGAATCGAATCGTACGCGGCGTAACTGAGAATTCGTGCGCAAGTTCGGAGATGGTCCAGGTGGGAGAGGGCATGATCGTGCTAGCTGTTTACGTTAACGTAAACTATGATGCCATAATCTGAACCAGAAGCCTATATGGATAAAACGCGTATGGGCTGCGCACGGAGACGTTGATGAACCCGAATGAACAGAAGCTTGATTACCCGTGGGGCGACGCCCTGCCCGAACCGGGCGCGGCGCGCGTGGTCGCCGACGGAGTCCGCTGGATACGCATGCCTCTGCCGTTCGCACTCGACCATATCAATTTGTGGCTGCTACGCGATGAGATCGACGGCCGCCAGGGGTGGACTATTGTCGATTGTGGCGTATCGCGCGACGAGGTCAAGGCGTTGTGGGAGCAGGTATTTGAAAACGCTCTGGGCGGCCTGCCTGTCTTGCGCGTGCTGGTCACGCATATGCATCCTGATCATGTGGGGCTGGCTTATTGGCTGTGCGACCGCTGGAATGCGCCTTTATGGATGACAATGACCGACTATTCCGTAGCGCGTTTGTGGTCGCGTCCGGCTCTTGGCGATTCCCATGGCGCCGGTGCGGGGGGCCAGGGAGCCGTCGAGCATTTCATGCGGCATGGTTTGGCCGACACAGAGGCACAAGAGAAAATTCGCCAGCGAGCCGGTTATTATCCCGGCTTGGTGCCTGATGTTCCGGCTCGTTTTCACCGGATTATGGATGGCGACCGCATTGCGATGGGTGGCCGGGACTGGCGCGTCATCGTGGGGTATGGGCATGCGCCCGAGCATGCCTCACTGTACTGCGACACGCTTAATGTGCTGATTTCGGGTGATATGGTGCTTCCTCGCATCTCCACCAACATCAGCGTGTTCGATTACGAACCCGATGCCAATCCTCTGCCTTTGTATCTCGATTCATTGCGCCGCTATGACAGTTTGCCCGAAGACACCCTGGTGCTGCCCTCGCATGGGCGTCCTTTCAAAGGTTTGCACGAACGGGTGGCGCAACAACTGGCGCATCATGCTGAGCGGCTCAACGAGGTACTTGCTGCCTGCCACACACCTCTTAGTGCCGCTGATGTGCTGCCGTTCATGTTCAAGCGCAAGCTGGATTCACATCAGTTGACTTTTGCTATGGGCGAAGCTCTGGCGCATCTGCATGCCTTATATTTCGACGGCCAGCTCACCCGTGAAACTTGCGCCGATGGTGTGATCCGCTTCAGCGTGAAGGCCGCATTACCGGCCGCTTAGCACGAGTTTTAGCGCCAGGCTTATGAATACGACGGCGGCAAATCGGTTCAGCAGACGCTGAGCCCTGGCCGAGTTTTGTATGTGTTCGCCGAACGCACCCGAGAAAAAGGCGATGCAGCCGAATACGACCAGGGCTGCCACGATAAATAACACGCCTAATTGCAAGGTCTGCAGCGCGACCGAACCGCGCGCGGGCGAGGTGAACTGAGGCAGAAAGGCCAGGAAGAACAGGGATACCTTCGGGTTGGTCAAATTCATGATAATGCCGCGGCGGTACAGCGTGCCGCTCGATAGCCGCGGCATTTTCTGTTGTGCGGCGAGATGGCCGCGGACGCGCAATGCACCCCAGGCAAGATAAACCAAGTACGCCGCGCCCAGCAGCTTGAGCAAGGTGAATGCGGTTTCCGACGCGGCAAAAAGCGCGGCCAGGCCGATGGCAACGGCAACCGTATGGCCGATCAGGCCGGTGCATAAACCGAGCACGACCAGCATGCCAGAGGTTCTCCCCCACATGGCCGATTGCATCAGCACGAACAGATTGTCGGGGCCCGGGGCTAGAGCGAGTAGCAGCGCAATACCAAAAAACGAAAGCGCAATATCGATGGTCAGCATGATTGGGTTCGCTGCGAAGCAGAGAGGTTGAAATATATGTTAGCTTTAGCTATTCGCATTATCCACCAGACTACACATCATGACTCATACTTCCACACCCCCGCATTTGGATACCTTACTGCAGCATACAGGTATCGCCGAGTTCAATCCCAAAACTGGCGCGGCCCCAGTTACTGTGCCGTCGATGCGCACCAGCACCGTGCGGTTTGCTTCGCTGGCGGCCCTTGACCAGGCGCAGGCTGGTAAAGCCCTTGGCGAGCGCGTCGTGACATACGGCCGGGTTGGTATGGACACGCACGCTGCACTCGAACAGGTGTTCTGCGATCTGGAAGGTGCGAGCCGAGCTTTTCTGGCGCCTTCGGGCCTGGCGGCCATAACGCTGACGTTATTGGCGCTTTTGAATAGTGGCGATCATATGCTGGTGGCCGATTGTGTATATGGGCCGGTACGCCATCTGGACGAAACGGTCTTGCAGCGCATGGGCATAGAGACTACTTACTGTCGCGCCACGCCCCAAGCCCTGGCTGAACAACTAAAGCCCACTACTCGTGTGCTCTATATCGAGTCGCCCGGCTCGCTTTTGTTTGAAATGCTCGATATTCCCGCGCTGGCCGATTTCGCCCGCCAACATGGCTTGATTCTGGTGACCGACAATACGTGGGGCTCGGGCTATATTTATCGTCCGCTGGATCTGGGCGCCCACGTGTCGGTGGTGGCCGGAACTAAATATGTGGGCGGACATTCAGACCTGATGCTGGGGGCCGTCATGGCCAGCGACCCGGCCATTGTGCAGCGTCTGAACGTCAATCACTATGCCATGGGTTACGCCATCAGCGCCGATGATGCCTGGCTGGCCTTGCGGGGCGTACGAACCTTGTCAATACGTATGCGTGAACATGCGGTGCATGCCTTGCGGATCTGTGAGTTTCTGCGAGGCCGCGCCGAGGTCGGGCGAATTTATCACCCCGCTCTGGCGTCCGATCCGGGCCACGCGATCTGGGAGCGCGATTGCAGCGGGTCAAACGGCATGATGGCCGTGGAGTTGAAGCTGGATAAACCTGCTGCCCGCCGTTTCGTGGATGCCCTGCGGCTGTTTAGCATCGGGTTTTCCTGGGGCGGGTTCGAAAGTCTGGTGCAATTGGTCAATACCGAAGTGCTGGCCGCGCACGGTTATTGGCAGCGCAATGATTACGCTTTGGTGCGTCTGCATATCGGACTGGAGTCGCCCGACGACCTGGTGGTCGACCTGGCGCAAGCATTGGCGGTTGCGCGCGGGTAAGTGGGTTAAGTGGTTTTGTAGTGCGGGCCTGTAGCAACAGGTCTGCTGCTACAGACCTGTAGAATCAGCCATGTAGCGACAGGCCTTGTGCCTGTCACCGAGGCAAGATTCCGTCTTGATTGCCGGCGATCTGGCAGCCACAAGGGCTGCCACCACCTTGGCTACAGATTCATTCCCGTACAGATTACTTCTTGTTGACCATTTCAACCAGCTTCTGCGCTTCCTTTATCGTGCCCTCGTAGCTTTGCGTCATCGATGGTGAAGTCACGTATTTTCCGCCCACCGAAATGCTTGGAGTGCCTTCGATCTGGTAACTCTTGGCTTGTTCGTTGGCGCGTGTAACCTTGGACTGGACACCAAAGGACGTGAAAACTGCCTCGAATTTGGCGCGGTCCAAGCCTTGGCCGACCGCCCAGTCGGTGATGGCTTTTTGATCATAAATTGGCTTGTGTTCTTCGTGTATGGCCTTGAACACGGCAGGGTGCAGATCTAGTCTGCCCATGGCGTCGAGCGTGTAGTACAGTTTTTGCAGATCAGCCATGCTGGCATTGAAGGCAACCGGAACAGAGCGAAAAACCACATTGGCCGGAAGCGTCTTCACCCATTTCTGGACCAAGGGTTCGATCGCTGCGCAGTGCGGGCAGGTGTAGGCAAAGAACTCCAGCACTTCGATTTTCCCTGGGGTATCCGAGGGCTGGGCCTGGTCGAGGGTAGCGTATTGGCCTTTGGCGTCGGCAGCCTGGCTGGTAGGGGCGAATAGCGCACCCGAACCTATTGTGATGACGGCTATTGCACTGAGGAAGAGGTTTTTTAGCGACATGGTTTCGTATTCCAGAACAAATCAAGAAAATAAGACAGTCTATGTGGCGACAAGTTCAGCATAGGTACAGGTTAAGCATAACGCAGCAACACATACAACATAAATCCGGTTGGCTCCAGGTTACTGACGCATAACAGACGAGGCGATTTTTTCTTCGCCTAGCCGTGCACGCGAACGATTCATCTCATCGATGCCTTTGAAAGGGCCCACCCGAACGCGATTGATGGTTGAGCCGTTGACCTGGGCTTTTTGCACTTCGACCGGCAGACCCATAAGCAGGATCTGCGCCTTGATGGCCTCGGCTTCCTTATTAGAGCGGAACGCGCCCGCCTGCAAAAAGTAAATAGTCTGTGTATTGGCCGGTGCGGGCGCTTTGCTTGTCGCAATGGCTGCTTTGGCCGTGGGCGCCGGCTTTGCCTCGGACGCGGCCTTGGTATCGTGTGGCGCCGCATGGTGGGTTGCCGTGCCCGGTGAGGCGGCGGCCTTAGGTGGCGTCTTGCTGCCGTCGGTCAGGCTGGCAATTAGCTTGCTGATATTGTCGCTTGACGCAGGTTCGGCGGCTTTGCCCGCTGCGGGCGGCGTTTGTCCACTTGTGGCCGATGCCTGGCCGGAAGCAGGCACGGGTGCGGTATTGACCGGGCCGGTCGCGGCAACGCCCGCGCCGCCGTCTTTGCCATACAAGCCCAGATTGGGATCGGGAGCATCTTTGACGTCGGGCAGCAAGGCTTTTGCCGAATCGCGGCTGGCGTGATCGACAAAGGGCATCGGCGCACGGGCCACGAAAACAGCAACGATGGCTGCGAGGGCAAGGCCGATAATAAGGCCAGTAAGCATTCCAAACAGAGTGCTGCCGCCCGATTTCGAACCCGAGGATTTTCGATTATTGCGTGCCATAGGAACGGGTTACATCCTTTCGGGGGCGGACACCCCAAGTAGCGCCAGGCCGCTTGCTATCACATGACGAGTGGCCTGGGCCAGGCGCAAACGCGCCAGCTTGAGCGCGCCATCGTCGACCAGCACCCGTTCGGCGTTGTACCAGGCGTGGAAATCGGCGGCGCAATCGCGCAGCCAGAAAGCAATGTGGTGTGGCGCCAGTTCTTGAGCAGCCAAGGCGACAGTGTCGGGGTATTCGGTCAGACGTTGCATCAAGGCGAATTCGCTGGGTGCTGTAAGGACACTGGGGTCGGCCCGCGCAGCCTGCGACAACAGGTCGGCGGAAGATTTTAAAATGGAGCAGATGCGCGCGTGCGCGTACTGAATGTAGTACACCGGATTTTCTTCGTTCTTGGATAAAGCCAGGTCGATATCGAAAATAAATTCGGAATCGGCTCGACGTTGAATCAGGAAGAACCGGACGGCGTCTTGCCCCACCCAGTCGATCAGGTCGCGCATGGTGACGTAGCTGCCGGCGCGTTTAGAAATTTTTACTTCGGCGCCGTTGCGCACAACTCTGACCATCTTATGCAATATATAGGCAGGATAGTCTTTGGGAATGCCCAAATTCAGGCCCTGCAGGCCGGCCCGCACGCGGGCGACCGTGCCATGATGATCACTTCCCTGGATATTGATGGCATGACGAAAGCCACGTTCCCATTTGGCCACGTGGTAGGCCACGTCTGGCACAAAATAGGTATAGCCGCCTTCGGACTTGCGCATCACGCGATCCTTGTCGTCGCCCGTGCCCAGATCGGTGGTGCGCAGCCACAGCGCGCCTTCGTGTTCATAGGTATGGCCAGCAGTAATTAGCGCTTGCACTGTGTGTTCGACACGGCCACTGGTATAGAGTGAGCTTTCGAGGTAGTAGTTGTCGAATTTTAAACTGAATGCCTGCAGATCCAGATCTTGCTCATGGCGCAGGTACGCCACGGCAAAGTGACGGATGTCATCAAGATTGTCGATGTTGCCGCTGGCTGTTACCGATTTACCATCGGCCGCCTGTACCGTAGCGCGGGACTGGAAGTCGTGGGCAATGTCGAGGATGTAGTCGCCCTTATAACCCTCGGCCGGGAATTGCGCGGATTCCGGGCTTATGCCTCGCGCCCGGGACTGCACGCTGATGGCCAGATTTTCGATTTGTTTGCCCGCGTCGTTGTAATAGAACTCGCGGGTGACGTCATAGCCTTGGGCGTTGAACAGCCGACAAAGTGAATCGCCCAGCGCCGCTTGGCGGGCATGCCCCACGTGCAAAGGGCCGGTAGGATTGGCCGAAACGAATTCAACCAGGATCTTTTCGCCCGAAGGCGCGAGCGTACCGAATCGATCGCCCTGCGCGGAGATCTGCCCGAGAACCGCTTGGCGTGCGGCGTGGCTTAAGCGAAAGTTAATAAAGCCCGGGCCCGCAACCTCGGCCGAAGCAATGAGGGCTTGCGGATCGCTGGCCAGCGCATCGACAATTTGTTGCGCCAATTCGCGCGGATTGCGCCTGGCGGCTTTGGCGATTTGCATGGCCACGTTGCTGGCGATGTCGCCATGGGCAGCCACTTTGGGGCGCTCAAGCAAAATCTTGGGCGACGCTTCGGGGACCAGCCGGGCTACGGCCGCCTGAATCAATGAAATTAGTTGTTTTTGTTGCTCTGGGAGCATAAGGCGTTGTTTTTGGCAAAGCTGGAAAGACGTAAATGATAGCGTGATTTGCCTTGCGCTGCCCCGCAGGGCGTGCCTACACCGGAAGAGCTTGCCAGCCCAGCTCATTTTGCAACCATTGAGCGTAGCCGCGCATGTCCACCGTCCCTACCTCAGTCGTTAGCATGCTGCGCCAGTTGGCAATGCGTTGTATAAGCTCTTCAGTGGTGTTGCGTTGCAAATGGCCCAATTGAGGATGGTCGTCTTGGTTAGGCCAGCGGGGCGAACCATCTTGGCCGTCGACGCGCCGGTCGCCGCTTTGCACTGCCCGGGCCAGTGCCGAGCGCTGGTCGTGCACGATGGGCTCAGTGATTTCCCGATCAGACAAAGGCGCGGTATCGAAACGCAGCAAGGCGGCTCGTGCCTGCCACAACATCCAGTTAAGCGCCACGTCGGAGAGGTCGCCGCGCGAATTAGGCTGGCCCTTGTCATCGATGTCCATACCACCGCCTATGTCGGCGTGGGAGCCGATAAATGGCGCCTCGACGGTATTCATTCCGGGGCCGCCGGCGGCCGTGGCCAGAGGATACAGCCAGCGCCTTTCTTGTAGGGCGACTGCGTGTGCAACCCAGCCCCAGGCCGAGGCGATGCTTAGGTCGTACTGAGTATTGGCGGTGCCGCCAAGGCCAAATTGGGCGACCGTATCGAATAAGCCCATGAACCTTAAGTCGAGGCAGGCCGTCACTAGGCCGCGAACGCTGTCGGTGTAGGAAAAGAGCCCCTGTTCGGTGTGCTGATTGAGCAGGTTTCCGAAGTGCCTCGCCAGGGCGGCACCGCGCGAGTATCCGAGGATGTCGATGGGAATGATTTCTTGGCTGGCACCGTCCAGAGCGTCAAGCAGCGATTGCCATTGCGCGTCGAT
>CAJDUX010000175.1_pt1 | contig 10148 bp, 10 predicted proteins | sample 7391081 | NCBI WGS metagenome assembly CAJDUX01 (sample SAMEA7055685, study PRJEB34461) | soil metagenome | biome: terrestrial ecosystem; feature: Peninsula; material: soil | place: Antarctica | collected 2016 | reverse complement strand
CACGTTACCCGCATGTTGCTGGGTCTGGGACTGAAAGAGTTCTCCATGCACCCGCAGCAGTTGCCCGATGTAAAGAAAGAAGTGCGCCTGGCCCATACCAACGCACTGCGCGTTAAGGTGGCGTCGGCGTTAAATCGCGCCGAGCGTATTGATTTGGCCGATCTCGATAGCTGAAATTCACTGATGGTAGGCCGATTCGCCGTGCGACTGTATATCTAGTCCTTCACGCTCGACGTCCTTGGCAACCCGCAGCCCGCATAGCTTGTCGGCCACAAAGTAGGCTAGCAGGGCGCAAAGCCCCGACCACACCAGAGTGGTGACGATGCCTTCAAACTGCAGCCACAACTGATGAGGTATCTCGGACAGAGTTTTTAGCCCTGGGCCGCCCAGAGGTTGCGCGTTGAAGATACCTGTCAAAAGAGCACCGACGATACCTCCTACGCCATGGATCCCAAAAACGTCGAGCGCGTCATCGACTCTCAGGCGGCGCTTCAGGCCGTTGACGCCCCAAACGCAAATCGCACCAGCTAGCAGGCCTATAACTAGGGCGCCTCCGGGTCCTACCAGCCCGGCCGCGGGGGTAATCCCCACCAGCCCCGCAACCATCCCCGACACGGCCCCGAGCAGTGAAGGCTTGCCTTTGTAGCGCCATTCCACAACTGTCCAGGCGATAACGCCTGCTGCGGTCGCCAGAAGCGTGTTGAAGAAGGCCAGCGCGGCGGTTTCGTTGGCGCTTAGCGCCGAACCTGCATTGAAGCCGAACCAGCCGACCCACAACAGACTTGCGCCGATCATGACCATGGGCAGATTGTGAGGCTGCATGGATTCGCGCTTGTAGCCCACGCGTGGACCCACATAATAGGCGCCTACCAAACCTGCGATGCCGGCATTGATGTGTACCACCGTGCCGCCCGCAAAATCCAGGGCGCCTTGTTTGAACAGCCAGCCGTCCGACCCCCAGACCATATGAGCGATGGGTAGATAGGCTAGGGTCATCCAGATTGCAGTGAATACCAATACGGCGGCGTAATTTACGCGTTCTGCAAACCCTCCCACAATCAGTGCGCAAGTGATGCCGGCGAAGGTCGCCTGGAACGAGGCAAAGGTGATTTCCGGGATGGTTCCGGCAAGTGTGAATTTCTGTGTCGATAAATTCATCATGCCGCCAAAGAACAGGCGTGAAAAGCCTCCGATCACGGCGGTTGCGGGGGTAAATGCCAGCGTGTAGCCGTAGATGAACCATAAGACGGTAGCAAGGCAAAACGTTGTCAGGACCTGGATCATGATGGAAAGCACGTTCTTATTGCGCACCAGGCCGCCGTAAAACAACGCAAGTCCAGGTACGATCATCAGCAAAACCAGTATTGTTGACAGGCTCACCCATACTAAATCTGCTTTATCCATATGCTTCTCCGAAAAGCGCTTGAATCGATTGCATCACGACTGCGCGCATCGACCGATGCGGGTCAGCGTGGCGTGGGCCTTGTGCTAAACGTGACTGGCTATAAAGCGTTTTCGCCTGATTCGCCCGTGCGAATTCGTATTGCCTGCTCAATCGGTGTGACGAAGATCTTTCCATCGCCGATTTTGCCTGTGTGGGCTGCTGCACTGAGATTTTCGATGACGAGCTCTACTGCACTCTCGGGGACAGCCATTTCCAGTCTTAGTTTGGGCAGGAAGTCTACGGTGTATTCGGCGCCGCGATAGAGTTCCGTGTGGCCTTTCTGGCGCCCAAAGCCCTTGACTTCGGTAACCGTCATGCCCTGTATACCTATTTCCGAGAGGGCTTCACGCACCTCGTCAAGCTTGAAAGGTTTGATGATGGCAGTGATCAGTTTCATAAATAGCTTCCGGAAGTAGGACTGGTACATGTGAAGGAAATAAGCAATTTTCATGCCAGGTTATGGATAGTCCCTTGCGCTTTGGGGCTTTTGTGCCAGCCGCCTCCCTGTGGGTGCCATTTCTCCAGCTAAAAAACCAATATCGTCCTTTTTGGCCTCAGGAATTTTCCCAATAATTGCGCGTGAGATAGTGAGTTAAGCATCACTTTTGGTGCGGGCGTCGCGTAATCGCACCAAGTCGGTGCCGAAGCTGTAACAAACCCTTAGTGTGCGGTGACACTTGTGACTGAGTGTATAAGGCCCGGTAGGGCAGGTAATGCCAAAACCTTGGCTGCATATGGTCTGCAGCGAAATTATCAAGCACGTAATAATGTTTATTGAAATTAGGATTTACACTAATAAAATGTTCGAGCGGGTTTCTATGGCTAGAATTGTAACTAAGCCAGTGATAACAAGCTTGCTGCTGAACCGTTAGTCGCAGCGGAGTCGGTACTAAATTTCAGGCGACGTTGGATCAGGAAGGAACGTTTTATGCAAAAGACCCGTACACATCTAGCTATTGTTGCCATGGTTGCATCATTGGGTTTGCTCGCGGCATGCTCAAAAGGGGAAGACACCAAACCCGCTACGTCCGCACCCAGCTCGGAAGCGCCGGCAACTACGCCAGCGCCTGTAATGCCCGCCCCAAGCCCGGCCCCGTCGACAACGGAGCCCACGCCGGCTCCCACCAGTAGTTCGGTGGACAAAGCGAAGGAATCGGTTAAGGATGCGGCCGATAAAGTAGCTGACAAAGCAGGTGAAATTAAGGACAGTGCGGCAGAAAAAGCCGGCGAGATGGGGGCCGCCATCAAAAAGGGTGCGGCTGACGCGGATCAGGCAATTCAGGACAAGGTTGGCAACGGTGCGACGCAGCCCGCCCCGACGCCAAGCAAATAGTGCCGGCCACGATGTAAAATACGCGAAGTAAGAAATGGGCTGTCCGGCCCATTTTTTACTACACTGATCGCTTGCAACTATTATCCGGAGCCTGCCATGATCAACCGTACCGATTGGTTCGAGGACTTTCAAAAAAATATGTCCGACCTCATTGCCAAAAGCCCGGCGGCTGATATCGAGCGTAATGTAAAAGCCATGATGGCGCAGACCTTTTCACGGCTAGATCTCATCACCCGCGAAGAATTTGATATACAGGTCGGTCTGCTCGAACGCGCGATAGCGCGCATTGATGCGTTGGACGCCCGGATCAAAACGCTGGAATCAAATTCCGACTAGATTTGGCCATTGATCAAAGGTTGGTGCGCAGACGCCACAACTCGGGAAATAGCACAACGTCGAGCATCTTGCGTAAATAGCTCACGCCGTCGGTGCCGCCCGTGCCGCGTTTGAAGCCGATGATTCGCTCGACGGTCGTGACGTGCCGGAAACGCCATTGACGAAATGAATCTTCCAGATCAACCAGCTTTTCGCCCAGCTCATATAGATCCCAGTAGTGGGTGGGGTCGCGGTAAACCTGCAGCCAGGCCGCTTCGACTGAGGGATCGTATTCGGTTCCTTTGCTTGGGTCCTGCTTAAGGCGCTCAGCGCTGATGGCCAGGCCTTTGCGTGCAAGTAGCTGTATGGCTCCTTCGTAAAGCGAGGGCGTCTCCAGCGCTTTTTGCACGTGTGCGAGGCGTTCGGGGTGGTGTTCGTGCGGGCATAGCATGGCCGCGTTTTTATTGCCTAGAATAAACTCGATTTCACGATATTGATACGACTGAAACCCCGATGATTTGCCCAGATAAGGTCGCATGGCCGTATATTCGGGCGGCGTCATCGTAGCCAGAACCGTCCAGGCCTGCACCAACTGATCCATAATGCGCGATACGCGTGCCAGCATTTTAAAGGACGGCCCCAGCAGGTTCTGTCCAATGTGATCACGTGCGGCGCGCAATTCATGCAGCATGAGCTTCATCCATAGCTCGGAGGTCTGATGCTGAATAATAAAGAGCATTTCGTTGTGCTCGGGCGAGAGCGGATGTTGCGCACTAAGCAGCTGATCGAGCGCCAGGTAATCGCTATAGCTCATATCTTTCGAAAAATCTAGGCTGGCGTCGTGCCAGGTAGTGGGTTCGTGAGACGAGGGGCACATGGCGGGTTTCCTTATTTGAAGGTTCCTCGGTATGGTACTGCGACTAATTATGGGTAGGGGTCTTTGCGTTTGTAGTGGCACCCCCTTGTGGGTGCCAAGGCCGACTGTGTCCGTCAGCCGGTAGCCCGCCACTCTGGTAGGTGTCCTTTGATTCCTGGGTAAATCTCCCAGCGGATAAAACGATCAGTTTTCTGCCAAGTGGTATCCCAGACGCGCGATACTGTGTTTTTCCATATGATCGGGCGTCCGGTTGGGAGCAAAACATGTCACTAGCGGCCTTGGCCAGCCTGGCGCTCTATGGGTTAGAGGCTTTCCCTGTGCGGGTCGAGGTGCATGTGGGGCCGGGGCTGCCCGCCTTTCACATTGTGGGTTTACCGGATACGGGTGTGCGTGAAAGTCGCGAGCGTGTGCGCTCGGCCATCATCAGCAGCGGGCTGGAATTTCCGGCTGGGCGCATTACCGCGAATCTGGCGCCTGCCGATCTGCCCAAAGACTCCGGCCGCTTCGATTTGCCTATTGCGCTGGGCGTGCTGTTGGCCTCTGGTCAAATAGAACTGCAGCGGGGTGGTGCGGACGACGGTCCGGACGTCGATTTGTCGAGCTATGTATTTGCGGGAGAGTTATCGCTTACGGGCGCTGTCGTATCGGTGAACGCCCCGCTGGCGATTGCTATGGCTGTCATGCGTAGCAAATCTACGGTGCGTTTGATTTTGCCGGCTGCTTGCGCAGGCGTGGCAGCTCGTGTACCCGGGTTGACGGTGCTTTCGGCAAATCGTTTACTCGATGTGGTCGCGCATTTTTCGGGCAAAGCCAGTTTACCCGTTGCACTGCCCCAGGCAATGTCGGCAGCAGTTTCTAGTGCACCCTGTCTGTCCGAGGTGAGAGGTCAGGCGATGGCGCGCCGCGTGCTGGAAATTGCCGCGGCGGGCGGTCACAGCCTGTTGATGGCAGGCCCGCCTGGGGCGGGCAAGAGCATGCTGGCGCATCGATTGCCAGGGCTGCTGCCGCGTCTGAGCGCCGAGCAGGCGCTCGAGGTTGCCGCTTTGTCCAGCATCAGTGGCCGTGACTACACCGTAAGCGATCTACCCCCATTTCGTGCTCCGCATCATTGCGCGTCGGCGCCGGCTTTGGTAGGAGGTGGCGCTCTTCCAAGGCCAGGTGAAATTAGTATGGCTCACCACGGCATTTTGTTTCTCGATGAGCTGCCCGAATTCGATCGACGCGTGCTGGAATCTTTGCGCGAGCCCATCGAAACAGGCTATATCTCGATCGCGCGCGCCTCGCGCACGCTAACGTTTCCTGCTGCCTTTCAGTTGATTGCCGCCATGAATCCTTGTCCGTGCGGATGGTTGGGGCACAGAAAGATGCGTTGCGCATGCGGCACTGACCGTATCGAAAAATATCGCGACAAGATCTCCGGTCCGTTGCTCGATCGAATCGATTTGCAGATTGCTCTGCCCGCTGTCGATGGTGATTGGTTCGATGCGCCGTTGGGCGAGGCGTCCACTTTGGTGCGTAAACGAGTAGAGCGCTGTCGCAGCCGTCAGCCAACGCGAAGCTTGGTGTAGGCGACCTAGAGCGTTATTGTGTGCTCGATGCCGAGGCTAAAAACCTTCTCAAGCAGGCCATGTCGCGCTGGAGCTGGTCGGCACGAGTCGTCCATCGCGTGTTGCGGGTGGCGCGCACTTTAGCTGATTTGAACGAACTCGATACTCTGGGCGTTGCGGAAATTGCCGAAGCCATACAGTACCGACAGCCTTGGGCGAGCCGGCCTGGGCTGCAATACGAAGGTAGAGGGAAATAACGTCAAAGTTGTCGATGATAGGCACCAGGGCGGCCGCTGTCAGCTTCTGACAGCCACAAGGGCTGTCGCTACGAGTATTTGACCGCCACAAGGGCTGTTATTCCGAGCGTTGGCTGTACATCTGACCAGCACGTCTGCATTTCGGCGCATCACTACATTCCGGCAGCGCCGACAGCCATGCTGGACAGGCGCTAAGAAAACGTCATATAATCAAGGGCTTTCCTAAAACTCTTATCGACATGTCTTCTTTGCACAGATTTTTCGTGCCGGTGCCCTATGGCAGGCGGGTAAGAATACGGGGAAGGGTGCTTCGCAACTAGCGTTTCTTTTAACCAATGTTAGTGGCCAAGCCAAAATAAGTGATTGCTGGGTTCTGCAAGTATTGCCAGTGTGTTTGGCGATCACCCGCTGTCATAATCAAAGAGTATGCATTATGCCCAAGATGAAGACCAAAAAAGGCGCTTCCAAGCGCTTTAAGGTTCGCGGTAGCGGATCGATTAAGCGAGGTCAGGCGTTCAAACGCCATATATTGACCAAGAAAACGACCAAGACCAAGCGCCAGCTGCGTGGTTCAACCGCAGTGCACAAATCAGACGTCGCCTCGGTCAAGGCAATGTTGCCTTTCGCTTGATAATCGGAGATCTACTATGCCTCGCGTAAAACGCGGCGTTACTGCCCGTGCTCGTCACAAAAAAGTTATTAAAGCAGCCAAAGGTTATCGCGGTCGCCGCGGTAATGTATTCCGTATCGCCAAACAGGCGGTCATGCGCGCCGGGCAATATGCCTATCGCGATCGTCGCAATAAAAAACGTACGTTCCGCGCTTTGTGGATCACGCGTATCAATGCGGCTTGCCGTGAACTGGGCGTTTCGTACAGTGTGTTTATCGCAGGTACGAAAAAAGCCTCTATCGAGTTGGATCGCAAGGTATTGGCCGATATGGCTGTCCATGACAAGGCGGGTTTTGCCGCTGTCGTCGCTCAGGCGCAATCTGCTCTAGCCGCCTGACCCTTCGATTCCGTATTGCTGCGAACGGGGCTCTATCTGGGCTCCGTTTGTATTTGGAAAAGCCACACATGACCTCTGCGCGTGATGACCTGCTGGTTCAGGCCAAAGACCAATTTGCCGCTTCCGCTGATGCGGCGGCGCTCGAAAATGCCAAAGCGAAGTTCTTGGGCAAGCAAGGGGCTCTGACAGCCTTGCTCAAAGGCCTGGCGCAACTTGATCCAGAACAGAAGCGGGCTGAAGGTGCCTACATCAATCAGCTTAAGCACCAGATCGAAGGTTTGCTTAACGACCGGCGCGCTCAATTGGCGCAAGCTGACCTCGATCGGCGCCTTGCCTCCGAGACCGTCGACGTAACCCTTCCTGGCCGAGGACGGGGCGTGGGTGGAATACATCCGGTGATTCAAACCTGGCAGCGTGTTGAGGCGATTTTTCGGTCGATTGGGTTTGATGTGGCCGACGGCCCAGAGATCGAAAATGACTGGACCAATTTCACGGCCTTGAATAACCCCGAAAATCACCCGGCGCGCTCCATGCAGGACACTTTTTATGTGGATATGCAAGATGAGCACGGTTTGCCTCTAATGCTGCGCACCCATACCAGCCCCATGCAGGTGCGTTATGCGCGTATGAACCAGCCGCCTATCAAGGTGATCGCTCCGGGGCGCACCTATCGCGTCGATAGCGACGCCACCCATTCGCCGATGTTTCATCAGGTCGAAGGCTTGTGGATTGCCGAGAATGTTTCCTTTGCGGATCTCAAGGGCGTTTACTCTAATTTTCTGCGGGCGTTTTTCGAAACCGACGATTTGTCGGTGCGTTTTCGTCCCTCATTTTTCCCGTTTACCGAACCCTCGGCCGAAATCGACATGATGTTTACGTCGGGCCCGAATCAGGGGCGCTGGCTGGAAATTTCGGGCTCGGGCCAGGTGCATCCCGAGGTTGTACGCAATTTCGGCCTTGATCCTGAACGCTATATAGGTTTTGCGTTTGGTTCGGGGCTGGAGCGTCTGACTATGCTGCGCTACGGTGTTAACGACTTGCGCCAGTTTTTCGAAGGCGACCTGCGGTTTTTACGCCAGTTCAACCGCTAGCACCGTGCTGCGATTTTAAACGTTATACGAATCGAACCCATACTATGCAATTTCCTGAATCCTGGCTGCGTACCTTCGTTAATCCTGATCTCGACACTCAGGCTTTGTCACATCTTCTGACGATGGCCGGGCTGGAAGTGGAAGACACCTGTCCGGCTGCGCCGCCTTTCAGCGAAGTGGTGGTTGCGTGCATCACGGCGATTGCGCCACACCCCAACGCAGACAAACTGCATATCTGCCAGGTTGACGATGGATCGGGCGTGCCGCTGCAAATTGTTTGCGGCGCTCCGAATGCGGCGGCAGGTCTTGTCGTGCCGCTGGCGCGTCTTGGCGCAGAGTTGCCAGGTGGCATCAAAATTGGCAAAGCCAAGATGCGCGGTGTGGAGTCGTTTGGCATGCTATGTTCGGCGCGTGAGCTGGGTCTGTCACAAGACCATGCTGGTCTGCTTGAACTCGACGCTAATGCAATGGTCGGGCAACCTCTGCGCGATGCGCTTGATCTCAACGACACGTTATTTACCTTGAAACTGACGCCCAATCGCGCCGATTGTCTATCGATTCTGGGCGTCGCGCGGGAAGTCTCGGCGCTGACTGGCGCGCTGCTCACGCAGCCGGTTGCACAGCCTGTCGCCACGACGCTCGCGGATCGTTTGCCTGTTTCGATAGAGGCGCCTGATTTGTGTGGTCGTTTCGCTGGCCGTATCCTGCGTGGGGTTAACGCACGCGCGAAGACACCCGCCTGGATGAAGTCACGTCTTGAAAAATCGGGGCAACGTTCGATTTCGGCACTGGTCGATATCTCCAATTACGTCATGCTGGAAATGGGTCGGCCCACTCATGTTTTCGATCTGCAGCGAATTCAGGGCGGCGGCCTGACTGTACGCTGGGCGCACGAAGGCGAATCGCTCGAGCTGCTCAACACGAAGGCGAATCGCTCGAGCTGCTCAACGGCCAGACGGTCTCGTTAAGTGCCGATACCGGTGTCATCACGGCGGGCGAAGCTGTCGAAAGCCTGGCCGGCATCATGGGCGGCCAAGCGACCGCCGTCACGCTGGACACTACAGATATTTATCTAGAAGCCGCTTTTTGGTGGCCGCAAGCCATCATGGGCCGTGCACGGCGCTATAAGTTCAGTTCTGAAGCGAGTCATCGCTTTGAGCGCGGCGTCGATTTTGAATCCGTGGTCGAGCACATGGAGTACATGACGCGTCTGTTGGTTGATATTTGCGGTGGCCAGGCGGGCCCGATTGATGATCAAATTGTCAATTTACCGGCTCGTCAGCCGGTGCAAATGCGTCTCGACCGATGCCATCGCGTGCTGGGAGTGCCAGTTGGGCGTGAAGAAGTCGAGAGAATATTTACTCGTCTGGGTCTGTCCTTCCACGTGCACAATGACGTCTTTATCGTTACTCCACCCTCGTATCGGTTCGATTTGTTTATCGAAGAAGACCTGATCGAAGAAATCGCCCGGGTTTACGGTTTTGAGCGGATCCCCGCCGTGGCGCCCATGGCGCGCGCGCAAATGCGTACGATGCCCGAAACCGTGCGTGGTTCTCATGCCCTGCGCCAGAACATGGCCGACCTGGACTACCAAGAGGTGATTAACTTTTCGTTTGTCGAGGAATCCTGGGAGCACAACTATGCGGGCAATCCTGATCCCATCAAATTGCTCAATCCCATCGCCAGTCAATTGGCCGTGATGCGATCCAGCCTGATTGCCGGTCTGGTGGCCAACATTCGGTATAACGCCAATCGCAAACAAAGCCGGGTACGTGTCTTTGAGCTAGGCCGGGTTTTTGTCCGCGACCCATCGGTGCCGGATGGCGACCTGAGCGTGGCGGGAGTTCGTCAGCCGCAGCATTTGGCAGGAGCTGCCTGGGGGCCGGTGTTCGATGAGCAATGGGGCGCCCCAACGCGCCAGGTCGATTTTTTCGACGTGAAGAAAGATGTCGAAACCTTGCTGGGCGCACAGACTCAAGATCTGCTTTGTGTTGCGGCGCCTCATCCGGCACTGCATCCGGGGCGTTGCGCTCGCCTGCTTTTGCAAGGTCATGAAATAGGCTGGCTCGGAGAGCTGCATCCGCGCTGGGTTCAAGTATCCGAATTAAGTCACGCGCCGGTGGTGTTTGAGGTGGATGTAGCGGCCATTTCTACGGCTCGTTTGGCTGCGCCGGTCGAGTTGTCGCGCCAGCCGGTGGTGTTGCGAGATCTGGCTGTATGGGTTGGTTCGGGGGTTTCGTATCAAGATTTGCACGATACCTTGAGCCGGGCCATTGC
>CAJDUX010000070.1_pt1 | contig 10230 bp, 9 predicted proteins | sample 7391081 | NCBI WGS metagenome assembly CAJDUX01 (sample SAMEA7055685, study PRJEB34461) | soil metagenome | biome: terrestrial ecosystem; feature: Peninsula; material: soil | place: Antarctica | collected 2016 | reverse complement strand
CACAAGCAAGGTCTTGATAACCTGGTTTGCGATGCCTTGGCCATTACCCCGCCGCCAGCCGACCTGACGGTGTGGGATCGGTTGGTGGAAGCCATTGAACACCCGCGGAATACCGTGCGTGTCGGCATGGTCGGCAAATATGTCGACCTGACCGAATCCTACAAGTCTCTCACTGAAGCGCTGGTGCATGCCGGCATCCACACCCATTCGCGTGTGGTCATCGAATATCTGGATTCCGAAGTGATCGAGGCCCAGGGCGTCGATTGTCTCAAGTCGCTTGATGCAATTCTGGTGCCCGGCGGCTTTGGCAAGCGCGGCATCGAGGGCAAAATCGCGGCCATCCGTTATGCGCGTGAAAATAATGTGCCGTATCTGGGCATCTGCCTGGGTATGCAACTGGCGGTGATCGAGTTTGCGCGTGATGTGGCCATGTTGGGCGGCGCCAACAGCACCGAGTTCGATCCGGCTGCGCCACATCCCGTTGTCGCCTTAATTACCGAATGGCAAGATCGTGAAGGGCAAATTGAAAAACGCGATCAAACGTCCGATCTGGGCGGCACCATGCGCAAGGGTGCACAGCGTTGTCCCGTCAAGCCTGGAACGCGTGCTGCCGGAATATACGGAGTCGAAGTCTATGAGCGCCATCGGCACCGTTACGAAGTGAATAACGTCTATATTTCGCGCCTGGAACAGTCTGGGCTGGTGATCAGTGCCCGCACACCGACAGAGCATCTACCTGAAATCATGGAGTTGCCCAACCATCCCTGGTTCATGGGCGTGCAGTTCCATCCAGAATTCACCTCTACGCCGCGTGATGGTCATCCTTTGTTTACCAGCTACATTCAGGCGGCTATCGAGTATCAGCAACAGCACGCTGTCCAGGACGTCAAATTGACGGCCTCCGCAGCCTGAGGACCGAGGCGTATCGAGGGTTCCGATGAAACTATGCGGCTTTGAAGCAGGACTGGATCAGCCTTTTTTCCTGATTGCCGGCCCGTGTGTGATCGAATCGCGGCAAATGGCGTTTGATACGGCGGGGCGGTTGCTTGAAATTACTCGCAAGCTGGGCATCCCCTTTATTTACAAAAGTTCGTTTGACAAGGCGAATCGTAGTTCGGGGGGCTCATACCGTGGGCCAGGCATGACCGAAGGCCTGCAGATTCTGGCTGATGTGCGTGCCGAACTGAATGTGCCGGTGTTGACCGATGTACACGATATTGGGCAAATAGCAGATGTGGCGGCGGTCGTCGATGTGTTGCAGACGCCCGCCTTTTTGTGCCGTCAGACCGACTTTATTCATGCGTGCGCCGCCAGCGGAAAGCCCGTTAATATCAAGAAAGGGCAATTTCTTGCACCGCACGATATGACTCAGGTGGTCGCTAAGGCGCGGGCTGCCGCTCTCGCTGCGGGCGGCGATGGCAATTCCATCATGGTCTGCGAGCGTGGTGCATCGTTTGGTTATAACAACCTGGTGTCCGATATGCGGTCTCTGGCTATCATGCGCGAAACGGGTTGCCCGGTCGTGTTCGATGCGACGCATTCGGTGCAGCTGCCCGGTGGGCAGGGCACGTCTTCTGGTGGGCAGCGCGAGTTTGTGCCTGTTTTGGCCCGGGCTGCAGTGGCAGTGGGGGTGGCGGGTCTGTTCATGGAAACCCATCCCAAACCTTCGGAGGCTTTGTCCGATGGCCCCAACGCGGTTCCTCTGCAGCATATGGCGGCGTTGCTGGAATCGTTAATGGCGATTGATCGCAGCATCAAGGCTAGCGGGTTTATAGAAGAGCGGTTTACTTAGGTGTGGTAGTTGTGACTTGGCCTGGCGGAGTCCCGGGTTGATCCGTACGAATGTCAGATTAAATCCAGCTATTCAATGGCGTGGTTTTATCGCACCACATTTCCTTATCGTTGAATAAAGTTTGCAACGGAGTGCGACTGCAACAAGCCTTGCCCTGATGTGTGCGGCCCTTGCTGTAATACTGTCGTCAATTATCCAGATCGGTTTGTAGATCTTCAATCGAGCGGTAAATCTTGCAGAGATGCGAACCGCTAGCAGACCGGATACCTCACTTTTGGCAAGGCACTCCTGGCAGATCAAATCGAGACTACTTCACTTTATGAATTGGAAGTGGAATAAGCTGCAAATTTTGCACCGATTTATGCTGAAATCCTTTGAGGGTAAATCACGAAAGAATTTCATAATTGATGTCTGTTGGCTTGGCTCCTTTTCCATGGATATCCACCATATCTTGAGGGCAACATGACATAGCTACAATGCAATCCATCGCAGATCGCAAAACGATATAGTCTCCCTCTTTCAAAGAGGGTTGTGCCCACACAACATCACCGTTGGGCTTGATAGGAATACACATCCATAAATTAAGCGGGCTTGGACATTCGACGTCATCAATACCTATTTGACGCATTGCGGTACGCAGATTATCTGTGCAGTTATCGTGGTAGTCTTTGCAACCGAGCAGGCTATATCTGTATATGTCACAAGCCGCTATCAGCGTATCGTGCTTCTCGTTGGATGTATCTTCCTCCATGAGCAGAATCGGTCTACGCTTGTTGGTATATAAGGCGTCGCCTTTCTCGACATATATCTTCCCAATTGTCGGCCGAGTGTGCTCAAGTGATAAGTATTCACGCACGTCATCTGGATTGAAGGCCCAAGTATCAACAACCTGATGGCCGTGAGTATTAATTAGCTTTAGTGCCTGCCCTTTGCCAAGATGCAGAGCCTTGCCACGCCTACCGGGAATCGTTCCTTTATCAATCACTCGCACAGCCATCTTGATTTTCTCCTGTTTACATTAAAAAACGAACCAGATGGATATATCTACATAGAGCCAATATTTTTTGGCCAAGTAGCCTCCAGACGTAATTGACCTAATCAGTCCAAAGGGTGTTCCTATTTACCCAAGTGGAGAGGAATTGCTGCAAACGGGGATTCTCCGGACTACGCAACACTTCCTTTGCCGATCCTCGCTCGACAAGTTTGCCCTTATCCATGAAAATAATTTCGTCAGCCACCCCTGCTGCAAAACCCATCTCATGCGTGACGATCACCATGGTTACTTCGTTCTCAGCCAATTTCTGCATCACGCTCAAGACCTCTCCGACTAGCTCTGGGTCGAGCGCGGATGTCGGCTCGTCAAACAGCATGACTTCTGGATCCAGCGCTAGGGCACGTGCAATCGCAACCCTTTGTTTTTGCCCCCCCGAGAGCTTGTCCGGATATGCGTCGGCCTTGTCAACGAGCCCAACCACGCTTAGCATTTCTATACCCACACGATCAGCCTCAGTTCGGCTCATTTTCTTGACCCGCACAAGTGCCTCGGTAACATTTCCCAAGGCCGTTCTATGGGGCCAGAGATTGAAATGCTGAAACACCATACCTACCCGTTGGCGTACCTGATCCACTTGCCTCCTCGAGCTTCGCTTTAGCGACCCACTAGCTGTCTTTGTATATCCGAGAAGTCGCTTGGAAATATATATTTCGCCCGAGTCATATTCCTCGAGGAAATTCATGCATCTAAGCAGGGTGCTCTTGCCAGAACCGGAGGGGCCGATGATGCAAGCCACCTCCGACTTCTTTATTTGGAGCGTTATGTCCTCAATTGCATTGAGCGAACCGAATTTCTTCGATACATGACGCACATCAATCACAACATCATCACTACCTTCGCTCGAACTCACCACGCAGCTCCTTTAAGCCTAGTCAGATCTATGTGCTTGTCAGGTCGCCGTAGCGCCTGCTCAGCATGCGTTCGCTCAGTCGCCCTACACGAGCTATGATTTCAACAAATGCCCAATACAGCACAGCAGCGGCAATATATGGCTCTACTACGGTAAAAGTTGTATCCACGACACTAATCGTTACTTTGGTCAGCTCTGGGATGGTAATAATAGATAGAACAGCCGACTCCTTGACAAGTACAATCGACATATTGAAGATATGTGGTACCACCAGTCTGGCCATTTCGGGAAGTTTGATATGGAAAATAGTGTCCTTTGGGCTTAGGCAGACAGCCTGTGCAGCTTCTATATGGCCTCGTGGAATCGACTGGAAGCCAGCCCTGAATATCTCTGCAAAATAGGCGCTGCCGTATATGACCAAACCTAACACGCCAGCTGTATATGCCGACAACAGAATGCCGATCTGTGGGGCGGCATAATAAAGCAGAAATAGCAAAATAAGGAGTGGAGTTCCTCGAATGCAATTCAGATATGTCCCGTATACTCCCTTGGTAAATGATCCAGGAAGCATCGAAAACAAATACACAATGAACCCCAATATAATAGAACCTATGGTGCCGAGAACACACAGGATTATCGTGACAGCGAATCCGCCTAAAAACAGGTAGCCATTATCCAGATAGAACTGTAAGAACTGCCGGCTAGAGTCCATCATATTGTGTAGACTCCCAGTCTCTTTTCAATCATCCTACCCGCCTGCGCGATAATCGTATTTATGACGATGTAGGCAATGGCTGCGGCTACATACACGGTGAGCGGCTCTTGTGATGCTGACACTACTTGTTGGGCCCTTCTCGTCAGATCCGCAACGGCAATGACGGAAACCAGTGACGACGCCTTCAGCAGCAGGATGAACTCGTTAAAAAGCGACGGCAAAACGATTCTGAATACTTGCGGGATCTGGATGTGCAAAAAGCAGGACATGTCTCCCATCCCCACAGCCTTGGCTGCCTCGATTTGGCCCACCGGAAGGGACTGAAAGCCTCCTCTGTAGATTTCTCCCTGGAATGCAGATGTATTCAACGCCAACGCTAGCGATGCCGCTGCCAAGGGGCTCAAGTTGAGGCCGAACGAAGATGGGACATAATAGGCGATGAGCAGCTGTACCAATATAGGTGTTCCCCTGAAAACACTCGTGAACACGGTCGCCACGCGTCGCAATAACCCATTATTCGATTGTGTCAACACGTTAATGCCGAGTCCCCCCACAACGCCTAAAGCCAAGGCAAGCAGCGTAACCTCAACCGTTACCAGCATGCCGATGGATAGGTATCTAGCGTTGTCTATTAGGGGTTCCAAATGGAAGATCATGGCTCTACCTATAATCGGCCTTACAGCGTGGGCTTGGGCAACACATCGGGCGTCTCCATAGCAAAGCCGAACCATTTCTCCTGCAGTTTTTTCATCGTGCCATCGCCACGGAGCGCTATGATTCGTTTATTGAAGAATTCAACCAAACTTTTGCTTCCGTTGTCCTTGCGGCCAGCCCAAGAGAAATAGAATTTAGGCCCAAAAGGTGGCTCAATGACTTTGTATTTGTCGGGATGTTGCTTTTGAAGGTAGAGCAGGGGTGGGAGAGATTGTGCAGCTACATCTATCCTGCGGTTGGTTAAGTCAGCATAAACTTCATCAAAGGAAACATATTCTTTGATACCTGCCATTCCCTTTCCAAATTTTTTCTTCAGCTTCTTATCGAAGTCCTGGGTGGCCAAAAGTTGCCCGGTTCCGGTCTGTGTGCCGACAATCTTGCCCACCACGTCTTCCGGTTTTTCAATAGTGTCGTCATTGGCCCTTTTGGCAAACGCTACCGTAGCATCGGCGATGGGGCTGGTCATAGCATATTTTTCGTACCGTTCGTTGGTGACTGAGACCGCTGTGACCACGAAGTCGAGCTTTCCCTGAGATAGCCCAGGGAGAATTCCTTGAAACGGCAAATCATGGGTTTCGACCTTTACTCCCGGAAGTCCTTTCATAATCTCGACAAGGAGATCACGGTCATATCCGACTATCTCTCCATGCTCAATAAATTCGAATGGGGCATAGCGCGCCTCGGTTCCTATGACAATCGTTCCTTTATCTTTGATATTCTGGAGCAGATCTGCCCGCGCGATGCCGCTGATCATTCCTGAGAAGAGCAAAAAGCATGACACTGCGGCGAATTTCCACAAACTGGGCGACCGTGACTTTTCAAAAAGATTATTACATTTCATGACTATCTCCTATTTAGATGACCACTACCGCAATATTCATTCTTGATCCAACGCACATGCATGAGAAATGGAACTAGTGCCGATTATCAACAAATCATGAACGACCGCTTATTTTGAATGCCAGCAATCCCATGATGTCAAAGATAAGCGTGGCAGCGGCAAGCGCAGTAACCTCTGAGTTGTCGTAGGCTGGGGCCACCTCGACCACATCCGCTCCGATGAAATTTAGACCCGTTAGGCCGCGAAGCATTTGCAGGATCTCTCGTGAGTGCATCCCCCCGCACTCAGGGGTGCCCGTGCCTGGTGCGTACGCCGGGTCGAGCACATCGATGTCAATCGACAAGTAAACAGGTGCGTCACCTATTCTGTCACGTACCCTCTTAATTGCGGCAGGCACGCCTTCCCGGTCTAGATCGGTACAACGGATGATCTGGAAGCCAAACTCGTGATCTCTAATAAAATCATCCCGGTCGTAAACAGGGCCACGAATACCGACGTGCATGGACTTGTCTTCGGAGAGCAGGCCGTCCTCGAAAGCACGCCGGAACGGGCTTCCGTGATTTATGGGCTCATCAAAGTAAGAGCCCCAAGTGTCCAGATGAGCGTCAAAATGCAATAGCGCTACGGGGCCGTGTACTTTGGTGGTTGCCCTGAGCATAGGTAAGGCTATTGTATGATCACCACCAATGGCGATGACGGCCTTGTTCTTGCCCACCAGCTTACTAGCTGCCTGCTCGATTTGTTCCACTGCTTTCTGATTGTTGTAGGGCGTGCACGCGATGTCGCCAGCGTCCACAAACTGGAGCTCCTTTACCGGGGTGCAATCAAGTTCTGTATGGTAACCGGGACGAAGCATACGCGAAGCCTGCCGAACGGCTGAAGGCCCAAAACGTGCCCCTGGCCGGTAAGAAGTCCCGCCGTCGAAGGGAATGCCGACTATTGCAACATCGTAGTCTGGTACAGTTTCTATTTGTGGCAACCGGACAAATGTCCCCAAGCCGGAGTAGCGAGGAACTTTCGTTGCTTCTACAGGGCCTATCGGGGAATGTGAAACCATGGCTCTGCTCCTAGTAAAAAAACGAGAAAACGTGGTGTGAAATCTTTGTCGATGAGTATGAGAGGGTGATTGCTGATTGTCCTTATGCCCTGCCGCGCCATCTGGAATCTAAAGAAAACATGCACTTTGCAGGGCATTGCCACCCGTAGATACTAGACGTATTGCAACTTTCGATCTATCTTTAACTAATAAACATCGTTTCGACTTTCTCCGAAATAAGATATGCGCCAAGTTCAGGATGCTGACCTCAAATTGTTACGCACGTTCATCGCGATTGTGAGGAGCGGCGGATTTACGGCGGCGCAGCCTGTATTGGGGCTAGGGGCGTCCGCCATCAGCGAATCCATGAGCAATCTTGAAGCGCGACTGGGTGTTCGCCTCTGCGAGCGAGGCAGGGCAGGATTCCGGCTGACTCAGGACGGGAGAGCCGTGTTCGATGCTGCGCAACGCCTTCTTTCCAATGTCGAGGAGTTTTGTCTGGATGTTTCCTCGTTGGTCCAGACATTGAAGGGTGAACTACGGTTGGGGCTGATCGACAGTACCTTGTCAAATCAATCCTCGCCGCTTAAAACGGCAATTCAGAAATTCAGTCGCCGATCTGATCAACTGCGCATTCATATTGAGATAAACCCACCCTATACGCTGGAGCAAGATGTGTTGGAAGGGCGGTTGCACCTAGCCGTTGCACCATCACCCCAACGCATTCGCGGCCTGGATTATCTTCAGTTAATGCATGAAGAACATGGCCTGTTCTGTGGCCGAGAACATGTATTGGCCGAATCTAGTGGGTTAACTTTGGAAGACATTCAATACTGTCGCGTTATTTCACGTGGCTACCTTCATGGGCAGGATTTAAAATTGGTGAAAGCGAAATCCGCCGAGGCGGTCGCAGACAATGTCGAGGCGAGGTTGCTGCTATTGCTGACGGGTGAATACATAGGTTTTCTCCCGTGCCATTTTGCCGAAAGATGGGTAGGCTCTGGTCATTTGAGGCGCTTATTACCAGATAAGATCGGATATAGCGTTCCTTTCACCTCACAAGCGCTACGCCGCGCAGGCTCGCTCGACGGTATTGTTCTCGATCTCAATATTGCCTCGCCCGAGAAGCGCGTCAGTGTTTGCGACTGGTTCAAGGCATACTCGCAATGGTCGTAGTAGCAGTCCTAGTGGCTACCATCGTTCCATAAAGCCACGAATAAGGGTAATCCCTTGTTCTTCCGTCGAGTTACCAGTAAAATTGTTGACTGATCAATGATTGCAGTATCAAGGTATTTTCATGGCTCCGATTGCAGCATCTGGTGCGACCGATAGCGGGCGCGTCTTGTCAGTACGTCAGTCGTTGATGGCGATGGTCGGATTGTGCTTCGTCACCATGATGGTAGCCATTGACCAGACCGTCGTAGGCACGGCACTGCCCACGATCGTAGCCGAGCTGAACGGCTTTGAACTTTACGCCTGGGTGGCAACGTCCTATTTGTTGACCTCCGTCATTACGGTGCCCATATTTGGACGTCTTGGTGATTATTACGGCCGTAAGCGGTTTGTAGTCGCCTCTATTGTATTGTTCAGCGCCGCCTCAGCCCTGTGCGGCATGTCGAACACTATGCTGCAGCTGGTGCTGGCACGCGCTTTGCAGGGCGTAGGCGGAGGCATGTTGGTGGGCACCGCGTTTGCCTGCATTCCTGATTTGTTTCCGGATTCGCATGTGCGTTTGCGCTGGCAGGTGTTGCTAAGCGCTGCATTTGGTATTGCCAATGCCATTGGGCCTTCGTTGGGTGGGTTCCTTACTCAATATGCTGGCTGGCGCTCGGTGTTTTATGTGAATTTACCCGTAGGCTTGCTTAGCCTGTGGTTTGTATGGCGTTACCTGCCGTTGATCCGGCAGATCCAGGCAGGGCACATCCGGCTGGATTGGCAAGGGGCGTTGCTGGTAGCGCTGGGGCTGGGTAGTCTGCAATTGTTTGTCGAATTTCTGCCTGGGCACGGTCTTGATTTTTCCATGATGGGCCTGGGCCTGTTCAGCGTGATTACGTTTGTGGCCTTGGTTTACTGGGAAAGGCGCTGTCCAGAGCCTTTGCTGCCGATTGAAATGTTCCGCAACAAAAGCCTGGCGGCTTTGTTTTGCCTGTCGCTGTTCGCGGGCTTTACGATGTTTGCAATTTTGTTTTATTTGCCTCTGCTGCTACAGGGCGGGTTTGGCTTCACGCCTCAGAGAGCCGGTGTTCTGATCACGCCGCTGGTGGTATGCATTACGGTAGGAAGTATCGCCAATGGCCGCATCATTACACGCATTCCTAACCCCAACGCTATGCTATATGCGGGGTTTGCACTAATGGCGATGTCTTGTCTGGGTATTATTCTCATGTATCAAGAGACTTCCACCTGGGTCATCGTCATGTATATGGTGTTGGGTGGTTTGGGCTTGGGTTTTGTCATGCCTAACCTCACTGTTTTCGCTCAAGAGACAGCGGGACGTTCGCACCTGGGCATTGCCACAGCTTTGCTGCAATCGGTGCGCATGATAGGCGGGATGCTGGGTACAGCTATTGTCGGCACACTGGTTACTCACTATTACATCAGTGGAGTTCGACAGGCCACGCAAGGGCAATCATCGGCGTCATGGCTAAAAACCCTGGAAGACCCGCAGGTGCTGGTTAATGATGCAGTGCAAAATGCTTTCTTGACGCATCTGCATGCCTTAAGCCTGGATGGCGGTGCGTTGATTGAAGCGGCGCGGGTGTCGCTGGTTGATGCCGTCCATTCGGGAGTTATGCTGGCTCTGGTGGTGACTCTCATTGCCTTTGTGTGGGTGCGGCGGGTGCCCCCAATAAAGCTATCGCGCAGTGTGGCGGTCAAAGTACCGGTTGGAGAATAACCATGCCGGATGATGATTTCCCGCAGATCAAGGTTTTGCAGAAACTAGGGCGTACCTATCGGGCCTTGTTGGCGGCGTTCGATGCGAGTATCGGTCAGCCTATGCCTCGCTGGCGTGTATTGCTGATGTTGTATCAGCAGGGTGAGACATCGCAAAAAAAACTGGCTGAGGTGCTGCGCATGGATCCGGCTTCTTTAACGCGCCAGATCAAGACCATTGAGCGTTTGGGTTGGGTCAAGCGTCATTGCGATGCGCGAGATAATCGACTGACCAATGTTGTATTAAGCGCGGCTGGCATCGCCGTGGTCGAGCAGACTCTACCTCGCCGCATT
>CAJDUX010000100.1_pt1 | contig 10358 bp, 9 predicted proteins | sample 7391081 | NCBI WGS metagenome assembly CAJDUX01 (sample SAMEA7055685, study PRJEB34461) | soil metagenome | biome: terrestrial ecosystem; feature: Peninsula; material: soil | place: Antarctica | collected 2016 | reverse complement strand
TAATTCATCCGTCTTATGATAAAATTAATGGATTATTTGAGAACATTAACGAGCGCCATACAATAATGACAAATTTAGCGCTAGATAAACCAGTAGGTCTTCTGGCATTTGATAAATATGCGTCGCAAGATCTTACAATGGAATTAATAAAAATTGCTAATGAGATGGATTCTTCCGATAACGAAGAGCTATTTAAACTTGCCGATACCTGCCTCATTCAAATGCATGACCGACACCGCAGCTAGGTCCAACTGCGGAGTCACCAGGAAAATAACGGCTGACAAGGTCACCATCGAACGCATGAATAGAAAAAAGAAAACCGATAGCATGGTCGGCGCCAGAAACGGCAATACTGCGTCGGTCAGGATACGGCGCATACTCCCTCCCAGACAACTGATCGCCTCTTCCAGCGCTTGCGGCACAGCGCGCATACCGGTCATCATCGTCAGGAAGCCCTGCGTATGGTAGTGATAGAAATTACACAGTGCGATCAAGACGGCAGTGCCATACAGCAAGGATAAAGGCGTACTGGGGTCATTGAACGCAAAAATATATGACAGGCCCAACACCAGGCCCGGCACGCCCACTGGCAAAACGGCCAGCAAATAAACCGCCTTGGCCAAGCGCCCTTCCATATGCTTGGTGCCAAAGGCCAACGCAAAAAGCATCACCGCTCCGATCGCCGCAGCAATGACGGATACGTACAAGCTGGTCCAGATCGGTTGATAGCCATTGCTGATCTTCACGTTGAAATTATTCAATGTGAAGCTCATGTTGTAGGGCCAAAGTTTAACGAAGCTGGCAAACACCACCACCACGATAATGGCCAGAATACAGAACATGATGAAGTAGCTGAAGCCTGCAAATAGCCCATCGCGCCACGCAACAGGCTCGGCGCTGACGGGAATGCGCCCTTCCGACACGGTGCCAAATTGTTTTTGGGACGAAACCCGCTCGATATATACCGACACCAGAGACGGCAACAGCAAAACGATGCCCACCACTGACCCCATGCCAAAATCCATCTGCCCAGACACCTGACTGAATATCTCAGTGGCCAGAACGCGGTAATCGCCGGCGATCACCGCCGCATTGCCGAAGTCGGTAATGGTAATGGTAAAGACCACAAACGCCGCACTTAGCAAGCCGAATTTGGTGTTAGGCAAGGTAATGTCGAAAAATTTTCGCCAGCCTGTGGCCCCCATGACCGACGCCGCATCGTAGTAGCGCGCATCCGAATTTCGCAGCGCCACCTGGATAATCATGACGGCCTGAGGCAAGGCATAAAAAATATCTGACAGCAACAAACCCCAATAACCGTAAGCATTAACATCCCAGCCCGTCCACTGATGCACCAGGCCATTGCGCCCCAAGATGAAAAGCAGTCCCAAGCCCTGTACCAACGAAGGCGCAAGCAAAGGCAACAACAGGACGCTGCGCAAGGCGCGTTTGCCTCGCATGCAGGTACGCTCTAGCGAATACGCAATTCCGAAGCCGGCAACCACACACACCACGGTTGTGCTGACGCTGACCACCAAACTGTTCCAACCCGCCTTCAACAAGCCAGGGGTCGACGAAATTGCCGCATAATTGCCCAAGCCTACGCCCCCATCTTTTAGCGTAAAGCTTTGCCAGACAATCATTGACAAAGGGTAAGCGAGAAACAGCAACAACCCCAGAGTTGGAAACGCCACGCACGCGGCAATCAACCACTGTTCAGCGGTGCGCGGTACAAAGCGCTTCATACACGCACCCAACTGCAATCGGCCGGGTTCAACAATAAGCGCACTGGCGAGCCCGTCTGCAGGCCTGCCAGACGTGACGCTTCAACGGTAAACCGATGCCCGCGCCATTCCACCTGCACACGACTGAGATTACCCAAAAATGTCAGCGACGCAATGACGGCATCAGACTGCCCATCGGCCTGAATACCTATATTTTCAGGGCGTATGCAGACCTCGAATGCGGCATCTTCGCCTGTCGGACGATCGGCCATTAATTCAGGCAGATTGTCCCTGATCCAGGCAGTAGGCAGCAGATTGCTGACCCCCACGAAATCGGCCACAAATCGGGTCTGCGGCCGTAAATAAAGATCTTCCGGCGTGCCTACCTGTTCGATGCAGCCGTTATTCATACACACGATTTTGTCGGCCAGCATCAGCGCTTCTTCCTGGTCGTGCGTGACCATGATGGTGGGGATTTTCAGGCGCCGTTGCACATCGCGTATTTCCACCCGCATCTCATTACGGACCCGTGCATCCAGAGCCGACAAGGGCTCGTCGAGCAAAATAAGTTTTGGATCAACGGCCAATGCACGCGCCAGAGCAACCCGCTGTTGTTGACCGCCCGAGAGCTGCCAGGGAAAGCGCTCTGCGAGATGAGGCATTTTGACCAACTGCAGCAGGGCCTCTACACGCGCCCGAATTCGCGCACTGGACTCGCCTCGAATTTTCAGGCCATACCCTACATTTTCAGCCGCAGTCATGTTTGGGAACAGGGAATACGACTGAAACACGATGCCAAAGCCGCGCTCGCGGGCTGGCACCGCGCTCAGGTCTCGTCCGGCAAACACCAACTTGCCGCTGGCCAGGCTTAGCAAGCCCGCAATAATGCGCAGTAACGTCGTTTTGCCACAGCCACTGGGGCCCAACAGGCACACGAATTCATGCTCGCCTACCGATAAATTAATGTTGCTGAGCGCGACAAAATTATCGAACTGCTTGCATACATTGGAAATTTCTAAACTCATACCATCCCCAGCACGTCATCAGCTTCGCGTGGTTAATTATTAATGGCAGCCACAAGGGCTGCCGCTACATCTGCGTTACGTCTGCGCCAGCTATACGAAACTTAGCTGCCCTGCTTGACCGACTGCCATTTCTTGATGATGTCAGCCCGCTGCATTGCCGATTTGGCGAAATCCATGGGATACAGAACCTTGGATACATCGCTGGGCAAACCGGCCTTTACTGAAGCAGCCGATGGCGTAGAGCCCGGAATTGTCACGATTTCCTTATATTTTTTATACAAGGCAGCGGCTTCCGGCGACAAGGTCCAATCGAGAAAACGTTTGGAATCCGCCACGTTTTTCGAGCTTTTCATCAAGCCCGATGCCTCCAGCTCGTAACCATCGTAATCGCTGGGGATCACCATTTTGACGGGGAAACCCTGTTCGATGGACTGCATTGCCGGGAAAGCGAACGAGGCGCCTATGGCATATTCACCCGTACGCGCCATTTTGCAAGGCTTGGAGCCTGAATCGGTATATTGCGCCACATTCTTGTTCAGATCGGAGATCATCTTCCAGCCATTCGTCTCGCCCATGCCCTGAATAAGAGCCGCTATCTGTAAATAGCCCGTGCCTGACGCCGCCGGATTAGGCATGACTATTTCGCCTTTGTAAACCGGGTTGGTCAGATCTTTCCACGAAGCCGGCATAGGTAACTTCTTGGCCTTGAGCCTGTCGGTATTTACGCAAAATGCAGCCATATACCCGGTCGCGGCAAACCACTTGCCATCTTTGCCCTTATACATGGCGGGCAGCGCCGAGGCCGCCTTTGGCTCGTACGCCTGCAACAAAGCCTGGATGCGTGGATCCAGCATATTGGTGACAGCAAACCCCCAGACCACATCATTGCGCGGATTTTTCGCCTCGGCCAGCAAGCGCGCACCCATGTCACCCGTGGACAAACGCAGCACGTGCACGGTGATGTCAGGCATGGTTTTCTTGGCCGCAGCCAGGTACTCGGAAATTTCATCATCTTCAAGCGCGGTGTAGACCGTAATATCTCCGGCCTGCGAGGTTCTCCACGCGAAGGCACTAAGCAAAGCTGTTGCTAATACAAGTTTATGTGAAGCTTTCATGGTATCTCCTGATTTCTTTTAGGAATATTTAACAACTCTCACTCTCAAACGGCTATTTGCGCCGTTCAACTTCTGTGAAAACCCTCGGACATAGATGCTTCCGATTGCGGTTTGTTGCTATTTTGTGGAAATTTGCTTATTTTTGCAAGTATGGGTAGACTAAAAAAAATAAATTCGATGCTGAAAAAATCAACAATTCACATAACTACATGTTATTGCTAACTATTTTTAAAGAATTATGCAATGAATAATTTTCAGGCGGAAGACGCATCGCTGGCTGAAATGGCCCATTTCGCGCAAGAAATAACTACCGAAGTTCGTCAAATTGCGCTGAAATGGTTTCGCCATCCGCTCACTATCGATACCAAAGCCGACGAAAGCCCCGTCACCATTGCCGATCGCCAAGTCGAACAGGCACTACGTGCGGCGATCAGCCGCCGCTATCCGCAACACGGCATCCTTGGTGAAGAGTACGGGCTGGACAATACCGATGCCGAATTCGTCTGGTCGATCGATCCCATCGATGGCACGCGCAGCTTTATTTCCGGCCATCCGCTATGGGGCTGCCTACTAGCGCTGCTGCACCGCGGGCAACCTGTGTTGGGGCTTATCGACATACCATCAACCTCGGAGCGCTGGCTTGGCGTGGGCCAACAACCTACCGTCTTCGCCGGCCAACCCTGCCGCACACGTGGCACAACATCGCTGGATTCGGCTATTTTGTATTCCACCACGCCCGACATTTTTACCGGCTCCGAAGTACGGGCCTTCGAGTCGCTGAGTCAGTCGGTTTACCTGCGCCGCTTTGGCGGCGACTGCTACAGCTACGGCATGCTGGCCTCTGGCCATATCGACCTCGTCATGGAGGCCGGCCTGCAACCTTATGATTACCTAGCCGTAGCACCCATAATTACAGGCGCCGGCGGCATCATTACCGACTGGAAGGGTGAACCGCTGGGCCTGCAATCGGGCGGCCAAGTGCTGGCTTCGGCCAACGCCGCACTGCACCAGCAGGCGCTGGCGCGCATCGCTGCGTAAACGCCCGCCCATCAAACATCACACATCAGCTATCACAACCAACACCATCGAAGACATCTGGGGATGAAAAATGCAAGAACGAGCCGTCAAGAACACTGCTGACGCCATACGCTTGGTCCAGGAAAGCGGTCTGTCGCATTTCAAGATCGGGCTGTCCGATATCGACGGCATCATGCGCGGTAAATACATGCGCAAAGAAAAGTTCCTATCCGCCCTCAAATCAGGCATGGCCTTTTGTGATGTCGTTATGGGTTGGGATTCCAACGATACCCTGTACGACAACGTGCAGTTCACCGGGTGGCATACCGCCTACCCCGACGCTCAGGTACGCATTGATCCCACCACATGCCGCCGCCTGCCGTTAGAAAAAGGCGCCAATGGCGAAAGCATGCTGTTCTTTATCGCCGAACTCGATGGCCGCGCCGCCGAAATCTGCCCGCGCCGAGTCTTGCATCGCACGCTGGATCGCGCCCGCGACATGGGCTTCGATGTCTTCTCGGCGCTGGAATATGAATTTTTCATGTTCAATGAAACGCCTAAATCCGTACGGGAAAAGAACTATCGCAATCTGGAGACTTGGACGCCAGGAAACTTTGGTTATTCGGTTTTGCGCAGCACTGTCAATTCAGATTTTTACACGCAGCTGATCGATCTGACCGAAAAAATGGACATGCCCATTGAAAGCCTGCACACGGAGACAGGCCCGGGCGTACTAGAAGCAGCCATTGCTGTCGACTGCATGGCCAACGCCGCCGACAAAGGGTTCTTGTTTAAGACATTCAGCAAGGTCTTAGCCGAACAACACGGTCTGATGGCCACCTTCATGGCCAAATGGTCAGCCCAACACGCGGGTCAAAGCGGCCATATCCATCTGTCGATGCGCGAACGCGCAAGCGGCAAAAACGCTTTTTTCGACGCTTCCCAAGAACACGGCATCAGCACGAAGCAGCGTCAGTTCGTGGCCGGCCTGCAGCGTTATCTACCCGAATTCATGGCCATGTATGCGCAAACCGTTAACAGCTATTCACGCCTGGTCCCCGGTTACTGGGCGCCACTCGACGCCACTTGGGGGGTTGAAAACCGCACGACGGCGCTGCGCGTTATTCCCGGTTCGGACACCTCGCAACGCGTCGAAGTGCGTATCGGTTCGGCCGACGCCAACCCCTATCTGGCGCTTGCCGCCGCGCTAGGCTCAGGGCTGGCGGGCATCGAACAACAACTGACGCCCGAACCCCAGGTCATCGGCAATGCGTATACGCAAGCGTTCCCCGACCACCTGCGCCTGCCCCTTACCCTATGGGAGGCCGCGCAACGTCTGCGTCAGTCCGATACCGCGCGATCCGTGTTCGGCGATCCTTTCGTCGAGCACTTCGCCGCCACGCGCGAGTGGGAAGAGCGCCAGTTCCGCCGCCACGTCACCGACTGGGAACTGGCCCGTTATTTCGAAATAATATAATTGAATTGCCGCACCCAACGCCACAGGACCCCCATGCCACCCGAATTAATCACCTTCAGCCCGATCGACGGGCAAGAATTGTTACGTCGCGCCTATACTGACCAGGCTGAGATTACCCGCATCCTGCAACAAGCCCGCGCAGCCCAGAAAGCCTGGGCGGCTCAGTCGCTGGATAATCGCTGCATAGCGGTAAGCACCGCCGTGGCCCGCTTTGTCGCGAACAAAAGCGAGATCGCGCTGGCGATTACCCGCCAGATGGGTCGGCCGCTGCGTTATACCCCCAATGAAGTAGCCGGCTTCGAAGAACGCGCCAACCACATGATCGCTATCGCGAGTCAGGCTCTGGTACCCATCGAAATACCGAAAAAAGACACACTAACGCGTTTTATCGCGCGCGAGCCTGTGGGCGTGGTGTTCACTATTGCCCCTTGGAACTATCCTTTGCTCACGGCCGTCAACAGCATTGTTCCTGCGCTCGTCGCTGGCAACAGCGTCATACTTAAACACTCTGACCAAACGCCCTTGTGTGCCGAGTTGATGGTTCAGGCCTTTACCGAGTCGGGCCTGCCCCCGGGTGTCTTTCAGTTCATCCACGCCACGCACGATACGGTGCGCCGCCTGATTCAATCGCCGGAAATAAACTACGTTTCCTTTACCGGCTCAGTGCCGGGCGGCCACGCGGTGGAAGCCGCCGCCGCCGGCCGATTCATTGGTCTGGGCCTTGAGCTGGGCGGCAACGACCCTGCTTACGTACGCACTGATGCTGACCTGGCCCAGGCCGTCGATACTCTCGTGGACGGGGCGTATTTCAATTCCGGACAATCGTGCTGCGGCATCCAGCGCATTTATGTGGCGCAAAACGTATATCAGGAATTCGTTGACCGTGCGGTCGCCCCGACGGGCGTCGTCGACGACGCGATACGCAAAGGCGCCTCCAATCTGGTCGACGCCGGGCGATTCGGCAAGGATCAACCTGGCAACGCCTATGTCGCGCCAGCGCTGCTCACTCATGTCAATCACGACATGGCCATCATGAACGAGGAATGCTTCGGACCAGTGGTAGGCATTATGCCGGTGCAGGACGATGCACAGGCCATTGCACTGATGAACGACAGCCCTTATGGTCTGACCGCGAGCGTCTTCACTCGCGATGTACAGGCGGCGCTGCGTATTGGTGGCCAGGTCGAAACCGGCACATTTTTCATGAACCGCTGCGACTACCTGGACCCGGCGCTGGCCTGGACAGGCGTTAAAAATACGGGCCACGGCGTGTCGTTATCGACACTAGGCTACGAGTCCGTCACCCAAGCCAAATCCTATCACCTCCGTTCTTTGTAGACCCTCATCATGAACTCATTGCACGTTAATTGGAACTACCCCACTGCCATTAAGGCCGGCCCAGGCCGCATCAAGGAACTACCCGCCTTGTGCAAGCAATTGGGCATGGCGCGCCCCTTGCTGATTACCGATCCCGGGCTGGCCGCACTGCCTATGGTCGATGCGCTGGTCTTCGCATGCAAACAGGCCGGGCTGGACTGCTCCTTATTCGCGCACATCAAAGGCAACCCCACCGGAACCAACGTCAACGACGGAGTCACCGCTTTTAACGCCGGACACCATGATGGTGTGATCGCGTTCGGCGGCGGCTCGGCGCTCGATGCCGCCAAAGCGGTTGCATTGCTGGCCGGCCAAAGCCGGCCGCTATGGGACTTTGAAGACGTGGGCGATAACTACCTGCGCGTCAATGAAGCAGGAATGGCGCCCGTCATCGCTGTGCCCACGACTGCCGGCACAGGCTCTGAAGTAGGACGTGCGTCGGTCATCATCGACGAATCGACTCACGTCAAACGCATTATTTTTCACCCAAAAATGTTGCCTGCTATTGTCATTCTGGACGCCGAACTTAGCGTGGGACTGCCCGCCCGCCTAACAGCTGCCACGGGCATGGACGCTTTGTCGCACAACCTGGAAGCCTTGTGCTCACCCTTCTATCATCCCATGGCGCACGGCATCGCCCTTGAAGGCATACGCCTGGTGCAGCAATACCTGCCCACCGCCGTCAACGACGGAGCCAACATCGAGGCTCGCCACCATATGCTGGTAGCGTCCTCTATGGGCGCCACGGCCTTCCAAAAAGGCCTAGGCGCCATGCACGCGCTGGCGCACCCGCTGGGCGCACTGTACGACGCGCACCATGGCACGTTAAACGCGATTTTGATGCCCTATGTCCTTGTAGCCAACCGATCGGTCATCGCTACCAAGATCGCTTCGCTGGCGCGCTACATGAACCTGCCCGATGCCAGCTTCGAAGGCTTCCTGAACTGGGTATTGACAATGCGCCAAGCCATAGGCATACCCCACACACTGAGCGAGATCGGCATCCCCGCAGACCGGGCCGACGACATCGGCCACATGGCCGTGGCAGACGGCTCTTCACACACCAATCCCATCAGCTACAGCCCCCAACAGTATTCGGAGATTCTGAACAAGGCCATCGCAGGCGTACTTTAAAGGACTATGTCATGGCCCGAATCGGCGTCGCCGGGTTTCTGCACGAGACCAACACCTTTGACCATGGCTTGACACCACTGGCCCGCTTCATCGAGGCCGATGCGTGGCCAGGCTTGATTGAAAACGCCGAAATTCTGGCAGCCACTGCCGACATGAACCTGGCTATCAGCGGATTCATCCGGGCCATCGAACCGACCGGGCACACTCTGGTTCCTTTGCTATGGTGCTCGGCCAACCCCTCTGGGCCAGTCGAACAAAGTGCCTACGACACCGTGGTTACGCGCCTGGAACGCAAGCTGGACCAGAACGCACCGCTAGACGCCCTGTTTCTGGATTTGCATGGCGCCATGGTCACACAAGATCTGGAGGATGGCGAAGGAGAACTATTGCGCCGCCTGCGTGTTCGGCTGGGTCCGGATATCCCGATTGTGGCCGCGCTGGATTTCCACGCCAATATTTCAGACGCCATGTTGGAAAACGCCGATGCCCTGGTTGCCTACCGCAGTTACCCGCACGTGGACATGGCCGATACCGGGCAACGCGCCAGCGCATTGTTACTGTGCCAACTGGCCGGGGAGCCCTTGTTTTCCGCTATGCGCCGTGCCCCCTTCATTATTCCCATGCCTTGGCAAAGCACCCTGACCGAGCCAGCGCACAGCTTGATGGCCGGCGCGCTGGCCATGCAAAACGAAACGGTGCTTGAAGCACAATTCATTCCCGGCTTTCCTTTGGCCGACATACACGACAGCGGCCCCAGCATCCTGGTCTACGCACGTAGCCAGAGCGCTGCCAACCAGGCCGCCGACCGCTTGCATCAAAACGTGATGCAAGCCAAGCCTGCATTTCGCGGCAGGCTATATTCCATCAGCGACGCGCTCGCTTCTGCGCCACGCGGCAAGCGGCTGATTCTGGCCGACACGCAGGATAATCCGGGCGGAGGGAATCGTCTGCGATCCGGTCTTTGCAGCCGCGGCTCATGCCGTCGGCACAGGGCAAATCCTGACGCAGCCGCTAGGTGGCCATAGCGGTGTCGGCGCACCCAGCCTGACGGCCCCATTTACCGTGGTCGCGCTGGGTGATGGGAAATTTACCGGTACTGGACCGTTCTACCTAGGCTGCCGCATGGACCTGGGCCCCATGGCCCTGGTGCGCACGCAAGGCCTGGATATCGTCGTATCCAGCCGCAAGCAGCAGGCGGCCGACCAGGCCATGTTTCGTCATGTCGGAGCAGAGCCCGCCGACTATGAAATACTGGTCTTGAAAAGCTCGGTACATTTCCGGGCCGACTTCGCCTGTCTGGCCGAAGATATACGGGTAGTTGAAGCGCCTGGTGTCAATACCGCCAATCTACATGCTCTGCACTATCAGCATCTGCGTCCTGGCATGGAAATCCTCTAGGGAACCTATATATAGGCTACAATGACAGCACTGGGGTCGACTTGGCTTCGACGTGGGTCGCAAAACAGTGTAGGGCATGCCGAGCACCAGT
>CAJDUX010000039.1_pt1 | contig 10404 bp, 7 predicted proteins | sample 7391081 | NCBI WGS metagenome assembly CAJDUX01 (sample SAMEA7055685, study PRJEB34461) | soil metagenome | biome: terrestrial ecosystem; feature: Peninsula; material: soil | place: Antarctica | collected 2016 | reverse complement strand
GAGGCATCAATACCGAGCGCATCATAGGCTGGACCTGGATGATAGGCGGCGGCCTGGCGGCAGCCGGCGGCGTCATGTACGGGCTGGCCTCGCAATTGCGTCCCGATATGGGGTTCACCTTGCTGTTGCCCATGTTTGCGGCCGTGATTCTGGGCAGCATCGGCAGCGCCTTCGGAGCGCTCGTCGGAGCCATTGTGATAGGGATAGCCATGCAAGTGACATCCGCGTTCATGAGTCCGGCCTATGGCCCGGCCGTAGCATTCGCCCTGATGGTTCTTGCACTGGTAGTGCGACCTCAAGGCTTGTTTGCCGATAAATAAGAGCAGGAACTTTCTATGAGTCAGCTCGCTGTACTTAAGGCTATATTTCTCATCATCCCGTTGGTGCTGCTCGCCTTCATGGTGCTTCCTTGGCGCTGGTTCTGGCGTATTCCGGCAGGCATTGTACTGGGCGTGGCCGCTGCCTTCGCCCTTAGCGCATTCGTGCCTGGCTGGCTTGATTACCTAGTATCTTTCTCGATCATGGCGTCCATCTACGCGATTCTCAGCCTGGGCCTGAACTCGCAATGGGGCTATAACGGCCACCTGGATTTCGGGGTCGCGGGTTTCTTCGCGGTGGGTGCGTTTACCTCGGCTCTGATCATCACGGCCCCACCCAGTGGGCTGATGGCGCAATATGCACAGCAAGCGTTCGGGCTGGATGCGCCGTTTCTGGTGGGCGTGATCGCGGCCGGCGTCATCTCGGGCGTAGTGGGCTACCTGGTCGCCCTGCCCGTACTACGACTGCGCACCGATTTCCTGGCCATCGCCACTTTAGGAATCGCCGAAATCATTCGGCTTGTGTTTCAGAACGAGCGTTGGCTCGCTAACGGCCCACAACCCTTAAGCGGCATTCCGCGGCCTCTTTCCTGCCTGTTCGATCATCCCCTTTGTAGTTGGCTGCCGCAATCTGCCATTAACGCACTGGCCCCCCTGCAACCGCGCGACTATGTCTACCTTTATCTGGTCATTACCGTTCTTATGCTGGCGGTGGTTTATATCGTGCTGGAAACGGCCGTGCGTTCGCCCTGGGGTCGTGCCCTGCGCGCCGTACGCGATGAAGAATCGTCGGCGGCCATGAACGGCAAGCATGTGGCTGCCTTGCGGGTGCAGTCATTTGTGCTGGGCGCCGTTGTAATAGGCATTGGAGGCGCGTTCTACGCCTCGTATATGGTCACTATCGACTACAGCCACTTCGAACCGCTGTTCGCGACTTTTATTGTGTGGATGATGCTTATGCTCGGGGGCAGCGGCAACAACAAGGGGGCAATCTTGGGGGCTTTTGTCATCTGGGGTGTATGGAGCGGCACATCATTCGTAACTGACGCGATGCAAAGCACGCTTAGCACGATTGCGCCCGAGATCGCCTCGCGAACCGCCTTTCTGCGCTGGACGTTTGTGGGCTTATTGCTGGCCGCCATCGTCGTCTATCGGCCCGCAGGCATTCTCAAGGAAAAGAAAGTTGTCTCACAGTTCCTGAATAAAAACTAAATGGCACCCACAAGGGGTGCCACTACAAGGGTGCCGCTACAAAAAGACGTTATTCGCTGGGGATGCCGGCGGCCGGTAAGGTGCGAACGGTTTCAACCTTGCCGTCGGCGAACTTCCAGATATTGATCGGAGTGATGACATCGCCCGTCTTGTCAAAGTCGCACGGACCGGCAGCGCCGGTATAGTTGATCTTTTTCCCCGCCTTGATCATTTTCATCATCTCGAGAATACGCCCTTCATCGCCACCTTCAATGGCCTCGCCCGGTGGGTTCGACACTACCCGCAGTTGATCGCGCAAGGCCGTTCCAGTAATTTTCCTGGCATCGGTTTGGCCATTGGCAATAACTTTGGCAAGAGCCAGGCCAATAACCATCGCCGCATCATAGGTGGACGCCGTGAAAGGTGGAATCGTGTCGTGATGAAAGTCGGCCATAAATTGCTTGGCGAAGCTTTTGTACGAAGCAGTGGTGGTATCTTCGCCAGTGGCGGTGCCCAGCTTGCCTTCGAGGTCTTTGGCGCCTATTGCCTTGATCACATCCAGTGACGCATTGGCGTCAGTGAATTGCCAGCTGGTGAAATTGAAAATATCACGCGACTCTTTAAGCGCCACCGCGGTTTGGGCCGGATAAGTGACGGCCAGCAGCAGTTCGGGCTTGTCTTTAAGGGCCGTGGCAAGTTGCGACTTGTAGGTGGGCTGCACTTGTTCGGGGTGCGGTACTTGGGCAAGCACCTTGCCGCCGCGATGCTCAAACGCCTTGGTAAACGAATTCGACAAACCTTGACCGTAAGGATTGTTGATGTAGATGGTGGACACCGTCTTGAACTTGTAGCCCTTGACAATCTCGCCATTGACCAACTGGGCCGCTACAATCCCTTGCAAGGCGTCGGAGGCGGTGGTGCGATACAGTAGATCGGCCGTGGCGTCAGCGGGCAGCACGGTAATGAGAGGTGAAGTGGCGCCATTGGCAATTTGCAACACACCGGCCGGAATCGACACCGAGGAGGCGACCGCTATCGTAACGCCGCTAGACCAGCCGCCCACAATGGCTGGCACCTTGTCGACATCAACCATTTTGCGGGCGGCCTGAACACCCACCGTAGGCAGGGTCGTGGTATCTACCGTGACAAGCTTGCCGATAATGGGGCCGCCGAACACGCTGGTGGCTGCTTTGTTTATTTGGTTGACGGCCAACTGAGCCGCATCCCGATAATAAGGACCGAACTCGGCCGCAGAGCCCGTCATGGGAGCGATCTGGCCCAGATTAATGGTGGGCGGAGCAGCGGCGTAAGCACTACGTGAGGGAAACGTCGTGCTAAGCACGGCAGCGCCTCCGGCAGCACTGACAGTCAAAAGAAATTTACGGCGACTTGTGGAGCTCGAGTTCTGATCAGTCATGATTTCTCCTTAGGATTGTTGACCTTCATCACACAGCCAATGCGCCAAGCGCGAACCTAAGTGCCCGGCGCGGTCTACTTGAACTTGTACCCATACATTACATTCAGATTGATGGAGTCTGTCAAGATAGTGGTTACGCGCGGTTTAGGCCGTTCCGCCCACCGTCAGGCCATCCATACGCAAGGTCGGCATCCCCACTCCGACGGGCACGCTTTGCCCTTCTTTGCCGCAGGTGCCAACGCCCGGATCCAACTGCATATCGTTGCCGATCAGACTGACACGATTCATGGCGTCTGGGCCATTTCCGATCAAGGTAGCACCCTTGACCGGATAGGTGACTTTGCCGTTTTCAATCATGTAGGCTTCGGACGCGGAAAAAACAAATTTACCGCTGGTAATGTCAACCTGACCGCCGCCGAAGTTGACGGCATAAAGACCATTTTTAACGGAGGCAATAATTTCGGCCGGATCTTCCTTGCCCGACATCATATAAGTGTTGGTCATGCGCGGCATGGGCAAATGTGCATACGATTCACGCCTGCCATTACCCGTGACAGCCGTTTTCATAAGACGGGCATTCATTGAATCTTGCATATAGCCACGCAATATACCGTCTTCGATCAGCACATTATGCTGGCTTGGGTTACCTTCGTCGTCGATATTAAGAGACCCGCGTCGGCCGCCCAGGGTGCCGTCATCAATCACTGTCACCCCCCGGGAAGCCACACGCTTGCCCATACGGCCCGCAAAAACACTGGAACCCTTACGGTTAAAGTCGCCTTCGAGCCCATGCCCGACGGCTTCATGCAATAAAATTCCCGGCCAACCCGAGCCTAGTACGACAGTCATTTCGCCCGCAGGCGCCGGCTTAGCCTGCAGATTCGTTAGCGCTTCGTGGGCCGCCCGTTCTACATACGACCGCAAAATGGTGTCAGTGAAGTAAGCCAGGCCGGTACGACCGCCTCCGCCACCATGGCCCATTTCGCGACGACCATTGCGCTCAACAATGACTGTCACAGACAGCCGCACCAGGGGCCGCACATCGGCCACCAAACGCCCATCGCTGCCAGCTACCAAAATAACGTCATATTCAGCGCCCAAGCTGGCCATGACCTGGATGATGTGCGGATCGGCCGCACGCGCCATGGTCTCGACACGCCCGAGCAATGCCACCTTATCGGGCGCAGACAGGGTGTTGAGCGGATCGATCGCCGGATACAGATCGTGCGCCGGCCGCTCGCGCTCGGTGACAACCTTCTGACGTCCACCCCCTTGCCGGCCAATGGTGCGCACGGTACGAGCCGACGACAACAAAGCGTCGGGCGACAAAGTGTCGGAGTACGCAAATGCAGTTTTCTCGCCACTGATAGCTCGCACCCCCACCCCTTGGCCGATTGAAAAGCTGCCGGTTTTTACGATCCCCTCTTCCAGGCTCCAGCCTTCGCTACGCGTATATTGAAAATATAAATCAGCATAATCAACTTTATGGGTAAAAATTTCGCCCAAGGCTCGTGCCATATCGGACTCACTCAAGCCCCATGGGTCTAGCAATACAGATTTGGCAGTGGCCAGAGCATTAATGGCAGGATCAGACAGTTTCATGGCTATATGCTTGTTTAATAAATTAACGTGTTAACAGTAACAGGTTTACATTGTGCGGTGTTTCAAGGCGGGCAACGATAAGCGCACGTCTTGCAAACGCTCTTGGTCGACCGAGCCCATTACAAAGCCCAGACCTTCCGGGCAGATGTCCAAAATATCACCCCAAGGGTCAATTAAAACGGAATGCCCCCAAGTGCGGCGGCCATTTTCGTGCTTTCCGCCCTGCGCCGCCGCCAACACATAACATTGGTTTTCAATAGCGCGGGCACGGAGCAGAATTTCCCAATGCGCAGACCCCGTTGTATAGGTAAAGGCTGCCGGCACGATAATCAGACTCAGTTCACCCAGCGCCCGATAAAATTCCGGAAAGCGCAAATCATAGCAAATCGATAAACCCGTTTTTCCGCACGGAGCATCGAATAATTGAGGCGTATTTTCGCCTGGCCGAATTGAAACCGATTCGTCATAGGATTCATCGCCCTTGTTAAAGCCAAATAAATGAATTTTGTCGTAACGAGCCACTCGAGCGCCAGAAGGGTCAAAAACCAGACTGGAATTATAAATACGATTATTATCCGGGCTTTCCAGTGGAAGAGTTCCTCCGACCAACCAAATACCGTACTGTATAGCTTGCTCGGCCAAGAATTTCTGAATAGGGCCTTCGCCCAACGATTCACGCAAGACAAGCTTGTCGCGATCGTGCCGGCCCATTATGCAGAAATATTCTGGCAGCACGATTAATTCAGCACCTGCTCGCGCCGCTTTTTTAATCAGTGCTGCAGCCTGATCCAGATTTACCGCGAGATCGGCGGTTGATACCGTTTGAATAGCCGCAACTTGAAAGGTTTTCTTTAGCACTGTCATAATCGTGTTGTCATTTAGAAAAGAGGCGAATCTGTTAACCTGAATCAAACCCTTTTTAGCAGGGTTTGCACGGCCGTTCGATAATAAACATAATCAAATATAATAAAAGTACGGTCGAGTATTAAAAGTCGATGTTATTATTTGCCGGCCAATTGACAGGAGCACACAATGACCCGCGATACCTATTCTGCACTAAAGCTGAAAATAGAAAAAGAAATCGTCAAACTACAAAAAAAGGCTCACGATCTTAAAGCAAAACGCCGCAATCCGATTATTACATCTATTATTCGTTCCATGAACGAATACGATATTACGCCAGAAGAAATCACGGCCGCTTTTCAGAAACGCAGTAGCAAAACTTCGATGCCCAAATCAATAAACAAGACAGTAACTAAAACGGCAACCAAGCGCACAGTGCCTGTTAAGTATCGCCATCCAAAAACGGGTGAATGCTGGACGGGCCGCGGCAAGGCTCCTCGGTGGATAACTGCGGCCGAAGCGGGCGGTGAAAACCGTGATAGCTTTCGACTTACCTGATCTACCGGCCACGCTGTACGCCCGCTGTATGCCTACCGTGGGCTTAATTCATACCTTATTACTCGAACCTGCCCATTATTACCAGGGAAGCCTTCAAAAACGGCCCTGGCCAGATAAGGCATTATGCCTGGCAGGTTATTGTTACCACTGAGGCTGACCGCGCTGGACCGATATACCTCGGCCCCATGGCGCGTAAGGTCCTTAATTGAAACAGTCAACGTATTTTTATAATACTGAACCGGCACAGTAACAACCGCCGGCCCATAATACATTCCGCCACCCCAGCCCGGATAGTAAGGCCCATAACCGCCATAAAAAGGTGGGGGCGCATATTGCTGCGTCCAACTTTGAACCAACGGGTTTTCGTAAGTAAAAGACACCTCAAATCGTGCGGACTTACCAGGAGCAGCCTCGACCAGGCCCGTAGGGCCAATCGCCGCGCGCAACATATCGGCAAAAGTATCAGACTCGAGGTTGTTAGCCTTGGCAGTGCTGGGCGCAAATTCATATGTTTGCCCCGCGACCCCCGCCGGCCACTGTTGGTACGAGGTAACGCGTGCCGATAGTGTGGCTGCGCATCCAGCCAACAACGACAAGCTGGCGATTAACGCGCAACACCGCCAAAAACCAACCTGCTTCATTCCAACCATTTTAGCGTGCCACATAAACCTGCCTCCCGCTATACCGCATCCAATCCGACCCAAATCTTGAGGTCAAGCTAATACTATAGCTTTAAACTAACTCTAGTAAGACCACCAAACCACTATAAAGTTTATAGAATTACACAAAACAACCCTATCGCACAAACACTACAATACTAACCATTGCAGCTGATATTAGGTTTAGACATGCGCACGGATATTCCCCAGACAATTGCCCGTCTCGATTACCTCCCCTACCCCTATCGCCTCCCCCAAGTAGAGCTGACTTTCGAACTCAACGCCGCGCTGACCCGAGTCCGTAGCCGACTGCACTTTGAACGCGCCACGCCGCACAATGAACCGCTAGTGCTCAACGGCGAGGACCTTCATCTGGAATCGATTGCGCTCGATGGCCAGACACTGCATCCAGATCAGTATCGCCTGGATGACCACGCCCTAACGCTATTTCCCGTATCAGAGACCTTTGTGGTGGAAATAGTCAGCCAATGCCGGCCGGCGGAGAACTCAACGTTAATGGGTCTATATGTTTCCGGCGAAAACCTTTTCACTCAATGCGAGGCAGAAGGATTTCGCCGCATTACCTGGTTCCCAGACCGCCCCGACGTCATGTCGCGCTACCGGGTTACGCTACTGGCCGATAAAACCCAATATCCATTTTTGCTTACGAACGGAAACCGGCTGGAGGCCGAGGAGCTTGTCGGCGGCATGCACTCGGCAATCTGGGAAGATCCTCATCCAAAGCCCTGCTATCTCTTCGCCTTGGTCGCCGGCCATTTCAGTTGCCGCGAACAAACCATTCAGACCCGCAGTGGGCGGCAAGCCCTGCTGCAAGTCTACAGTGACCCGGGTTCCGAAGCCAAAACCGAATGGGCGCTTGCGTCGCTGGTTCATGCCGTCAAATGGGACGAACAGCGATTCGGCCTGGAACTGGATCTGGATCGCTTCATGGTGGTAGCGGCGCGCGATTTCAATATGGGAGCCATGGAAAACAAAGGCTTGAATATTTTTAATTCGGCCTACGTGCTAGCTGATCCGCAAACGGCAACCGACGTTACTTACCGCTCCATCGAAGCGGTTATCGGTCATGAATACTTCCACAACTGGACGGGCAACCGCGTCACCTGCCGCGACTGGTTCCAGCTTTCGCTGAAAGAAGGCCTGACGGTGTTCCGCGATCAGGAGTTCTCGGCCGATATGCTATCGCAGGGTTTAACAGCGGAAGAGGCCAAAAGCGCCCGCGCGGTAAAACGCATCGACGATGTCAGCGCACTCAGAATGGCGCAATTTCCTGAGGACTCTGGCCCGATGGCGCATCCCATACGTCCCGAAAGCTACCAAGAAATCGGCAACTTCTACACAGCCACTGTCTACGAAAAAGGGGCCGAAGTCATACGAATGCAACACACCCTGCTGGGCGAGACGGGCTTCCGAGCGGGGCTGGACGAATACTTTCGCCGCCATGACGGCAGCGCGGTCACCTGCGACGATTTCGTCAACGCCATGGAATCGGTCTACGTGCAGCAAAACCCTGGCAAAACACTTGATACTTTTCGTCACTGGTACGAACAGGCCGGCACGCCGCACGTCAAGGTAGAGCTTGACTTTGATGCCCAGCAACAGCGTTGCGCACTCACGCTTAGTCAGCACAACGGGCCAGCGGGCATCGAAAAATTCCTGACCCCCCCAAGAACCAAACCGCCATTGCATATCCCCTTCGCGGTCGGCTTGCTCGATCAGGCCGGGCGCCCGCTTGTTATTCATTACCAGGGCCAGTCTTACGACACGCTGTTGCTTGAATTGTGCACAGAAAGGCAGACCTGGGTTTTCGATCAGATTTCCCAGACACCCATCCCATCGCTATTGCGTAATTTCTCGGCTCCCGTCATTGTCGAGTACGCTGCTACGAACGCCGAACTGGCTTTGCTAGCCCAGCGCGATGTCGATCCCTTCGCCCGCTGGGAGGCGGGCCAGGAGCTGGCGAACCGACAGCTCCTGGCCGTGGTCAAGGCGATCCAGGACGGGCAGGAACCTGCCGTCGAACCTGCTTTCATCGAGACGTGGCGTGCCCTGCTGCAAGACACCAGCTTGACACCAGCCTATCAGGCGCGGGCCTTAGCCTTGCCGGCCGAAAAGGTTCTCCTGGAAAAAACCTCGCCTATGGACCCGCTTGCCGTCGCCCGCGCACGCGCTGAACTACGCCGCACGCTGGGCCTAGCGCTGGGGCCTCTATGGCTAGCCACGTACCACAAAGCCGACGACCAGGCAGGCAAGTACCTGCCTGACGCACGGTCGGCGGGCCGCAGGGCCTTGAAAAATCTGGCACTGGCCTACCTGATGGCTGGCGAACACCGCGAAGCGCCAACGCTTGCCTTAAAACAATACTATGACGCCCAAAACATGACCGATCGTATGGGAGGTTTGTCGGCGTTAGTTAATTTTTCGGACACTCCGGCGGGCTCTCAAGCCCTGGGCCATTTTTATGAGCAATGGCAGCACGAACCGCTGGTCATAGACCGCTGGTTTACCTTACAGGCAACAGCGCCCACTACGAATCTGGATACGATACGCGCACTAATGCAGCATCCGGCGTTTACACTGCGCAACCCGAACCGGGCCAGATCGCTAATTTTCCAATTTTGCATGAATAACATGCAAGGGGTGCATACCGCGCAAGGCTACGAATACTGGGCCGATCAAGTCATAGCGCTGGACCAGATCAACCCGGAAATAGCGGCTCGTCTGGCACGCGCGTTCGATAATTGGACGCGTTATATCCCATCCAGTCGCCAAGCTATCAAGCACGAGCTCGAACGTATACAGGCCCAAAACCCGCTATCGCGCAACGTCGCCGAGATCGTGTCCAAAGCTTTAAAAGTTTAATTGCAGGAGCCAATTTTGAAACGTATAACCCTGACCCAGTATCTGGTTGAACAGCAACGGAAAAAACAAGCCGTCTCCGCGGAAGTTCGGCTCTTGATCGAAACCGTCGCCCGTGCCTGCAAGGGTGCTGGGCAGCTTGGGCACAGAAAACGTGCAGGGCGAAATCCAGAAAAAACTCGATGTCCTGTCCAATGAAATCCTGCTCGAAGCCAACGAGTGGGGCGGGCATTTGGCGGCCATGGCGTCTGAAGAAATGGAGACCATACACCGCATCCCCAACCGCTATCCCAAGGGTGAGTACCTACTGCTGTTCGATCCGCTGGACGGTTCGTCCAACATCGATGTCAACGTGTCCATAGGTACAATCTTTTCGGTATTGCACGCGCCGCATCATGCGTCTGGGCGTGAAGTAGACGAACAAGATTTCTTGCAGGCTGGCGCCCAACAAGTAGCCGCCGGTTACGCTGTCTACGGGCCGCAAAGCACGCTGGTGCTCACGGTGGGCACCGGTGTGGTGGGTTTCACGTTGGATCGCGAAATGGGTTCCTGGATACTGACCAGCGAACGCATCACCATACCAGAGCAGACGGCCGAATTTGCCATCAACATGTCCAATATGCGTCATTGGGAAGCACCCGTAAAACGGTATATAGACGAATGCCTTGCCGGCAAGGATGGCCCGTTGGGCAAGGACTACAACATGCGCTGGATTGCCTCGATGGTGTCTGACGTACACCGCATACTGACTCGCGGCGGTATCTTCATGTACCCACGCGACCGACGGCCATCGGGCAAGAATGGCAAGCTGAGGTTAATGTACGAAGCCAATCCCATGAGTTTTATCATCGAACAGGCAGGCGGCGCAGCCGTCGACGGCGCGCATCGAATTCTAGACACCCAACCCAGCGCGCTGCACCAGCGCATAGGCGTCATC
>CAJDUX010000064.1_pt1 | contig 10454 bp, 11 predicted proteins | sample 7391081 | NCBI WGS metagenome assembly CAJDUX01 (sample SAMEA7055685, study PRJEB34461) | soil metagenome | biome: terrestrial ecosystem; feature: Peninsula; material: soil | place: Antarctica | collected 2016 | reverse complement strand
GCGGCACCCCTCGTGGGTGCCATCCATTAAAGCCCCAAATAAGCTTGCTGCAGCGCAGGGTCGTCGATCAACTCCTTGGCCGGGCCTTGCCGCACAATCTTACCGGTTTCTACTACATAGCCGCGGTCGGCTGTGGCCAGTGCCAGGTGAATGTCTTGTTCCACCAATAGCACGGTGACCCCTTGTGCACGGATACTCACCAATACATCCATAAGCTGGTCGACAATAATGGGTGCCAGCCCCAGGCTCATTTCGTCGACCATAAGCAGTGTCGGCTTGGCCATCATGGCGCGGGCCATGGCGCACATTTGCTGTTCTCCGCCCGACATGCTGCCCGCAATCTGTTTGCGTCGTTCGGCCATGCGAGGAAACAAGGCGTAAATTCTTTCCAGCTCTTGCGCTACTTCGGCGCGGTTGCGGCGATGATAGGCCCCCATCAGCAGGTTGTCCTGCACCGACATGCGGTCGAACAACTGGCGCCCTTCGGGCACTTGTACCATACCTAGCGCAAAGACTTGGTCGGGCGTGTAATGCGTGATTTGTTCGTCGTTGTACCGGATTTCACCGCTGCATTTGATCAGGCGCGATAGAACGCGCAATAGCGTTGTCTTGCCGGCGCCGTTGCTGCCCACCAGCGCAACGATTTCGGACGGAAAAATGTCCATATCAATATTATTCAATACCGACATCTCTCCATAGCCTGCCGACACACCTCTCATCTGCAGCAAGGGGGTAGGGCTCGGGCTCATGTGCGTTTCTTTCCTAAATAAGCTTCCACAACAGTGGTATTCGAGAGCACCTCGTCCGGGGCGCCGTCGGCGATTTTTTCGCCGTGATGCAGCACCATGATGCGGTCCGACAAGGTCTTGATGGCCTTGATGACATGCTCGATGACGATAATGCTGATCCCTTGGCTGCGGACTTTGCGTATGACCTCAATGACCTCTTCGATTTCGACCAGATTCAGGCCAGCCATGACTTCATCGCACAGCAGAACCTTTGGTTGCATGGCCAGCGCCTTGGCCAGCTCGAGTCGTTTGCGATCCGGGCCGCCGAGTTCTTCGGCGCGATGGTCGGGGTGTTTGCCCAGACCCACGAAATTGAGGCATTCACGGGCCTTCTCTCGGGCGACCCGCAGTTTCTTTTCGCCGCCACCGCGCCCGAATAACGCCCCGACGGCGACATTATCGAGCACCGACAGTCCAGGAAACGGCCGCATGATCTGAAAGGTTCGGCCTATACCCAGACGAGCCCGCTTATAGGCCGGAACGGAGTTGATGGGCTGACCCAGAAAAAAAACTTCGCCATCGGTCGGTGCCAGGGTACCACTTAGCAGGCTGATAAGCGTTGTTTTACCGGCTCCGTTAGGGCCGATAAAACCCAGTATTTCACCTTGATTAAGCGTAAAACTGACGTTATTGACAGCCAACAGGCCCGCGAAACGGCGGGTGAGGTGACGTGCTTCGAGTATGGTTGTCATAGGCGATTGGCCCGTATGTTTTCGATGAAATATCGCCAGCCCGAAACGCGAAAGTGACGCATCACGTCGGTCAGGCCGCGTGGCATGAGGATAACGGCGATGACGATGACCACACCAAAAAACACCCCTGCAACGCTGGTGACTTCGCTGGACAGAACTTCAGAAATGGCCGACAGGATGAATGAGCCGATGAGAGGTCCCAGTACTGTGCCGGGTCCTCCGAAAACGGCCATGATGATCATTTTTACATTGAGCCCCAAGTCAAACGCGCTGACCGGATCCAGGAATGTGATCCAGTAAGCGTGGATGCCGCCAGCCAAGGCGGTGAAAATACCTGCCAGTGCAAAGGCCATTACCTTGTAGAGCGTGGTGTTCACGCCCATAACCACGGCGCCTTCTTCATTTTCACGAATGGCGATCAGGCCAAAACCGAAGCGGCTGTGCGCCAACCAGTACACGGTAAGTGTGGTGACGATTAGCAGGCCCAGTGATAGCTCGTAGAAAAATCGATCGTTATTCAGCGGGGGTAGTACCAGACCAATATTTTCAGCTCGTAGAAAAATCGATCGTTATTCAGCGGGGGTAGTACCAGACCAATATTTTCTCCGGCCAGCGGAATGTTGGACACGATGGCGGTCATGACCAGCGCCAGGGCGAGTGTGGCAATAGCGAAATAATGGCCTCGCAGACGTAGCACAGGTAGTCCCAGAACCACTGCAAATACCACGGCGAGCAGCACGCCGAACGCCATACCAAATGCAAATGGAAGGTGCCACTGAACCATGGCAATGCCCACGCCGTACGCACCCAGTCCGTAAAAGACGGAATTGCCAAACGAAGCGTAGCCGGTGTAGCCACCGATAATATTCCAGCCCTGGGCCAGAACTGCCAGCAACAAGGTGCTAATGCCGAACTGAATCATGACGTCAGACCCGTACCACGGCAATAGTCCCAGGGCAATGATGATGATTGGGGTCAAAATAAGCAATGGTTTTTTCATGTTGTTTTTCCTAGCAGACCGCTAGGTCGAACGATAAGCACCAGTATCAAAATCCCGAAACTTGCGACGTCGGTGTAGGTGGGTCCTATGTACAACGCGGTCAGGGCTTCGACGATGCCGATGATAAGGCCACCAACAATGGCTCCCAGTGGCGAATCCAGTCCGCCGACGATAGCGATGGCAAATGATTTGACGGTGAGCGATGCACCGATATAAGGATTGATTTGCGATACCGTGCCGTACAGGCCGCCGGCGGCACCGGCTAAGGCCAGGCCCAGCCCAAAAGTAACGGCGTACAGATGACGAGGCTCTACGCCGTATAGCCGCGCAGCCACCAGGTTTTGTGCGGTGGCGCGAATTGCCCGCCCCAGACGCGTGTGAAGTAGAAAAATCCACATGGCAAAGGTTAAAACAAGCGCCGCTCCAAAGGCGGCGAATCGCACGAGTGGAATAGTTACCACCCCAAGGGTGAAGCTGTCGCCTGCGTAGGATGGGTTGATCGTTTTGAAGTCTGCCGAAAAGGCCAGTTGAACCAAGTATGTCAGGATGACCTCAAATCCGAAGGTAATCAGCAGCGTGTTGAACATCGGCGCACGCGTGATTAAATTTAGTATGCCTCTTTGAATCGCGTAGCCCAAGGCAAACATCACGATTGCGGTGATGGGCAGGCTTAAAAAAGGGTCTAGATGTAAGTAGGTGAACAGATGCCAGGAGATATAGGCGCCCACCATAATAAAGGCCCCGTGGGCCAGATTAACAATATTCAACACGCCCCATACCAAGGCCAGGCCGAGCGCCATAATGGCGTACAGCCCGCCTTGCAGGATTCCGTTGACGAGGACTTGCAAAAGTAAATCCACGTTAACTCCTCTTAGTCATAGTCATTCGGATTTAGCGGCCCGACCACGAGGGCATTGGATACTGAACTGGCGTCATAAATTTCTTGCCGTTGAATACGGCTTTAAGCACACCGTTTTGCACCTGAATGACGGTTTGATCAAGGCTGATCTGACCCGAAGGGCTAAATGCAATCTTGCCGTACAGGCTTTCGAAATTACTGGCGGCAATCGCATCACGCACTTTTTTAGGGTTCAGTGAATTAGCCTTTTCGATGGCGTTTACGATGGTTTCAACGTCGCTGGCGCCTGAGGCCGCGTGGTAATCAGGCTCGTAGCCATATTTCGCTTTGTAGGCAGCTTCGAATTGAACAGCATCTCCGAACCATTTGTCCTTCAGCGTGGCGTCCGGGATCCATGCCGTCATGCCGAAGGCGTAGTCGGCATCTTTACCCAGCGCCTTGCGAAAATCCTGGCTGGGAACGCCTACCGTGAAGGAATACATTTTCGGAGAGACATTCAGGCTTTTGGCCTGACGGACGAAATTCAAGATTCCAGTTTCGTGGCCAGATACTAGGATGGCGTCGACCTTTTTCGATTTGATTTCCGAGAGCACGGTGTTGAAGTCGTTCGCGTTGTCACTGTATTTCTGGTCTATCGTTACATTCAATCCGGCTTTCTTGAGTAAAGGACGCGTGCCTTTAGCGACCGAGACGTCGAAGGAGTCATCGGCGTATAACAGAGCTACTGAAGCGGGAACTGGTTTTACCTTATTCAGCATGGCGATCGTGCTGCCGAAGTAATCGCTTGCTGCAGGAAGCGTTCCAAAAATATATTTGAAGCCGCGTGCAAAGATCTGATCGGAGGCACCGCCGCCTTGAACCATGGGGATTTTGTATTTCTCTGACACGGCCGAATCGGCGACCATGAAATTGCTGGCAAATCCGCCCAGCAAGAAGTTGACCTTATCTTGCGTGACGAGCTGTGTGTACTGGCGCACGCTTAGATTAACGTCGGACTGGTTGTCATAAAGCTTTAATGCAAGTTGATACTGTTTTCCGTCGACTTTAACGCCGCCGGCGGCGTTGATTTTTTCAATGGCAAATTTATAGGCGTCCTGATAATAGCGACCCGTATTGGCGTCGGCGCCAGTCAGTTGCACGGATGTGCCCAGAACGATTTCGGCCGGTGCCGCCTGTGCCGTGGACAACCCGAGGGAAAGTGCAATCGTCGTGAGTGCGAAGGGCAGAATATGGAATGTCTTCGTTAACATAATTATAAATACTCCTTAAACTTTTGAAACGTCCCTTATTTTCCCTATTTCGCTTGACGATAAACTGAATTCCTTACAGCCTGTCAGTTTTATCTGCTTACTTATATAAAAAAAATCAATCGATGGGCCTTTAGCTGTCGCTGAAAATCTATAAGCCGTTGGTTTATAAAGATCTTATTTAAATGCATAAAGTTATAAGGGTTTTCCCTATAATGAAATTTGTATTGACGATAGAAATGAGAATGATTATCATTCTCTATGTGCTAATTTCCGGTAGCCCTCTGATTTGTCACTATTTTGGCAGCCAGAAGAGTTGCCGTTACAAGGAACGCCTGTGTCTGAATTTGTCAATGCAGTAGTCGTAGGTGCAGATCGCTTAGGCAATATTCCCGATTTGCTCAAAGAGCGCAATATTACGATCAGACAGCATATCAGCGGCCGCGAGCCGGCCCATCAAAAGAAAACGCCCACCTTGCCTTCAGGAACGGAGTTGTTGATTCTTTTAACTGATTTCCTGGGGCACAATGTCATGAAGACATTTCGGGCTGCGGCCCAACGCTCGGGCGTGCGTGTGATGGCGTGTCGCCGCTCCGTCTGCGATATGAAGCAGGCGCTTGACCAGTACGGCTATAAAGAATTTCTGAACCGCGCCGTGTTGTAGCGGCGCGTTTGCATGCTTGCGGGCTTAGCGCTGGCTAAGCGCTTCTCTGGCCAATTGCCCAGAAGATTTGTTGGCCGCCAGGCGGCGAGCGCCGTTGTAGCGCTTCTTCCAGTAGGCTTCGTCCATGTTTTCCACCCGTACAACCTGGCCTCTGCGAGGTGCATGAACGAACTTGTGGTCGCCCAGATAAATGCCAACGTGTGAAAAGCGACGCCCTAAGGTATTGAAAAAGACCAGATCACCTTTTTTCAGGTCACTGGGCTGAATCGATTCGCCTTTGTGCGCCATCTCGGCGGCGCTACGAGGTAATTTAAGACCCAGGGATTTTTCGGCTGCGTACGCAACCAGGCCGCTGCAATCAAAGCCGCTATTGGGAGCGCTGCCGCCGTAGCGATATCGGATACCCAGGAAATGCAGCGCCGTCGAGGCAAGCGCTTTAGCAGGTTTGTAGTTTGCTGAATAACTGTGGATGTCTGAAGTGTAACTATGGCGGTTTGCTGCAAGAATTTGGCTGTCGTCGGCGTTAACGTCTTCAACATCGAGGTAAGCGCCTAGGGGATCGGACTGGGTTCTTGACAGGTAACTGTCGCGTAAGTTAAGCGGGCTGGAGTCGGCGTGTTGATTTTGTGAGTTGGTTGCGCATCCCGCCAAGGCCATTGTTGCGGCGAGTATGAGGCATTTGCCGGCGCGCCAGAGGTTCTGATTGTTAATGGTTAGCTGTGTCAGGAGTCGATGAGGCGGCATAGTTCTTAGTGTTTGGCCGCGCCTTATCCAGCATTTTTACAACGTTAATGTTAACGAAATGTAAATGTCCTAGGATTTCAGCGCAAAATTGGCGGTTGGGTTTTAATAAGTGGGGTGAGTTTAACTAATCTTGGCTGACACGTAAAGCGCTTGCGATGTTTACGTGGGCCTGTGGTGGAACCACCTTATGACGACTGTTTTTACTATGAAAACGGCTTAGACCCGGGTTAAAATTAACCGGTCTGATACAGACTAATACAATTTAGTTTACTCATTTTTTATTAATGGGGGTCGCACGAACGATCCGCCAAACCCGGAGACAATAATGCAGAAATTGCGCGAATTCCACCGTCAGTCCCTAGAAGATCGCGAAAATTTCTGGCGACGGGAGTCCCAGCATATTCATTGGGAAAACGCATTTCATAAAGTATTGGATTACTCCAATCCGCCTTTCGCGCGGTGGTTTGTTGGCGGTAAAACTAATCTTTGTTATAACGCCGTCGATCGCTGGCTTCCCACGCAAGCCGATAAGCCAGCCCTAATCTGGGTCTCGACGGAGGTCGAGCAGGAAATTATTTATACGCGTGCTGAACTGGCGCACGAGGTCAATGCGGCCGCCGCCATACTGCGTAGCTTGGGGGTGCGCAAGGGTGATCGCGTTCTGGTATACATGCCCATGATCCCCGAGGCAGCCTTTATCATGCTGGCATGCGCACGCATCGGCGCCATTCATTCGGTTGTGTTTGGCGGGTTCGCCTCGCATAATCTGGCGCAGCGCATCGATGATGCGCAGCCTAAAGTGGTGGTGTCGGCCGATGCCGGATCGCGTGCGGGTAAGGCCATTGCCTATAAGCCATTGCTTGATCAGGCCATGAAAGCCGCACAACATCCGCCCGAGTCGGTTTTGCTGGTCGATCGAGGCTTGGTCAAGTTCGAACCAGTGGCCGGTCGCGATCTGGACTACGCCACTTTGCGTGCCAGATATGATGGCGCGGAAGAGCCGGTTGAATGGCTGGAATCGTCCGACCCAAGTTATATCCTTTACACCTCGGGCACTACGGGAAACCCCAAAGGGGTACAGCGTGACACGGGAGGGTACGCCGTCGCCATGGTGGCGTCTATGCGCTATATATTTGGCGGCAAGCCGGGTGATACCTATTTGTGTACCAGCGATATCGGTTGGGCGGTGGGGCATTCTTATGTTGTGTATGGACCGCTGCTCAACGGTCAGGCTACGGTGATGTACGAAGGCTTGCCTACCCGGCCCGATGGCGCCATCTTGTGGAAAATGGTCGAAAAATACCATGCCAAGGCCATGTTTACGGCTCCTACCGCCATCCGGGTACTTAAGAAACACGACCCGGCTCTATTGAAAAAGCACGACTTATCCAGCCTTCAGACCTTATACCTGGCGGGCGAACCGCTCGACGAGCCTACGGCCGTCTGGATTTCCGAAGCACTGGGCAAGCCCGTTATTGATAACTATTGGCAAACCGAGACCGGTTGGCCGATTTTATCCGCTCAGCCTGGGGTTGAGGTCGTTCCCACCAAGTTCGGTAGCCCTTCGTTTCCAGTTTTTGGCTACGATGTGCGCGTGGTCGACGAAGGAACAGGTGAAGACCTAGGCCCCAACGAGAAGGGCGTCGTGGCCATTGTCCCGCCGCTGCCGCCGGGCGCCATGTCCACCATATGGGGTGATGACGAGCGTTTCGTCCGCACTTATTTCACTGCTATCCCCAATCGCACTCTGTACTCCACTTTTGACTGGGGGCTGTACGATGACGACGGCTACTGGTTTATTCTGGGACGCACGGACGATGTCATCAATGTGGCGGGGCATCGTTTGGGCACGCGAGAAATTGAAGAGTCTCTGAACAGCCATTCTGCAGTGGCTGAGTCGGCAGTGGTGGGTGTGCGCGATTCCGTGAAAGGCCAGGTGGCAGTGGGCTTCGCAGTTCTGAAAGATCCTGCCGCCTTCGAAGGTGAACAGGCCGAGGCCGATCTGGAAGACGACATCAAGCGTGTCATCGAAGAACGCATTGGTGCCGTGGCACGTCCATCTCGCATTCATTTTGTGGGGGCTCTGCCCAAAACCCGTTCCGGCAAAGTGTTGCGGCGCGCAATTGTGGCATTATGCGAAGGTCGGGATCCGGGCGACCTGACCACAATTGAAGACCCCAGTGCCCTCGAACAAATCAAGGATTCGTTATGAAAACCAAACCAGTGTTAAGTGCCTCCGACGTGAAAACCATATTGGCCGCGGCAGAGAAGTATGCCAGCGAGCATAAATGGGCCGTCACGATTTCTGTGGTCGACGATGGCGGTCATATACTGGGTTTGGCGCGCATGGATGGGGCTGCTGCCATCTCGGCCCATATTTCCCCTGCCAAAGCGCGTACAGCGGCTTTGGGCAGACGCGAATCGAAGGGCTACGAAGACATCATCAATCAAGGGCGTTTCTCATTTTTGTCGGTACCTCTTCTTGATGGCATGCTCGAAGGTGGTGTGCCCGTTGTGGTGCAGGAGCAGGTCGCAGGCGCGGTAGGCGTGTCGGGTGTCAAGTCCAGTGAAGACGTCGAAATCGCCCGAGCAGGGATTGCTGCCCTGAAACTATGACACACCAAGCGCCGGCCACCTCGGTCGGGTTTCACGGAACCCTCAATCCTGGGGTGACCCGGCGCGAAGTGTGGGCTTGGGCGATGTACGATTTTGCCAACTCGGGCTACACGACAGTGGTGCTTACCACGGTGTTCAGTGCCTATTTTGTAGGTGTGGTGGCGGCCCAGAAGCCGTGGGCCACACTGGCGTTTACGGCCGCCCTATCTTTTTCTTATTTAATGGTGATGCTGACCATGCCGGCCCTGGGTGCGCGGGCCGATGCCCGGGCTTCCAAGAGGCGCTTGTTGTTTAGCAGCACTGTAGGATGCGTAGTGGGCACCCTGTTGCTGGCTTTTGTGGGGCCGGGGGATATTGTTTTCGGCTTAATCGTCCTGGCCCTGTCGAATTACGGTTATTGCGTGGGTGAATCGATCATCGCCGCGTTTTTACCCGAGATTGCCCAACCTCGCGCCTTAGGCCGCGTATCGGGCTGGGGCTGGAGTTTTGGTTATTGTGGCGGCATGTTAAGTCTGGGGCTGGCCCTGGTGCTGGTGTCCTGGGCCTCGGCGCACGGCCAGACCGCCAGCCTGTATGTGCCGCGGGTCATGCTGCTGACCGCTGTGATTTTTGCGCTGGCAGCCGTGCCATCCTTTGTTTTTCTGCGCGAGCGATCCAAGCCCAGTCATAAGCCTGCAGAGGGGCTGTTGGGCCGTCTGCGCACGGCCTGGCGCGAGACAGGCCAAGATTTTCAAGATTTCCGTTATTTGCTGTTTTGCGGTGCCTGTTATCAGGCAGGCATTGCCGTGGTCATTACACTGTCGGCTGTGTATGCCACCGTGGCGATGGGCTTTACGATGGCCCAAACCATGGCTCTGGTATTTACAGTCAACATTGCGGCCGCGGCGGGTGCTTTTTTATTTGGCCACGTCCAGGATCGGATCGGCCACAAGCGCGCTTTGGCGATTACTTTGTGCGGCTGGATTGTGATGGTGCTGGTGGCGTATGTCGCCATACAACTCTGGGTGTTCTGGATCGCCGCGACACTGGCCGGTTTATGCATGGGCACTAGCCAAAGCGCGGGCCGCGCCATGGTAGGAGCTTTCGCTCCTAAGGAACGCTTGGCTGAATTCTATTCTTTGTGGACTTTCGCCATACAGCTGTCGGCCGTGGTCGGTCCTTTGTGTTATGGCCTCGTTACGTGGCTTACCGGTGGCAATCAGCGTACAGCCCTGCTTTTTACGGGGCTGTTTTTCGTGGCGGGTTTGCTGGTTCTGATAAGGGTTGACTTTGCACGCGGGTTGCGTCAGCGCGATACTATGGCTTGATGCGATAGGCGGCCACGAGGGGCGCCGTGAGAAAAATTATTTCATTCGTTAACAGGAGCGGAGTGTCATGAAAACAGAAATCGAATCAGTCTTGGTGGAAAATCGGGTCTTCCCGCCTTTCGCCAATCTGGTTAAAGATGCGAATATTTCGGGTATGGATGGGTATCGGGCACTGTGCGATGAGGCGGAACGCTCGCCGCAGGAATTTTGGGGTAGGTTGGCCCGTGAAAACCTGATCTGGGACAAGCCTTTTGCCAGCGTGCTAGACGAATCACAGGCGCCGTTTTACAAGTGGTTTGCAGATGGCGAAATGAATGTGTCGGCCAACTGTCTGGATCGGCATTTGAATACTCCCACCGCGAACAAAACTGCAATTATCTTCGAGGCGGATGATGGTCGGGTCGAGCACGTCACTTATAAGCAGTTGCATGCCCGCGTATGTCAGTTCGCCAATGGCATCAAGGCGCTAGGGTACAAGGCCGGGCAGCGGGCCGTTATTTATATGCCCATGTCGGTCGAAGCCGTGGTGGCCATGCA
>CAJDUX010000086.1_pt1 | contig 10495 bp, 9 predicted proteins | sample 7391081 | NCBI WGS metagenome assembly CAJDUX01 (sample SAMEA7055685, study PRJEB34461) | soil metagenome | biome: terrestrial ecosystem; feature: Peninsula; material: soil | place: Antarctica | collected 2016 | reverse complement strand
GTCGGGCGCTGGCCGCAAGGCCGAGGTCAGCACCTTGTATTCCGAAGCGGGCGACAACTTCAAGGCGTATGCGGTCAAGGGGCATCGTCATCATCCTGAAATCACCGAACAGCTTCATATTCTGGCCGGCGCGCCGGTGGGGGTTACGTTTGTGCCCCACTTGGTGCCCATGGTGCGTGGCATGTTTTCAACGCTTTATGCTCGTATTTTGCCCGAGGCGCTCGAGACCGATTTTCAGGCTCTTTTCGAGCAGCGCTACGCCAATGAAGCCTTCGTCGATGTCATGCCGGCCGGCAGCCTGCCCGAGACGCGTTCGGTGCGCGCCTCGAATTACCTGCGCATTGCCATACACCGGCCCGAAGGCGGCGACCAACTGGTGATACTGGTGGCCCAGGACAACCTCGTTAAAGGGGCGTCGGGTCAGGCCGTTCAAAACATGAATCTGATGTTCGGTCTGCCCGAAAGTATGGGTCTGACACATTTAGCCGTGTTGCCTTAACCCTGCTTACGATATCTCGGCGGAACTTGTGCGATGCCGGGAGGTCTGTACTTCATGGGTGATATTCATGCAGCCGCAGCAGAAATCAAGGCGTCAGATCAGTCAAAGAAGGGCCGCTGGAGAAACCGGCTGGGCCTGTTCGTGGCCCTTGCCATGGGCACGCTTGCAGGGCGCTACGTATTGCACGACCAGGTCAGTGGTCAACTGACGCGGCTTAAAGCACAGTTTGAGCAGGTCGTGGGGCAAGGCCAGCTTGATCTGAGTGCGGCCCAAGCCAAAATGGACCTTCTAAGCGGGCAACTGGCTGTTGAGAAAAGCACGCGCAGCGGCTTGGAGGCGACGTTGGAAAAGACGCAGGACGACCTGGCCCGGACGCGCGATCAGTTGGCGTTTTACGACCAGTTGTTGCCTGTCGGGCCCAAGGGGACGATAAGCGTGCGCGCGTTCGAGGTACGTGTGCGGGGTGCCACTTTGCAATACCGCGTGTTGTTGATGCGCAATGCCCCAGGAGACGTTCCTTTCGATGGCCTGATGCAATTTACGGCTAAAGGTTTGTTGCTGGGCAAGGCGGTTCAAATAAAGCTCGAGCCGGCGCAGGCCGACATCGCGCACGCACCGACCGGCCAGCGCAACCCCGCCGAGGGCGAATTTGCGTTGAAGTTTGATGAGTTTGCGCGCAGCCAGGGTTTGCTGGCCTTGCCCGACGGTTTTGTACCCGAGGCCGTCACGCTTAATATTTTAGAAGGCAAGGCGCTGCGTGTGTCCAGTAGTGTCAACGTGGCGCCTGCCGATTAATTCAGTACGCTTGTGTTATTGTTGCAATAGCTATTAGCTTGTTTTGGAGTGCCAAATGAATACCCTGACTGAATCTGTCGATTTGCAAGCGCCTCCGGCCCCCATTTTATTTACGAATGCCGCCGCAGCCAAGGTTAAAGACCTGTTGGTTGAAGAAGGGAACCCCGAACTCAAATTGCGCGTATTTGTGCAAGGAGGCGGTTGCTCGGGTTTTCAATACGGCTTCACGTTCGATGAAACCGTAAACGACGACGACACCACTATCGATAAAGAAGGTGTGCAGTTGCTGGTCGACCCCATGAGCTTCCAGTATCTGGTGGGCGCCGAGATCGACTACAAAGACGATATCGAAGGGTCTCAGTTCGTCATTCGCAATCCTAACGCCAATTCAACCTGCGGCTGCGGGTCTTCGTTCTCGGCCTGAGTTTTCGGCCTGAGTTCATGGTAATGGTGGCACCCACAAGGGGTGCCGCTACAGATTCATACCGCGTTTCGGGTTCATACCGGGTAGCGACATCCCAGGATGCTGGGATGGCGGGCGCCAGTAACCTCTGGCAGCCCTGCCTGGTGGGCCTGGTCGTGCGCTTGCGCCAGCCATGCAAAGGCCAGTGCTTCCACCAACTGTGCCGGAACACCCATCCGATCGGTTGGATATACGGGTCGCGCCAATTGCTGCTCCAACTCGCGCATCAGCCCCAGGTTCAGGGCGCCTCCGCCGCACACCAGAACCTCGCGCGTGGCCGGCGCGTGGCGTTCAATAGCCTGCGTAATGCTGCGTGCCGTCAGGCTTTGCAGGGTGGCCTGCACATCGCGATCGGCCATGTTCTCGGACCTAAACGGCGCCAGTCGTTGCTCGAGCCAGAGTCGGTTAAAGAGATTGCGGCCCGTTGATTTGGGTGGCGGCTGGTCGAACCAGGGCTCTAGCCGCAGCATGGCGTCGAGCAAAGCCGCGTGGGTTCGGCCGCTGGCCGCCCACTGTCCATTGGCGTCGTAGGCTTGGCGGGTTTTTTCCTGGCACCAGGTATCGAGCAAGATATTCGCGGGGCCGGTGTCGAAACCGCGCACGGGCTCGCCTGGATGCAATAGCGTTACGTTGGCGATGCCGCCCAGATTCAGTATGGCGCGCGGTTGGTCGGTACTAAAAATGGCCTGATGGAATGCCGGAACTAGCGGTGCGCCTTGGCCGCCCGCGGCTACGTCACGCGTACGGAAATCGGCGATGACGGCAATACGGCTAAGCTCGACCAACAGTGCAGGGGCGTTGATTTGCAGGGTATAGCCCGCCGCCGGATCGTGTCTTACGGTTTGCCCGTGCGCGCCTATGGCTTGCACGTCGCCGGCGCGCACTCGGCCCCGCTCAAGCAGGGTGTCTACGGCTTTCGCATAAAGTCGCGCCAATGCATTCCCCGCCAAGGCCGATCGCGTCAATTCGTTGGGGCCGCTCTGGTTCAGCGCGAGAAACTCCTGGCGTAAAGTTTCAGGCATGGGCAACGATGTGTGAGCACGGATTTTCGGATGGCCCGGGCGGCTAAGGTCGGCCAGCACGCCATCGATGCCGTCCATGCTGGTGCCCGACATCAGTCCTATATACAAAGAGCGGGAGACCATCAGCAGGCTCGCATGAATGAATGTGTTTGGCTGCAGCGGCGGCTTCAGCGCTGGGCGATCTGGATACGTTGACTCTGCAGATCGGCCAGTAAGTGTATCTGTTCTTTATACCCGGCCACCATATGTTCAAAGGTTACACGCTCAGCGCCTGTAAGGGTATGGGCAACGGGCAGGCTGGCCGACAACGGGTCGACCGGTTTATTATCGACCCGGAATTCGTAGTGCAGGTGCGGGCCAGTAGCCCAACCCGTCATCCCTACATAGCCAATAATCTCGCCTTGTGTGACGTGCTCGCCACGCTTCAAGCCCGCTGCAAACCGGCTTTGATGGGCGTATAAGGTGGAATAGTGTTGATCGTGCCGGATGATGATTACGTTGCCGTAGCCATCTTGTCGGCCGACGAATTCCACGGTGCCGTCCGAGGTAGAGTGAATGGGGGTGCCGCTGGGCGCGGCGTAGTCCACACCCATGTGGCCAGTCCATTTACCGTGCAGGGGGTGAAGGCGCATGCCGAAGGTGGAGCTGATGCGTGTAAATTGCAGCGCCGTACGCAAAAAAGCGCCTTTCAGGCTGTGGCCGCTAAAATCGTAGTAGCCGCCCGAGCCATCGGCAGGGGTGAACCAGACGGCTTCGTAGTCGTGAGTCCGGTTGATGAAGTCTAACGCCAGTATGCGGCCCGTGCCAACCTCAGTGCCCTCATGCGAGTATGCCTCGTAGACAATACGGAAGCTATCGCCGTGGCGCAGGTCTTGCATGAAGTCGATTTTGCTGCTGAGGATATCGGTCATCTGCAATGTGATGGCATCGGGAATATTGGCCGCATCCGTGGCGCCAAATAACGAGCTGTTGATAACGCCTTCGGCCACTCGGATTTGCCGATCAGCGGCTACGCTGCGCTCGGTGGCGGTAAATTTGCCCTCGCCAGCAGGTTTGACTTCCAGCCATCGAGACTCGTAGCGGCCGCTTTCGCTCGTGCCGGGTGTGTGGTTGTAATGCAGCCAGACAAGGTGACCTTCTTCGTCGAGTGCGGCCTGCAAGGTGCGCCCCGGCTGCAGCTTGTAGATGGCGCGCGCGTTCTTGTCTTGCGCCAGAAATTGTAATAGTTCTGGCTCTTGTATGTGCAGGCGTTGCAGCAGGGCCGCTAAGGTGTCGCCTGCGCGGATTTGGGTTTCGCTGATGAAAGGCTTGCCAAAATTGTTGGTGGGCGCTGGAAATGGTCTGGGCAAGGCGATGTTTTGCCGTACAGCATGGATGAGCGGAAGTTCGGTGACCGGGTTGTTCGGATTGACGACAGCCAGTGCCGCGGCGGCCAGAAATAAACCCAGAGCCAAGAAAACCAGGCCATTTCTAAGGTAAACAGGGGTGCGAAGGTGGGCAGGGTGCGCTCCTGCCAGGAAAGAAGGGTTTTGGGTCCCTTTTATAAACATAAAGCTAAAGCCTGAAAAACGCGTTTCGACGAGAGGGCTCGAAGAGGGCTAACGCTTGTGCATGGGTGTCTGCGAACTGGCCGGCAGACACTTTGATAAGATGGGCGTACGAAGAAGCGATGCGCTGACCCCGTCTGCGTGCAGGGATTGCGTTCGCACGTTATCCTAACGTACTCAGCTCGAATTTTCGAGTAATTTTTTGTTATTTTTTACTAATACGGTTTGTCATGTCACCCATCGAGTCCTTGCTCACCCCCGAAGTTGAAGCCGATTTGCGTATCGCAAAAAGAGGTTGCGACGAGTTGCTGGTTGAAGCAGAATTTGTAAAGAAGCTTGCCCGCAGCCGTGTGACGGGGACTCCGCTACGCATTAAGCTAGGCTTGGACCCCACCGCGCCAGATATCCATTTGGGCCATACGGTGGTGCTTAATAAGATGCGGCAGTTGCAAGACCTGGGCCACACGGTTATTTTTCTGATTGGCGACTTTACCTCCATGATAGGTGACCCTAGCGGGCGCAACGTGACTCGCCCACCGCTCACGGCCGAGCAGATCCAGGAAAATGCCAAAACCTATTACGCGCAAGCCAGCCTGGTGCTGGATCCCTCCAAGACCGAGGTCCGCTACAACTCCGAATGGAGTGATCCCCTGGGCGCGCGTGGCCTGATACAGCTGGCTTCGCGCTATACGGTGGCGCGCATGATGGAGCGCGAAGATTTTACGCGGCGCTTCAAGGGCGGTATTCCTATTTCGGTGCATGAATTTTTGTACCCACTGATGCAGGGTTACGATTCGGTGGCGCTGAAGGCCGATCTCGAACTGGGTGGCACTGACCAGAAGTTCAATCTGCTGGTCGGGCGCGAATTGCAGAAAGAATATGGGCAAGAGCCACAGTGCATATTGACGATGCCTCTGCTAGAGGGCACCGATGGCGTCGATAAGATGTCCAAATCGAAGCATAATTACATAGGTATTTCAGAAACACCCGATTCGATGTTCGGCAAGCTGATGTCGATTTCCGATACGCTGATGTGGCGCTATTACGAACTGCTGTCGTTCCGCTCGCTGGACGAAATAGAATTGTTACAACATCACGTGAAAGAGGGGCGCAATCCGCGCGATACTAAAGTAATGCTTGCACAGGAAATTGTGGCGCGCTTTCATTCGCAGCGTGCTGCTAACGATGCGCTGGCGCAATTCGAAGCGCGATTTCGCGACGGCATTCTTCCCGAGGATATGCCTGAAGTCCAGATTGGCGCGGCACCCCTGGGCATACTCAAGGTTTTGCGTGAATCGGGCTTGGTGGCTTCGGGTGCCGAGGCGCAGCGCAACGTTGAGCAAGGTGGCGTACGGGTCAACGGCGATCGCATTGAAGATAAATCGTTGCAGCTGGGTGCTGGCACTTATGTTGTGCAGGTGGGTAAGCGCAAGTTTGCCCGCGTCACGCTCAACGGTTAGTTGGTTTATTTCGGAGAGAGTTCATGAAACTTACTAGTACCTCGATTTCCGACCAGAAGATGATTCCGCAGCGTAATGCGTTTGGCCGCATCGATGCGGCGACGCATGTGGCGTTGGCCGGAAACTTTAACCCTCATCTGGCTTGGTCGGGCGCGCCGGCCGGCACTCAATCGTTTGTGCTGATTTGCTGCGATTCAGACGTGCCAAGCAAGCCCGATGATGTCAACCAAGAGGGGCGAGAGGTGCCGGCCGATTTGCCGCGTGTTGATTTTTACCATTGGGTGTTGGTAGATTTGCTGGCCAGCACGACCGAGATTGCCGAGGGTGCGTATTCGAGCGGCGTTACGCCTCGTGGTAAAAGCGGCCCTTTGGCGCCCAACGATACGCGTCAAGGAATTAACGACTATACGTCTTGGTTCGCAAGCGACGGCGATATGAGCGGTGATTATTTCGGCTATGACGGTCCTTGCCCGCCGTGGAACGATTCTATTCTGCATCATTATCGCTTTACGGTGTATGCGCTGGATATTGAGCATGTGCCGCTGGAAGGTCGCTTTGGCGGGGCAGAGGTGCTAAAGGCGATTGAGGGTCATATCTTGGCGCAGGCTTCGCTGACTGGTATCTATACGCTTAATCCGCGTCTGTCCCCCCAGATTTCGTAGCGGCACCCCTTTTTTGTAGCGGCACCCCTAGTGGGTGCCATAGCCGTTTTTTCTCACGATTTCTCTAAGTGAAACGGCGACGGTGGTTCAGGCGGGCCGGCTCACTTCGTCCGGCCCTGGCGGTGCCAGGGCTGCCTGCGCCAAGCACCCGGATTGGGGCGGGGCGCAAACTCGCAACTTGACCAGCCCACTGGGCTGGTCAAAAGCTGTTGCTCGAACAGTGCGCCCCTTGCCTCCCCAATCCGGGTGCTTGGCGCAGCGGACTCAAGTTCGCCGGCCCGCCTGAACCACCGTCGCCTTGCGGCTTGCGGGTGAAGGTTTTCGTAGTGGCAGGCCTGGTGGTTGCGGGGATTTTTGGCCATTGGAGTGGCATTCATCAATGTCTTTGGTGCGCGCGGTCCCTCTTGCGCGCTAGCGCTCTTTTAGGGACTTGGCTCGATTCGCGCTAAAATTGAATGCTTCGTATTTTCTCCTTGCTTTCCTTTAAACCTAGGATGCCAAATGTTTGATCGTTCTCTCACCCTCGATAAGGTCGATGCTGATGTCTGGGCCGCAATCCAGAAAGAAAATGTACGCCAAGAACAGCACATTGAATTGATTGCTTCTGAAAATTACGCCAGCCCGGCTGTGATGCAGGCTCAGGGTTGCCAGATGACTAACAAGTATGCCGAAGGTTATCCCGGCAAGCGATATTACGGCGGGTGCGAGTACGTTGACATTGTGGAGCGGCTGGCCATTGATCGTCTCAAGCAGTTGTTTGGCGCCGAGGCGGCTAATGTGCAACCCAATTCGGGTTCACAGGCCAATCAGGGCGTGTACATGGCGATGCTCAAGCCCGGCGACACGGTTCTGGGCATGAGCCTGGCTGAAGGTGGCCACTTGACGCATGGCGCGTCGGTCAACTCATCGGGCAAGCTCTATCACTTTATCTCCTACGGGCTTGATGGCAACGAAGTGCTCGACTACGACAAACTCGAGCAGCTCACCAAAGAACATAAGCCTAAGATGCGCATGGGGCGCATTGCTCATGATAATGGTGCGTTGCTGATGGTTGACATTGCGCACTATGCCGGACTGGTCGCGGGAGGCGTTTACCCGAATCCTATTCCTCATTCCGATTTCGTGACATCGACCACACACAAATCGCTGCGTGGTCCGCGCGGTGGCGTCATCATGATGAAAGCAGAATTTGAAAAAGCTGTGAATTCGGCGATTTTCCCTGGCATACAGGGTGGTCCGCTGATGCATGTCGTGGCCGCCAAGGCCGTGGCTTTTAAGGAAGCGCTGGCGCCCGAGTTCAAGGTCTATGCGGCGCAAGTTGCCAAGAACGCCGATGTGCTGGCGAAAACCTTGGTCAAGCGTGGCTTGCGGATTGTCTCGGGTCGTACTGAAAGCCATCTTATGTTGGTGGATTTGCGCGCCAAAGGCATTACTGGCAAAGAAGCTGAGGCGGTTTTGGGGCAGGCGCATATCACGGTCAACAAGAACGCTATCCCTAACGATCCAGAAAAGCCTTTCGTCACCAGTGGCATCCGTGTGGGCACTCCGGCCATGACAACACGTGGATTCAAAGAGGGCGAGGCCGAGCTTACTGGGCATCTGATTGCCGATGTACTCGACCACCCGCACGATGAAGCCGTAATTGCCGACGTGCGTGCTCGTGTCAATGAACTGACGGCACGTTTGCCGGTGTATCGTTAAAACAGGCTGGCCCGCTATGCCTGGCGGGCCTGTACGCTACGATGAAATGCCCGTTCTGTAGTAGCTTTGATACCCAGGTTATCGACTCCCGAGTCTCGGAAGAGGGCGATACCATACGCCGCCGTCGCCGCTGTGTTAATTGCGATCGGCGGTTTACGACTTATGAGCGCGCCGAACTGGTCATGCCGGCTGTCGTCAAGCGCAATGGCACACGGGTGGAGTTCGATGCGGGCAAGCTGCGTGGCAGCTTGAATCTGTCTTTGCGCAAACGGCCGGTCAGCACCGAAGAGGTTGATGCCGCGGTTGCACGCATCGAAGAAAGGCTGCTTGCCAGCGGACTGCGTGAAGTCAGTTCGGGCCATGTCGGCGAGCTAGTCATTGCGGAGCTGAAGAAGCTGGATCAGGTGGCCTATGTGCGGTTTGCTTCAGTCTATAAAAGTTTTGAAGACATCGGCGAATTCGTTAAAGCCATTGATGAAATCCAGATTCCACACAAGCCGTGACGTGTCGGCATGGGGTCGGTGATCTGTCCTGCCTCTACAATTAATGCCGTGAACACTTCCTTCTGTCCTCCCACTGACGAAACCTGGATGCGCCGGGCCATCGCACTGAGCGAAAGCGTGCTGTATTTGACGGCGCCCAATCCACGTGTTGGCTGCGTTATTGTGCGCGACGGGCAGGTACTGGGCGAGGGCGCGACGGCCGCCGTGGGCGGCCCGCATGCCGAGATCGCGGCGTTGCGCGATGCGCGCCAAAAAAAGCATGATGTGGCCGGTGCAACGGTGTATGTCACGCTCGAGCCGTGCAGCCACTATGGCCGCACGCCGCCTTGCGTTGATGCGTTGATCGCGTCCCGGCCAGCCCGTGTCGTGGTCGCCATGCTTGACCCCAACCCACTGGTTGGCGGCCAGGGTCTGGCGCGCTTGCGGGCGGCGGGCATTGAGGTGACACTGCCTGTATGCGCCGAAGAAGCACTGGCGATCAATCCAGGTTTCATTGCGCGCATGACGCGCAAGACTCCGTGGGTGTGGCTTAAGCTGGCGGCCTCACTGGATGGCCGCAGCGCTTTGCATAATGGCGTGTCGCAATGGATTACCGGCCCCGCCGCGCGCGCCGATGGCCACCATTGGCGCGCGCGTAGCTGCGTCGTGTTAACAGGCGTAGGCACGGTTCTGGCCGACAATCCTCAATTGAATACGCGTCTTGCGTATGCCGCTGGCATGCCTTGCGACGGGCCTTTGGCGGAGCCGGGAAGGTCGGGGGCTCGCCAGCCCATTAAAGCGGTCGTAGACAATCGCTTTGAAATCCCCGAAAACGCACGCATCTTCGATGGCAGCCGTGTCTTGATTTTTACCCGTACGAACGATGCGGCCAAGGCCGCGCGCCTGGCCGATCGCAATGTACAGGTTATAGAGTTGCCGACTATTCGGCGCGATGCAAGTGCGCAACCCGCAGCCAATGATCGGGTGGATTTGGCCGAGATGATGCGCTGGCTTGGCGCCCACGATATTAACGAGGTCCATGTAGAAGCTGGTTCGAGGCTTAGCGGCGCGTTGCTGCAGGCCCAGTGTGTGGATGAACTGCTGGTATATATGGCACCGCTGCTATTGGGCGATGCGCTCGGCATGGCGCGCTTGCCAGCGTTGCAAAGCCTGGACGCGGTACAGCGTTTTGAGTTTTTTGACACTCTGTCGCTCGCCCCCGATATCCGTTTACGTGCGCGACTACCCGATCGCTGGCAAGCCCTGTTGCGTGCCGTGCAGCCTGTGATTAAATAGGGCATGTTTTGTAGCGGCACCCCTGGCGGGTGCCATTTTTGCACGCAGAAGAGGTAAAACCATGTTCACAGGCATTGTTGCCGCGGTCGGCCAAATTACCCAGGCCACGCCCTTAAAAAAAGGTCATGAAGATGCAGGCGTGCGCTTGCACATACAGGCGCCCGGCTTCCCCTTAAACACCACGCGTCTGGGCGATTCCATTGCCATACAGGGCGCCTGCATGACGGTGGTGGAGTTGGCCGACGATGGCTTTCAGGTTGACGTTTCGCGTGAAAGCCTTAATTGCACCGCAGGCCTTGATGCGCCGGGTGAAGTCAATCTGGAACACTCGCTCAAGCTGGGCGATTCGCTCGACGGCCATCTGGTGTCGGGCCATGTCGATGGGCTGGGCCACGTCAGCCATTTTGAGCCGATGGGCGAATCTTGGGATCTGCGCATCCGCGTGCCGTCTAATTTGGCAAAATACCTCGCATATAAGGGTTCAATTACCGTCAACGGCGTCAGTCTTACCGTTAATCGGGTTGACGATCAAGAGCAAGGTTGCGAAATTCGCATCAACCTGATCCCG
>CAJDUX010000096.1_pt1 | contig 10496 bp, 6 predicted proteins | sample 7391081 | NCBI WGS metagenome assembly CAJDUX01 (sample SAMEA7055685, study PRJEB34461) | soil metagenome | biome: terrestrial ecosystem; feature: Peninsula; material: soil | place: Antarctica | collected 2016 | reverse complement strand
TACGACCAATGCTGCATCAATATCACCGTTGTCGACCTTGCGGCTAAGTTCGCTGGATTTACCCGAAACCAGCCTGATTTCCAGCCCTTGGTGTTCGGCTTTCAGGCGTGACACGACGATAGCCAAAAGGCTCATGCACGACACGATGGCCCCCACCGTCAGGCTTCCGACAAATTCTCCCGGAGTGGGCTTGGGTCTGCGTATGCGTTCGTAATGTTCGAGCAGCAGCTCGATTTCTGGCAGCAACTCTTGTCCTGCCGTGTTAAGCGTGGCCAGTCGGCCGCTACGGTCAAAGAGCGTTCGTCCGAATTCGTCTTCGAGCGCCCGCATTTGCAAGCTTACTGCTGCCTGGGTCAGGCCCACACGGTCTGCCGCATCGGAAAAAGAGCCTTGGTGGGCTACCGCAACGAAGGTGCGCATGAAGCGGAGCAGGCTCATAAGAAAATCTTGTGAATGAAATATTAAAAATAAATTGATTTAATGATCGTCTGATAGTAGCTTATAACCCCCCTATATGTGTAGATGCTCGTCATGAAAAATTTCAATTGGTCCAACCCTTACCCGACCAGCCGCATTCCGTTGTTCGCTCGCAATGTGGTGTCGACCTCACATCCGTTGGGGGCTCAGGCGGGGCTTAGGATGCTGCTAAAAGGTGGCAATGCCGTCGATGCCGCCATTGCGGCGGGCGCGATGATGGTGCTGGTGGAGCCGGTATCGTGCGGGATAGGCGGAGATTGTTTTGCCATTGTCTGGGATGGAAAAAAGCTGCATGGCTTAAATTCTTCAGGCGTGGCGCCGGCTGCCTGGAATGTCGAGTATTTCAAACGTCGTCATGGAGTCGACGGCAATGGCCTGGCCAAGCAGCCCATTCGTGGCTGGGACACCGTCACGGTGCCGGGCGTGGTAGCGGGCTGGGCCGCTTTGCACGAAAGATTTGGGCGCCTGCCGTTTGAAGAGCTGTTCGAACCGGCGATTGAAATTGCCCAGCGCGGTTATGCTGTGCCGCCCGTCGTAGCGGGCAAATGGGCCAAGGCTGTACCGGAGTTGCAGGGCCAGCCTGGCTATGCGCAGGCTTTTATGCCTTATGGCAGGGCTCCTGAAATTGGGGAGTTATTTCGCTTTACAGGCGCTGCAGCAACGCTCAAGCGTATCGCCCAAAGCCGCGGTCGCGATTTTTACGAAGGTGAACTGGCTGAAAAAATCGTGGCCTTCAGCCGTGCAGGCGACGGCGCCATGACACTCGATGATTTGCGCAATTATCGGCCCGAATGGGTCGAGCCTCTGGCTAAAAACTATCATGGCTATACGGTGCACGAAATCCCGCCCAATGGGCAGGGGATCGCCGCGCTGATGGCTTTGGGCATGCTTGAACATTTCGATTTGCGCCAGATACCGGTCGACTCGGTAGAGTCCCAGCACTTGCAGATCGAGGCCATGAAACTGGCTTTCGCCGATCTGTACGCCTATGCGGCCGATGCGCGCTTTATGGATGTGTCACCCTTGCAGATGCTCGATGACAACTATCTGAAGAGTCGCGCTGCACTCATCTCGCGAGATCGCGCCGGTGTTTATCAGGCAGGGCGTCCGCATGCAGGGGGAACGATTTACCTCTCGGCGGCCGATGAAAGTGGCATGATGATTTCGTTTATCCAGTCGAACTATATGGGCTTTGGTTCGGGAGTGGTCGTGCCCGATACTGGAATCAGCCTGCAGAATCGAGGGGTGGGGTTTTCGATGGATCCGCGCTCGCCCAATGTAGTGGCCGGCGGCAAGCGGCCATTTCATACCATTATTCCGGGGTTCCTTACCCAGGACGGAAAACCGGTTATGAGCTTTGGCGTCATGGGCGGCGACATACAGCCTCAGGGGCACATTCAAACTCTGGTGCGGATGATTGATTACGATCAGCAGCCACAGGCGGCATGCTGCGCGCCGCGCTGGAAAATCAATCGCGACTTTTCGTTGGATATCGAACCTAATATGCGTGCCGATATCGTTGCCGGCCTCAAATCGCTTGGACACACGTTCAAATCGGTCTACGATCCGTACATGGATTTTGGCGCCGGCCAGTTTATCTGGCGCATGTCTGCAGATGATAATGAGCACGGGTATGTAGCGGCAAGCGACAGTCGGCGCGATGGTCAGGCTGTCGGGTTTTAATACGAAAATTATTGGGAGACATAATGATGAAGAAAATCACCGCGTTGGTGGGTGGCCTTTTGCTGGGCGTGGCGGCTACGGCCAGCTTTGCGCAGACTTTACGTATTGGTATGCAAGAGGACCCAGACACGCTGGATCCGGCGCGTTCGCGCACCTATGTGTCACGCATCGTCTTTACCTCCTTATGCGACAAATTGGTCGACATCAATGCCAAGCTGGAATTCGTTCCCCGCCTGGCAAGTTCGTGGTCGTGGAGCACGGACAACAAGGTTTTGACGCTTAAATTACGCAATGACGTGGTGTTTCACGATGGCACGCATTTCGATGCGGCCGCGGCCAAAGCCAACCTGGATCGGGCCAGAACCATGCCCGAGAGCCAACGCAAGGGTGAACTGGCATCGGTGGCGCAGGTGGATGCGCCCGACCCGACCACCCTGGTCATTACCGTTAAGCAGCCCGATGCAACCTTGCTCGCGCAATTGTCGGACCGGGCCGGCATGATGCTCTCGCCCAAGAGTATTGCGGGTGCCGATAACGCCTCTACTGTGGGACGGCACCCAGTTTGTTCGGGTCCGTACAAGTTTGTCGAGCGGGTGCAAAACGACCGCATCGTGCTTGAAAAATTTGATAAATATTACGATGCGCGCGACTTTCATTTCCAGAAAGTGGTCTTCATGCCTATTCCCGACACGACAGTGCGTTTGCAGAACCTGCGCTCGGGCAGCATCGACATACTCGAGCGCCTCAATCCCAGCGATGTGGCGCAGGTCAAGTCCGATCCGACCCTGGTTTTCAAACCAGTCTCGGGCCTGGGCTTTCAACAGTTCATGTTCAATACCAATAACGGTCCCAAGGCCAAGACTAACCCGTTTGCCAACAAGCTGGTACGACAGGCCTTTCAGCTGACCATCGATCGCGATGCGATCAACACGGTCATAGGGGGTGGCATTTTCGATCCGGCTCAGCAACCGTTCCCGGCGGCCAGCCCTTATTACAGCGACAAGTTCCCGGTGACCAAGCCAGATATCGCCAAGGCTCGTGCCTTGCTCAAGAAGGCCGGCATGGAAACGGTCAAGGCAGAGCTTGCTTTTGGCAACAACACCATTGCGTCGTCAACCGCCGAAATGGTGCAGGCCATGGCAGCGCAGGCCGGGTTCCAGCTTAGCTTGCGACCCACCGAATATGCTGCCATGCTGGCTGATGACGCCAAGGGCAATTTTCAGGTAGATATGCGCGGCTGGTCGGGCCGGGTAGACCCCGATGGCAATATTTATAATTTTGTGACCTGCGGCGGGTCGTTAAACGATGGCAAGTACTGCAACCCCGAGGTCGATAAATTGCTTAAAGAGGCCCGCACGGTGCCCGATGTGGCCCAACGCAAAGCAATCTACGATAAGGCGCAGACCATTTTGCAAGACGATTTGCCCAGCATGTATATCTATTACCAGCCTTGGCCATTCGTCGTGCGTAAAAAAGTGCAAGGCTTCGTTCCTTATCCCGATGGCATGATCCGCCTTAAAGGTGTTTCGTTTGCCAAAGGCTAAGTTCGCATAACGCCGTCGCACCCGGATATCTGCATGTTCAAGCTTATTCTGCGCCGCATCATCGTGGCCATACCGACGCTGATCATAGTGTCGATGATGGTGTTTGGCTTGCAGAAAATATTGCCAGGCGATCCGGTGCTGGCTATGGCCGGCGAAGAGCGTGACCCCGCAGTGCTGACGTATCTGCGCGAAAAGTATCGGCTCAACGATCCAATTCCGGTACAGTACGTGGCCTGGATCAAGCAAGTGGCACGCGGGAATTTGGGTGTGTCCCTGCGTACCGATATTCCCGTTACGACTCTAATCGGTCAAAAGCTGCCGGTTACGATGCAACTGGCAAGCATGGCCATGATTCTGGCGCTTTGCATCGGGATTCCACTAGGCATTCTGGCGGCCGTCAATAAAGGAACGCGACTTGAGTTTGGTGCCAATATGATGGCGCTTTCGGGCATGTCCATTCCCAATTTCTGGCTGGGTATTCTGTTGATTATGCTGGTGGCGGTTAAATGGAGGTTGCTGCCGGCTTCTGGTTTTGTGCCGCCCACGCAAGATTTATGGTTATCTTTAAAAACGATGCTGATGCCGGCCGTTGTGTTGTCCACGGTGATCAGTGCCTACCTTATGCGCCACACCCGCTCGGCCATGCTCGAGGCGTTAAGCGCCGATTACGTGCGTACGGCGCGCGCAAAAGGGGCTTCGGAATGGGTGGTGGTGCTGCGCCACGCCTTGCGCAACGCCCTGATGCCTATTGTGACATTGGTGACGATACTGTTTGGCGAACTGCTGGCGGGCGCCGTGCTCACTGAGCAAATTTTTGGCATACCGGGGTTTGGCAAATTGTTGGTCGATGCCGTTTTCAATCGCGATTATGCGGTGGTGCAGGGGGTCGTACTCTGCATTTCGGTCGGGTTTATTACACTGACCCTGGTGGCCGATATTTTGTATGTTCTGGTCAACCCGCGGCTGAGGTACGCATGAGCGCCCAAGTCGCCTATGCAGGGCTGGCGGCCCCGCCACGCCGCAAGAGTCGTTCCTGGAACAAGTTCAAGCGTAATCGTTCGGCCATGCTAGGCGGCTTGGTTGTTTTGTTCTTTGTTCTGGTTGCGATTTGTGCGCCGTTGCTGGCTGGCTACGATCCGGTGCAGGTCAGCTTTTCGACGATACGTAAAGCGCCGTCCGCCCTACACTGGTTTGGCACGGACGAATTAGGTCGCGATATTTTCAGCCGCATGGTCTACGGCACGCGCGCTTCGCTGATGGCTGGCATGGCTTCTGTTCTGATCGCTTTGGCCGTGGGCGTGCCGTTTGGCTTGTCGGCGGGCTATTTTGGCGGTTGGATCGATGGCTGCATATCGCGGGTTACCGAAGCCTTGTTTTCCATTCCCTTTCTTATTCTGGCTATTGCGCTGGCCGCGTTCCTCGGGCCCAGCCTGATCAATGCCATGATTGCCATCGGCGTATCTGCGGCACCGCTTTTTATACGCCTGACTCGTGGCCAGGTTTTGTCCATCAAGAATGAAGACTACGTGCAAAGTACCCGATCGCTGGGCGCGTCCAATACGCGTATTGTGGTCCGCCATATATTGCCCAACATTATGCCAGCGCTGATTGTCCAGGCGACTATTTTGATTGCCAGCGCCATTATTGCCGAGGCCAGTTTGTCATTTCTAGGCCTGGGGCTACAACCGCCCAATCCGTCCTGGGGGTCGATGTTGAACACCGCAAAAAATTTCATGACGCAAGCGCCGTGGATGTCTGTCTTTCCCGGTTCAGCGATTTTTCTGGTGGTGTTCGGGTTCAATTTGTTGGGTGATGGTTTGCGCGACGCACTCGATCCGCGGCAGGATAGCTAGGCCATGTCGACGATGGACGAAAAGCGTGTAATTCAGGTCTCGGGTCTGAGCGTTGTCTTTAAAACGCCCGAACGTACGGTTGAAGCGGTGCGTAATGTGTCCTTTCATGTCGACCGTGGCGAAACGCTAGCCATTGTTGGGGAATCGGGATCAGGCAAGTCGGTGACTTCCTTGTCCCTGATGCGTTTGGTGGAGTTTGGCAAAGGTCACATCGCGCAGGGCGAAATACTGCTGCGTCGGCGAAGCAACCAGGTCTTGAATCTCGCGGCGGCGCCCGAGTCTGTCATGAAGACGGTGCGCGGCGCCGATATTGCCATGATCTTTCAAGAGCCGATGACTTCGCTGAACCCAAGTTTCACGACCGGCACTCAAATTGCCGAGGCTCTGCAATTGCATCAAGGCCTGGACTCGGCGGCGGCGCGTGCCGAAACGTTGCGCCTGCTTGAAACCGTCCGTATTCCCGATGCGCGCGCCATCCAGGATCGATATCCTCATCAGTTATCGGGCGGAATGCGTCAGCGGATCATGATCGCTATGGCCTTGTCGTGCAAGCCCCAGGTTCTTATTGCCGATGAACCCACTACGGCACTGGATGTGACGATTCAGGCGCAAATTTTGCAACTGATCCGTCAGTTGCAGCAAGACATGGATATGGGCGTCATTTTCATTACGCACGATATGGGAGTGGTGGCCGAGGTTGCCGACCGCGTGATGGTGATGTATCAGGGCGAAAGCGTTGAAGAGAATTCGTCGGATGAAATATTCTTGCGGCCTAGCCACCCCTATACCAAGGCCTTGTTGTCGGCGGTTCCCAGGCTGGGTTCGATGACCGGCGTACCCGATCCTGCGCCGTTTGTGTTGCTGGGCGCCGATACGTCAGGTAGTTCGGGCTCGGCCGGCCTTCGCTCTTTGCCCAGCACTGTCAATCGCGATTCGGGGCCGATTCTGCAGGTTCATAAATTGGTAACCCGTTTCGATATCTCCAGCGACTGGCTCGGGCGGGTGCAAAAGCGCGTGCACGCGGTCGAGCAAGTCAGCTTCGATATGTACCCGGGCGAGACGCTTGCGCTAGTGGGTGAGTCGGGCTGTGGGAAAACCACGACCGGGCGGTCGCTGGCGCAACTGGAACATGCGCGCACGGGGCAGATTATTTTCCAGGGGCAAGATATAGGCCATTTGCGCAGCGCTGAAATGCAAGCCCTGCGTCGCAATATTCAATTTGTATTTCAGGACCCTTTCGCGTCGCTTGACCCACGCGTTACCATCGGCTACTCGATCATGGAACCGTTGCTGATACACGGTGTGGCCAGGGGGCGTGCTGCGCAAGAGCGAGTGCGCTGGTTAATGGACAAGTGCGGCCTTAGCCCGGAGATGATTGAGCGCTATCCGCATGAGTTCTCGGGCGGGCAGAGGCAGCGTATATGTATTGCCCGGGCGCTGGCTTTGAACCCTAAAATTGTGATTGCCGATGAGTCGGTTTCGGCGCTGGATGTGTCCATACAGGCCCAGATTGTGAATTTGCTGCTCGATCTGCAGCGCGAGTTTGGGCTCGCCATTTTGTTTATTTCTCACGATATGGCGGTCGTCGAACGCATTAGCCATCGGGTGGTTGTCATGTATCTGGGTCAGGTGGTGGAAATAGGGCCCCGGTCGGCCGTTTTTGAAAACCCGCAACATCCGTATACCAAGAAATTAATGGCCGCCGTGCCCATTGCCGATCCCAGGGCAGGTACGTATTTGTAGTGGCACCCCTTTTGGGTGCCAATTGCTTACGCTGCAAAGGTCAGTTCCGTTGTCGTTCGACCCTGAAAAGTTTGTTCAATCTTTAGAGGAGTCATCATGCATAAAATAATTCTGAAAATAGCGGCGACGGCAGGCCTGCTTCTGTCGGGTGTGGCGTTCGCGCAGACGTCGCTGACTATCGGTCTGCAAGACGATCCCGATCAGCTTGATCCTGCGCGTGCAAGAACCTTTGTCGGGCGTATTGTGTTTGCGTCGCTGTGCGACAAATTGGTGGACATCACGCCAGACCTGAAGTTTGTGCCCCAGTTGGCAACATCGTGGGCCTGGACCGACAATAAAACCCTAAAGTTCACCTTGCGCGATCATGCGGTCTACCACGATGGCACACCCATCGATGCGGCCTCGGTCAAGGCTAACCTGGACCGTGCCAAGAACTTGCCTGACAGCAACCGCAAGAGCGAGCTGGCGACGCTGGCCAGCGTTGACGCACCAGACACCAGAACCGTTATTTTGCATCTGACCGAGCCAGATGCATCGTTATTGTCGCAGTTGTCGGACCGTGCCGGCATGATGCAGTCGCCCGCAAGCTTCGATAAAGACCCTGGCAAGAAACCTGTGTGTTCGGGTCCCTATCGCTTTAAAGAGCGTGTGCAGAACGATCGCATCGTACTAGAAAAATTCCCCCAGTATTGGGATGCGGCCGATTTCCACTTCGATAAGTTAGTCTTCAAGCCGATTCCCGATGCTACGGTACGTCTGAACGATTTGCGCGCCGGTGGCCTGGATATAGCCGAACGTATTGCGCCCAGCGATGCGCAGACGGTAAAGGATGATCCCAACCTTGTCTTTGCGCCGATTACTGGCTTGGGTTTCCAGGCGATTTCGGTTAATTTCTCCAATGGCCCTCGTGGCGCGATCAACCCTTTCGCCAAAGATGCTCGTGTACGGCAAGCCTTCGATCTGGCTATCGATAGGGACGCGATCAACCAGGTAGTGGGTTTAGGCTTGTATCAGCCCGCATATCAGCCTTTCCCTCCCGCCAGCTTTGCGTACGATAAAAAGTTTGACCGCAAGGGAAACGATGTAAAAAAGGCGCGCGCGCTATTGAAGGAAGCGGGGTTTGACCGGGTCAAGGTCGAGATTAGTTTTGGTACCAATACGATCATGCAGCAGGTCATGGAAATGATACAAGCCATGGGCCGCGAGGCCGGCTTCGATATCAGCCTCAGACCCATGGAGTTTGCGGCCCTACAGTCATCCATGGCCAGAGGCGACTTTCAACTGGCGCAGGCCGGTTGGTCGGGCCGGGTGGACCCTAGTGCGAATGTATTCCAGTACGTGGGTTGCAAGGGTAGCCTGAACGACGGCAAGTTCTGCGACAAAACCATGAACCAGCTTTTGGTCGACGCGCGGGTCGAGCTCGATACCAATAAGCGCAAGGTGCTCTACGCGCAGTTCCTGGAGCAGATGCAGGCCAAGCGTCCTATTTTTTATACCTACTATCTGCCCTGGACGTTTGCGTTGAAAAAACGAGTGCAAGGCTTTGTGCCTTATCCCGACGGTTTGATCCGTTTAAAGGGCGTTACTATAGCTGAGAAATAATCGGGTTTTGTTTTGGGTTTATGGTGGCACCCACAAGGGGTGCCGATACCAGAACGTGCTTGTTGCTAATGTAGCGACAGCCCTTGTGGCTGCCCTCCGCGCACTATATCTCCCCGGCTCCCCTCGCATTTTCATCCTTAACTTCATCATCATGTTTACGACTCGTCCAGAAATTACCGGCACCTTCGGTGTTGTGGCATCTACGCATTGGCTGGCTTCATCGGTATGTATGGCTATGCTGGAGCGAGGCGGCAACGCTTTCGACGCGTGCGTGGCCGGGGGGTTCATGTTGCACATAGTAGAGCCCAATCTGGTGGGGCCGGCGGGCGAGGTGCCTGGTATTTTTTACTCTGCAAGCACAAAGAAAATTGAAGTATTGTGCGGACAAGGAACCACCCCGGGTGGGGCGACGCTAGACCATTATCGGGCCGAAGGCCTGTCGCTGATTCCTGGCAATGGTTTGTTGGCGGCGGTGGTGCCTGGCGCCTTCGACGCATGGATGATCCTGCTGCGCGATCATGGAACGATGCGGCTACGTGACGTGCTGGAGCCGGCCATTTATTATGCGCAGACAGGCCATCCGCTGCTGCCGCGCGTGTCCAACGTTATTGCCAGCATGAAAGAATTCTTTCAAACGTATTGGCCCAGCTCCGCCAAAACCTACCTGCCCCATGGCGCTGTGCCCGCAGGTGGCAAGCTCTTTTGCAATCCAGTGCTGGCCCAAACGTGGACGCGTCTGTTAGCTGAAGCGGAAAGTGTGGGCAACAATCGCGAGGCCCAAATTGAAAAGGCTCGCAACGTGTTTTACAAGGGCTTCGTCGCGCAAGCCATTGATCAGTTTGCTTCGCAAACCGCAGTAATGGATGAAAGCGGTGCTCCTCATAAAGGCGTTATCAGCGGTGACGACATGGCCAGTTGGTCGGCCACTTATGAAACACCGCTGCAGTATCAGTACGGCAACATTACGGTGTCCAAGGCCGGGCCATGGAGCCAGGGGCCAACCTTTTTACAGGTTCTCGCGCTGCTCAAACACACCGATATTTCCAGCCTGAAGGCCGAAGATCCGCGCTTCGTTCACGTGCTTGTTGAAGCCATGAAGCTCGCGTTTGCCGACCGCGAAGCCTATTATGGCGATCCCAATTTTGTGGATGTGCCTATTTCCGCCTTGCTGTCAGACGACTACAACCAGGCGCGCAGCCGCTTGATTGGCGATCGAGCCTTTAATCAGTTAAGTCCGGGCGTGATTCCGGGTTATGAAGAACAAGTAAACCGAGTCATGGCCAGTCTTGAGCGCCTATCACCACAAACCGCGCTCGATACCCCGCTTTCGGCCATGGATCAGGCAAACCGGGTTGTTTCCGCCAGAAGAGGCGACACGACGCACATTGATGTGATTGATCGGTGGGGCAATATAATTGCCGTCACTCCCTCGGGCGGTTGGCTGCAATCGTCGCCGGTTATTCCACAGCTGGGCTTTGGCTTGAATACGCGGGCACAAATGTTTTGGCTCGAAGAGGGTCTGCCCGGAACACTGGCGCCGAACAAGCGCCCCAGGACCACCTTGAGCCCCACCTTTTTGTTAAAGGAAGGCATG
>CAJDUX010000090.1_pt1 | contig 10533 bp, 9 predicted proteins | sample 7391081 | NCBI WGS metagenome assembly CAJDUX01 (sample SAMEA7055685, study PRJEB34461) | soil metagenome | biome: terrestrial ecosystem; feature: Peninsula; material: soil | place: Antarctica | collected 2016 | reverse complement strand
GTCCCTGCATGAACGGCGGATAGGTTGGTGGTGGCAGCCCATGTGGCGGCCGTTTTCGCGCCTGGCGTCTGGTATGGCTCCGCTGATATGCGGGATCGCAGCCGGTGGTAAAATCTAAAGCTTTGTATATCGCGCGGCTGCGCTGCGGCTTTGACTGCTTGCGCGCCTCTTCTGTGAGTCTTTAATGAGCGTATTGTCTGCCCAAGATTCATCCATGGCCAATGCTATCCGCGCACTGGCCATGGATGCAGTTCAACAAGCCAACTCGGGTCACCCGGGGGCGCCTATGGGCATGGCTGATATTGCTACAGTGTTGTGGACGCGTCACATGCGTCATAACCCTGCCGATTCGACTTGGGCGGATCGCGATCGCTTCGTATTGTCCAATGGTCACGGGTCGATGTTGCTTTATGCCTTGTTGCATCTGAGCGGCTACGATTTGCCCATCGAGGAGCTGAAAAATTTCCGGCAGTTGCATTCCCGCACGCCTGGCCATCCCGAAGTGGGCGTCACGCAAGGGGTTGAGACGACGACCGGGCCTCTGGGCCAGGGCTTGAGTAATGCTGTAGGGATGGCCTTGGCCGAGGCCTTGCTGGCGCAAGAATTCAATCGTCCGGGCCATGCGGTGATCGATCATTGCACCTATGCTTTCGTCGGCGACGGCTGCCTTATGGAGGGGATTTCCCACGAGGCCAGCTCGTTGGCAGGCACGCTCAAGTTGTCCAAATTGATCGTTTTTTATGACGATAACGGTATTTCCATCGACGGCAAGGTTAAAGACTGGTTTGCTGACGATACTCCCGGGCGTTTCGAGAGCTATGGCTGGAATGTGTTGCGCCATGTCGACGGCCACGATGCCGCGGCCCTTGACGCCGCGATAGTTCAGGCCAGACAGTTTGCGGCCGAAGGCCGGGGGCCCACCCTGGTTTGCTGCCGTACGGTCATAGGCAAGGGTGCGCCGAACATGGGCGGCACCGAGAAAGTGCATGGTTCCCCCTTGGGCGAAGATGAAATTGCCGCAGCGCGCGTGGCGCTGAACTGGCCGCATGCGCCATTTGAAATCCCGGCCGATATTTACCAGGATTGGGATGGCAAGCCTCGTGGGCAGGCGCTGCAGGCTGGCTGGCAGCAGCGTTTCGACGCTTATGCCCTGGCATATCCGGCCGAGGCGTCCGAGCTGCAGCGTCGTCTGGCCGGCGATTTGCCGGCCGGCTTTGCCGAGCAGGCTCAGGCGTTTATCGAGGCGACCGCTGCCCGCGCCGAGACGGTGGCCAGCCGCAAGGCTTCGCAGTTGGCCATTACTGCGTTTGCCGAACTGTTGCCCGAACTGTTGGGCGGGTCGGCCGACTTGACCGGATCGAACTATACCGACTGGAAAGGGGTGACGCCGGTCCGGGCTACTGCGCAGGGCCTGCAGTTTGGCCGCCACATCAATTATGGCGTGCGCGAGTTCGGGATGGCGGCCATCATGAACGGGGTAGCGCTGCATGGAGGGTATCTGCCCTTTGGAGGCACGTTCCTGACTTTTTCAGATTATTCGCGCAATGCTCTACGCATGGCTGCGCTTATGAAGCAGCGCGTGGTGCATGTCTTTACGCATGACTCGATTGGCTTGGGCGAAGACGGCCCCACCCATCAGTCGGTGGAGCATGCGGCGAGCCTGCGCTTGATTCCCAACTTGCATGTTTGGCGCCCTTGCGACACGACCGAGACAGCGTTGGCCTGGATGGCTGCCATTCAGCGTCCGGCCAGCGTGGGCCTGAAGGTGCGCGACGGTGGCCCTAGCGCTTTGCTGCTTTCTCGCCAGAATTTGCCGTTTGTAGAGCGTGATGCGCAAACCATGGCCGCTGTTGCCCGAGGTGCTTACGTGTTGCGCGATGCCGTCAAACCGCGGGCCATTATTATCGCTACGGGCTCCGAAGTGGGGCTGGCGCTAGGGGCCCAAGAGCAGTTGGCGGCTCGCGGCGTGCCGGTTCGTGTGGTGTCCATGCCTTGCACCGAGGTGTTTGATGCGCAGGATGCCGCATGGCGTAGTGCTGTATTGCCCAAGGGTTTGCCGCGAGTCGCGGTTGAAGCCGGCGTGACCGCAGGCTGGTATAAGTATGTAGGTCTGGACGGTGCAGTGGTAGGACTGGATACCTTTGGTGAATCGGCGCCAGCGGGGGTATTGTTCAAGCATTTCGAGCTGACTGTCGAGCACGTGGCTGCGGCGGTGGAACAGGTTTTATAAAACAGGAGAGTAATAATGACGATTCGCGTGGCGATCAACGGGTACGGGCGCATAGGCCGCAATATATTGCGTGCTCATTACGAAGACGGGAAGAAGCACGATATCGAAATCGTGGCCATCAACGATTTGGGTGCGCCTAAAATCAACGCCCATCTGACTCAATACGATTCGGCTCACGGCAAGTTCCCAGGCACGGTGACGGTCGATGGCGACTATATGGTCGTCAATGGAGACCGGATTCGAGTCTTGGCCAATCGCGATCCTGCGGCACTGCCCTGGGGGGAGATGGGCGTAGATGTGGTGCTGGAGTGCACCGGTTTTTTTGCCACTAAAGAAAAAGCCAGCGCCCATCTCCGAGGCGGTGCGAAGAAAGTCATTATTTCGGCTCCGGGCGGCAAGGATGTGGATGCGACCATTGTGTATGGCGTGAATCATGGCGTGTTGAAGGCCAGCGATACGGTTATTTCTAATGCGTCTTGCACCACCAACTGTCTGGCGCCGCTGGTGCAGCCCTTGCATAACAAGTTAGGGATAGTCAACGGCCTGATGACGACCGTGCACTCTTATACCAATGATCAGGTTCTGAGCGATGTGTATCACGAGGATCTGCGCCGTGCGCGGTCGGCCACCATGAGCATGATCCCGACCAAGACGGGTGCTGCCGCTGCGGTGGGACTAGTTTTGCCCGAACTGAACGGCAAGCTCGATGGCTACGCGATCCGCGTTCCCACCATTAATGTATCGATCGTTGATTTGACGCACAACCACGGTTGAAGAAGTCAATGGTATTTTGAAGGCAGCATCCGAAAGTGGCCCGCTCAAAGGCATACTGGAATACACCACAGTACCGCTGGTCTCAGTCGACTTCAACCATAACCCAGCTTCCAGCACGGTGGATTCGGCATTGACCAAGGTGTCGGGCACGTTGGTCAAGGTGGCTTCCTGGTACGACAACGAATGGGGTTTCTCCAACCGCATGCTTGATACCACTGTGGCGCTGATGTTGGCTAAATAGGTAAGCGCTGATCATCGCGTTCAATGCTTGGGGCGGGGTGACCCGCCCTTGCCGTATCTGCTTTTTTTTGGGTATTTTCCATGGCTATCGTTACAACGCTTGCTTCCTTAGCTCAATCTGGCGCGCTCTCAGGCAAGCGTGTATTTATTCGCTCGGATTTGAATGTGCCGCTGGATGCGTCAGGTGAAATCACTGAGGACACGCGCATACGGGCTTCGTTGCCCGCGATACGCATGGCGCTTGGTGCGGGCGCATCGGTCATGGTGACCTCGCACCTGGGGCGCCCAAAAGAGGGAACGGTGGGCGCATTCGATACGCTCGCGCCAGTGGCTACGCGTCTGTCAAAATTGTTGGAAACCCCTGTTTTATTAATACAAGACTGGGTGGATGGTGTGCGGCTTGAACCCGGACAGCTTGTGCTGCTTGAGAATTGCCGTTGCAATGTGGGCGAGAAAAAAAACGATGAGGCGTTGTCCAGAAAGATGGCGGCGCTTTGCGATGTGTACGTCAACGATGCCTTTGGCACGGCCCATCGCGCCGAAGCCACGACGCATGGCATGGTGCGATTTGCGCCGATAGTGTGCGCTGGCCCCTTGTTGCAAGCCGAACTGCTTGCGTTGGGACGCGCGCTGGAAAATCCGCGACGCCCGCTGGTGGCGATTGTGGGCGGCTCGAAGGTGTCCTCTAAAGTGTCGATCTTGCTGTCGCTGGCCAACAAGGTGGATCAGTTGGTGGTGGGTGGAGGTATTGCCAATACGTTTATGCTGGCGGCGGGTTTGAATGTGGGCAAGTCGTTGGTCGAGCCCGATCAGGTTGGGCAGGCTCTCGCGGTAATTGAACTGATGAAAAAGCGCGGCGCGGCGGTACCTATCCCAGTGGATGTGGTGTGTGCGAAGTCTTTTGGCCCGGAGGCCCGCGGCACTGTCACTGCGGCCGATCAGGTGGCTGACGACGATATGATTCTGGATATTGGACCGCAAACGACGAAGCATCTGGCGACTATTTTGAGCAAGGCGGGCACTATAGTCTGGAATGGGCCGGTGGGTGTTTTTGAACTGGAGGCCTTTGCAAAAGGGACTCAAGGCGTGGCTCAGGCGGTGGCTGATTCGGCGGCGTTTTCAATTGCCGGAGGCGGGGATACGCTGGCGGCCATTGCCAAGTTTCATATCGCTGACAAGGTGGATTACATTTCTACCGGGGGCGGTGCATTCTTGGAGTTCCTCGAGGGGAAGACTCTGTCGGCTGTTGAAATTCTCGAGCAAAGGGCCAAAGGTCAGCTTGGCCCGTTGTTGTAGAGGTTGCTCTTGTGGCTGCCCTCGCCGCTGGATGCGGCATCACCGTGCTCCGCCAATCAGGACCCGATAGCCTTCGATGGCGTCGGGCCATGCGGGTTCGAAGCCACTGGCTCTAAGGCGTGCGTTGCACAGGCGTTTGTTGCCCGGTTTGTTGGATGGGGCGGCGGCGGGGGGCAGGTCGACATTGAGCATGGCGGCCAACGTATCGTAGAGTTCATCGATTCTGTGGGGGTGGTTATCCGCGCCGATATAACAGGCTTCGGGCTGATCGAGCCCTAACAGGTGTACGGCGGCACGGGCTGCGTCGTCGATGTGGAAGCGATTCGCCCAATGAATGGTGTGTCGTGGTACGAGTGCGCGTCCCTCTTTCAGGCGTTCAAGTAAGGCCAGTCGGCCAGGTCCATATAGTCCTGCCAGCCGCAAACAGGTGGCATTGGCCAGTTCGGCGGCCAGCCATTGCTCTGCCTCGAGCAATACTTGTCCGTTGAAGTGGTCGGGATTGGGCGCAGTCGCTTCGTCGACCCATACGTCGCCGCAGGCGCCGTAGACGGCACCGGACGAAATAAACAGGAATCGCTGTAGTGTTTGTCTGTCCAGTACAGCAACGAGGTTTTGCAGGCCGTGAAGAAATACCGCACGGTAGGCGGCTTCGTTGGGACGAGTCCGCGTTTCGGGCGAAGGAGCGCCGGCTGCAAGCTTGTCGTGGCTTGCATTGGGGGTAGGGGCATAGACAATATGTGTAATGCCGGTGGGAAGCATGTCGAGTTTTTGCGTCAGATCTCCTGACAGCCACTGTATGCCGCCTGCATCGTTCGGGGGCGGGTGACGACGCAAGCCCCATACTTCGTCGCCTTGCGCCAGTAATAAACGTGCGGCGCGCTGGCAGAGGTCGCCTGCGCCGGCCAGTAAAACGCGTTTGCCTGCCATGGTTCTCCTGGGTGACAGCTTATGGCCGTTGTGGGTGATTATTGCAGTGAGTCATTGTATCTGGCGTTGACGGTATATGGGGCTGTAAAGGCAGCCAGGAGGCCTCCACTTGAACAACCAGACTTTGCAGATACCTTGTGGCTGCCATCCGCCATCCGCCATAGGCTAATGCGACAGCCCTCATTTGACTGCGGACTATACTTGCACGGCTGCATCTTATTCAGCGTTGGGCGCTTTGCGCCTGGGCAATTAAAGAGGCGAAGCCATGGCGTATCAAAATTTCATAGCGAACCGATGGGTGAGTGCCCAGACAGGTGAGTCGTTAGCCGTGATTGATCCATCCGATGGGCAGGAATACTCTACTATTGCGCGCTCGCGCGCCGCGGACATCGACGCGGCCGTGATGGCGGCGCGAGCCGCTTATAACGGGGTGTGGGGAAAAATGGCGCCCAGCGAGCGCAGTCGCCTGTTGTTGCGCCTGAGCGTCGCTTTGCAGGATCGTCAGGAGCACTTGGCGCGGGTCGAATCCAAGGACACCGGCAAGCCTTTGAAGCAGGGCCGGGCCGATGCGGCGGCGGTGGCGCGTTATTTCGAATTTTATGGCGGTGCGGTCGACAAATTGCACGGCACGACCATCCCATATCCGCAGGACTTCACCGTGCTCACGGTGCGTGAGCCGCACGGGGTGACGGGCCATATCATCCCTTGGAATTATCCTTTGCAGATTTTTGGTCGTAGCGTGGGTGCGGCCTTGGCGGCCGGCAATGCTTGTGTGGTCAAGCCGGCTGAGGATGCCTGTGTGTCGTTGTTGGAATTGGCGCAAATTGCGCTCGATGTAGGACTGCCACCGGGGGTTTTGAATATTTGCACCGGCCTGGGTGTCGAAGCGGGTGCAGCCTTGTCGGCCCATCCAGGGGTCGACCATATTTCGTTTACCGGCTCGCCTCAAACTGGCAAGCAAGTGGCGCAGGCCGCCGCTGGCCATTTTGCGCCGGCGACGCTGGAGCTGGGAGGGAAGTCACCGCAAATTGTGTTTTCCGACGCTGATATCGACACCGCCTTGCCGGTGCTTCTAAACGCCATTTTGCAGAACGCCGGTCAGACCTGCTCGGCGGGTAGCCGCGTGCTTATTCAACGTCCGATTTACACGACGGTCATGGACCGCCTCTCAGAGCTGTTTGCCTGTACACGTACCGGTCCGGCCAGTGAAAACCTGGATTGCGGACCACTGATCAGCGCCAGGCAGCTGGCGCGTGTGCGCGGTTTTTTGGCCGAAGCCGATGAGGCTTCCATAACGGTGGCGGCGCGCGGCACGCTGGAAACATCCGCACCTGCCACCGGCTTTTACCAGCCTCCGGTATTGCTTAGCCACGTGCCTCCCGAGCACCGCCTGGCTCAGGAGGAAATCTTCGGACCCGTGCTGGCGGCCATTGCGTTCGATCACGAGGCTGATGCGCTGCGTCTGGCCAACAGTACGCCGTTTGGGTTGGTGGCAGGTGTCTGGACCCAGAACGGCGCGCGCCAGATGCGCATGGCGCGGCATGTGCGCGCCGGGCAGGTATTTGTAAACAATTACGGTGCGGGCGGCGGGGTAGAGCTGCCTTTTGGTGGCACAGGGCAATCGGGCTTTGGCCGCGAGAAGGGTTTTGAGGCACTTTACGGGTTTACGACAGTTAAGACGATTGCGATCAAACACTAAAGAATATTCTGAAGGAGCAGAGATGCGTTTAGAAGGAAAAGTGGCCATTGTGACGGGTGCCGGCTCGGGTTTCGGCGCAGGCATCGCACAGACCTTTGCGCGTGAAGGCGCGCGCGTCGTGGTGGCTGATATTCACAGAGAGCATGGTCAGGCCGTGCTTGAGCAGATCCGCCAGGCCGGTGGCGAGGCGTCGTTTTGCGCGGTGGACGTGACCGATGGCCCCAGCGTCGCCAACTTGCTGGCCGAAACATTGAAGGCGTTTGGTGTTTTGCACTGCGTCGTTAATAACGCCGGCACGACGCATAAAAACAAGCCTTTGCTCGAAATCACCGAGGAAGACTTTGAGCGAGTTTTCCGAGTCAACGTCAAAAGCATTTTCTGGTCGGCCAAGTATTTTGTGCCGTACTTCCGCCAGCATGGTGGCGGCTCGTTCGTCAACATAGCTTCGACAGCGGCGATTCGTCCGCGCCCGGGCCTGGTTTGGTATAACAGCACCAAGGGCGCGGTCGTTACGGCCAGCAAGGCCATGGCGGCTGAACTGGGCAAGGACAATATACGTGTCAATTGCGTTAATCCGGTTATTGGAGCAACCGGCCTGTTAGAAGAGTTTATGGGTATGCCCGATACGCCGGCTAATCGCGAGCAGTTCCTGGCGGGTATCCCCATGGGTCGCTTCTCCACGCCGCAGGATATTGCCAACGCGGCGCTGTATTTCGCCTCCGACGAGGCCGCGTTCGTCACGGGCGCGTGTCTTGAAGTCGATGGCGGTCGCTGCGTATAAGTGCCTGTGTTGCCAGATATCGCATCCCCGACAGCCACTTCCCTACGCAACACCAACTCGGAAAAAAACGCTATGTCAGAACATCACCCTCTTGTACGCAACCACCCCGACGAACTGCTGGTGGGTCTGGTTTCCGTTTCCGATCGAGCCTCCAGCGGCGTATATGAAGATCAGGGTATTCCCGCCTTGCAGGCCTGGCTTGAAGCGGCCGTAGTCGGTTCTTGCCAGTTTGCCGCGCGCCTGATTCCCGATGAGGCGCAGCAGATTTCGGCGACATTGGTTCATCTGGTCGATGAACTCGGTTGCGATCTGGTGTTGACTACAGGCGGTACGGGCCCGGCCCGTCGCGATGTCACGCCCGAAGCCACTCTGGCTGTCGCCAGCCGTGAAATGCCCGGTTTCGGTGAACAGATGCGCCAGATCAGCCTGCGGTTCGTGCCCACGGCCATCTTGTCCCGGCAAGTGGCTGTAATACGTGAAACGCCACAACATGCGGCTTTGATCATTAATCTGCCTGGCCAGCCCAAGGCCATCCGGGAAACACTCGAGGGTTTGAAAGATGCTCAGGGGAACACTCTGGCGGCTGGCATTTTTGCGGCAGTGCCGTATTGCATCGACCTGATCGGCGGCCCCTACATCGAGACACGCGAGCAGGTCCTTCGAGCGTTTCGTCCGAAGTCGGCGATTCGTGCCAGTAACAAGTCTTGACGAAATAGGTTCGCGTCAGAGTGAGCGGCGCAAGTGGCGAGTTTTCCTTTCCCAATGAAGCGTTGCCGGGCGTTAAGCAATTTATCGTGTTCCCCCTTAAAATAACGGCTATTCCCTATTCATCTTGTATTCAGGAGATCCCGCTATGGCCCTAGTTTCCATGCGTCAATTGCTCGATCATGCGGCCGAAAACGGCTATGGCATCCCCGCGTTCAACGTCAATAACCTGGAGCAGGTTCAAGCAATTATGGAAGCGGCCGACGAAACCAACAGTCCGGTCATCATGCAGGCCTCGGCCGGTGCCCGCAAATACGCCGGCGAAGGGTTTCTGAAATACCTGATTCAGGCGGCGGTCGAGTCTTACCCACACATCCCGGTGGTCATGCATCAAGACCATGGCCAATCGCCCGCCATATGCAAGGGGGCGATTGAACTGGGCTTTTCAAGCGTGATGATGGACGGATCTTTGAAAGAAGACGGCAAAACGATTGCCGATTACGAGTACAACCAGGACGTGACCCGTCGTGTGGTCGAAATGGCCCACAAGCTGGGGGTTACCGTCGAAGGCGAGCTGGGTTGCCTGGGATCTCTGGAAACCATGAAGGGTGACAAAGAAGACGGTCACGGCGCCGAAGGCTCGATGACTATGGACCAATTGCTGACCGATCCCGAACAGGCCGCCGATTTCGTGCGTCACACGCAAATCGATGCGCTGGCCATCGCCATCGGCACTAGCCATGGTGCATACAAATTCACACGCAAGCCGACCGGCGACATCTTATCGATTTCGCGCATCAAGGACATCCACCGCCGCCTGCCCAATACGCATCTGGTCATGCACGGTAGTTCTAGTGTGCCCCAAGATCTGCTGGCTGAAATCCGCGAGTTTGGCGGCGATATGAAAGAAACTTACGGCGTGCCAGTTGAAGAAATTCAAGAGGCCATCAAGTTTGGCGTGCGCAAGGTCAATATTGATACGGATATTCGTTTGGCCATGACAGGTGCGATCCGGCGTTTCATGGCGGAAAATCCGGGGAAGTTCGATCCGCGCGATTACCTCAAGCCGGCGCGTCAGGCGGCAAAAAAAATATGCAAGCAGCGCTACGAACAATTTGGCACGGCCGGCCATGCCAGCCAGATCAAGCCCATACCCCTGTCGCAGATCGCGCAGCAGTACGCGTCGGGCCAGTTGGCGCAGAAAGTCCAGTAATGCCTCTGGCCGCGGAAATGTATTCTTTGCAGATGCAGAGCCGGGCCGGAGCATTTTCTTGTTATTTGGCAGCCACAAGGGCTGCCACGACATCATCGGTGGCGTCGGGCGCAAGCCTGGCGCGTGGTATTTTTTTGTTCTAAGGACGGATCGTGGTGCAGGCACTTCATCAATCGACTATTAAATCGTTGCCTTTGCTGGCGCGCGGCAAGGTGCGCGATATGTATGCGGTGGGTGACGATAAGCTATTAATTGTCGCCAGTGACCGGATCTCGGCGTTCGACGTTATTCTGGATGACCCCATTCCGGGCAAAGGCCAGGTGCTAACCAGCCTGACCGAGTTCTGGCTGAAAAAATTAGGCCATGTGTTGCCCACGCATGTGACCGGCATTGCGCCCGAAGACGTGGTCGCCGCCGACGAGCGTGATCAGGTGCACGGACGCGCCATGGTCGTCAAGCGGCTCAAACCCATATTGGTCGAGGCTGTTGCCCGAGGTTATCTAATCGGCTCAGGCTGGAAAGACTATCTGGCGCACGGGTCGATCTGCGGTATTGCGCTGCCTGCGGGCTTGCAACAGGCCGGCAAGCTTCCTGCACCGTTATTCACGCCCGCGGCCAAAGCCGCATTTGGCACGCACGATGAAAATGTCGATTTTGACTTTGTGGTC
>CAJDUX010000030.1_pt1 | contig 10632 bp, 6 predicted proteins | sample 7391081 | NCBI WGS metagenome assembly CAJDUX01 (sample SAMEA7055685, study PRJEB34461) | soil metagenome | biome: terrestrial ecosystem; feature: Peninsula; material: soil | place: Antarctica | collected 2016 | reverse complement strand
GCGCCTTTGGCCACGCCCGTGGTTCCACCGGTGTATTGCAAGCAGGCCAGATCAGCGTGATTTAACAGCGGAGGGCTGAAGGCAGCTTGTGAACCGTGCGCAAGCGCTTGATTCAAGCGCAGCGCGCCCGGCAGGCTCCAGGCGGGAACAAGCTTCTTTACATGGCGCACGACTAGATCGGTGAGCCGGCCCTTGATTGCACCCAGCATTTCACCTAGCGAAGTGACAACGATATGTCTGATAGCTGTTTTCGCCAGCACTTCTTGCAGCGTATGAGCAAAATTTTCGGCAATGACAATTGTCTGGGCGCCGGAATCGCGCAGCTGATGCTCAAGTTCGGTAGCGGTGTATAAGGGGTTGGTATTGACGACCGTGGCACCGGCCCGCAGCGCACCAAACAGACATACAGGGTATTGCAGCAGATTGGGCATCATCAGCGCGACACGCTCGCCCTTTTTGACTCCGACCGATTGCAGCCATGCAGCAAAGTGATGCGAATACGCATCCAGTTGTGCATAGGTCATGGTGGAACCCATGCTGATATAGGCAACATTTTGCGCGTGACGCAGGCAGCTTTCTTCAAACATGGCCACAAGCGAGGCATAGGATTGGGCTTGGCCGGCGATGTCAACCGGTACGCCCTGTGGGTAATGTTCAAGCCAGATACGTTCCATGGTGATCCTAGAAGCGATATGACACTTGCACTCCCAGCATGTCGACACTCGCTTTGTATGAGCCCTTGACGATACCTTTGGAGGGATCGGCCGAGTTGTTAATGGACGGATTGGCCAGGAAAAGGTGCGCGTAGCCAACATCGACGGTAGCGCGGTCGTTGAAGTGATACTGCGCGCCTACCGATAACCAGATACGGTCGCTGTCAGGCAGCGATGTCGGGCGGTATTGCGCGTCGTGCACCGGAGACTGGTCGTATGCAACCCCCGCTTTGAAAGTCCATTTTGGGCTGTATTTGTAATTGGCTCCCAGGGCAACACGCCAGGTATCGCGGAATTTCAGCTTCAGGCTCTCATTGGGCAGGCTCCCACCTCTATTTTCGATATCGAGTGAAGGTATGCTGCTCCAGCCTGTCCACGAGATATCGCCCAGCACTTGCCATTGACTGTTGAGGTCGTGTACCACGCTAAGAATAGCCGTATCGGGAAGTGTAATCGTGGTGCTCGCGTCGGCCGCGCGCGAGGGGAGCCCGAAGGGGAGATTATCAAGTTTGGTGGTGCCGCTGGCTGAGATACGCATTTTCGAGCGATAGGACAGGCCGATACGGGTATCGGTAGTGGCTTGATAGAGCAGCCCCAAATTCCAGCCCAAACCGTCGCCTTGCAGATCGACCTTCCCGTTCATATCCGGCTGGCCGATCAACTTGCCCAGAGGTATTGCTGGTGCTAGCCCGGCTGCAGGCACTTTGCGCTGGTAATCGGCACTAAGATGCGTCCAATCCAAGCCTGCGCCCAGAGAAAGTTGGTCATTCACCTTGTATGCGATCGATGGGTTAATGTTGATGGCTTCGATGCTGAATGACGTTGATTGATATCGGCCGATCCAGTCATTGCTGTATTCGGTCGACAAGCCAAAGGGAGCGCCTATGCCCAGACCGAGAAACCAGTTGGGGTCAACTTGCCAGGACATGTAGGCGTTAGGTAAGGCACTTAACGACCCCGCGTCCCCCCCAGTATTGGACTGCAACGGCAGGCCGCTAGGCCCCGAGCTGCCATTGTCCGAAAACCTGAATGACGGCTTGATCAGGACAGCACCGGCTGATAGATTTACCCCGGGCAGCATCGTCATGCCCGCAGGGTTGAAAAAAATGGTGCTGGCATTTTCGGCGATGGCCGCAGATCCTGCGTATGCGTTACCTAGCCCGCTGGCGTTTTGTTCGGTTAGCTGAAAGCCTGAGGCGTGAGCTCCCGAAACGCCCAAACTTAATAATGCCGCCGATACCAGGAGTAACGGTAGTTTGCCTGGCATTTTGAAGGTGCTTGAGGAAGACTGTTTGTTTTGACACATAAGGTAGCGGCTCAAAGTAGGTAAATGAAAAAGGCGGATGTGTGTCGATAGAAAAGGTTGGAGGGCAGTGGCAGGTGCCAATTTGGCTACATTTTATTTACGTCTGACTATGCAGGTCAAAGGGAAAATCGTCAACCGCTATCACTCGGTCGCACAAGCTATCACGCTCTTGTGTAGTCTCATACTCGTCATCGGTAATGGCTCCTGCCGCGTGCGCTGCGCGGGCGATATCGCGTACGTTGGCGGCTGGGTTGTTGTCGAGTTGATCACTTTTTTCGAACTGACGAATTTTCGCGTCAATGGCGTGGCTACCCAGTGTAGCGGCGAATGCCGCTTCGATTGCGCCCAGTGGGCTTTGGGTGTCTTTCGGAAGGAAGCAGCCGCGCGTAAGACGATTACGGGTGTCTCCAGGCTGTGTGAGGGTGCGCGCGACCTTCTGCCCCAGCAGGTCACTGGGCGCGACAAATGTTCGTCCGTAAGGAAAGACAAGTATGCGCAGCAGGACAGCGGCCCAGCGGTTGGGAAAATTGGCCAACACGCCTTCGAAGGCATCCTGCAGACGAAACAAAGCATCTTGAATGGCCCAATGCGCCAGTGGCGCATCGCTGGCCTGTCGTCCGTCGTCTTCGTAGCGTTTGAGGACGGCCGAGACCAAGTACATTTGCGAGAGTATGTCGCCCAGACGTGCGGAGAGGCTTTCGCGCCATTTCAGCGAGCCGCCCAGAAGCAGCATCGAGACGTCAGCCAGCATGGCAAAAGCGCTGGAAAAACGGCTTATCTGACGGTAGTAAATTGCCATTTCGGGCGCGACGTCGGTGTCGATGGTGATTAGTCGCGCACCTGTCAGGCTGAGCCAAAGGGTGCGCAGTACGCAGCCTGCGGTGAAGCAGGCATGGCCGCGGATCGCCCGGTCAAATTCGAGCAGACCAGCATGTGTGTCTGCATTGCCTGCGGCCTGCATTTCGGCCAATACATAAGGGTGACAGCGGATCGCGCCCTGGCCGAAGATGATCAGGCTACGCGTCAGAATATTGGCGCCTTCAACAGTGATGCCTACGGGCAGTTGCTGGTAGGCACGTCCAAGAAAGTTCGAGGGGCCCAGGCAAATGCCTTTGCCGCCAATCACGTCCATGGCGTCGTTCACGACCGCGCGCGCGCGTTCGGTGACATGGTATTTGACGATAGCCGAGATGACCGCCGGTTTTTCTCCCAGATCGATGGCGCCCGCGGTCATGCTGCGCGCGGCGTCAATCAGATAGGTGTGCGCGCCGATGCGGGCCAGCGCTTCCTGGACACCTTCGAATTTACCTATTGGTGTGTGAAACTGCTTGCGAATTACGGCGTAGGCGCCCACCGCACGAGCTGTCATTTTCGCCATGCCGGTGTAGGAGGATGGCAGCGAGATGGAGCGACCTGCTGCCAAGCATTCCATAAGCATGCGCCAGCCGTGCCCAGCCATGGCCGCACCGCCGATAATGAAATCTAGTGGCATGAATACGTCGTTGCCGCGTGTGGGGCCGTTCATGAACATGGCATTCAAGGGAAGATGGCGGCGCCCAGTTTCCACACCGGGATGGTTGGCGGGCACTAGCGCGCAGGTGATTCCCAGATCTTTCTGTTCGCCCAGTAGCCCGTCAGGATCGAAGAGACGGAAAGCGAGGCCCAACAGGGTGCACACCGGGGCAAGCGTAATATAGCGTTTGTCCCAAGTAACCCGCATGCCGAGTACCTCCCGGCCTTGCCATTGACCCTTGCAGACGATCCCGCTGTCGGGTATGGCCGCTGCGTCTGATCCGGCCCAGGGGCTTGTGAGCGCAAACGCCGGTACCTCTTCGCCGCTGGCCAAGCGCGGCAGATAGTAGTCTTTTTGTTCCTTGGTGCCGTAGCGCAGCAGCAACTCGGCAGGCCCCAGAGAATTAGGCACCATGACGGTGACCGACAGCGCCGAGTTTCGAGACGACAGTTTGGTGATGACTTCGGAGTGGGCATAAGCGGAGAACCCCAGGCCGCCATACTCTTTGGGGATGATCATGCTTAGAAAGCGCTTGTCTCTGATATAGCGCCAGACTTCGGGTGGCATATCGTACAGTTCATGCGTGACCTGCCAGTCATCGACCATGGCGCAGACTGTTTCGACTTCATTGTCCAGAAATGCCTGTTCGTCTTGTGTCAACGAGGGTTTGGGCAGGTTGAGCAGTTTCGACCACTGCGGCTTACCGCGAAACAAGTCGGCCTCCCACCAGACGGTGCCTGCCTCTAGCGCATCCTGTTCCGTGTTGGACATTGGCGGTAGAACTTTTTTATACAGATGGAATAGTCGACGGGTGACGACGGTCAGGCGCAGTGTACGTACGCTCGCGATAGCGACGATAGCCATAACAAGGACTACAACCACGACGACAGTACTCATCAGTTTGTTTGAAATCCGTTCACAGGCGGCAGGAATAAAATTAGACGTTTTCCCAAGGGCAATGCTTCAATATATTGCTTTTAATGCAGATAGTAATAGTATGTCATCTTTGTAAATGGTTTGTCCGCAATTTAATCTGTGACTGGTTGAGTTAACGTCCCGAGGTTTCGAGTCATGCAGCTATACAGCTTTTTTAACAGCTCTACCTCTTATCGTGTACGTATTGCGCTGGCGCTCAAGCAGGTGAAGTTCGACTATCTACCAGTAAATATTCGTGCGCAAGAGCACAAGACCGCCGATTACCTGGCCAAAAATCCTGGCGCGGGCGTGCCTCTGCTGGTCGACGAGAGTTTCGACTTGGGTCAATCGCTGGCCATTATCGATTATCTGGACAGAAAGTACCCAAAGCCTCTTTTGATTCCGGAAAATCGGCAGCGACGCGCGCGCGTGCTGGAAATTGCCAACCTGATCGCTTGCGATATGCACCCCGTCAATAACCTGAAGGTATTGCGATATTTGGTCAATGTGCTCAAGATCAGTGAAGAGCAGAAAAACGCGTGGTATCAGCACTGGATCGATGAAGGATTGCGGTCCCTGGAAGCGTTATTGCAGCGAGCGGGCTCGGGCCCATACTGCGTGGGTGACGAGCCAACCCTAGCCGATTGCTGTCTGGTGCCGCAGGTGGCTAATGCCTTGCGCATGAAGTGCAAGGTGGACGAGTTTTCGCGTGTCATGGCGGTTTACAGGCATTGCAATACCGTCACAGCCTTCCAGCAGGCGGCGCCCGCGCAGCAGCCGGATTTCGGTACGTAGTCATGCCGTCTTGTACCTGCCATCGCGGGTTTTGAAGATGATGCTTTGGCTGTTCGTTTTTGTAGCGGCACCGGTTGTAGCGGCAGCCCCTTGTGGGTGCTATCGTTGCTTTGATTCCCTTTAGGTTCCTATACGTGAAACGGCGATGCTGTTTCAGGCATGCCCGCTCACCTCGTCCGGCCCTGGCCTTGCCAGGGCTGCCTGCGGCAAGCACCCGGCTTGGGGCGAGGCGCAAACTCGCAACATGACCCGTCCACTGGACGGGTCAAAGCTTTTTGCTCGAACAGTGCGCCTCTTGCCTCCCCAAGCCGGGCGCTTGCCGCAGCGGACTCAAGTTCGCTTGGCCCGCCTGAACCACCATCGCCTTGGCGTATTGTGGGGCGTTTGAAGTGGCGGCTTTTGCAGATATGGTGCGACCGCCTAGGGTTGTGTAGCGGCAGCCCCTTGTGGCTGCCAGGTGGCTCTACCGCTACCTCTGCGTCTGCCGATGGACGCGGCGTTAAAGCGCAGTATATTGGGCTCTGAGTCGGTGGATCATTACGCCGGGGGCCCTGCAAACAGGCAACGATAGATATATGCAAGAAAAGGCTGCGGATGAGACTTTTATTGGCCACGTTTAAACACGAAACGAACACTTTTTCGCCGGTAGCAACACCATTCGAGCGTTTTTTCAAGGGTAGCGGCAATCCCCTGACCGGTACTCAGGCCATTGCCGCCAGGACGGGAACGGGTAGTGGAATTGGTGGCTTTATTGATGTAGCGGCACGATATGGGGCGCGGATCGTAGTGCCTGTTGTTGCCGACGCCAGGCCCAGCGGGCCGGTCGATCGCAGTGCCTACGAGAAGATTGTGGCGGCCATTCTGCTTGCGGCAGAGGATGCCTTCGATGGTATTTTGCTGGACCTGCATGGTGCCATGGTGGTTGAGGGGATTGAGGATGGCGAAGGAGAGTTGCTGCGGCGCTTGCGATGTCTCCAGCCCTCTGTACCGATAGGCGTGACACTGGATATGCATGCCAATCTGTATCCGGATCTGGTGTCTCTGGCAACGGTGATTACGGGCTATCACACGTATCCGCACATTGACATCTACGAGGCAGGGGTTCGTGCGGCAGAGATTCTTTGCAGGACGATTCAAGGGGAACTCCATCCGGTGATGGCCTGGGGAAACCGTCCTATGCTGCCGCACGTAATGCGTCAGGGCACTCATTCAGGACCGAACCGAGAATTGCAGCAACACTGCAAAGAGCTTGAAAAGTCGACCGTTCTGGCGGCGTCACTATTTGTCGGCTTCCCTCACGCTGATATTGCCAATGCGGGCCTGAGCGTCGTCGTATGCACCGATGCACGCCCTGATGTAGCCAGTGCAAGCTGCGAGTCGCTTTTAAATGAAGCCTGGGATCGTCGTGCTGAATTCTTGTTTGAGTCGGTGCCTCTGGTCGCAGCTGTCGAGTCGGCAACCCGTTACACCGACTATCCGGTCGTATTACTGGATCATTGCGATAACGCCTCGTCGGGTGGCACCATGGACACCACCGTAGTCTTGCAAGAAGTGATCAATCAAGGAATCAGTAATGCGGTGTTCTACGCCATATTTGATCCTGCATCGGTCAGCCAGGCAATCGCGGCGGGGGTGGGCAATAGCGTGACCGTGTCGCTGGGCGGGAAGGCCCATTTGCTGGCGACCCACGAGGAGAATCCCTCTTTGCCGGTTACCGCTACGGTGCGTACGATCAGTGACGGCCGATTCAAGCTTTGGGGCCCCATGAGTGCAGGGGTTGAAATCTGCACCGGCCCGACCGTTGTTCTGGATACAGGCCGTATTTTGATTGTGGTGACATCAGGCCATATGGAGCCCTTCGATCTGAATTGCTTTTATTCCCTAGGCATTGATGTGCGCAATATGCATTACGTGATCATGAAGAGCCGCGTTCATTGGCGCGCTGGCTTTACCGGTTTGGCTAAACATGTGATTGAGTGCGACGGTATAGGCGTGACGACGTCCGATTATTCCAAACTGACGTTTAAGAATGTGCGGCGACCGATGTATCCCCTGGATTCGATGTAAGGCAGAGTTCCGTCAAGTATGTGGCCGCCACTCCGTTGAAAATGGCAACGACACGCGCGGGCAGAAATTGGCTACGCATTAGCAGGCCATTGCGTTTCAGGGTCGAGTGGGTAGACAGGGTGCTGAATATTCTTGAATGGAAACAAGGCGTAGTTTGAGCTGGTGACGCCGGTGCTGTCGCATTCGACAAAGCCTTTGGCGATGGGAAGAAATACGGGCCGACAATACATGCGTGATTTTAAAAGCAGAAAGCTTTTTTTTGTTGGATCCAGACCTACGCTGGTGAATACGCCAAGATCCCAAGGTTCGTGGGTGCGTTCGGTGACGACGATTTCCAGGTCGTCGCACACGAATAGTGCCGTTCGGCCCATGCTGCATTTCAACCCTGTATAAGTGGGGCCCGTAATCGTGTATTCGCCATTGGTCAACCGCTTGATCCGGCCGGTAAACTCAACGGGCTTCTTCACGATGCCCAGGCTGGTTAGTGGCCGCTTGTTGCCAAGCTTGAGCGTGAGGCTGGCGCCTTCGCCCGCCTGTACCATTTGGTCGACAGCGTCTGGGTCGCACAAAGGGCCAACGCCGATATTGTTCAGCCCTTGAGCGAGCGCTTCTTGCAGGACATCCATCGTGTCGCAGGTGCCGCCAGACATACAGTTATCGCTGTGATCGAGCAGCAGTATCGGGCCTTGTGGGTTGCCACACTCGGCCGATTGAATCCGAGACTGTTCGGCCATCTCTTTAGCGCTACGAATGGAATCGGCCAAGGGCGGGCTGGTATAGACGAAACCTGATCGAGACTCCCAGATCTGCGTGGCGATATTGTGTGCGGCCTGCTGTGCCGACGCCGAATCTTTTCCGACTGTCACCACGCTGATGCAAGGCGCGGCAATGTCGGCCAGCGCAAAGCCGGCCAGTACGGAGACGGCCAGGACGTCATTTTGTTCTGCCGCTTTGGCTGCCTGGATGGCCGCGTGCATGGCGGGCGATTGATCGGCGCTTTTTAGCGTGTGTGTCATCAGCGGCAGGCGTTCCCAGGCGATTACGGGCTGAATATCGCCGGCGAGCATCTCGAGCAGGAGCCTGCCGGCATGCGCTCCGGTTTCGTACATATCGACATGGGGGTAAGTCTTGAAGCTAACGATGATATCGGCGTTGGCGATCATCTTTTGTGTGACGTTGCCGTGCAGGTCGAGTGCCACGCCGATCGCTTTTTGCGGATGGCGGGTTTTCAGACGTTCCAGTAAATCGCCTTCGCCATCTTGACTGTTTTCAGCCACCATGGCGCCGTGCAAATCCAGCATCATGGCATCGCAATGATCGGAAGCGGCCACGATGCGATTGCATAGGGTGTCGTAGGCGGCTTGCGCGACAGGCCCGCTGGGGTTTGCGGTGGCTGACACAGGCGTAAGTATTTCAGCCCCCGCCGCACGGGCTAAATCGATAAAGGCGCTCATCGCTGTTCGTCCACCGAGATTTTCCGCGTAGGCATCGGCGTCATAGGTAGGACCGTTGGCGCCGAAAGCGACAAGTGGGGTGGGAACTGGCGAGAACGTATTGGTCTCGTGGTTCATTCTGGCTATCAGTATTTTCATAATGTTTGATCGCTTTGAGGTAAGGCGACGTGGGCTTGCTCCAGTATTGCCAGCAAAAGCACGTTGCCTCCGGCAGTGATGTGCTCTGGTTTGGCGTCCTCAATTTCGTTGTGGCTGATCCCATCCTTGCAGGGAATGAAAATCATCGCGGTAGGCGCGACGCGCGCCAGATAAACGGCATCGTGTCCAGCGCCACTGACGATTTCGGTGTGCGGTAGCCCGAGCTGATCGGCTGCGGATCTTACAGCACTGACCTGCTTCGCGTGAAATGGTTGGGGTGGGAAATAAACGACTTGTTCGATACTCACCGACACGCCGGTACACTGTTTCGCGCATGCCTTTCTGATGGAGGCGTCCATGGCCAGCAAGATTTCGTCCGATGGGGCGCGAAGATCTACACTGAACTTGACTTGGCCCGGAATCACGTTGCGCGAGTTGGGGTAGTTGTCGAGCCATCCGACTGTGCCACGACCATGAGGGGCATGAGCCAGAGCAATCTGATTAACACACTGTATCAGTTCTGCGGCCGCCAGCAGAGCGTCTTTGCGTAATTCCATAGGTGTTGGCCCGGCGTGAGCCTCCATGCCGGTCACCGTCACATCGTACCAGCGCTGACCCAGCGCACCGGTGACAACACCTATCGTGTCGTGTTGGGCTTCAAGTATGGGGCCTTGTTCGATATGCGCCTCGAAGTAGGCCTTAATTGGAAAGTGCTCGCAGGGTGTTGTGCCTGCGTATCCAATTTGCTGCAGGGCGGTCGCCACACTGATATTTTTTACATCGGTCTGTTCAAGAGTCTGGGCCAAAGGAAATGCGCCAGCAAAAACGCCCGACCCCATCATGACGGGGACGAAACGTGAGCCTTCTTCGTTGGTCCATACGACCACTTCAATGGCCGCTTCGGTCTGGATGTCCAGATCGTTGAGGGTGCGCAGGACTTCGAGCCCAGCCAGTACGCCGTAGTTCCCATCGAACTTTCCGCCAGTGGGTTGGGTGTCGATATGACTTCCGGTCAGCACCGGGGGTAAATCGGGGTTTTGGCCCGCACGGCGAGCGAAGATATTGCCGATGGTATCGATACGGATTGTGCAGCCCGCCTCGCGGGCCCATTGCACAAATAGATCGCGCCCCTGTTTGTCCAGCTCGGTTAGCGCGAGGCGGCACACACCGCCTTTGGCGGTCGCACCGATTTTTGCCAGGGTCATGAGTGATTGCCACAATCTAGCGCCATTGATGCGCAGGGTACTGGTAGGGTGGGCAGGAGCGTTCATAGAAATCTCGAATAGAAAATGGACATTAATTCTGGGTGGCACCGACACCAAGGTATTGGTCTTTGACGTGGGAGTTGTTTATGAATGAAGCGTTATCGCTGGTGTAGACAATTTTGCCACTTTCAATAATGTAATGGCGCTCGGCGAGCTGTGTGCAGACTTCCAGATTCTGCTCTACGAGCAATATGGAGATGCCTTGCGCTTTGATCAGTTTAAGCTGAGCGACGATTTCTTCCACGATGACGGGCGCCAGACCCTCGACGGGCTCGTCGAGCATCAACAGCCGGGGATTGTTCATTAATGCGCGGCCTATGGCCAGCATCTGTTGCTCGCCGCCAGAGAGCTGAGCCCCACCGTTGCTGCGGCGCTCAAGCAGGCGCGGGAAGATTTTATATATGTCAGACAAAGACCAGGGCGAGCCTTTTTTGCGGCCCAGATTCAGATTTTCTTCGACGGTAAG
>CAJDUX010000045.1_pt1 | contig 10730 bp, 10 predicted proteins | sample 7391081 | NCBI WGS metagenome assembly CAJDUX01 (sample SAMEA7055685, study PRJEB34461) | soil metagenome | biome: terrestrial ecosystem; feature: Peninsula; material: soil | place: Antarctica | collected 2016 | reverse complement strand
GTTTGACGATAGCCTGGGCGATATCGGCCTTGATCAGGGCATGGAGAGTAGGTGATTCAGAAGTATTAACACGCCAGACGACCATGCTGCCCAGCAGACGTCCTTTGGCGCTGCAGTAACCTGCCAGGCGGGCCGTATTTTCGGGCAGGTTGGCGATGTCGTGCGTAATCTGGCCGTGAATAAATCCGATGGCGTCGGCGCCTGTTATTTCAATGACGGCCAGATCATCAAGCGGAATGGCAAAAGGTGACAAATCGTTCATGGATGCAGCAACGCCTAGGACGGGAGAGATAAGCGTTTATCATAACGGGCTTGTGAAATTATTGCTTTTGCCCCTCGGCTACACTCGAGAGTAATGAAAAAAATGCGAATATTGTTTCGGCTGGTTCTTCTATTGTGCTTAGTGCTCGTCGCCGCCGCGGCTACGGCCTGGTACTGGACGAATCGTCCGGTCACGCTTACGGCCCAACGCCTTGATTACCTGGTGGAAGTAGGTAGCCGCCCCAGAACGGTTGCCCGTACCATGGCCAAGGCGGGCATACAGATCAATGAAGACGCCTTTGTCCTGTTGGCCCGGCTAACCGGACTCGATAAACAAATCAAGGCAGGTGGGTACGAGGCCGTACGGGGCGACACGCCTTTGATGCTGCTCGAACGCATGGCCAGTGGCGACATGACTCAAACGCGCATCACGCTGGTCGAGGGGTGGACGTATGCCCGCATACGTCAGGCCCTGCGAGACAATCCGCAAATCAAACATACACTCGATCAGACCAGCGATGCCGAATTGCTAAAACGCCTGGGATCGGATCAGACCAGCCCCGAAGGCCTGTTTTTTCCGGATACTTACGTTTTTGTGCCTGATTCCGCCGATTTCGATATCTTGCGCCGTGCCTATCACGCGAGTCAGCAACAGCTGGCATCGATCTGGGATGAGCGCGACCCCAACCTTCCTATCTCGACACCGTATCAGGCGTTGATTCTGGCCTCTCTTATTGAGAAGGAAACCGGAGTGGCCGCCGATCGCCGCCGTATCGCAGGGGTGTTTATCAATCGCTTGCGACTCGATATGCCTCTGCAGACTGATCCCAGCGTTATCTACGGCATGGGAGATGCCTATAAAGGTAAAATCCGTAAAAGTGACCTGGCAGCGGACACGCCCTGGAATACGTATACGCGCACGGGCTTGCCCTTGACACCTATCGCTTGTCCGGGCCGGGCTTCTTTGCTTGCCGCAGTTCATCCTGAAAACCACAATTATCTGTACTTCGTATCGCGCGGCGATGGCACCAGCGAGTTTTCGAAAGACTTGCCAGAGCACAATCGCGCCGTGTCGAAATATATTTTAAAAGCCAATCAATAATGCAGAATCGGCGCGGCTGTTTCATTACTCTGGAGGGCCTGGATGGCGCCGGAAAGAGCACGCATGTGAACTGGCTGGTCGACGAAATCCGTCGACGCGGCATCACCGTGATGGCTACTCGTGAGCCGGGTGGTACACCGCTAGGCGAGCAGTTGAGGCAAATGGTACTGAGCCAAGCCATGCATCTTAAAACCGAGACGTTGCTGCTGTTCGCCGCCCGCAGTGAGCATCTCCAGAGCGTTATAGAGCCGGCACTGGCCGCGGGTTCCTGGGTAGTGTGTGATCGCTTTACCGATGCGAGCTATGCGTATCAGGGCGGCGGGCGGGAGCTGGGTGGCGCCATGATTGAAGTACTCGAGCATTGGGTCCATCCCGATTTGCAGCCTGATCGTACCTGGTTGTTCGATGTGCCACTCGTTGTCGCGCGTGAACGTTTAGCCCGCACCCGCGAACTGGATCGGTTCGAACAGGAGGGGCCCGCATTTTTTGAGCGCACCCGACAAGCCTATCATGAGCGCGCGCGGCAACAGCCCGGGCGTTTATATATCATTGATTCGACCCGGCCCCTGGACGTGGTGCGAGCCGATTTATCGCAGCAGCTTGACGCGCTGATACAGAGTTACGGCGCCCCGCCACCATCGCGGGCGGAGAGTGAGCGATGAGCGCCATTTCCCGCTTCCTGCCCTGGCAAGAAGACCTCGCGCGATCCTGGTTGGGCCAGCGCGAACGGTTTGCGCATGCATGGCTTATACACGGCGTGGCCGGCATCGGAAAACGTCAGTTTGCACTGGCGGCGGCGGCCAGCCTCTTGTGCGAAACGCCAGTGCTGGGACTGGCTTGTGGTCAGTGCGCAGCCTGTCACTGGCTGGCCGGAAATAATCATCCTGATTTGCGCCGGATTCGGCCCGATGCGGTTGCACACGACGAGGGCTCAGAGGCCGTTGCCGAAGATGAGATCATTGCGTCCGCGACAAAGAAAACACCCTCCAAAGAAATACGCGTCGACCAGCTACGAGAGCTAAGCCCCTGGTTTAATACGGCTACGCACCGCGGCGGGTGGCGAGTAGCCGTGCTGTATCCGGCCCAGTCGCTCAATCAAATATCGGCCAATGCGTTGCTTAAAGTTTTAGAGGAACCTCCAGAACATACGGTATTTTTGTTGGTTGCCGAGGCGCCCGATCGCTTGTTGCCGACGCTCGTGTCGCGCTGCCGACGGCTGCCACTGGCGAGCCCTCCGGCGGCTGTTTGCCTTGAGTGGCTGAGAGGCCAGGGCATTGATGCTCCCGAGTCGTGGCTCGCAGCCGCCGGAGGTGCGCCTTTGTCGGCTTTACAACTAGCCCAGAGCGGCGCCGCCGCTTGTCCTAATTGGTTGCGACAACTGGTTGACCCGCTAGCCCGAGCGCAAAGCCCCGATATTGGCGATTTGGCTGACGGGCTTGAAAAAGAGCCTCCTGACGTATGGATTGACACCCTACAAAGGTTTTTTGTAGACATGCTGCTGGCAGCCTCTGGCGCGCCAATTCGTTATTTCCCTGCACTTGGCGAAAGCATAAGAGCCGCTGCGGCGCGAGCGTCCCTGGCGAATCTGAGCGATACTGGCAAGTGGCTGGGCCAGCAGCGCGCAGTAGCTGGCCATCCCTTGAATGCCAAGCTGCTGGTGCATAGCGTATTGCAGCGTGTGGCGCTGGCGTGTCTGCCCGCTGGCTAGGCAGCCGTCTTTCGACTAATTATTAGTATTTGAAGCGATTATGTACGTTGATTCTCACTGCCATCTGAATTTTCCTGAGCTGGCCAAAAATCTGCCCGATATATTGAGCCGGATGGAGCAAAATCGCGTCAGTCATGCGCTGGTCGTTAGCGTCAACTTGCCCGATTGGCCGGGGATCATCGATCTGGTCGAGCCTTATTCAAACTTGTATGCCTCGGTGGGCGTCCATCCTGACTATGAAGATACTCCCGAGCCCACGGTGGATGAACTGGTGCGTCTGGCGCAAAAGCCCAAGGTCGTTGCCATAGGCGAGACAGGCCTAGATTATTTCCGCCTGTCCGAGCCGCTGGAATGGCAACGCGAGCGCTTCAGGACGCATATCCGCGCTAGCAAGCGCTGTGGCTTGCCTTTGATTATTCATACGCGCTCAGCCAGCTCCGATACGCTGCGCATAATGCGCGAAGAAGGGGCAAGCGAATGCGGCGGCGTTATGCATTGTTTCACCGAGTCCTGGGACGTGGCACAGGCTGCAATGGACATGAATTTCTATATCTCCCTGTCGGGAATTGTGACCTTTAAAAATGCACGGGATCTACATGATTTGGCCAAAAAACTGCCGCTGGATCGATTGCTAATTGAAACTGACTCTCCCTATTTGGCACCGGTACCGTATCGTGGCAAGCTAAACGACCCGTCCAAGGTTGTTCATGTGGCCGAAAAAATAGCCGATTTGCGGGGTATACCTGTGTTGGACGTAGCGCGTCATTCAAAACGTAATTTTTTCAGTCTTTTCAATAAAGCAGGTAAATAATCTAAAATTAATATTAGATAATTTACTTTAACTAAATTAGATTATGTATACCTTCTATTATATTGATATGAAACAGAAATATCTTAACTTAATGCTAGTGAAACGCGTCAAAGACCTCGGCTTGCTGGTCTGTTTGGTGAGCTTGTTGCTTTGCACGGCAGCGCGGGCAGCCAATCCGGCTGATTGGTGGATCGACATAACTAATGATCGCGCAGCCGACATTAAAACGATGCTGGCCGAGGGCGCCGACCCCAACGCCATCAGCCCCAAGGGGCAGCCCTCGATCATGCAAGCAGTGCGCGATGGTGCCTGGAAAGTCTACGATGTCTTGGCCGCCGATCACAAAACGGCCGTCAATGCCCTCAATATTAGCCACGAGACACCATTAATGTATCTGGCCGTGGTGGGGCAAACTCAAAGAGCCGAAGCGCTTATCCGCCGTGGCGCACAGGTGAATCGTCTGGGGTGGACCCCCCTGCATTATGCTGCCTCAAAAGGCCACCTGGATACGGTTCGGATGCTGATTGCGCATAAGGCGATTATCGATGCGCCTTCCCCCGACGGTACGACTGCACTAATGATGGCGGCCTACGCCGGTAGTGATCAGGTGGTGCAGGCGCTACTTGCGGCCGGTGCAGTCGTTATCGTTCAGAACCTTGGCCATCACAATGCGGCAGACTGGGCGCGTCAGGGTAACCATAACGCTTTGGCTGATAGGCTCGACGCCTTAATTAAAAAGACGCTGGCCGCGCAGGCCTCGCAACATGACAAGAATATGGCTGAGCAAGCCGCCACGCCAGGCACGGCGGCGCGCACGGTAGATATCACTGGGAGCTCCGAGGCGGGCGCACGTGCCAAGCCTGGCCCTGGCGCGACGACGGGGGGCGAGCCTGCTGTGGGCGGTAATGCGCAGCCAGCTGCCAAAAAGGACGACAGCAATTCCACTTCGCGGTATTTCAATTCGGAAGACAACGCCAAATCGACACCCAGCCAATAAGAGCGGCAGGCAGGTTCCATAGAAGACGAGTTAGCTGTCTACGGTTTCGGCCGTTTCCAGATGTATTCGTGGCGAGGCCAATCAGCCCTGGGTGGGCAGGTATTGGGGTCGCAAAATGTTCCGTAGCGTACTGTAGGGCAAGAGAAGCTCGGGTTGTCCAAAATAATAAGGTGCGATCTGATAGGTATCGTATTTGACGACCAGTCCGTGATCTGTAAAAGCGAAATTCTCGCTGGCTTGGAAAGGCCAGATACGGTTGTAGGTTTGCGGGTCGTGCCGGGCGTCGGCGTTGCTGGCCAACCATTTTCCGTGCGCGGCTCTCAGAGCCGCCACATAATCAGGTAACTTCCCGGGCTGCAGAACCTGTTCCAGTGCCAGTACGATGTGGCGCTCGTTATCCCAGTTAAGAAATTGAGTCGCCGAAATGCCGTGAGCTGCACCAGTTAAATACTGCCAAGTATTTAGCTCAATGATAGTCAGGTTCTTATTGCTGTAGCGCAATTTCGCCGACAGCACGGTTGAATCTCGCGGTGCAGCCGTTTTCCAGAAATAATCCTGATAGCCAGCAACAGAGTCGTAGGGTTGCACATTCTTGGTACTTACGCCGGTCATGGTAGCTAGCGCGTGGTCCACCAGTTCAGTCAGCTTTTTATTGCCTGGGAACGAAATTGAATCGAGTTTGACGCTGGGGCACTCGCCCTTGCATCCAGGCTTTTTATGCTCCCATTTAACCGGTTGCGTAAACAGACCTTCTTTACTTGTCTGTGCGGCGATCTGGTTGCTCGGTATCAGCGAAATATTACTGCGCGGGCTCGTCGCGCAGGCAGACAACAGCGTCAGCACAAACAGCATGACTGTGGAACGCATCGTGTAGATGGGGAATTTCATTTCTGCTTCACAGTTTCGATGTTTTGGCCTTTAAAGGTGGCCTTGTGACCATTGGGAGGCGTCCAATAATGGAGTTCAATCATTTGTATCCTCGGGGACGGACCGGCCGCAATCAAAGGGAAGGGGCATCGTTCAGAGCCTGCTCGATGGCCGGGCGCAATTCCTCTGGTTTGGTGCTTGACCCGTAGCGCGCGCGCACTTGGCCGTCGCGGCCGAGTAAGAATTTCGTGAAATTCCATTTAATGCCTTGGGTACCTAGAACGCCGGGTTTTTCGTTTTTCAACCAAGCGTAGAGGGCATGGGCATGAGGGCCATTGACGTCGATTTTCGCAAATAAAGGAAAGGTGATGTCATAGGTGCGCGAGCAGAAATCTTGAATTTCACTGGCACTGCCTGGCTCCTGGTGGCCAAACTGGTCGCAGGGAAAGCCCAATACCGTAAAGCCGCGGTCTTTGTAATCGCGGTAAAGGGTCTCAAGTCCTTCGTATTGTGGTGTATAGCCGCACTGTGTTGCGACATTTACGACAAGTACGACCTGATCACGAAAGCGTGAAAAATCAACCATTTCACCGGCCAGTGCAAATGCGGAAAATGAATCGATCGATGCCATGAATAGTCGCCTCGTAAGCGATGATTAACCAGTATGCACTTTAACAGGGACTGGAGGCGTGCAGCAAACATATACACCAGGTCCTCTATTGGTGTGCGGTGCCTATCTGTGGCGTGCGACAGTGCTCTTTATCTTCCCGAAACGGAGTATAATCATTCCATGTCTGGAGGTTATCACATGGATCTTGCCTACGCTTATCCCGTCAGCCATTTCGAACCGGCCGTGGTTGTGGACCTGAATTCACGCGCGGCGCGCGAGCGGTTGTCCGCCTCGGCGCTCAAAGGTTTTTTCAAGCTTGCCCGCGCATGGTCTCTACGCGATGAAGATGCCTGCGGCTTGTTGGGTGGGGTGTCCACCAGTGCTTTTTATGAATGGAAAAAAAAGCCCGATCGGCTCCTGGAAGTCGACCGTATTACACGTATTTCCTATTTAACGGGCATTTATAAGGCTTTGCACATTTTGTATGGCGACGATCTGGCCGATCGCTGGGTGAATCTCCCCAATAGCAACGTCATTTTTGCCGGGAAAACGCCGCTGGCTTATATGCTTGATGGCGGTTTGCTGGCTATGCAAACGGTGCGTAAGCTGCTAGACGCTCGGCGCGGCGGAATTTAACCATGCGGGTACCGCCTGTTAGCATAGTTCGCCAATTCGATACCTGCCGCCTGATACCGTCGCGTTTCGCCGATCAGGAAAATTCTGTCCTTGTTCCTTTAGCCGACAATCCCGATCATCTCATCGATTTATTCGACCTAGACAATGCTACCAACGAAAGGCTGGTGGGAGAGCGGGGCGGTCTGCCCGACATCGGCATTGACGAACTGGTGTTCGGTGTCGCTAATTTTCGCATTATCAATGCGGCATATACCTATCCTCGACCCGAAGGCAGTCGCTTCAATAGCGACGTGCGGGGCGCCTGGTATTGCGCTTTCGACATTGATACCGCCTTGGCCGAGATCGTTTTTCACAAAACGGTGGAATACCAGGAAATCAATTACTTTCATGATTCGGTCAGCTACCAGACCTTGTTGGCTGATTTCAGCAGCGAATTCCACGATATCCGCCACGTCCGGGGTTTTGCATCGTGTCTTCGGCCTGGCAGCTACATAGCCTCCCAGAATCTCGCCAAACATCTGCTCGATATCGGCTCGATGGGCATTATTTATCCTAGTGTCAGATTTGCAGGTGGTACAAATCTGGCGTGTTTTCGCCCGGCGCTTGTAGGCAATGTACGCCGTGCGTCAGCGTATCAGCTAAGCTGGACAGGTTCGCCCACGCCGCAAATTCAGGTTAAACCTTCTTAAGGCTCAACATGACCACAATACGGTGGTTTGCAGTGTGGTGCATGCTGATTTTGACCTGTGCCGGGGCGCCTGCCTCGGCCGGCATGTCTTTAGCTCAGTGTCACGGCATCCGGGATCTGGTATTTGTAGCGCACCAAGACGACGATCTGCTTTTCATGAACCCCGATATCAATACCTCCATCAGTGCCGGTGGTTGCGTGCAAATCGTTTATTTAACCGCGGCCGAACGTGGCGAGGGAGAACAATATATGCTGGGTCGCGCACGCGGAGTTCGCGCGGCCTATGCTTATCAGGCGGAAAAACCCGATAACTGGATCGAGGACGTCGCCGTATTCGACAAACGGCCGCTGGCCCGTTTCGTGTTGAAAGCCAACCAGCGTGTATCCATGATCCACATGCGTCTTCAGGACCCCTGGCTTGGAAAAGGATGGGGCAGCCTGACCCCGCTGAGCCGAGCTGAGTCAGTGCCCGGAGCCACCGCACAGTCTCTCGGACCGTATGTGGAAACCTATGACCGCGAAGACCTCGTTGCTACCATTGCCGACATCATCAAAGATTATCAGCCTACCGTTGTGCGGCACATGGACGCGAGTATTACTATTCCTTATACAAAACTGTGCTGGCGCTGTCCCGGCAACGATCATCCGGACCACATCGCCAGCGCGCGCCTGGTGCGCGACGCCATCAAGATCCGGCCTGGGAACTATGCCGAGGTCGGGTATGTAGATTACCCTACTCAAGAGCGCCCCACTAATTTGACCGAGGCTGAAATTAATGAAAAGACCAAGGCGTTCAAGCATTATGCCTGGGACGATTATCGTTATTGCCCCAAGGGCCCGGCTACCTGCAAAGAGCCTGCCGGCACTGCCGCATCGTGGGTGGGTCGTACCTATTATGTGATACGGCGCAACGCTGCACCCTCTGTGGCGTCCAACCCGGCGGGAGGCTATTTCTTGTTTGCGGTGGGTGAAGCCAATTCGGCGGCGAATGTGCGAACCAGCCACGAAAAACATTGGCTGGCATTGGGTGGACGCACAGCCGGCCACGCAGTTGCCTTTAATCTGGAAAACGGTAGGGCCGGCGTGTTGGTGCGCGACACAGTCGGACGCTTGTGGTTCAAATTGCAAACTGGTGGCCGCGGTTGGTCAGGTTGGCAGAGCTTGAATAGCCCTCTTGTTACGAGCGTACCGTCTGTGACGCACAATGCCGACGGCCGGATAGCGTTGCTTGCGCTGGGTAACGATGGGTTGTTTCACTATGGCGCGGCACGCTCCGCCAATTTTGACGCGTTATGGGCGTGGTCCACGTTGCCGGCGCTGGCCAGGTCCTTGCCCGACCTTGCTGCTGCACTCGATGCCGCTGGGCGTCTGGCGGTTTTTGCAACCGACCGAGAAGGTGCTCTTTGGGTTAGCTCGCAGAGCGATCCGGGTGTGGGCATTTGGACGCCGTGGAGGCAGATTGCCGGTATATCCTCATCGGGTGGCTTGGCCGCATTACGGGCTGATCGCCGATGGGACACGGCCACTGATATGGGCTTTCCTTATGTAGGCCATCCGGCCATTGGTCTGGACGAGCAAGGCCGGGTCGTGGTCGCAGCCTTGGACCATGCCGATGGAGAGATTTGGCTTGCCGATGCATCCGGCCTCATTGCCCTGGGTGGCCAAGTTGAATCGGCTCCCGTTTTGCAGACAATAGGTAATTCGCTGTATGTGTTTGCTCGCAGCAATGAGATTACGCAGACCTATAGGCTCTGGACTCGGACAAAAGGCCAGTGGCAGAGTCCAGAGCGCTTGTTGCAGCCGCCAGGCTCCGGAGGTGAATCCTTTGTCCATCCCCGTGTCAGTCCGGCTCGTGCAACGTTGATGGCGGTAAAACCCTGATTGTGTTTGGCGAAGGCACCGGGTTTATTTGCTTTCAGGCTCTTTCAGCATATTTTGCAAATCGGCCGCCAGCAGTTCGTTCATGCGCTCGCTTGTTTCTTTGGTAGCGATCATGAAGCGCTCGTCGTCGCCCCATACTTGAGCCAGGGCCTGAAACATGTTTTCGTCGTGTCGGCGGAATAGCCGTGTAGCGCGTGCCGCCTGGGCGTCTTTGAATCCTAACGTTTTAAGCGCTTCGGCACCCAGGGTTAGCCCCGCTTCAAACGTTTCACGTTCGACGATATGTGCACCCTTATCCAGCAAGCGATAGGCGTGACGCCTGTCGTAGGCGCGAGCGAGTATTTTTAGCCCCGGGAAATGCTGAACTGCGATTTCGACCAATTTTTCGGCCTGATCTCTGTCGTCTATCGCCACAATCAGAAGTTTTGCGTCGGCCGCGCCTGATGCCCGCAGTAGATCAAGGCGAGTGGCATCACCGTAGTACACGCGGCGGCCGAAGCGGCGCACTAACTCAACCTGTTCGGCACTAGCGTCCAACGTTGAAGTTTTGAAACCATTCACAACCAACAAGCGGGCGGCAATCTGTCCGAATCGCCCAAACCCGGCAACGATCGCATCCGGGCGATCGTCAAACGCCTCATTGGCGGGCTCTGGCAAACTCGATAGGCTTTCGGAACACCACCTTTGATAAGCGATCAGCGCCAATGGCGTCAGCGCCATTGATACGGCCACAGCCGCAGTCGCGAGCGCAGAAATGCCAGACGGGATGACGCCTAGCGTCGATGCGATGCCAAGAAGTACGAATGCGAATTCGCCGCCTTGAGCCAACGCCGCTGCGGTCAAGGCAGCAGCGCGGCCCTCCACGCCGAAAAGCCGGGCAACGAGATAAATCACTATCATCTTGATGAGCATCAGGCCCATCACCAGTGCGAATAACTCAACGGGCTTTGAGGCCACCAGACCCAGATCCATGCTCGCGCCTACGGAAATAAAGAACAGGCCCAGCAGCAGGCCTCGAAACGGTTCTATATCGCCTTCCAACTCCCGCCGGAATTCACTGTCGGCCAGCACTACGCCGGCCAAAAAAGCTCCGAGTGCTGCTGACAAGTTGACCGCTTCCATCAGCAAAGCCACTGCGATAACCAACAATAGCGCCGAGGCAGTAAAAA
>CAJDUX010000027.1_pt2 | contig 10830 bp, 6 predicted proteins | sample 7391081 | NCBI WGS metagenome assembly CAJDUX01 (sample SAMEA7055685, study PRJEB34461) | soil metagenome | biome: terrestrial ecosystem; feature: Peninsula; material: soil | place: Antarctica | collected 2016 | reverse complement strand
TGGTGTTTATCACGGCTGGCATGGGCGGCGGCACGGGCACTGGAGCAGGCCCTGTGGTGGCTGAGGTGGCCAAAGAGTTGGGTATTTTGACGGTAGGCGTGGTCACCAAGCCGTTTTGCTTCGAAGGCAATAAGCGCATGAAAATGGCCGAGGACGGCATTGCCGAACTGACCAAGCATGTGCATTCGCTTATTGTGGTGCTAAATGAAAACCTGTATGACCTGATGGATGAGGACGCTACTCAGGAAGACTGCTTCAAATCGGCCGATGACGTACTGCACAATGCTTGCGCCGGGATTGCCGAGATCATCAATGTCGAAGGCAATGTGAATGTCGACTTTGAAGACGTCAAGACCATTATGGGCGAACAAGGCCAGGCGATGATGGGCACATCCATTGCGGCAGGCACCGATCGCGCTCGGGTAGCTGCCGAACGCGCCATTGCGTGTCCCTTGCTCGAGGGCGTGGACTTGCATGGAGCTCGGGGCATGCTTGTCAATATTACCGCCAGCCGCACTCTCAAAATGCGCGAAACGCGCGAAATCATGGATACGATACGCAGCTACGCGGCCGAAGATGCAACCGTTATCTTCGGCACTGCCTACGACGAATCCATGGGTGAGAACCTGCGGGTAACGGTAGTGGCTACCGGCCTGGGCCGGGCCTTGCAACGGCCGCAACTGGTGCCCGATCCGAACGTGTCGCGTCGTACTGGTACCGACGATACTCCGTTGTTCGGAGCGTATGGCGACCCGGAGGTGCCAGCCGTTATTCGCCGTAATCCACGCGGCTCGGCGGCTACGCAAGTACGGGCACTGGAAACTGCGGGCATGGATCACTTCGATATTCCTGCTTTCCTGCGCAAACAGGCAGACTAAGCAGCAATATGCGGTGAGCTGACGTTCGATATCGGCCCGCACAAGAAGGAGCCCTCACATAGGTTAAGGCGGGCTTCAGGCCCGGCTGGATCAAGCGGCGCACCTACCCCTCTTTCCCCGGGGTGGGTGCGCCGCTGTCCATGGCCATTGACGTCGCACCAGTTCACCAGAGTCAGGTAGTGACGCCTTACAACTATTTCAGGAACTGAAATCCATTCTTGTTACAATGAGCTCGTTTCGCAGTCATAGGACTGCCACATACTATGAACATTAATTACTGACTATGCTACGCCAGCGCACAATACAAAAATCAATCAGCACCAAGGGTGTGGGTCTGCATTCCGGCCTTCGGGTCGAAATTACGCTCCGCCCGGCACAGCCTAATACCGGCATCGTGTTCCACCGCGTTGATCTGCCCGAGGTGGTCGACTTCCCGGCCCAGGCCAATCGTGTCGGTGACACGCGCATGGCATCGGTGCTGCAGCAAGGCAATGTGAGGGTGTCTACGGTAGAGCACTTGATGTCGGCTCTGGCCGGGTTGGGCATCGACAATCTGCATATTGACTTGACTGCCGAAGAAGTGCCTATCATGGATGGCAGCGCAGGTACCTTTGTGTATTTGCTGCGTTCTGCCGGCCTGCAAGAGCAGGACGCCAGCAAGCAGTTCATACGGGTGTTGAAAACCGTCGAAGTTCGTGAAGGCGAAGGCCAAAACCTGAAATGGGCTCGTCTGGAACCCTATGATGGGTTTGCTTTGTCGTTTGCCATCGATTTCCACCATCCGGCCATCGATTCAACAGCCAATTTCGCCGAAGTCGATTTTGCTACAGATTCTTACGTTAAGACCATCGCGCGGGCTCGCACCTTTGGCTTCGTCAATGAGGTTGAAGCCTTGCGCGCCGCAGGGCTGGCGCGCGGCGGCAGCCTGGACAATGCCATCGTTATGGACGAATACCGCGTTTTGAACTCCGATGGGTTGCGTTACGACGATGAGTTCGTCAAACATAAAATTCTCGATGCCATAGGAGATTTGTATTTGATCGGCAAGCCGCTGGTGGGGCGCTACGTCGCGTGCAAATCGGGCCATAGCCTCAACAATCAGTTGGCGCGCGCCTTGCTGGCTCAGCAAGAGGCTTGGGAACTGATTACCTATGAGTCCGCCGCTACGGCGCCCAAGGCATTTACCAACGAGTGGAAGCTGGCCTGATGGCCGTTTGGCAGGCCATGTATCAGCTTCTATGATGGGCCAGCAGGCGCTTTACGGCGTCTGCCAGCGGCCCCGGCCTTAGATTGTTTTGTAAGGCTTCGAATGCGCTCAAGGCTCGTTCATCTAAGGGCGTCACATCTTTAATGGGTGCCGGGTTTGTCCGGGTTTGTAACAGCCCGGCTTGAACCTTGACGCTGATTTCGTTAATGTTCCATCCTCCTTGCGTCAGCATTTGTGCAATTCGGGGGGCCAACTGTCGAAGCCTGGCCGCATAGGCGGCACTAGGAACGGCCAACGTTACTTGCTGCCGATCTACTCGGGCTACCCGGCAAACCTGCGCCAGTGCAGGAGGCAATATTGTCTTGGCAGCATGTTCTATGGATAACAGCATGCGCGCCGTCGTTAAAACGCCGGCGCTGCGTTGGTCGCCACTGAGCCAGCTGATGGCCGAAAGGCTGTCCGGCGTGGGTTTTTCTCGAGGAGGTTGTCGTGATGGACGGGGCATGCGCAACGTGTTTTCAGGGAGTTTCAGAGTGAAGGTTATCATTATGCATGGGCGTTCGGATGATTCCAACGTCACAACGCTTGGGGTATTGATTTTGGTCGCCTTGGTGTTTGCTGCGCTTGCGGCCGCGGTAATGGCCGGTGCAGGATGGCAGGCGCATTATGGTCGATCAGTGTTCATTCCTGCGGCGCAAGCTAGCGCTATGAAGAACCAAGCGGACCGCGACTCGGCCTATATTCACGAGAATGTTACGCTACTCGCGAACAAAGTGGGCGATCTTCAGGCCGAAATCATTGCTATGAGTGGGGTAAGAAAACGGGTCGCCAAGTTGGCCGGCGTTTCTTATACCGACCCCGAAATCAAAAGCAGCCTGGATCAGGCTGAACCGGTCATGGACTATATCAATGACGACCGCAGCGATGCTCTGTCGGCGCAGCGGGTGGGCCGGCAGCTTGATCGCATGCAGCAACAACTCGCCTGGCAGAAAGACGGGTTGGCCATGCTTGATCTGGTGTTGACGAAGCGATCGGGCGCTCAGGCCCGCCTGCCTACTTTGATGCCTGTTAATTACCCGTATCTGAGCTCTTCGTTCGGCTGGCGCCGTAACCCGGTAACGGGCCGTCATTCTATGCACGAGGGCCTGGACTTTGCCGCCCCTAAAGGCGCGCCTATTTATGCGGCTTCGGGTGGGGTGGTGGCCGAGGCCGGGATCTACCCGGGTTACGGAAAGATGGTCGAAATCAATCACGGCAACGGCTTGGTGACGCGTTATGCGCACGCCTCGGCCCTCACTGTGCACGCTGGTGATCTGGTTGAAAAGGGAGCGCTTATCGCCCGGGTCGGTTCGACGGGTCGTTCTACCGGTTCGCATTTGCATTTTGAAGTGCGCATGGTGGGCCACCCTCTGGATCCCAGGTTGTTTTTAGCCAAGCCCCACTCATCTAACCGCTTGGTGGCCAACGCCTCTAGCCCTGTGCCAGCCATTCTGCCTCAGGTGCGTTAAACTGTCTTGTTTTTCCCTGCGGTTTGTTCCGCCAACCTGATAAAGATATGCATAAGGGCTTTGCGCGCGTGAGTGCGCTTGGGTCGGCATTGACGGTAAAAGAATGGTTTCTCTGCTAAAAAAGCTCATTGGTAGTCGCAACGATCGGTTGCTTAAGCAGTATCGTGCTCAGGTAGCGCGAATCAACGCACTGGAGCCCAAGATAGCGGTTCTGTCCGATGAGCAGTTGGCTGCTAAAACGGTTGAATTCCGTGGTCGTGTCCAGTCGGGAGCCTTGCTCGATAGCCTGCTGCCTGAAGCCTTCGCTGTAGTGCGCGAGGCCAGCAAACGGGTCTTTGGCATGCGACACTTCGATGTGCAGATAATTGGCGCTATAGCGCTGCATAACGGCAAAATCGCCGAGATGCGCACGGGTGAAGGCAAAACGCTCATGGCCACCCTGGCGGTATATCTCAATGCCTTGTCGGGGAACGGCGTGCACGTGGTGACCGTCAACGATTACCTGGCCCGTCGCGATGCTCAGTGGATGGGGCGTTTGTACAGCTTTTTGGGCATGACGGTTGGCGTCGTCGTGCCACAACAGGAAAATGAAGAAAAAAGAGCGGCCTATATGGCCGATATCACTTACGGCACGAATAACGAATACGGCTTCGATTACCTGCGCGACAACATGGAGTTTCGTGCGGAAGACCGTCGCCAGCGGCCGCTTTCTTATGCGATTGTCGATGAGGTCGATTCGATTCTGATCGACGAGGCGCGTACGCCACTGATCATTTCAGGACAGGCTGAAGACAACACCGAACTTTATGTGCGCATGAATGTGGTGCCGCCGATGCTCACACGCATGGCGGCTGAACCCAAGGCACAAGAACCCGAGCCTGAAGGCGATTTCTGGGTAGATGAAAAAGGTCAGCAGGTTTATTTGTCGGAAGCCGGGCACGAAAAGTCTGAAGGGATTCTGGCCAATATTGGCTTGTTGCCCGACGGTGAGTCTTTGTATGATCCGCGCAATATTACCCTGATGCATCATCTGATGGTGGCTCTTCGGGCGCATAACTTGTTTTTCCGTGATCAGCAATATGTTGTTCAGGAAGATGAGGTTGTGATTGTCGACGAGTTCACAGGGCGTCTCATGGTGGGACGCCGCTGGTCCGACGGCCTGCATCAAGCCGTGGAAGCGAAGGAAGGCGTCAAGATTCAGAACGAAAACCAGACACTCGCGTCGATTACCTTCCAGAATTATTTTCGCATGTACGACAAGCTCTCGGGCATGACCGGAACGGCCGATACCGAAGCGTACGAGTTCCAGGAAATCTACAGCCTGGAAACCGTCATCGTTCCCACCAATCGTCCGATGGTGCGAGAGGATCAGAACGATCAGGTTTTTAAAACCGATAAAGAAAAGTATCAGGCTATTCTTGCTGATATAAAAGATTGCCATGAACGTGACCAGCCGGTGCTGGTAGGTACCACCAGTATCGAAAACTCCGAACTTCTGTCCGGCTTGCTCCAGCGAGAGAAGATGCCTCATGAAGTCCTCAACGCCAAGCAGCATGCGCGCGAGGCCGAAATCGTCGCCGAGGCGGGCAAACCTGGACATATTACTATCGCCACCAATATGGCTGGTCGAGGTACTGATATTGTTTTGGGCGGAAGTATTGAAAAACAGGTTGATCTGCTGCGTGCAGATATTAACCTGAGCGAGAGCGAAAAAGAGGCACGTGTCGAAGTCATCAAGTCCGAGTGGGCGCCTGCGAGCGAGCGCGTCAAGAAGGCTGGAGGGCTGCGAATTATCGGCACCGAACGCCACGAATCGCGACGCATCGATAATCAGTTACGCGGTCGGGCCGGGCGTCAGGGCGATCCGGGGTCTTCACGTTTTTATCTGTCGCTCGATGATTCGCTGATGCGGATTTTTGCTGGCGACCGAGTCAGATCCATTATGGAACGCCTGCGCTTGCCCGAGGGCGAGCCCATCGAGGCACGCATGGTGTCGCGTTCAATCGAATCGGCACAGCGTAAAGTCGAGGCACGCAACTTTGACATACGCAAGCAGTTACTCGAGTACGATGACGTTGCCAATGACCAGCGCAAGGTCTTGTATACGCAGCGCAACGAGGTGCTGGAATCGTCCGATGTATCTGAAACCATTCTTAATCTGCTTGATGCCGAAATTACTAAGCAGTTTCGGTTCCACATCCCCGAAGAAAGCATGGAAGAGCAGTGGGATGTGCCGGCGTTGCAGGTTCTTCTGGAGGCCGAGTGGCAAATTGAAATGCCTCTGGTAGAGATGCTTGAGAAAGAGACGGCTCTAACCAATGAAGATTTGCTCGAACGGGTGCTGGCCGAAGCGCGGCGCCTGTATAACGCTAAGGCCGAGCTGGTGGGCCGCGAAAACTGGGCTCCATTCGAACGATCCATGCTACTGCAGGCGATTGACACGCATTGGCGTGGGCATTTGTCCTCGCTCGATCATCTGCGTCAGGGGATTCACCTGCGTGGATACGCGCAGAAAGATCCTAAACAGGAATACAAGCGCGAAGCCTTCGAACTGTTTTCAGCGATGCTCGATCGTGTCCGTAACGAAACGGTCAAGGTGCTGATGACGGTCAAGATTCAGTCGGCTGAGCAGGTTGAGGCAGAGGCCGCACCGATTCACCTTGAAAACGTGACCTATCATCATTCCGATTACGATGCAGCCTTAAGCGGTGAAGACCCGGGTATCGACAATGCGGTGTCGCAGTTTGAGGCGACAGTTGCCAATGTGGTACCCAAGGTTGGCCGTAATGAACCCTGCCCATGCGGTAGCGGGAAGAAATACAAGCATTGCCACGGCAAGCTGGCTTAAGCGGGTGGAAGGGGGCGGCGCTTGCGCTGCTCGTCGGTTGCCACGTAGGTCAGTGTGGCTTCGGTTACCTTGACAATCTCGAATTCCAGGCGCTGGCGTTCGGCGTAGACCTCGACGGCGACCGTCACCGAGGTGGTGCCGACCTTGATGATGTCTGCATAAATGCTTAGCAGGTCGCCGACGAAAACCGGTTGCTTGAAAGTAAAGGCGTTGACGGCAATCGTGGCGACGCGGCCGGCCGCCCGCCGCGCGGCGGGAATCGAGCCGGCTATATCCACTTGAGACATGATCCAGCCGCCAAATACGTCGCCGTGCACATTGGCATCGGCGGGCATGGGAACCACGCGTAGTATGGCGTGTCGTGGATGCTCCGGCAAAACAGTGCGTGGCGTGGTGCTCAAGATGTTGACTCCTGTTGTCTGTTAGCGTTGCATGGGGCTAGGATTGCGCCGCCTCGGCCAGCCAGCGTTGTGCCAGCTGAACCCAATAGCTGGCACCCAATGGGATAAGCTCGTCGTTGAAATCGTAGCTGCCGTTGTGTAGCGTGCAGGGTCCCAAGCCATGGCCCGGGTTGCGATGGTCTCCGTCGCCGTTGCCGATCCACACGTAGCAGCCTGGTTTCTCTTGCAACATGAAAGCGAAATCCTCCGAGCCCATTGACGGCCGTATGGACTCTTTTACGCCTTGTTCTCCGACCATGGCTTTGAGCACTTGGGCGCAGAGCGCAGTTTCTTTAGGGTGGTTGATGGTAGCTGGATACTTGCGGTGGAATACGAATTCTGCCTTGCAGTTCATGGCCTGGCTGCCCAAGTGGATGATTTCGGTCATGCGTTTTTCGATGAGGTCCAGCGCCTTGTCGGAAAATGTGCGCACGGTACCGCGCATTGTGGCGAAATTGGGAATAACGTTGTCGGCCGACCCGGAGTGGATTTGCGTGACGCTGAGTACGGCCGGTTCGAGTGGGTCGAGATCGCGCGAAATGATGGTCTGAAGCGATAGCGCCAGTTGTACGGCGGCCATGACCGGGTCGGTACCCAAATGCGGCATGGCTGCGTGTGCGCCCTTGCCTTCCAGCGTGATTTCGAACGTGTTGCTCGACCCCATCACGGGGCCAGGAATGACGCCAAAGGTACCCACCGCCATACCAGGCCAATTATGCATGCCGAATACCGCGTCCATTGGGCATTTTACGAAGAGCCCGTCATCGATCATTTTCTTGGCACCGCTGAAGCCTTCTTCGGCGGGCTGAAAAATAACATGGATGGTGCCTGCAAAATCACGATGCTCGGCCAGATAACGAGCTGCAGCCAGCAACATGGCGGTATGGCCGTCGTGTCCGCACGCGTGCATTTTTCCTTCATTTTTACTTGCATGGTCGAAGGTATTGAGTTCCTGCATGGGCAGGGCGTCCATGTCGGCACGCAGCCCGATGGCGTGGCCGTTTTGCGTTTGGCCGTGGATGGTGCCCACGACGCCGGTGGTGCCCATGCCTCGATGAATTGGAATGCCCCAGGATTCGAGTTTTTGAGCGACGACGTCTGCGGTGCGCACTTCTTCGTACGCAAGCTCAGGATGCGCATGGAGATCGCGGCGAACAGCCGAGATCTCTGATTGCCACGCTAAAATGGGTTCGACTAAGTTCATGATATGAGGGTGTCCTGTGGTAGAGCAGGTACAAACTGTACGCCGTTGGCCGCATATCATCAAATTATGGATACCGCTAAGACGGCGATATACCGCGCCGTGCGACCGTTTAGCGAGGTTTGAGGTGGGGCTGAATCATGGCGTCGATCGCTGGCGCTATGTGGGAATTGCCTGCGTAAACGTAGCCTTTGATGGGCCACGGGTCGATATGGTGTATGTCTTCGGCTATGCCACCTGCTTCGCGCACCAGCACGGTGCCGGCAGCGACATCCCAAGAAGCCAGGCCCATTTCCCAGTAGCCGTCGTAGCGCCCACAAGCCGTCCAGGCTAGGTCGAGGGCGGCCGAGCCCAGCCGACGTACGCCGCGAGTGTGGTTGATGGCGTAATCTAGGGTGGGCATGTATTGGTCCGAGAAGGAGAAGTCTCGAAACGGGAACCCCGTACCAACGACGGATTCGCTCAGTTCGAGAGTGGGCGAGCAGGCAATTCGGTGACCGTTGAGCCACGAACCCGCGCCGTGCATGGCGGTAAATATTTCTTCCCGGCTGGGGTCGTAAACCACTCCGATGACGGGTGTGTCGAGTGCTAGCGGTTGGTCTTCAAGTACGGTTCCGGCTTGTGCAATCAGGGCGATCGACACCGCGTACTGCGGGATTCCATGCAGGAAATTGGTGGTGCCATCTAGCGGATCTATATACCATGTGGCTAGGCCCGCCGCCTTGCCACCGGACTCTTCTGCCACAATGCCGAATTCGGGCGTTTGCGCCCGTAGCAAGTCGATAATGACGCGTTCTGCTTCCCGATCGGCCTGAGAAACCAGATCGTTCCGGGCTTTCTTGTTGATAACCAGCGAGGAACGGTCATGAGAGTAGGATTGAAGAATTGCGGCCGCCGCGTGCGCAGCAGTGACGGCCGCATTAAGAGACTGACTAAGGTTGATGCGCGTTTGAGACATACTATCCGGGAAAATTTATAGGCGGCAAAGCGTTAGTTTACGCAACATTCCTGATGGTGTCTCGCCTATACCTTGGTCGGACCGTCTGACTTGGATTTAAGTGTGGTGCATGGCAATTTCTTTTGAGCCCCTAATCGTGGCAGACGTGGCCTTCGATGACGGTGGCACGCCAATAAGTGCGCGCTATGGCGATGTTTATTACGCCCGGATGGGCGCCCTGGCGCAGGCCACGCACGTATTTTTAAACGGCAATCAACTGCCCGCTCGCTGGCGGGGCCGCTCCTCTTTTACCGTATGCGAGACGGGTTTTGGCCTGGGACATAATTTTCTTGCCCTATGGCAGGCCTGGCGCGCCGATCCGCAGCGGTCGCAGCGTCTGCATATGGTGTCGTTTGAAGCGCATCCCTTTTCAAGAGGGGACCTGATGCAGGTACTGTTGCCGCGGCTTCCGGCCACTTTCCTGCCTCTGGCCAGAGCATTGCTGGCGGCCTGGCCCCCTTTGCTCCCTGGCCTGCACAGGCTCGAGTTTGAAAGCGCCAACGTGACTTTGACTCTGGCCTTTGGCCGGGTAGAGAAGCTTGCGCGACAGATTGACGCTCAGGTAGACGCCTATTTCCTGGACGGGTTTGCGCCTCAGAAAAATCCTGAAATGTGGTCGCCCCGACTGTTTGGCCAGTTGGTGCGTATGGCGCGTCCGGGGGCCACCGCAGCCAGCTGGTGTTGCGCGAGTAGCGTGCGGCGCGCCCTCGGCGAAGCCGGTTTTCTGGTGTCGAAGGCACCAGGATTCGGCCCTAAGCGCGAGATGACAGTGGCGACTTTGCGTTCGGGCGTGCGCCGTGACGCTGTAGCCGTTCGGCCCGATCAATCAGTGATGGTTGTGGGGGGAGGCCTGGCAGGAGCTGGAATTGCGCATTGTCTGGCTCTCAGGGGCTATGGCGTAACGGTGTTCGATCCCGCATTCGATCGCGGTCTGGATGCGAGCCACAAAGGTCATCGGGCGGCAGCCCTGTCGCCGCTGGTTTCGCGCGACGACGACATCCGGGCCAGATTGTCGCGTGCGGGAATTTTTCGGGCGTTGCAGCGTTGGCAGACATTCCCAGAGGAGGCGCGGCCGGTGCGCTGTGGGACCCTTGATCTGGCGGCCGATGCCGATGAGGAGAGCGAGCGCCAGATCACCCTGGCCACGCTGTCTTTTCCAAAAAGCTGGGTGGCGTGGATGGATGCCGCGGAGGCTTCCAGGCAGTTGGGGTTTGCAAGTGCCACCGGTGGCATATTCTTTTCTGACGGCCAATGGGTACGTCCCGAACCACTGCTACGCGCCATGCTTGAGACGCCGGGTGTGACCTGCCGTGCCGCTCGAGTGGGTAGTCTGGAGTTTGCAGAGCCTGGCTGGCGCCTGCGAGACGTCTGCGGTCAGGAATTGGCACGAGCATCTACCGTTGTCGTGGCCAATGCGCTTGCAGCCAAAGATTTGCTGGCGATAACGCCGTATGCTGCTCATTTGCCGGCGCTGGCTAGCGTGCAGGCGCTTGCCGGGCAGGTCAGCTATTTCGCCCTTCCGCTCTCCCTGCGCCGTGACCTGATTCTGGCCGCACAGGGGTATTGTCTGCCCGCTGTGGATGGGGTCAGTGTGGCGGGTGGTACCTATGTTGCCGATGCAGTTCGTAGCGAGGTGACCTATGAAGGCCATGAGGCTGTGATCGGCAAGTTGAGTGAGATGTTACGCGTCCCGGCGGCAGACGTGAGATACTGGTTGCACGAATCGCAGGGTTGGGCTGGCTGGCGGGCGG
>CAJDUX010000026.1_pt1 | contig 10862 bp, 8 predicted proteins | sample 7391081 | NCBI WGS metagenome assembly CAJDUX01 (sample SAMEA7055685, study PRJEB34461) | soil metagenome | biome: terrestrial ecosystem; feature: Peninsula; material: soil | place: Antarctica | collected 2016 | reverse complement strand
GAAATGATCATGCCTGTAGCTTCAGCAAGCGGTATGAACTCGGTCGGGCTTATGCATCCCCATTCTGGGGAGTCCCAACGCAGCAGGGCCTCTGCGCCAGAAAAACGCTGCGCCGACAGGTGCAACTGAGGCTGATAGACGAGATGTAATTCGCCTTTATGCAGCGCCTGCTTCAGGGCATTGCCCAGCGTCAGCATGCGAATTGCATGCGCCTGAACTTCCGGAGCGAAGAAGCAACTAGCATTGCGTCCCCCACCCTTGGCCTGGTACATGGCCGCTTCGGCATGGCCGACCAGCGTTTCGAACTGATCAGCACCGTTGGGATAGAGCGCGATGCCGATGGACGCCGTCAGCGAAATGGCCTGAGAGGAAAGTTGCAGCGGACGCGAGGCGACCTCTAACAGAGATTGGGCCAAGGCAGCTACATCCTCGGGACTGATATCGGGCAGCACAGCCAAGAAATTATCGCCTGATAATCGCGATAGAAAATCCTGCGTTCTGAGGCCTCGATGCAAACGGCGAGACATTTCCAACAACAGGTCATCTCCCACTTGACGACCCAGGGAATCGTTCACATCCTTAAAATGATCCAGATTGATCCACAGCATGGCTACAGAGGAAGCCTTTTGGCTGACATAACGAAAATGTTCTTGTAGTTGCGCTTGATTGGGCAAGCCTGTCATCTGATCATAAAAGGAAAGCTGGCGTATGCGCTGCGCCGACCTTTCCTTCTCCGTGATGTCTTCCAAGTGAGCGATGTAATTGGCAAATTCACCGTCGCGATTACGCACAGGATAGATCAGGACGGATAACGCACGTTCCCGATCATCCTTGCTGAGATAAGCCAGCTTTCCTTGCCAAGATTTGCCTTCAGCAAGCTGCTCCAGCATAGATTGACGAGAGGCTTCAAGAGTGTGGGTATCAAACACATCAAATAGCCTATGGCCTAATAATTCGCGTTCGGTATAGCCGGTAATGCGTGTATAAGATTCATTGGTCATCGTAATGCGGTACTGCGCATCGGCGACAACAAAGGCGATAGGACTCTGCTCAATGGCCAGAGAAAGCGTGCGCAGGGACTGTTCACTGTCAAGCCGATCTGTGATGTCACGGGAGATGACTATAAAGCATTCTTCTTGACCTGCGTCAACAGGCCGACAAACCACAGATAATTCAAACCAGCGAGGCTTTCCCTTGATCAACAGTTCGATCACTTTTCCGCGAGAACTGCCCGACGATCTAGCCTGAGCGAAGGCCGTCATTATCGTGGCACTGGCCGCCGCAGGCATGATGTCCTGCATCCGAAGTCCGGGCAACTGATCCCTTGACATCAGAAGCCCCGCCTGATGCGACGCATAAACCCCAAGATAGTGTCCCTGCGCATCCATCTCGAACACCAGATCAGGCAACGCATCCAGCGTAGCCTGCAGTCGCCGTTGCGATTCGCGCAATTGGGCATAAGGATGCGACACAGTCTCGACGAACACGGCGCGAAACAAAAAGACATACGCCAGCAACTTGTAGATGTGGCCGAGCAGGTTGTAGACGTCGGCAACCTCGACGTACAGAGTAACAAAGACTTCACTCTGCGCCATGGCACAGGCTGCTGCAAACAAACCACTGGCATCGAAGCGGCGCGGCTGGCGCATCCGCCAGGCAAATAGCGCCGCCGCCAGCAGATTCAAAATAATTAACACGTACTCGAACGTCACTTTGAACGAGGTCAGCCCATGGCCTGCGACGAAGCTGCGGGGTACCCACTCCCCATAACCAAAATATACGATGTACAAAGCCGCGACAGCGGTCAGAACTAGCAGCAGTTGAAGGCGGAACCCACGCAGAGAACCTCTTTTTACCCAGGGCAGCACCGCCACAGCCACTAGCGCGGCGGCGCTAAATAAACTCCCAGCAAGCCAGAAATAGATACTCTTTTCGGGCGAACTTGGAGTGACAAACTCTGGCATCCCCGCATAGGACAGCATGTGGGAGAAGTCCAGTAGCGCAACTCCTAGAAAGACGCTGGCGAGCAAGATGATATTGCGCGAAAGACTCTCACGCCGCAGGCTCCAGACCACCCCGAAAATCGAGACAGAAACGATCAAAGACAGCGTTTCAAGCGCTGTGTGCATAGGCAGAAAGTAGGGAACCCTTGGCGAAGTCGTCGACGCGAGAATGCCTCCGAGCAATAACAACAACACGGTCAGTACACTGACGGTGGCGAATGCTCGACGAGCTTCAGGTTGATGGCTAGAATCGATTAGCATGGTCTGCCAGGGGCCGCTTTACAGACAAAAACCCCTACGCCCTCTCTACACTTCCGTTGCATTGCGAGCGCACGATAACCCAAGAACCCTTCTGGTTGCGCATTAACAAGGTACTTTGCTCACCCAGTGCCAGAAGACTGAATTAGGGTCCCTTGACGTGAAAGTTATCTATTTTCTTTGAGATTGCGAAAATTCATGCCGCTTTTTTCATAAAGAAATACGGACACACTTCAGGAATCAGTTACTTTAGCCCGAAAAGGCTGCTCGTGTCACCGCAAGGACGATCTTGCGGGGTATGAACCTATGGCAGTCAGACGTTAAACAGAAAATTCAGCACATCCCCGTCTTTGACCACGTATTCCTTGCCCTCGGCGCGCATCTTGCCGGCCTCCTTCGCACCCTGCTCGCCTTTGCAGGCAATGAAATCATCGTAGGCAATGGTTTGAGCGCGTATGAAGCCACGTTCGAAATCGGTATGTATAACACCCGCAGCCTTGGGCGCCGTGTCGCCCACGTGAATAGTCCAGGCGCGCACTTCTTTGACGCCGGCGGTAAAGTAGGTCTGCAGTCCTAACAGACGAAAGCCGGCGCGCACGACGCGATTCAAGCCTGGCTCATGCATTCCCATATCTGCCAGGAATACGTCTTTGTCTTCATCATCCAGGTCGGCGATTTCGGCTTCGATCGCGGCACACAGCGCCACCACCGGTGCATTTTCTGCCTCGGCATATTTATTGACGGCATCCAGGTGCGGATTCTGGTGAAAACCGTCGTCCTTGACATTCGCCACGTACATGGACGGTTTGGCGGTAATAAAGCAAAGTGGCTTGATCAACAACTGGTCGTCGGGGTCGAGCTTGAGCGAACGGATGGGGCGCGCCTGGTCAAGAACCGGCATGATCTTTTCAAGCAGGGCCACCATTTTGATAGCGTCCTTGTCGCCTGCCCGGGCGGATTTCTGAAAACGATGCAGGGCTTTTTCGGCGGAAGCCAGATCGGCCAGCGCCAACTCCGTGTTGATGACTTCGATATCTGACAAGGGGTCTATCTTGCCTGCCACATGAATTACATTTTCGTCTTCAAAACAACGCACCACGTGCACAATGGCGTCGGTCTCGCGTATGTTGGCCAAGAACTGGTTGCCTAGCCCTTCACCTTTGGAGGCGCCAGCCACCAGGCCTGCAATATCCACAAATTCAACCACGGCAGGCAGAATGCGTTCAGGCTTGGCAATTTCGGCCAGCGCAGCCAGACGGGCATCGGGCACCTCGACCACGCCCACATTGGGTTCAATGGTGCAAAATGGATAGTTCTCGGCCGCGATGCCGGCCTTCGTCAAGGCATTGAAAAGAGTTGATTTTCCGACGTTGGGCAAACCAACAATGCCGCATTGCAAAGCCATGGATATCCTGAAGTGTAAGAATCAAAAAAGACTATATTGTAGGTCGGAATAGCAGGTGGCAGAAATCGGCGGCGGAGAGCGCGCGCCTTACGTCAACATTTGAGGCATGGCGTGCAGTGCAATCCAAACCACCAACAACGGCCCGCCATTGAATAACCCATGCAAGAGCATCGATGCACCGACGCCTCGCCGCATCCGCAGCCACCCCAGCACCTGCCCCGTGACCCATTGCGGCAACACCAGCAATGGCATTAGCCAAAACGGTGTGTGGTGCATAGAAAAATTATGCAGATGAACTGCAGCAAACAACAACGCCGAGAAATGAAATACCCAGGGAAACCATCGCTGGTACCGGAGCCGATGGCGCCAGGCCAGCGGCCGCCTCAAATACGCTTGCAAGCGGGATAGACGGCTTGGCGCCTGCGCCTCTGTCGGCAAAGACATATTTGTTAGATAAGGCATCCAGCACAATAACAATATAGAAGCCAAAAGCACGACCGTCGCCCAACCAGGACCTAAAACCAGTGTCACAACCGCGGCAGGGACAACCCACACTGCCTGGGCAATATGCCGCAATCCATAGCGAAACACTAATTCTTCAACGACGGGCGCCCATATCAGGGCTTGTAGCCAGGGAATATTATTGATATTGAATCGATGATCCGCGCCACCCAAACTGGCCGCCGCAACAGCAATCGGCCCCAGAAAAAACAAATTAAGTGCCCACAAACACAATGCCCACTGCAGCAAACGCCACAAAGACAAAGAAGGAAACCAATCTTCCCACCAGCCACTGACGGCACCGCGATGGGGTAAACGAGGTGTAAATGAGGGCCGCCTCACAAAATGCCAGAAATCGCGAAATTCGTCGCGAAAACGCAAACGGCCTGCTTCAGCCATGATTCGCTTCATGCAGCTGGCTAATAGCCTGGGTAAACTCGCCGCGCAACAAGGCAGGCACGATAGCCCGGCAACGATCAATAACCTTCTCGATTTCCATCAGCTCCTCACGCCGAGGCGAATGCAGTACAAAATCCACCACTTGCTGGGCCAGCCCCAGGGTGCGCGGGTGCCCAATTCCCAGACGCAAGCGCCAGAAATTAGGGCTGCCAAGAACCGATGTGATATCTCGCAGGCCATTATGACCCGCGTGTCCACCACCCAACTTGAGCTTGACAACTCCCGGGAGCAGATCGAGCTCATCGTGCAGCACCAGCACCTGCTCGGGAACCAGCTTGTAAAACCGCATCAAGGCTCCTGCGGCCTGCCCTGACCGATTCATGAATGTGGTAGGTTTGGCCAATACAACGGCATCGCCTTCAAAACGTGCCTTCGCCACCAAGGCCGAAAACGCCTTTTCAATAGTAAAGCGGGCATTCAGATCGTCGGCCAAATGATCGACCAGCCAGAAGCCAGCGTTATGACGCGTGGTTTCATATTCGGGACCAGGGTTGCCCAGACCAATAATCAAACGTACGGACGGTGGCATAGTCGGAATCAATAAAGTTGGCGATAAAGCAAAACCCCCGGCTGGCGACGCCAGACAGGGGTTGGCGCCAAACTTGCAGTCTGGCGTGGGGCAAGCGCTTTACGCGGCGGGCTTGTCGTCAGCCGGTGCAACAGCGGCAGCGGGGGTTTCAGCGGCAGGGGCATCTTCTGCACTATCGGCTATCGACTTGACTTGGGCCGAAGCCAAAGCAGGATCGGCATCGGCACCATGCGGCACATATACCACACCAACAGGCATGGCAATATCGGACAGGTGCAAAATTGAACCCACCAGGAGCTGACTCAAATCGACATCAATATATTGAGGCAGGTTAGCAGGCAAGCAGGTAATTTCTAGCTCGGTCACCATATGGCTGACAATAGCGCCACTTAGCTTGACGGCGGGCGACTGATCAGCATTGATAAAGTGCAGCGGCACCTTAGTGTGCAGCGTCTGCGAGGCATCGACGCGTTGAAAGTCGACGTGCATGACCAACTGCTTGTAGGGGTGCCATTGCACGGAACGCAGCAAAACCTGCTCACTTGCACCATCCATTTCCATTGTCAGGATCGACGCGTGAAACGATTCTTTGCGCAGCGCATGATAGATTTCGTTATGGTCTAGCTCGATGTTAGCAGGCTGAGCAGTCCCGCCGTACACAATGGCAGGCACACGGCCAGCGTGGCGCAGGCGGCGGCTCGCACTCGTACCTTGGACGCTACGCGAAGTGGCGTTGAATTTCATGGAATACTCCAAAAGCAAGGGGCTCTATGCCCTATTAAAAAACACAGCGCACATTACGCTGCGAAGAACAGCTGCCAGCCGCGACCAGCCGACAGCACAAAAAAACTAATCGACGAACAGGGAACTGACCGATTCCGCGTTCGAAATACGCAATATGGTTTCACCCAGCAATGAGGCGCATGAAAGCTGACGGATTTTGCCGCAGGTGCGCGCCGCTTCGGACAAGGGGATAGAGTCGGTTACCACCACCTCGTCGAGATCGGATTCCATAATGCGCTGTACCGCCTCGCCCGATAAAACCGGATGGGTACAGTAGGCATAAACCGTTCCAGCACCGCGCGCTTTCAAGGCCTGAGCGGCCTTGCACAAAGTGCCGGCCGTATCGACCATATCGTCCATAATTATGCAGGTGCGGCCATCGACTTCACCGATAATATTCATCACTTCCGACACATTGGCGCGAGGGCGACGCTTATCGATAATGGACAACTCCGCCTCTAGCTGCTTGGCGAGCGCCCGGGCCCGGACCACGCCGCCGATATCGGGCGACACGACGACCAGGTTCTGATAATTGCGGCGCCAGATATCGCCCAGCAAAATCGGTCCTGCATAAATATTGTCGACAGGAATATCGAAAAAGCCCTGGATCTGATCGGCGTGCAAATCCATCGTCAGAACCCGATCGACGCCCACGACCTGCAACATATTAGCCACGACCTTGGCCGAGATTGCCACGCGCGCTGACCGGGGTCGGCGATCTTGGCGGGCATAACCAAAATACGGAATAGCCGCAGTAATGCGTCCGGCCGATGCTCTACGCAACGCATCGACCATGACCATGATTTCCATCAGGCTGTCGTTGGTCGGGGCACAAGTAGGCTGCAACACAAATACATCTTTACCGCGGACGTTTTCGTTAATCTCCACCATCACTTCACCATCGGAGAAACGACCCACGGTCATTTTTCCGAGTGACATATCGAGATGATTAACCACATCGACCGCCAGACGAGGATTGGCGGTGCCGGTAAAAATCATGAAACTATCGTATATCATGATGAAAGGTAGAGATCCCGTAGCGTGAAACAACAAAGCTGTTGACCAGCACCCCACTCGAGGCCGACTCAACAGCTTGGTATGTTAAAGCAAGCCCATCGGGCCAAGAAAATGGCTGGGGAAGAAGGATTCGAACCTTCGCATGCTGGAATCAAAATCCAGTGCCTTAACCAGCTTGGCGATTCCCCAATTAACTGCGTATCCAGTGTCGCAACGGATGGTCGAACAAACCCGGGCAAGCCCACGTATTTTCAACCATCGCCGTCTGCCCGTTTTCAGAACCAGGCATTTTAACGATTATTTCCTGCTGACACAGCCGGGCTTGTTCAAGCGTTGCACACTCTATGAAAAAGCATCCGCCTGAACCGGTCATTCGAGCATGGATACCCTGTCGTTTCAACCACAAGGCGGTCTCGCGCACACGGGCATACCTGCTACAAACCACTGGCTCCAAATCGTTACGGCCGAAATATGGGTTGCTGGTTGCGCCTTCGGCGGGGTTGTGAACCACACCCCCTGCCGCAGCGGCCAAGGCGCCAATTTCCTGCGCATGAACTCTCTGCCAATCAACGAAGACCGACATTATGATTGAGGGCGTATTTCTTGTCAATTCAGGGGCCGAAAATACTCCCGCGGTAGGCACCGGCTGAGACGGCTGAATTACGACATAAGAGCACGGCGGCAATGATAAAGGCGACAATCGTTCACCGACCCCTTGGGCGAACGCCGGCTGACCGTATATAAACACCGGTACATCAGCCCCCAACGGTAAGGCCAGTTCCATCAGCGCACGTCGGTCCAGGCCGGTCTGCCATAAACGATTCAAGGCCAATAGCGTGCTGGCTGCGTCGCTGGAGCCACCGCCCAGACCCGCGCCCGACGGGATCGTTTTTTGATAACGAATCTGTGCGCCGCAAGAGGTGCCGGTGGCGCTTTGCAGCGCTCGGGCCGCGCGCACTACCAAATCGTCTTCATGGGCCAAACCAGGCGGCGACCCCTCGCAAACAATCTGTCCATCGCTACGCCGGTCGAAATGCAAGGTATCGCACAAATCAATAAAGCGGAACGCGGTTTGCAACAAGTGGTAGCCGTCATCACGCTGGCCGACCACATGCAGGAACAGATTAATCTTCGCGGGAGCAGGAACGTCGTAGAGTGCCAAGGTTACCTCTAGCCATCAATGACCAGACGCACGCTAATGCGCTGATTGCGATCGTTGCGATTAATCTGCAACAGTCGTGGGCCCACCGCGTCGTACCGCGACAGCACCGCCCGCCACCCATTCTGTTCAAAGCTGACAATCTGGCCTTGCGGATTTTTCGTCAGTGCCTGAACTGGCGCCCTGCCCACCTTGCCTTGCAGCCAATCGCGCAGGCCCACGACTGGAATGACGCTACCCATCACTTGTTCGACCAGGCCATCGGGATCGGAAGCCCGCTCCTGAGAGCCGTCGGCGCGCGTCAGTACGGAATAGCCCGGACTGACTTCGACACGCGCAAGAATGCTGCCTAGAGGGTTGGCCAAGTCCAGACGCAACGTCTGGCCATCATCGCGCCATGCAAAACCGCCTTGAACTGCTTCTTGCTTGCCGTTGTCGTGCACCACACTGACTGCGAAGCGCCCAGCGCGTTCAAAGGCGTGACCCGAGCCGCCACCACCGATGCGCTGCGGTGTCGCGCAGGCTGCCAGCAAGCAAACCAGGCTTGCGACCAGGTAAAGGCGACAGCGCTCAAACAAGACTCTTGCCATGACACAGCCGCCTTACAGCTTTATGCCGAAACGTTTCAGAGTGCCGAGGAGTGCTTCATTTTTCGGATCTTTCAGTAAACCCGCGCGCCATATTTTTTTAGCTTCGTCGCGGCGCTTGAGCTTCCAAAGCACCTCGCCCAAATGAGCCGCTACATCGGCTGACCCGAGCTGATCGTAAGATCGCTGCAGATAATCAAGCGCCGCACGATTGTCGCCGGTGCGATAGAGATACCAGCCCACACTGTCCAGAATGAACGGATTATCGGGTTCGAGCTCCAACGCCTGGTCAAGTAAGTTTTGTGCTTCGTCTAACCTAATGTTCTGATCGACATAGGTATAGCCTAGCGAGTTATAGGCATTTGCATTCTTTGGGTCGACCTGGATCACACGCTGCATGAGTTTTTCGAATTCATCGAACTTGCCCTGGCGCTCATACAGCATCCCCAGATCGTACATGATCTCGCTGGTATCGGGCATGGCTTTATTAGCCGTGACCAATACTTCGGTGGCCCAATCGGTGCGCCCGGCATCGCGGTAGATAGCGGACAAAGTAAGGGCAATAACGGCGCGCTGGTGATCGCCATCTGGCTTGAGCGCAGCGATGGTGCTGCGCGCCGTAGACAGATTGCCCTGGCGAGCCTGCAGCACCGCCTGATGAATACGTGCCTGAAAGCGCAGAGTTGGGTCGTCGATCAGGCCCAACTGCACGATGGCCTCGTTCAAATGCCCTTGCTTTTCGGCAATCTGTACCAGCAACAGACGGGCGTCGGACGCGTCGGCTGCCGCGTTCGTAACGTTGTCGTTAAGAGACTGCCGGCGCTGAGTCTGCACGCTGATATATTCGTTGAGCAAGGCCTTGGCCTGGCTATAACGCTGCGCACGAAAATTGACCTCCGCCTCGGTATAAAGCAGGTCGAAATCTTCTGGTGCGCTATCGCGCATTTTCTTGACCAGATCCAGCGCACCGTCGAAATCTTTGCGGTCGGTCAGCCGGCCAACCAGCATAAGCTGCAACTTGCGCGCATCGGGATGTTTTTCGGAAAACACTCGCGCCGCATTAATCGCCGCGCCCGGATCGACCTTCAACCCGTACTCGAGGACGCGCTGGGCGGCCAGTTCGGAATCTTCATCAAGCGCCAGCGCCTGCTGCGCTTCAGACAAGGCGCGGTTAGGCTCGCCGGCTGCCCAGGCCGCATCGGCCAAGGCCATATGAGCCATAGGCAACGACCGCACAGGGTCGTGCAAGGCGCGGTCCAATACCTCCAGCGCCATTTTTTTATCGGTCATTTTGCTCACAACCGCGGCAGCCTGGGCAATGGCCACTTCCTTGTTCTGAGCCTTGTCGATACGTGTCCAGAGTGCTCCAGCCAGGCCCGTCGTCTGGCCATTGGAGGCGGCCAGAGCCAGAGAAGCCGCAACCGCTTCGGGATCGTCGGGCGCCAATTGCGCCCACTCTCGCGCCGCAGCCAGCGCGCGGGTTATATTCCGATCGGCCATCGAAAATTGAAACGCGCGTTTGGCCAGCCGTGGATCGGAGGTATCCTTGGCAAGATCGAGAAAGGTCTGACTGGCCAGATCATATTGGCCCGCGCGCGCACCGATTTCAGCCGCCAGAATGCGATACATGATGTCGGCCGTCAGACTGATGTCGGGCAGCTTACCATTGCGCAAATGGATCAACTCGGTTTGTTCGTGTGCTTTCTCAGCCTGGCGGGCATGGGCAGCGACGGAAACGAGCAGGCATAAACCCGCCAGCGCTGCTGAAGACAAAGAGATCGATAGTTTCATTCATTAATACCACTGTCGTTTCGCTCACAAAAGAGAGCAAAATAACGAAGATCCGTGTAAAGTTAGACAGATGTTAGCACCCCCTTATGCCTGAACTACCAGAAGTTGAAACGACGCGTCGCGGAATTGCGACGGTTATGACCGGGCAGGTCTTGACTCGGTTCATTGTTCATGAGTCGCGTATGCGCTGGCCGGTACCGCGCGATCTGCCCGACCAGGTCAACGGGCAAGTGGTGCTGAGTTGCGGGCGCCGCGGCAAATACCTGCTGATAGAGTTCGAACGCGGCACGCAGATCGTTCATCTGGGAATGTCGGGGTCGTTGCGCCGCGTTGCCATGGACGAGCCGCGACGCAAGCACGACCATGCCGA
>CAJDUX010000024.1_pt1 | contig 10910 bp, 10 predicted proteins | sample 7391081 | NCBI WGS metagenome assembly CAJDUX01 (sample SAMEA7055685, study PRJEB34461) | soil metagenome | biome: terrestrial ecosystem; feature: Peninsula; material: soil | place: Antarctica | collected 2016 | reverse complement strand
ACCGTAGAAGCCATGGTTTCCGGGCTGGCTCCAGCCATTTTGGCCGACACCGAGATCATCGGATAATCAACCTGAGGCAAAGGCGACACTGGCAACAGCCAGAACGCCAAGCCTCCTGTCAGCACCAGGGCCAGACTTAATAGTGTCGTGGCCACCGGCCGCAAGATGAAGAGCGACAGAAACTTCATCGCCCAGCCTCGCCACCGTGGCGCCACGTTCGAACCCGCTGTGACAGGCCATCAAACCAGAGATAAATAACCGGCACAGTAAATAGCGTTAACAACTGGCTGCATAGCAAACCACCCACCATGACCAAGCCCAACGGTTGGCGCAACTCGGAGCCTGCACCCATTGCGAACATTAAAGGAATGGCACTGAACAAGGCCGCCAGCGTGGTCATCAGAATAGGACGGAACCGCAGCAAAGCCGCCTCATGGATGGCCGCCTGGGGCGCCAGGCCCCGCTCTCGTTCGGCATCGAGTGCAAAGTCGATCATCATGATGGCATTTTTCTTGACAATACCGATAAGCAAAATAATGCCGATAATCCCGATCATGTCGAGTTCGGAGCCGCTAATCAGCAAGGCCAGCAAAGCACCGATGGCGGCCGATGGCAGCGTCGATAAAATCGTGATGGGGTGAATATAACTTTCATACAATATGCCCAGCACAATATACATGGCCACCACGGCAGCCAGCAGCAGCCACAACGTGCTGTTAAGCGATGCCTGGAATGCCCTGGCCGCCCCTTGAAAGCTGCTGTCTACGGACGCGGGCATGGCCAGGCTGTGTTCCGCCTGCTCTATCGCCTTGACGGCGTCAGATAAAGCGACGCCCGGCGCCAAGTTGAACGAAATCGTGGCGGCCGGAAACTGGCCCAGCCGTTCAATCGACAGTAAGGTATTAGATTCAACGACCTGAGCCAGGCCAGACAACGGAACGGGCTTGCCACTGGTAGTCGGCACATAGACCTGATTTAGCGATGCCGGGCCCTGGCGAAATTGAGGCGCCACCTCCAGTACCACACGGTACTGCGAGGATTGGGTAAAAATGGTGGAAATCAGACGTTGCCCGAAAGCATCGTAAAGCGCCTCGTCTATGGCCGAGGTAGTGACTCCCAGGCGTGCCGCCGCATCGCGGTCTATTTTCAACGAGGTCTGCAAGCCGCCCGGCTGTAGATCGTCTCCTACGCCCTCCAGTTGCGGCAGCGCCTGCATCTTCTCCACGACCTTGGGAACCCATTGTGCCAGCACGGTCTCATCCGGGTCGGACAAGGTCATCTGGAACTGAGCCCGACTAACATGATCGTCGATGGTCAGGTCTTGCACCGGCTGCATATACACTTTGATGTCCGGCACTTTTTGCAGTGCAGTGCCAAGTCTTCGGATAATCGTCACTGCATTGGCACTGCGTTCACTGACAGGCTTGAGCGCAATCTGCATGCGGCCGGTGTTCAAGGTTGCATTGGTACCATCTATGCCAATAAACGAGGTCACGGCCGACACGTCCGGGTCTTTCAGAATCTGATCCACCGCCTGCTGCTGGCGCTGTGCCATGGACGAAAACGAAACCGTTTGCGGCGCCTGGCTGATGGCCTGAATCAACCCTGTGTCTTGCTGCGGAAAAAAGCCTTTTGGCACCACCATATATAACAGGCCGGTCACCACTAGCGTGCTCACCGCCACGATCAATGTAGCCCGCTGATGTGACAACACAAACGTCAGGCCACGGTCGTACGCTCTAATCGAAGACTCGATCCAGGCGCCCGTTTTCTGCTGAAAGCGGCCATATTTCATTTCCGATTCAGGCTTGAGCAGACGGGCGCACATCATGGGTGTCAGCGTGAGCGAAATCAGCAGCGAAATCAAAATCGCCACTGCCAAAGTGACGGCAAATTCCCGGAACAGACGACCAATGACATCGCTCATGAACAGCAACGGAATCAACACGGCGATCAAAGACAGGGTGAGGGATATAAGCGTAAAGCCGATCTGCGATGCACCTTTCAAGGCTGCATTCAGTGCCGTCTCGCCCGCCTCAATATGTCGCGCGATATTCTCAATCATCACGATAGCGTCGTCGACCACAAAACCGGTGGCAATGGTAAGCGCCATCAGGGTCAGGTTATTGATGCTGAACCCTGCCAGATACATGACGCCAAAGGTGCCGACGAGCGACAGCGGCACCACCACGCTGGGAATAAAAGTAGCTGTCCAGCTACGCAGGAAAACGAAGGTGACCAACACCACCAGCACCACCGCCAATATCAGTTCGATACGCACATGATTGATGGAGTCGCGTATGGTTTGCGTCCGGTCCGTGGCCACAGACACATCCACACCCGCGGGCAATGCTTGTTTCAACGTTGGCAGCAAGGCCTCTACACGATCCACGACGTCAATGACATTGGCCCCGGGCTGGCGCTGGATACTCAGCAAAATGGCCGGAGTTTTACCTACCCACGCCGCCTGACGTATATCTTGGGCATCTTGCTGCGTGTGGGCGACATCGCGCAGACGCAGCGGCGCGCCATTCTGATAAGACAATATCAGCTGATCGTAATCTGCGACCGATTCGATCTGGTCATTGGCATTGATGGTGGTGGAACGCTGCGGGCCGTCCAGATTACCTTTGGGTTGATTGGTGTTGGCAGTTGTGACGGCCGTGCGTATATTGGCCAGCGTCAGGCCGTGTGCGGCCAGAACCTGCGGATTCGCCTGAATGCGCACAGCCGGTCGCTGACCCCCCGCAATGCTTACCAGGCCAACCCCGGATATTTGCGATAGCTTTTGCGCCATCCGTACGTCGATCAGGTCTCTGACCTGGTACAAAGGCAAGGTCGGCGAGGTAATCGCCAGGCTGATCACGGGCGTATCGGCCGGGTTGACCTTGTTGTAGGTTGGAGGTGTAGGCAAGTCGCTGGGCAGCAAGTTGGAAGCAGCGTTGATAGCCGCCTGGACTTCCTGTTCGGCCACGTCCAGAGGCAAGCCCAAATCGAACTGCAAGGTAATCATGGACGAGCCACCCGAACTGGACGAACTCATCTGTGACAAACCGGGCATTTGGCCAAACTGGCGCTCCAGCGGCGAAGTCACCAACGCTGTCATCACCCTGGGGCTGGCGCCCGGATACAAGGTGACTACGGCTATGGTGGGGTAATCTACTTCGGGCAGCGCCGACACGGGCAGCATCCGGTAGGCAAGTATCCCCGAAATTAGCAGCGCAAACATCGCCAGGGTAGTGGCGACGGGCCTCAGGATAAACAAACGCGAGAGATTCACTGGCCGCGAACCTAATGACGAGCGCGCGGGGTGGGCGTCGTGGCCGGTGCGGCCGGTAGTTTGGCGGCAGACGCCGCGGCGGATTTGGCCGAAGCATCGGCCTTCATCACCTCTACTTTGGCGCCCTCACGCAAGCGGTCCACGCCTTCCGTCACGACCTGCTGGCCCGCCGTAAGGCCGGCCGTCACAGCCACCTGCTTGCCATCAATGGTGCCAGTGGTAATGGGCTGAATATGCACTGTGCTATCGGCCTTAAGCACATAGACGAATGCCCCAATCGAACCTTGCTGCACGGCGCCCGTGGGCACCACCAGCGCCTGATCATTGCTGCTCACCCGCAGGCTTACATTGACGAATTGATTCGGAAATAGGGCGTCGTCATCATTGGCGAACCGAGCCTTGAGCTTGAGCGTGCCCGTGGTGACATCAATTTGGTTATCAACCGACATCAATTCGCCGCTGGCAATTTTTAGCTGATCGTCGCGACCATAAAGATCGACAACCAATTTTTGCCCCTTGTGCATGGCAGCCAAAACTGCCGGCAACTGCACCTGAGGCAAGGTAAAAATGACGGAAATGGGTTGAGTCTGGGTAATAACGACCAAGCCCGTGGCGCTTGATGCAGAGACCAAATTGCCCTGATCCACCGCGCGCAGACCCAGCCGCCCCGAAATTGGCGCTGTGATGCGTGTAAAACTTAACTGCAATGCAGCGCTATCGACGGCCGCCTGATCGCTTTTTTCCGAGCCCATGTACTGCTGAACCAACGCCGCCTGAGTGTCTACTTGCTGCTTGGCGATGGAGTCTTGCTTGTACAGAGTCTGGTAACGTTGCAAGTCACGCCGGGCATTTTGCAATAGAGCTGCGTTTTGCTTCTGCTGACCCTGAGCCTGTTCCAGCGCAACCTGGAAAGTACGCGGATCAATCTGCGCGAGCAAGTCGCCCTGCTGCACTTTCTGCCCTTCGGTGAAGTTGATCTTCTTTAATTGACCGCTAACCTGACTGTTTACCGTAACAGTATTGAATGCCGTGACGGTGCCAATTGCACTCAAGGAGTAGTTAATTCGGCCAATTGTGGCCGGCGCGATCAGCACCGGGACCGCGCTGGAAGTGCCTCCGCGGAAGCTGGACGTGCGTTTCGCATTTTTGTTAAGAACCCAATACCCTGCGCCCAGCATAACTGCAATAACGATAGCCCAAACCCAGACTCGGGTATGGCGAGGCCGATTTGGTTCGGCGCGAGGGTCCAACATACACAACTCTCCCTTCAGCGGGTGGCAACTGTGCCATTCTCGCTGATTTGAGACCTTGGCGAACAGGAATATATGAAAACTGACATCGAGTGCAACAACTAATTACCGAAGCAATTGCGCTCACAACGGGTGCCGAAACGTTAGCGATAGGCGCGTTTTCGTAGTGGTACCCCTTGTGGATACCAAAAAAATTAGCGACTACTGCCGTTATTTGGCGCAGGCCGCCGCAAAGCAAAGACGGGCCTATGAGCATGATTTGACGCTATATGTTGCAACGCGCCAGTTTGAAGGCCACATCGCGCGTTACCGGCTGTGGCTTCAAATCGCAATCTTGCGCCGCAAAACGAATCCATATGACGTACTTATTGGCGCTCATTTCGGGGAACACTCGCAGATCCGCCTCTACCCATACGCGCAGCATCTGGAAGGTTTTACCGCTAAGCATTTCTTGATAGGCGCCCTGCTTGGCTTCAAGATCGACGATATCGCTGGAGTCTCGCATCAGCCGCAAGCATAGGGACAAGCCCTTGTACAGAGGTAAAAACGGGTTGATCCATTGTTTGAGATCTTGCAGGCGGACATCATAAGGCTTGATTTGCCAGGAGAAATACGAAGGCATGTCGACCTGCGAGGAGCCGCCAGGCACGGCAATGCGCCCGCGCAAGCTTGCGAGCCATTCGTTGTCACGCAATATCTGCCCAACCCTGCCTTGCGAACCAAGCTCGGCACTACTGGTCTGGATTTCGTCGAGCAAGGCATCGAGCGTAGCCGAATCGACGCTCGGATGCTGGCGCAAAGCACCAAGCGTGCTGCGCTGACGCTCGAGATCTTGCACAATCGAGCCTCGCAAATCTGTGCGGTCGCATATATCGAGGACATCGAAAAGCGTTGCGACGGCCACTTGCTGATGACGTGCGTCAGCACCTTCCACGAAAAAAAACAGTCTGTCGAACAAATGCTCGACTCTGAGCAAAGCCCTAACGCGTTCGTTGCAAGGATATTCGTAAAGAATCACGCGACAACAATCCCTTTTTTAGCAGAGGCATTTCCAGCCGCCTAACCCTGCTGTCGTGCCGAAGAACACCAGTGCCTATGCACCACGCAAGCGCGCTGCCTAAGCTGGGCAAGTGTCGTATGCGCATTATTGACCACCACATCGTCAGCAAGTGCCAGCCTATCATTACGCGTTGCTTGCACTGACATAATACGCGCAATAGCCTCTGGAGTCAGCCCACTGCGGGCCTGTACTCGCTTGACCTGTGTTGCCCGATCGCAGTCAACGACGCAGATCCGGTTGACACGATCGCGCCAGCGACCAGACTCCACCAACAAAGGCACTACGAACACAAGATAACATCCTTGCGCCCGAGAGGCACGTTCTTGTGTAACGACACCTATCATTGGATGAATAATGGCTTCCAGACGGCCTCGGGCTTTCGGGTCAGTGAACACGATCTCACGCATGCGACCTCTGTCCAGAGAGCCGTCCGGCGCAATCACGCCAGGCCCGAACTGCTCGCGGATGTCGTTGATGGCACCGCCACCTACAGCCGTAAGCTCGTGAGCGATCTGATCCGTGTCAATGACCGCAGCGCCCCACTCTTTAAAAAAATCGGCGACGCGACTTTTCCCTGACCCGATGCCACCCGTTAACCCTATCTTGTACATAGATCAAGCCAAGTCGCTAAAAGTACGACTGTACATCAGGGCCCAATGCCAGGGCGACCGCACCGCTGGCCGCCAAGAACGGCCCGAACGGGTAGGACGTACCGAGCCGAAAGCTTTTCTGACGTAAAAACGCCGCAACTACGCCAGCGACGCAAGCAACCAGCAACACATAAGGCAAGCTGAAAATGCCCACCCAGGCCCCCAACGCCGCTAACAGCTTGAAATCGCCATAACCCATGCCGGCGCGACCCTTCCATAACGCGAATAACCAGAACAGAATCCACAGGAATCCGTAACCCGCGACAGCCCCGGCCAGCGAATGATGCAAAGACACAGGGCCCCCCACCCACGCGGCCGTCAGACCTAGCCAAAGCAAAGGAGAAGTCAGTGCATCGGGAAGCAAAGCCAGTTGGTCATCCACCACGGACAGGATCAGCAATAGATTCAGAGCCGCCAAGGTCGACCAAAAGCCGAAACCCAAAGCGTAACGGTGCACCAGTACCCAGGCCAACCCTGCCATAGCCATCGCGGCGCCACACCGCACCCACAGCGTCAGCGACGATAAGCCGCTGCCCGGATGCTCCTTATCGCCAGACTGCAGTTGCGCAGCCAGTCGTGCTGCATACCGGTACGCAAAGCCGGCGCTCCACCACGCACCCAAGATTGCAGCCAACATACCCGCGAGACCCAGGAGCAGAGGCTCCCATTGGGCTGTTAAATGAGATAACAAGATAGGATCTGCTCCTAATACAGCAATAATTGCGTAGAATGCAGAATGCTCTTAATTGATGGAATTTTGTATGTCTGCCCATGCATCGAACACCCTGCGCCCCATTTTGTACACTCTGGGGCTTGCACTGACAACCCTGATTCTTGCCGGTTGTGCCCAACTACGCACGCCCGGTTACTACGACGTACAACACGACAGTACCCAAAGCGACGCGCAAGCACAGGCGCAAGGCCGCGACCAGACCAAAGCCCCGTCACAAGTACAACTGAGTTTCGGCAATAGCCGAAAAGGGGGTCAAAACGACCAGGCCGGCACGGCTTCACCTGCGGCTCTGGCTGCAGCGCCCGCCGCAACACCGGCGCTTGCCGAAGCCAAAACATTTCTGGGCACCATCCCGTGTCTGGTCAACGGCAATGCCTGTTCGGCCACCCGCGTAACGCTTACCCTGGCGCCAAACCGTGAATGGCGCGCACGAACCCTGACCCTTGACGGCGCCAATGCCAACCACAGCCAAGTCCAGCAAGGCTGCTGGAGTGTCATTGGCACATCGCCACTACGCATACTGCTGCAGTTGACAAACCAGAACACTAAGGCCGACCTAAGCTTTATCAACAACGACCAACTGCATATAAATACAATTGACAACATCACGCCGAATCTGGATTACCGCCTTACTCGGCAAGCCGACATCGATGCGATAAGCGAGCTGAATAAGTCTCAGGCCACGAGCTGCGGCAAATAAAAAAGCGCGCAATGCTTAAGGGGCAAGCACGCAACGCACCAGTTCAACGGCGTTCCGCACTCGCATTTTCTGGAATATCCGTGCACGGTGAGCTTCAACCGTGCGTTGGGACACGCCCAGTTCAGCGGCAATGATTTTGTTGGGCTTACCCATGGCTACATACGCCATGACATCGCGTTCGCGCGGGGTCAACGTCGGAAAACGCGTTTCATTCAAACTTATAGCAACGTTCATGCTGATCTCCTTCTACCGTCCATAAATGTAGGGCGAATTCTGGCATGAACAGCCCGCGAAGTCGCCTGTCAGTTCTGACACCAAAAGCGCTTGCATAATAGACAGATTTGATACAGACCCGGGCGGCTTTCCCTCATAGCGCCAAAGTACCATCACCTTTGGCACCCGCAATGCGTGCGGCTACAAGACGTACCTGTTGGTCAACGGCAGCCCTCGCGGCCACCACGACTGGCTGCCACAACGGTAGGCCGCCAAGAGGTCATCTATATTTCCAGATTATCGATCAGGCGTGTTTTGCCTAGCCGTGCGGCCGCCAGAACGACCAAAGGCTCGCCAACACAGATTTCTTCTACAGTAGGTGAGTTAAGGTCGCGCTGACGGCGCAACGACACATAGTCGGGCGCCCAGCCGCGTTCGACTAGTGCGGCGACGGCCTGTCCTTCCAGCTCTGCCTGATCCGACTGGCCTGACTTGATCTGCGCCTGCATTTTTTGCAGCGTAGCATACAAGAACGGCGCCACTTCGCGTTCGTTCGGCTGCAGGTACATATTGCGCGAAGACAAGGCCAGACCATCGGTGTCGCGCACAGTTTCATGGGCCAACACCTCTACAGGCAACTGAAACTGCCGGCACATATTGCGCACCACCATGAGCTGCTGATAGTCTTTTTTGCCAAAGACGGTCACCGCAGGCTGTACGCAAGCGAACAGTTTCATCACGACGGTACAGACGCCAGTGAAAAAGCCGGGCCGGAAATGGCCTTCGAGAATGTCGCCTAAATCGGCCGGCGGCAGCACTTGGTAGTTTTGCGGCTCTGGGTACATTTCGCGTTCGTTCGGAGCAAACAAAACATACACGTCACGCTCGCGTTCAAGTTTTTCAATATCGGATTGCAATGTGCGCGGATAGAGATCGAAATCTTCGTTGGGCCCAAACTGCAGACGATTGACGAATATGCTGGCCACCACCGGGTCGCCATTCTGGCGCGCCAGCTTCATAAGCGATAAATGCCCCTTGTGCAAATTGCCCATGGTCGGCACAAACGACACGTGCAATTGCCCCCGCAACTGATCACGCAGTTCTTCAATCGTATGAACAACTTTCAAAAAACCCTCCTCCGACACGAAAAAATCGTGCACCTCCCGCCTGTTTACACCTCTGTGCGAGTGTATGACAAGCGTACATAAATGGGGGCATACGGCTCGGCCTGCGTAATATCGAGCAAAGACTCGCGAGCGAGCTCTAACATAGCCAGAAAATGCACCACGATCACCGCTGCAGTGTCGCCCGCCTTAGCGCGGAGCATGAATAATTCGGTAAATTCCATGAATCGCACATCATGCAGAGAGCGAAGTATCTGGCTCATATGATCGCGTACAGAAAGCTGCTCACGCGTGATGTGATGATGCGCGTTGAGCTTTGCACGCCGCATTATTTCCACCCAGGCGCTACGCAAGTCTTCCGGACTGACCTCGGGTAGCATGCGCGCCACGCTCAGGTCCATTAAGGCATGGCTACGTAGAAAATCGCGACCAGCCTGAGGCAGAGCATCAAGTTTGCGTGCGGCCAGTTTCATTTGCTCGTATTCCAGCAAACGACGCACCAATTCGGCGCGCGGATCATCCGGCTCTTCTCCCGTATCGCTTTTTTTAACCGGCAGCAACATCCGTGACTTGATTTCAATAAGTAGCGCTGCCATCAGTAAATACTCGCCGGCCAGTTCAAGATTCTGGTCGCGAATCTGCTCGACGTATGACAGGTACTGTTGGGTGACCTCGGCCATGGGAATGTCGAGCACGTTGAAATTTTGCTTACGTATCAAGTAAAGCAGCAGATCCAAAGGCCCCTGGAAGGTCTCCAGAAACACTTCCAGCGCATCGGGCGGGATGTAGAGATCTTGCGGCATGGTAAACAGCGGCTCGCCATACAGGCGTGCCAGCGCCACGTTGTCGACGACATTGGGCGTGCTGTCAACCGAAGGCTGAACCAAGGCGTCGATCTGGCTGGCCGCAACAACAGGCACCGGTATCCCCGTGCTTAGAAGTTTTGGTAATATACATACGGCTCCTGAGGCACGCGTGCCGCACGGAAGCCCTCTTGGTCTTGTGCATCGATTTGTTTGTCCCACAAACGAGCTCGGCCATCGCGCTGGCGGGCTTCGGTGCCGGGGTGCTTTGCCTTGTACTGATTTATGAACTGAGTAATTTCGGATTGATAATTTTTGGCCATGATGCGCTGCTCAGTTAAGTGTCAAGGCTCCAGTTTACTTCAGTCAAACAAAGTTAGAATGCTTCCATGGATTCCAGCGCGGTTGCACCTCTCCCATCGCCCCAGCCAGACCGCGAACGCGCCGCCATACGCATGATTCCGTTCATCGTGGGTTGTGCGCTGTTCATGCAGATGCTCGACTCAACGGTAGTAGCCACGGCATTGCCGGTGATGGCCGCATCGCTGCACTCGACCCCGGTGCAGATGAATATTGTCATTACCAGCTATCTGCTTGCCACAGCCGTATTCGTTCCGATCAGCGGTTGGGCAGCCGACCGGTTTGGCAGCAAACGGGTGTTTATCGCCGCTATCGCCCTATTTTCGATCAGTTCAATCGGCTGCGCACTCTCACAAGACCTGATTCAACTGGTGCTTGGGCGCATTGCCCAAGGCACGGCAGGCGCCATGATGGTGCCAGTCGGGCGGATCATCTTGTTGCGCAGGATACCCAAGACCGAGCTGCTCAAAGCCATGGCATTTCTGTCCCTGCCTGCACTGATCGGCCCCGTTATTGGGCCGCCTTTGGGCGGCTTTTTAGTCGATTACGCCAGTTGGCACTGGATATTCCTGATCAACGTGCCCGTGGGTATTATGGGAATTGCGCTGGTTGTGCGCTACATACAAGAAGACTATCTTACGGAACGGCCCAAACTGGACTGGCTCGGCTTTATCTTGAGCGCCGTCAGCCTGGCCTCGCTGGTTTCGGGCTTCGAGGCCGTGGGCCACAGTTCCATG
>CAJDUX010000060.1_pt1 | contig 11027 bp, 2 predicted proteins | sample 7391081 | NCBI WGS metagenome assembly CAJDUX01 (sample SAMEA7055685, study PRJEB34461) | soil metagenome | biome: terrestrial ecosystem; feature: Peninsula; material: soil | place: Antarctica | collected 2016 | reverse complement strand
CTGGTTGACCGTTCAGACTTGCCTGCCTTTACGTGGACGACGTATCCGGAGCGTCTGGAGAAGTCGGGCGTATCTTGGCAGATATATCAAGAAGGCACCAACTCTAGTGATAGCTATGAAGGTAACTTTGGTCTGAACGTCCTGGCCAATTTTCAGAATTTTGTAGAAGCTGCCGAAGGATCGGCTTTGCATCGTCGAGCCATGACGGCCCGGCCTCTCGCCCAACTGGCCCGAGACGTGAAAAGCAATGCGCTGCCGCAAGTCTCGTGGTTGTTGCCGCCTGCGGCGTTTTCCGAGCATCCGAAGTGGACGCCGGCCTATGGCGCCAACTATATTGCGCGCGTTCTAGACGCGCTGACAGCTAATCCCGAGGTCTGGAGCAAGACGGTTTTGTTCTTGGTCTACGATGAAAACGACGGTTTTTTCGATCATATCGTGCCCCCGCAACCTCCAGGCGACCTTAGCTTGGGCAAAAGCACGGTCGCGGTAGCCGATGAGTTGCACACGGTCATCAACCCTACTCATAGGCCGGCCTATCGCGCCGATAATCTGCCTTATGGTCTGGGTCCGCGCGTACCTATGGTCGTGATTTCCCCTTGGTCCAAGGGCGGTTTTGTTTGCTCTCAGGTATTTGACCACACCTCGGTCATACGTTTCATCGAGCGGCGTTTCGGTGTACACGAACCCAATATCAGTGCCTGGCGTCGCGCGATATGCGGTGATTTGACGGCGGCGTTAGATTTTTCCAGACATCTCGTCGATCTGCCTCACTTGCCCGACACAAGAGGCTATCGGGCCATGGCCGATGAGCAATGCCGCAACCTGGCCAAACCGCAAGTACCTGCGGACAATGCCGTCGATTTTCATGCCCAGGAACCAGGTACACGGCCTGCTCGACCCATACCTTACGATCTTCGGGTAGCAGACACAGTCCATAGCAAGGAGAAGCGCTTGAACCTCGAATTTGACAATCGAGGTGGGCAGGGCGTTCATTTCTGGGTATATTCCGATGATCCCACGCAAGTGCCTCGTCGTTACACGGTCGAGGCGGGCAAATCGTTAACTGATGAATTTCCCGCTGATGTGCGATCGGGGAAGTATGCCTGGACGGTGTATGGACCTAACGGCTTTGTTCGCATTTTCAGGGGAGAGATCGCGGTAGACGCCGAGATGAACCCATAAATCGGGCCACTGTCTTTTCCCTGGAGTTGAATAATCACGCAGCCGAACCCATATTCATTGTGTTGACCGACAAAGCGTATGGCGCGCCTCCTCGAGAATTGACCTTATTGCCGGGGGCTCGATTCGTGTCCGAATGGAATATTGTGGCCAGCCATCATTGGTACGATATTTCAGTAACCTTGGTCGGCCAGGCACATTATGAACGTCGCTATTCGGGCCACGTGGAAACAGGCAATGACAGCCGTACCGATCCTGCGGCAAACAAGCCGGTTCTGCTTGCCGTTTAAGTGGATCGGGGGGCAGATACAAAAATCCTGGCTGTTATCGAGTGGGCCTTCTGGTCGTCGACCAGTTGGACGTTTTCGCTTTCCAGCTCAACGCCATCGACAATGAAACGGGATTGACGGGCAAAATGAACCATCGTATCAGTCACGACTTCCGTTTCAACCTCTGACCTGAATCTGCCTCGATAACCGGTTTGCCATTCTCGCCATCTTCTTGCACGACTGTGATGTGATACATCGTGCTGCGATAGCGATAGTTCAGTGTAAACGCGTCCCAGTCTGGCGGCAGGCAAGGTGCAAAACTTAGTAGATTCGCCTCAATTCGAAGACCGAGCAGTGACTCCAGGATAAGCCTGTACAGCCATCCCGCCGACCCTGTGTACCACGTCCACCCACCACGTCCAACGTGAGGCGCTACGGCGTATACATCGGCCGCAACCACGTAGGGCTCAACCTTGTAGACAGCGATGTCCTTGGCTGAGCATCCGTGATTCATGGGGTTGATCATCTGCAACAGGTCCCAGGTGCGTTGCCTGTCGCCCAGTTTGGCGAACGCCATAGTGGCCCAAATAGCGGCATGGGTATATTGGCCACCATTTTCTCTCACTCCTGACGGGTAGCCGCGGATATATCCCGGATTCAGGTCCGAATGTTCGAAGGGTGGATCCAGCAGTTGAATCAACCGGTCGTCGCGCCTTACCAGGTATTTATCGACCGCGTTCATGGCCGCGTGGGCGCGAGTGTGGTTTGCCGCGCCCGACAGTACCGACCAGCTTTGTGAGATGGAATCGATCCGGCATTCAGGATTGGTCGACGAGCCTAGTGGTGTGCCATCATCAAAATACGCACGCCGATACCACGCGCCGTCCCATCCGTTGGCCTCCAGATTCTGCTGTAATTGTCCGGCCTTGAGCACATCGAACAGGAAGAACGCCAGCCAGACGCTTTCTCCCTGACCTTTTTCACCCACTTTGTCCATGCCGTCATTCCAGTCGCAGGAGCCGATCAGCGGCAAGCCATGTTGCCCGCGCTGGACGCTTCGTTCGATGGCGCGTACGCAATGTTGATAAAGATTGGCCGACTCTCGCGACCGAATGGGCAGGTCGTAGTAAGAATCTTCGTCTGGATTGACCGCGCGCCCTTCTAGAAAATATGCTGGCTCGTCCAAGACGGAAAGATCGCCTGTACTGGTCACGTAGCGGCAGACTGCGAGCGGCAACCACAGGTAGTCATCGGAGCATTTGGTACGTACGCCTCTGTCGCTGGGGGGATGCCACCAATGTTGCACATCGCCTTCAACGAACTGATGGGCGGCACAGCGCAGTAGATGGTCGCGCACCAGTTGCGGCTTTGTGTAGACCAGCGCCATAACATCCTGCAACTGGTCGCGAAAGCCGAATGCGCCTCCTGATTGATAGTGACCGCTGCGAGCCCAAAGGCGACAGGCGAGGGTTTGGTACACGAGCCAGCCGTTGACCAAAATATCCAAAGATCTATCTGGCGTTTTAATTTGTACTGCGCCAAGCGCATCCAGCCAGTATGTGCGTACTGCATCAAGTTCATTACGGGCGGCAACGGAACCGCGCAGGCGCCGAATCAAATCACTCGCTGCGGCGCTGCTGTCCGCTACACCCAGCCTGAAAATGAACTGGCGCTCTTGGCCATCTTTTAATTCAAATGAGGTCTGAAGGGCGGCGCAGGGGTCGAGGCCCGCGCCTACCTTGCCCGACAGCCGCAGTCGTTTGAGCGCAGCAGGACTTTGAAGGCTTCCATTGCGGCCAAGAAACTCTTTGCGGTCGCCGCTGACCGTGCGCGGTGAATTACCGGCGTCGAGGTCAAAAAAAGCGGTGCGGTCGGGAAATTCGGTGTTGTATGAATTACGTGCCAGCAGCGCACCGGTGTCGGGGTCGGTTTCGGAAACTATGTGCATGGCCGATTTTTCGGGAAGGTCGCCCAGGACCCACTGCACATAGCCAGTGGCCGAAAGCTCGCGCGATCGGCCTGACTCGTTGCGTATCTTCCACACAAAAAACTTAAGCGAAGCGTCAAGCGCCACGTAGACCCATAGCTCGGAATTTATGCCGTTTTCTGAGTGTTCGAAAACACTGTAGCCAAAACCGTGGCGCGCCACATAAGGCGATCGACCCCCGCACGGGTGCGCCGTTGGCGACCAGAATTGACCGCTGCTTTCATCACGTAAATAAAAGGCTTCACCGCTTGAATCGCCGACTGCGTCATTGCCCCATGGCGTCAAGCGAAATTCATGAGCGTTCTCGCCCCAGGTATAGGCCTGGCCACTTTCTGAAATGATGCTGCCGAATTCCGGATTGGCCAGTACATTGACCCAAGGGGCAGGCGTACTATCGTTCGCTGTAAGAGTGATGACATATTCGCGACCATCGGGCGTGAATCCTCCCAGGCCGTTGTTCAGAATCAGATCTCGGCGCGGTAGCCTGGGGATGTCGGGCGTGGTATCACGCAAGTTTTTGGCCGGCACAAGTTTCGGAATACGCGTCTCGGCGATGCCAAGCCGGTTGATTTGTTCGGATAGGGTTCCCGCGCCATCGGTAATAATTACGCGAGCCACTGACTGCAGCAGGATTCGGTCTTCATTGGGGATCTGATCGCCTGGGCGTACAAAAATTCCACCCGGCCTGTCGATAACATGTGCTTCGACCGCGGCCGCAATCAGCCCCAAGATTTGATCTTGTAATAATTGACGGTAGCCCGCATGGTCTTCGTTCCATATTACTAAATCGACCGCCAGGCCTTTTTGACGCCAGTAGGTGTGCGCCCGTACCATCTGGCGCACTAAATCGATATTGGCCGGATCTTTGATCTGCAGCAGCACAATCGGAAAGTCGCCCGAAACGGAATATCCCCACAGACCGGATTGCCCGCGACGATTCTGGATCAGAACGCTTGCTTCAGCACGAAATAATGAATTTTGATAAATGATGGAGCCCGCCAGTCTGCTGAACAAATTGGCATCAGTCTCTGTGACATTAAGTTGGCGCAGTACCACTTGGCTGTGGGTCCAGCTTAATTCGAAAACACGGTCTGCCAAATGGCGATCGTGATACTTGTCGATCAGAGCCAGGCTGGTGTCACGGCAATCTGCAACTCCCGTAACCATGTCAATAACAGCCGATTGGTGAGGCCCTAATGTGATTCGCAAGCGGATGGCTGCGATCGGATCGAGCACCGAGCCTTGGCTTCCCGATAAAGGGGCCGCCACCAGCATGGCTTGTGGCGACTGCGGTGTATGGCCGCGCCCCAAAAATTTTGACCGATCGGTTTCGTATGAAATATGTTCGACCTCAACGCCGTGAACATTCATCAGATGAAACATCCAGGGTGGGTGTTCGCCGGGTGAGCGGGAGCGGCGAGTGGCCACAATGGCGTTGTCCGATTGCATGATTTCAGTCTGGACAAACAAGTTGCTGAATGCCGGATGCGCCGCATCGGCCGCGGCTGGCGCCAGTACGATTTCGGTATAGCTGGTGATCTCGATCGTTCTTGTCGTGTGGGATCGGTTGACAATGCGGCAACGGCGCAACTCAATGTCGTCTTCGGGTGAAACGACGATCTCGGTGTGGGTGTTGAAGTCGGCATCGTCGCGGCTGAACTCGGCTCTTCCTTCCGAAAAAATCACTTCATAATTTCGCGGTGGCTTCAGGGTCGGTTGGTAGGTCGTAGACCAGAACGCCGTACTGGTGATATCGCGTAAATAGCAAAACGTACCCCAATGATCGCGTGTAGTGTCTTCGCGCCAGCGCGTAATGGCCAAATCCTTCCAAAGGCTGTAGCCGCTGCCGGCGGCGCTGACCATGACGTGATAGCGGCCGTTTGACAACAGCTGCACTTCGGGAACTGGCGTGTTGGGGTTACTGAAAGTACGCACCGATGTTTCCATCCCTGATGAGGCGGTGCTGCGTATGACGGTCAGTTCGGTGTGTTCTGCGTACGATGCAGCGGCTCTGGGTATTTTCTCTTGCAACAAGAGCAAGGTCGCCTGAAATGACAAGTCGGCTTCAAAACGCTTTTGCATGGGCCTGTCGAGCAATACATACGCGAGTGACAGAAAACCCATCCCTTGATGGTGAGCCATGAACGAACGGATGACGGCACAGGTTTTTCCGCGAGGCAGACGCGATGGCGTAAAGTCTATGGCTTCATAAAAACCAAACCGGCCTTCAAACCCTTCATCTGACAAACGTCGCAAATTACGGCAAGCTTGCGCAGGTGCAACCATCAGGGCCAGCATCGAAGCATAGGGGGCCACGACCAAATCATCGGCAAGCCCGCGCTTAAGACCCAGGCCAGGCACGCCAAAGGCACGATATTGGTAGTTTAGATTGGCATCCAGAGTATTGAAGCCGCTTTCCGAAACCCCCCAGGGTACGCCGCGATGCATGCCATACTCTATTTGCCGGTTCACCATCGACTTGTAGGTTTGATCGAGCAAGGTTTTGTCGAACGTCGGCATGATCAGGAGCGGCATGAGGTATTCGAACATCGATCCGCTCCACGACAAGAGTGTGGGCTCGCCACCTACAGCAGTCAATTGTCGGCCCAGCGAAAACCAGTTTTCCTGAGGCAATTGATCTTGTGCGATCCCGACAAACGTGCATAGTCTGGCTTCTGACGCCAGCAAATCGTAGAAACTGTCGTCGCTGCATCGCTCGTCCACGTTATAGCCGATCGTCAAGAGATGATTGCTTTTGTTGTATAGAAACTCGTAGTCCATTTGCGCAAGTTCGCGTGCCTGAAGGCCAAGCTGCGTCAATGTATCGATACGCTCCTGGGCCCTCTGGGCAGACTGCGGCAGCCATGCCGTGACCTTGTCCAGCCAGATTTTATGTTCGGTCGCGCTGCATGATTCCTGTTGCCGTTCTAACTCTGGCCATAGCACTGTTTCGTATTGGCTAAGCTCGTACAGTGTGGGAATCAGGTTCAATTCTGGAAAACTCGTCAGCCATTGGGCAGGTGCTTCCAGTTCGGCCCAGGGCGCCAGATACTCCAATTCATTGGATGCCTCTTGGCATTGCCTATTCAGGGCTTGACTCCAGCGGCTGACTTCCGGATCCGAGTCCAGGCTTGTGCAATAAAGAGTAGTGGCCAGTGCCATGTGGTCGAGCGTATTTCGAAGCGCCCACAGTGTCGCCGGGCGGCTCTTGCAAGCCAATTCGAGATCTCTTTCGAAGGTCGCCAGCTGAGTGGGCAACTTGTTATCCAGCACGCCCTGCAGCACGTTAAAGGTGTCGCGTAAGCCTTCGAAGAAATGCTCTGCGAAAATAGCTTGATGAACGGTGCCGAGCAGGCCCGAGTGCAAGGTTAACAGGTGCCCGGCCAGGTTGCCGCTATCGACCGTCGAAATATAATAGGGGTGCAAAGGTTGGAGGCTTTGTGTATCGTACCAATTATAAAAATGGCCCCTATACCGCTCCATCACAGCCATCGTACGCAAAGAGTTTTCGGTGCGTACCATCATCGGGCCAATGGGTATGTAGCCAAAATCACAAGCGGCCAGATTGGCTAGCAAAGCTAACCCGATATTGGTGGGTGAAGTGCGATGTGCAATGCGCTCGACCGGATGCTCTTGGATATTATCTGGAGGCAGCCAATTATCGTCAGGTCCCACCCACGTTTCAAAGAAGGCCCATATTTTGCGGGCCTGTTTGCCCAGAAAGAGGGTTTGTTTAGGCGTCAATTCAATCTTGCCGCTGGCAATGGGTCGGCTCAGCCACCAGGTTAGCGCTGGAGACAGCAGCCATAGCAGTAAAACAGGAGCAGCGATGTCCAGCGCAAATGGCTGCCATTTTGCCAAATAGAAAGCGGTACCCACTGCCAGAACAGGCCCGATCCACATCGTCGCATAAGCGCTACCCAGGCTGGGGGCGGCACTGTGGTTGGCCTGGCTCGATGGATTCCATTGGAGCAATCGCTTATGGCTGATCCGAACCCGCCAGAGCGTGCGTAGAACAGCATCCAGGCTGTAGTACGCTTCGTAGGGCAGGCAAACCAGCGTAAGTCCTGATTGTGCAAAACGGCGTCCTGCCGATTGCACTGACGCGGCAAGATGCTGCCTAATCAGAACATCGTCGGGCATGCGGAGCAGATCAAGCAAGGAGGCAAGGATGGGTGGTATGAACAGAATACCCAGTACCGCTCCCGTCCAGAACCACGGGCCTGGCATTATCGTCCAGGCCAGCATTAGCAGTAGCGTCAGCACCGCAGGTACGGCGCTGCGCCGCAGATTGTCTAATATTTTCCAGCGCGACAAGGCTGATAGCGGGTTCTTTGGACGTTCGCCGTCGATACACGGGCTGCGTGGAAGAAGCCATCCTGTCAGTTGCCAGTCGCCGCGAATCCAGCGATGCCGCCGGCTAACGTCCGCGCTATACCGGGAGGGTTCTTCTTCATACAGCTGGACGTCGCTAAGTAGTCCACAGCGAGCGTAGCCGCCTTCGAGCAAATCGTGGCTAAGAACCGTATTGTCAGGTATGCAACGGGCAAGCACTTGATTGAAAGCATCGACGTCGTAGATCCCCTTGCCTATGAACGAACCTTCGTGGAATATATCCTGATACACGTCCGACACGGTGCGGGTGTAAGGGTCAATACCGGGCTCTCCGCTAGAGAGTTGAGCGTAGAGGGATGCGCCCGATGCGGGCAAGCTGGCGGCCACGCGCGGCTGCAAAATACCGTAGCCTTCGGTGATGCGGTTTCTTTTACTGTCGTAACGAGCCTGGTTCAGCGGATGTGCCATCGCGCCCGCCAGCCGCCATGCCGCATCCCGCGGCAATTGTGTGTCGGTGTCGAGCGTAATCACATATTTGACGTCAGCGAGAACTTCAATATTGCCCACGACGCACGAGAAGGCTTCGTTTGAGTTGCCGCGCAACAGTCCGTTCAAGTCAGATAACTTACCGCGTTTGCGCTCGTACCCCATCCAGATCTCGTCTTGTGCGTTCCAGAGACGCGGACGATGAAACAGGAAAAATATGTCACCTTCGTCCTTACGGTACTTTTGATTCAGCTCTTCTATATTGCTCTTGGCGCGCTCAAGTAGTGGATCGTCCTGCGGCTGAGTTTGGGTTTGTGCGTCGGCAAAATCGGTTAGGAGGCCAAAGTGCAGGCGCTTGTCCTGATTGGCGAGGAATCGGACCTCAAGCATGCTGCTTAAGTCGTCAATTCCGTCGAGGTCTGTTAGCAGCGTGGGGACAACCACCAAAGTGCGCGATTCGGGCGGTATGCCTTTGGAAAAGTCCATGCGTGGCAAGGGCTTCGGCTGCACCAGGACGGTGAACAGCCAGTTGAATAAGGCAATGCCCAGATGGCTGGCGCCAATCAGCGACAAGGCAGCCATCAGCACCAACGCCCAGCCGCTTATCCCTTCCGAATAGGCTTTTGCAATCAGGCCGCAGGTAAGCAGAATGGTCAACGGCGCTATCCCGCCAAGATAGCAAAATAGTGGCGATCTGCTGGCTCTTCTGTGCACGCGCTCCATGAATCTAAGTTTTGCAAAGGTATTGCGTTCGAGCGTAGCCAGCCCCTTGTCGACCAGATAAAACCCGACGTGTCCCGCGCGCGCATTATCGCCGTGCCGAGCTAAACTGTCGGCGGCCAATGCGATGGCTTGTTTGGCGACATCTTCCTCCGAATGTTGGGAGTATTTAGCAATTCTCTCAACGCAATGGCGATATCTGTCGCGTGTGCCGAAATCCATTTGGCTATAAGCGCCGACGGGGTCCTTGTGCAGAATTTTTTCAACGATACTCATCGTTTCTACAAACTCGCGCCAGTTCATCGTTGCTAAAAACCGAAGGCTGACGATACTATTGCTGACGGACACCTGATCGGCCGCCTGTTGCCGCACTTCGGCCGAAATCAATTGTTCGATGCCGGTACCCGACTGCTCAAGACGCTGTTCGATCCATGTCAACGGTAAGGCGAGTGCCGGGCCTTGGCCTTGCAGGCGTCGTGCCAGTTCTGCCACAAAAGAACCCGCCATGGCGGGGTCGGAACGCGCCATATCCGCAATGACAAGAATCAACTTGGTTGGATCGCTCTCGGCCGTCTGTCTCATGCGGTCGGCCCAGATGCCGGCCAGATTTCGACTGTTTCGATTGTCCACCAGACAAACAGCTACTCGCCGCAGATTTTCGATTAACGCCAGACGCAGCATAATGGGTATTGCCCACAGCTCGCCCAGTTTGAGGGGGGTAACGTTTTGGTAGGCCATCACGAATCGGCTTAGGCTTTCAGGATCGAGGCGGGCGTCGCTGTGCGAGGTGATTTCCAGGGCAATGTCGTACACCCTGGGTAGGCCGGCCGATATGCCCTTCGATAATCGCGGCAAGCCACGGCTATAGCCTTTGGGCAGATGCCGTTTAGCAGTTCGGATTTGTTCTTCAATAAAGTAGAAATTATCCAGGAGCCATTCCGAGGCCGGCTCGATTTGCCGGTTCGCCTCGACAGCCGTCAGCAGCAGCGCACAGGCTTCACCCAGCATGCGCTCATTGTCTGACAGGCGCACGAGTAGTTGATCTTGTGCAGAGGCAATGCTTAGTATGTGCGAACTGGCGAGTCTCTCGCCGTGCTGCTCCATCTGGTGTGCGCTAAACAGCTCTGAACGCAATGGAGGTTCTTGTCGTGGCGCACGCTGTGGACGTCTTGGTTTGATTGCCGAATTTATCCAGCCGAATAAATTTTTGACGGTAATCTGGATATTTAATTTCAACTCGGCTACCTCCTTGTACAAGTCTCCATATTGATACTGAACGTGCGAACAGCTGGTCGTCAGCTCGTCATTGGCATTAGATTAGGTTTTCCATGATGATACGCTACGCATATGGAAGATATTTGCGTCTGAATGTTACGCTTGGACGAATCCGGGGTTAAGCCGCGCGGCTGGTGCTTATAAGAGCGCTAGCGTACAGAGGAATGCGTCTTTGGGTGTATCCTGTAGAGGCCGTACGCCGCCCATTGCCCGTGTGTCAAGGGAACTGGATTCGCCTCGGCCTGACTAACAATAAAGGGAACATCGACGATGTTCATACCGACAAAAATATTCAGCCAACGCGAGGCTTACCTATGACTGTTCACCAGCCAACTTCACCATATACTCACTTGCTCTCAAATGGCCGGTATCACGTCATGGTGACAAGTGGAGGCGGAGGCTACAGTCTTTGGAACGATCTTGCCGTGAGCCGCTGGCGCGAGGACAAGACCAGCGACCAATGGGGTACGTTTTTCTACTTGCGCGACACAGAAAGCAATTACGTCTGGTCAGCGTGTCACCAACCGACACGACAGTCGGCGGATCGTTACACGGTCGATTTCTTGGCAGGACGTGCCATATTTTGCCGTACCGATGGCGACATCGAAACGCACTGCGATATAGCCGTTACACAAGATGACGACGTCGAATTGCGACGCCTTTCCATTACGAACCATTCTACGCAGGAAAAAACGCTGGAACTGACCAGCTATCTAGAGGTGGTACTCAGCCAGCCTGCGACCGATTCTGCTCATCAGGCATTCAACAAACTTTTT
>CAJDUX010000025.1_pt1 | contig 11460 bp, 11 predicted proteins | sample 7391081 | NCBI WGS metagenome assembly CAJDUX01 (sample SAMEA7055685, study PRJEB34461) | soil metagenome | biome: terrestrial ecosystem; feature: Peninsula; material: soil | place: Antarctica | collected 2016 | reverse complement strand
CATCGCGCTGGTCGCCGGGTTGCCGTTTGAACTTCCCGTCGAGCCGCCTGTAGCTCCTGCCACTACGCCTGCCGCATCGGCTATCGCCTTGCCCAGGCCTTTTGCAGCCCCTATAACGACATCTTTAGCGACCTCTCCCTGGCCTTGCAAGGCCTGGTTAATATGCTGCACGTTTTCTTCCAGTTGCGACACGCGTTGCTGCGAATCGGCAATGCCTTTACTCGTCGCCACACGGTTGTCGGCCCGAGCATCAGCCGCAGACGTCCCATCACTGGAAAGCCTGACCTGATCGCCGGGCCGCGCTGCGGCAGACGGTGGCGGTGCGGCAGTTTCTGGCGCTACGGTTCCCTTGTTTGCAGGGCCGCCCCGCAACGGAACCGATTTCTCCCCAGCCAGACGCTGCCGATACTGAGCAAAAGCCAGCGCCTGTTTCTGGAAGATGCGCCGCGCCTCGCGATCGCTGATGGCCGTCAGGCTGGCCATATCCGGAACTTGCAGCGTCGCGCCCGCCTTGACCAGGTTCATGTTCTGGTTGATAAACGCCTGCGGGTTGGCGCGCTGCAATGCCACCATCAACTGATAGACACTCACGCCCTTCGCCGCGCCGCACATGCAGGCGTACAAGCGAGCGATGGCCTATATTTGCCTGCCTCGCGCCCGTTGCAGCATTTGCTGCGTCACTGTGTCCCTCAGCGCCGCCCACGGCTATGCGGTGCGGAGATGTTGCCAAGACGCTGATCTGGTACTGTTGTTGGCCGGTAGCGGTATGCACTTCCAGCAGCAGATCGGCCACAGGCCCATTAAAAGGCTGGCTCGAACTGAAGCGAACAACTCTGGACCCAACGACTGTGCCATGCACCACTTTCAGCTGCAAGCTAGACAACGCAACGGGAGGCGTCAGGCCAGCTTGTGTCCAGGCCGCCGCTGGAGCCACACTGACAGTAAAAGAACGCAAGTCATCGGCGCTAAGCTCATAAATAGGCACATCCATGCGCAACGCCTGTCCAGGTTCGGACACAATACGAGAATGGCCAAGCGCTGCGGCATAGGAATTGGAACCCATCAACATCACCACGGGCAAGGCCGCAACCCATGGTTTAGCTCGCAACCATAGGGTCGATGCGGCACTGCTGTGGCATGTAGGCATTTTTAAAGTTCACCTAAAATAATACGCAACATGCGGCGCAAAGGTTCCGCCGCCCCCCATAAAAGCTGGTCGCCCACAGTGAACGCGCTGAGATATTCTGGGCCCATGGACATTTTGCGTAAGCGTCCAACCGGAATATCCAGCGTGCCCGTTACAGCAACCGGCGTCAATTCATGCATGGTCGCCTCGCGTTCATTGGCGACGACCTTGGCCCATTTCGAGCCTTCCCGCAAAATATCGGCCACCTCATCCAGCGGCACATCACGCGCTAGCTTGATCGTTAGGGCCTGGCTATGACAGCGCATGGCGCCAATTCGTACGCACAGACCATCAATGGGTGTAGATTGGGTGCCAAAAGCCGGGCCTCGGCCCAGGATTTTATTGGTTTCTGCCTCGGCCTTCCATTCTTCGCGCGACACACCATTACCCAAGTCTTTATCGATCCAGGGAATAAGGCTACCCCCCAACGGCACACCAAACTGATCGTGCGCCAGCCCCACGTCTTGTTGCTTGAGTAAAACGCCGCGATCAATTTCCAGGATGGCCGATGCCGGATCATCGAGCAGCGATTTCACGGCGCCGTTGAGTTCACCAAACTGCGTCAACAGCTCGCGCATGTGCTGGGCACCGCCGCCCGACGCCGCCTGATAGGTCATGCAAGTCATCCAGTCGACCAGATGGCTATTGAACAACCCTGCCAGACCCATCAGCATACAGCTGACCGTGCAATTGCCCCCGATGTAGTTTTTGACTCCGCGTTGCAAGGCGGTATCGATAACCGGACGATTGACAGGGTCGAGCACAATGATGGCATCGTCTTTCATGCGCAGGGTGCTGGCTGCATCTATCCACAAGCCATCCCAGCCAGCGGCACGCAGCTTAGGATACACGGCGGAGGTGTAGTCACCGCCCTGGGAGGTGACGATAATGGGTAACTTCTTGAGCGCATCAATATTGTAGGCATCTTGCAAGGCAGGCGCACCATCGGCCCAATGCGGAGCAGAGCCACCTGCATTGCTAGTAGAAAAAAATACCGGCTGGAATAAGGAAAAGTCATTTTCGTCGCGCATGCGCTGCATAAGGACTGAACCCACCATACCGCGCCAGCCAACCAAACCTACTGCTTGATTCATCAGAATTCTCGAAAAATCCCGGGCTTCCGGCCGGGGAGGATGTCAATTTAAATGCGAAGATAAAAAATAAATTTGCCTGCCGGCTCTATTTTAGTGCTTTCAAGACGGCATCGCCCATTTCCGAGGTCGATACCTTGCGAGTGCCGGTTTCGAAAATATCGGCGGTACGCAACCCAAGCTCGAGCACAGCCTGAACAGCGGTCTCAATCCGGTCGGCCTGAGCCGCCGCAGCAAGAGAGTAACGCAGCAGCATGGCGGCCGACAGAATCGTTGCCAGCGGATTGGCAATGTTCTTGCCGGCGATGTCGGGCGCCGAGCCATGGCTAGGCTCGTACAAGCCCTGATTGGATGAGTTCAACGAGGCCGAAGGCAACATACCGATAGAGCCCGTGAGCATGGCAGCTTCGTCAGAAAGAATGTCGCCAAACAAATTACCCGTGACGATAACGTCGAATTCTTTGGGCGCACGCACCAACTGCATAGCCGCATTGTCTACATACATGTGTGAGAGCTGGACATCAGGATATTCACGCGCAACGTCGATCATGATGTCGCGCCAGAATTGCGAGGTTTCAAGCACATTGGATTTGTCGACGCTACACAACTTCTGGCCGCGCTTACGCGCCGCCTGGAAACCCACGTGTGCAATGCGCCGCACCTCAGACTCGGCGTAATGCATGGTGTCGAACCCCTGACGCTCACCCTTGAACGGGCCGTCGGCAACCTCGCGTACGCCCCGCGGCTGACCAAAATAAATATCGCCCGTCAATTCACGTACGATAAGAATATTCAGGCCTGAGACCACTTCAGGCTTGAGCGACGAGGCGTTGGCCAGTTGAGGATACAAAATAGCCGGGCGCAAGTTGGCAAACAGGCCCATCGCCTTACGCAAGCCCAGAATGGCTTGTTCGGGCCGAAGCTCACGCGGCAGCGTATCGTATTTCCAGTCACCTACTGCTCCAAACAAAACTGCGGAAGACGTTTTGGCTAATTCGAGCGTTGAGGGCGGCAAAGGATGGCCCATCGCGTCGTAGGCAGCACCCCCCACCGGAGCCGTTTGTATTTCCAAGTCGAGATCCAATGCGCGCAGCACGCGTACCGCTTGCTCAGTAATTTCGAAACCTATGCCATCACCTGGCAAAACCGCTATCTTGTGACTCATATTCCTTCCTGAATTTCGCCTATGGCAATACGGCGGCACCTATCGCCCGCTTCGTAATCACCCATGTAGCTACCATTTTGGCCCGCAATGATTCTGGCAGCCACAAGGGCTGCCACTGCCACTGCCACTGCATTAGCGACGAATGAGTTTTGTAGCGGCACCCTTCGTGGGTGCCATGCCCCGAACAGAGGCATCCCTTGTGGCGCCTCTCCAAGACAAACAAACCAACGTGTCCAACTGTCCTTTATAAAGTGTCTGGCTAGCCAAGCCAAGCTTCGCCCGCCAAATGAACGTAAAAACCGCTAAATTGTGCGATTCATGCAACCTACTGAATTTTGCACCACGAAAATCCCGAGAAGTGGGGCCATGACGAGTGCTACCGCGAAGTTCTTAGTGGCGTCGATGGCGGGCGTCACAGGGTGCTATGTGCCCTGAGAATGGGAATGCACGAAGTCATAGGGCACCCACAATGGATGCCGCTACAAAATTCGTTACTACAAACCTGCACCCGCTTGCGTCAGGAACGCAGAACACCTGCAGGGGTTCCTTCAAGCCACGGGTATCGCGCCAGATGCTCGGCCTCGAAGGCCCGTATCTTGTCGGATTTTTGTAGCGTCTGGCCGATTTCGTCTAGACCATTGATCATGCTTTGCTTGCGAAACGGCTCGATATCAAAGGCCAACTCACGACCATCCTGGGCAATCACGACCTGGCGAGCCAAGTCGATACGCAACTTATAACCCACAAATGCTTTGACCTCATCAAACAGGCGCGTCACCTCGAGCTCGGACAACACGATGGGTAGCAAACCATTCTTGAAACTGTTGTTAAAGAAGATGTCGGCATAAGAAGGCGCGATGATGGCGCGGAATCCATATTGCGTCAACGCCCATGGGGCATGCTCGCGGCTCGACCCACAGCCGAAATTCTTGCGCGCCAGCAACACCGACGCACCCTGATAACGGGATTGATTCAATATAAAGTCGGGATTGAGCGGACGCCTGCTGTTGTCCATTCCCGGCTCACCATGATCGAGATAGCGCAATTCGTCAAACAGGTTGGGTCCGAACCCTGAACGCTTGATCGATTTGAGGAATTGCTTGGGGATAATCAGGTCGGTATCGACGTTTTCGCGGTCCAGTGGGGCCACTAGCCCATGATGGGTGGTAAATGCTTGCATGAGGGCTCCTTAACGAAAATTCCGGACATCAACAAAATGGCCGGCCAACGCTGCGGCAGCGGCCATGGCCGGACTGACCAGATGGGTACGTCCACCCTGCCCCTGGCGGCCTTCAAAATTGCGGTTCGACGTCGACGCACAACGCTCACCGGGCTCGAGGCGGTCGGCATTCATAGCCAGACACATAGAGCAACCGGGCTCGCGCCACTCAAAACCCGCTGCTAGGAAAATCTTGTCCAGGCCCTCTTGCTCGGCCTGCTTTTTGACAAGCCCCGAACCGGGTACCACCATTGCCTGCTTCACATTGGCAGCAACGTGCTTGCCACGCGCCACCAGAGCCGCTGCGCGCAAATCTTCAATTCGCGCATTAGTGCAAGAACCGATAAAAACCTTGTCAATGCGAATATCCACCAAAGGCGTATTGGGTTTTAACCCCATATAGTGCAGCGCGCGCTCCATGCCACTGCGCCGCCCCGCGTCTTTTTCCTTATCGGGATCGGGTACTCGCGCATCAACCGACAAAACCATTTCCGGCGACGTGCCCCAGGTCACCTGCGGCGTAATTTGCCGCGCATCGATTTCAACCACACGATCAAACTGGGCGCCTGGGTCGGAATGCAGCGTGCTCCAGTACTTGACCGCCTGATCCCACAACACGCCAGTAGGTGCATAAGGGCGTCCACGGAAATAGTCGATGGTTTTCTCATCAACCGCCACCATGCCCGAGCGAGCGCCCGCCTCAATGGCCATATTACACACCGTCATACGGCCTTCCACCGACAAGGCTCGAATAGTGCTGCCAGCGAACTCGATAGCATGACCAGTTCCGCCTGCCGTGCCTATCTTGCCTATCACATAGAGCACCAGATCTTTAGCCGTACAGCCAAAGGGCAATTCGCCTTCAACGCGAACCAGCATATTGTGGTTCTTTCTCATCAGCAGCGTCTGCGTGGCCAGAACATGCTCGACCTCAGAGGTGCCAATGCCAAACGCTAAAGTACCCAGCGCGCCGTGAGTGCTGGTATGCGAATCGCCGCAAACCACAGTCATCCCGGGCAAAGTCGCCCCTTGCTCCGGTCCGATAATATGCACAATACCCTGGCGCAAATCGTTCATGCGAAATTCGGTAATGCCAAATTTTTCACAGTTGCTGTCCAGCGTATCTACCTGCAGACGCGAAATGGGGTCGGTAATACCTTTGCTACGGGCCGTGGTAGGGACATTATGATCGGCCACCGCCAGATTCGCCTGGACACGCCAAGGTTTGCGGCCAGCCAGCGTCAGCCCTTCAAATGCCTGCGGACTGGTTACTTCGTGCACCAAATGACGGTCTATATACAGTAGACAGGTGCCGTCGGGCTCTTGGTCGACAATATGTGCATCCCAGAGTTTGTCGTATAAAGTTCGGGCCATTACAGTGCTCTTACAAAAGACAGATTGGATAAGGAAAACCCATTATGCCACCGTCAGAACCTAGTACAAGAAGAGATTTTATACTAGTATTAAAAGTGATATCCTGAACGATGGGTAAGGTGGTATCAACCGCACTGAGAGCGATGGCGCAATGCATGATCCATTAATACGATAGCCAGCAATGCCTCGACAATCGGTGTGGCTCTTATCCCTACGCAAGGATCGTGACGGCCCAACGTCTGGACAGTGACGGCGTCTCCGGCACGATTGATCGACTGACGCTCGATGCGAATGCTGGAGGTAGGTTTGATGGCCACGCTAACAGTAATGGCCTGTCCGGAAGAAATACCGCCCAGCACACCGCCGGCATTATTGCTTAGGAATCCCTGAGGCGTAATTTCATCGCCGTGCTGCGAACCGTGCTGCGTAATACAGTCGAACCCGGCCCCAATCGAAACGCCCTTCACGGCATTCAGGCCCATCATGACGTGAGCAATATCGGCGTCGAGCCGGTCGTACAAGGGTTCACCCCACCCTGCGGGCGCGTTTTCGGCCACAACCTCGATACGGGCGCCGATGGAATCTCCGTCACGACGCAATTGATCCATAAAAGCTTCCAACTGGGGAACAATGGCTGCATTGGGGGCGTAAAAAGGGTTATTGACGACCTCGTCCCAAGACTCGAAGGGAATCGCGATAGGCCCGAGTTGGCTCATATAGCCACGAATGACGACGCCGTGCGTTTGCGCGAGCCATTTTTTAGCAATCGCGCCGGCCGCCACCGAGGGTGCCGTCAGGCGCGCCGATGAACGGCCTCCGCCGCGTGGATCGCGCTCGCCAAATTTACGCCAATAGGTATAGTCGGCATGGCCGGGACGAAAGGTGTCGGCAATGGCACTGTAATCTTTGCTGCGCGCATCGGTATTGCGTATAAGCAACCCGATGGGCGTGCCGGTCGTCAGCCCCTGATATACCCCAGACAGGATTTCCACCTGATCGGCCTCCTGGCGCTGTGTCACGTGCCGTGAGGTGCCCGGACGGCGGCGATCGAGCTCATGCTGAATGTCGGCCTCGCACAGCGCCAACCCCGGCGGACAACCATCTACCACCGCCCCGATAGCCGGGCCATGAGATTCGCCAAAATTAGTAACGCAAAAAAGCTTGCCTAAAGTACTGCCGGACATAAGGGCTCTTGATAGAGGTAATAAAACAGAAATACGCGATAAGTCTGATTATGCCATTACTGACTATCTCAGGAAGAACAACTGACCTCCAGCTCGCAAGCCCAGGCGGGCGGAAGCGCCGCATAGTCTTCGAAGCCCTCGCGCTCCGTGTAGGGATCGCTCAAGAGCCCAAGCAAAACATCAATTTTGCTCGCGTCACCCAGCTTGGCAGCGCGTATAGCCTCTTCAGCCAGATGATTACGCAATATATACAAGGGGTTGACGCGATCCATGCCTGCACGGCGCTCGGGTTCGGCCAGCCCGTCGACAGACAGGCGCTGCGTGTACAGATCGAGCCACGCTAAAGCCGCAGCACGATCGTCGAACAGGGCCAGGAACGGCGCATTATCTTGTGAAACTTGTGCCAAGCGTCGAAAGCTAAGCGTGAAGTCGGCCCGATTCGTGTGCAACAGGCGCCACCATTCGTCCACCAGAGTTTCATCGCCATCGCCCCACTGCAACAAGCCGAATTTGTCGGCCAGCCGCCGCCTATAGGCATTCAAAAACGCGGACTCAAAATGCGCCAGCTGCGCTTTCAAATCCTCAGGATCGATATCGAGCGCGACGAGGCTATTGGCCAAACGGTATAAATTCCAATGCGCAACCGCCGGCTGGGCGTTCCAGGCGTAACGCCCCTGTGTATCGGTGTGATTGCACACATACTTGACCTGAAAAGCATCCATGAAACCAAAGGGGCCGTAATCCATGGTCAGCCCGAGAATCGACATGTTGTCGGTATTCATGACACCGTGGCAAAAGCCCACGGTCTGCCATGCTGCGACCATCTCGGCAGTTTTAATGGTGACTGTCTTTAGAAATCTCAAGGCGACATCGGTGAGCTCGTTGGGTTCACCCACCTTTCCTTGGCGACATTCGGGGTAAAAATGATCGACCACATAATCGAGCAAGATACGCAGGTTTTCAGGCGAAGAGTGCCAATGCTCGAACGAACCAAAGCGCACAAAGCTGGGCGAGACGCGAGCTACAATTGCTGCGGTTTCAACGGTTTCGCGATAGACCGGGTCATCAGACACAACCAGCGCCAGTGCGCGTGTGGTAGGGATGCCTAAACCGGCCATCGCTTCGCTGGCGAGATACTCGCGTACCGACGAACGCAGCACCGCACGCCCGTCGCCCATGCGCGAATAAGGGGTGTGGCCAGAGCCCTTGATCTGTAGTTCCCAATGACCCGCAGGACTTACGATTTCACCTAACAAATGAGCTCGACCGTCGCCCAGTTGCCCAGCCCACACGCCGAATTGATGGCCGCTATACACGGCAGACAGCGTTTGGCCGCCGGGCAGCGGCTGCAAGCCCGCACACACATCAAGAAATGCCGGCTCGGCCAGTGCCTTCGCCGATAGCCCCAACAGGTCCGCCACAGCGGTATTGACATGTAACAGCCGTGGTTGCGTCAGAGGCTGTGTGGCCTGGCGCGTATAAAATGCCGGGGGTAGTTCAGCAAAGGAATTGACTACCCTCAGTTGGGTAATTGAATCGAGCTTCATAATGCAACCTTGTGTTTTTTGGCCTTGGCTGCCCGCTTCGCCGGTCGGACGTAAAAGACAGCAGACAAATAAAACGCGGCAGACAAGACAATTTCAATCCAGGCCATGACCACCGACATGGGTGCAGGATCGGAATAGGCACGTACCACGCCCTCCATGAGGTATAGCAGTATTAGCATGGCAGCCCATTGCATAGTGTAAACGCGACCCTTTAATACCCCGCGCAATGGCAACAACAGCGGAAAGACCTTCAGGACAAACAGCGATCCTCCCGGGCGCAGTGGCGCCGCCTTCAGTTCCCAAACTAGGCACAACACAATGAGAGCGACCAAGCTCGCAGCGGCGACAAATCGTAAACGAGGGTTTAGTTGCGTAATCATGCTGTTATTATCGCTCGAATGCAGAACTTGAATCCGCACACCGAGGCTGCCAGCCACGACGCGCCGGCCAACACCACAGACACCGATGCCACGTCTATGTTAACGTCGCGCGAACTCGACCGGCGCGCGAGCGCCAGTAAAGTGTTGCTCTTTGCCGTGCACCGCGCCGATGAAAAAAAACTTGCACAGGTGGCTTCCAGCCTAACCTTCACCACGGTGTTGGCCATTGTCCCTTTGCTGGCAGTTGTATTGGCGCTCTTTACGGCATTTCCACTTTTCGGAGAATTCAAGCTGGCCCTGGAAGATTTTCTAGGCAACAACCTCATGCCGGCTGCGGTGTCGGACAATGTCATGAGTTACTTGAACCAATTTGCTGCACAAGCCTCGCGCCTGACGGCCATTGGCAGTGTTTTTCTTATCGTCACCTCGATCTTGTTGATGATGACGATCGATCGTGCATTAAACGATATATGGAACGTTAGCCGCCAGCGCCCACTCGGTAGCCGAATGCTGGTGTATTGGGCGATTCTTTCGCTGGGGCCAATACTGGCCGGCGCCAGCCTGTGGGCCACGTCATACCTGGCTCACGCAATACTAGCGCCGACCGATCGCTCATCGGATCTTCTGAGCTTTACATTGTCGTTCATTCCATTGCTCGCCACGGCATTGGGGTTTGCCGCCCTGTTCATGCTTGTCCCAAACCGCAAGGTCGAAAGAAAAGATGCACTTGCCGGCGGCGTGGGTGTGGCGATAGTCCTGGCCATCATGAAGGCGGGTTTTTCCTTTTACTTGGCCCGTTTCCCGTCCTATATGGTTATCTACGGCGCATTCGCCACTCTGCCGATCTTTCTACTCTGGATTTATCTGTCGTGGCTGGCCATACTGTTTGGGGCCACGGTTGCCGCCACCTTACCGCTGATGCGGCTAGGCCGCTGGGCTGAAAACCGCAAGGCCGGCGTGGCCTTTATAGATGCCATCAATGTCATACGTCTGCTTCATGGCGCCCAAGGCAGTCGGCCACCGGGACGCAGTATGCGGTTCCTGAGCACCCATTTATATCTAGACCAGGGTGAATTGCTTTCTGTGCTCAATACCTTGAAAGACTTAGCTTATGTGGTACAGAGCCAAGAAGAGGGGCGCGAACAATGGGTATTGGCCTGTAATGTGCACGAGGCCAGGCTAGCGCCCATCGTCGATGCCTTGCTTATCGACCGCAGCCAGATTCTGCTCGCGCACGATCGTTTGCTGATGGACGCACTTTGTCGCTCACTGACGCAAACCGTCACGCTCGCTGAGATCATCAAACCACACGAAGCGCTACCTGAAACACCGGTTATAGTGCAAAATAGAAACACGGCAAGCGCCGCTTCGGAGATCAGCGATGTTAAAAGTCAGTGAAGTTCTGCGCGTAAAAGGCAACACCCTTTATACCGCCACGCCTGACATACCTATTATTCAGGCCTTGGAAACCATGAGCGAACAAGACATAGGGTCGCTGGTTATTATGGACCATGGCGAACTTGCCGGCATGCTTACCTTTCGCGAAATCATCCGCCACCTGCACAGCAATAAGGGCAATACGGGCAGCAACACCATACGCAGCATCATGGATGACGCGCCCGTTAGCGTCTCGCCCAATACCGATGCCGACGAAGTACAGCGTCTGATGCTCGAAAAACACGCGCGCTACATACCGGTGATGGATGGGCCCATGCTGTTGGGCGTCATTTCTTTTTATGATATGGCCCAGGCAATTGTTGCGGCACAGCAATTTGAAAATAATATGCTCAAAGCCTACATCCGTGACTGGCCGTCCGATACGGAAGCGTCAGCCACATGATTGTAGTAGTGGCAGCCCTCGTGGCTGCCATCGATGCCCTATAGATACCACCCCGGTCACCAAAGTTTTGGCACCCAAAAGGGGTGCCACTACAAAACGCGACCGTAAATCACGCGTCGGCGTGCAACATCAGCTCGGACCATGCCTGCTCGATCAGGTTGGCATCATTTTTATTAAGCAGCAACGGATCGGACAAGGTACGACGCCAATGACGCGCGCCCGTGCGCCCGCTAACCCAGCCCAGCATGGGACGCACAATCATTCTTAACGGAACCCCTTTTTCTATTTCCCGCACAGCATACTCGCTTAACGCATGCACGACCTGAGCAGGCTCAATCAAATAGGTCTGGGGGTCGATAAGTCGTGAGATCTCTGACAACATCGCCGGATTATGCCAGGCGGCCCGGCCCAGCATCACGCCATCATAGTGATCCAGCAATACTGCTGCCTGGCCCGCGTCGGCGATGCCTCCGT
>CAJDUX010000019.1_pt1 | contig 11499 bp, 9 predicted proteins | sample 7391081 | NCBI WGS metagenome assembly CAJDUX01 (sample SAMEA7055685, study PRJEB34461) | soil metagenome | biome: terrestrial ecosystem; feature: Peninsula; material: soil | place: Antarctica | collected 2016 | reverse complement strand
CCACGCTGGCGTATTCGGTCAGCATGTCTTCGGGAAGTGCGATCACTACGGGGCCGGGCCGACCCGAGGTCGCAATGTGAAACGCGCGCGAGACAATTTCGGGGATGCGTTCGATTTGATCGATTTCAGTGACCCATTTGGCCTGGGTGCCGAAGACGGCACGATAGTCCATTTCCTGAAATGCGTCGCGCTCGCGCATGCTCCGGTCGATTTGGCCGACAAACATAATGAGCGGGGTCGAGTCCTGGTGGGCGATGTGGATGCCTGCCATGGCGTTGGAGGCGCCTGGTGCGCGGGTGGTCATGCAGATTCCCGGCTGACCCGTCAGTTTGCCGTGGGCATCGGCCATCATGGCCGCACCGCCCTCCTGGCGACATACGGTCACGTTGATTGCGACGTCGTGCAGACCGTCAAGCACGGCCAGGTAGCTTTCTCCGGGAACGCAGAAAACGTGTTGCACGCCGTGAGCGACTAGTTGGTCAACCAGGATATGACCGCCTAAACGGAGGGCCGGTGCAGGGGATTGAGATGTCATCATCTGTCCAGAGTAATGTGCATTATGTGCATAACGCAATTGATAAAATTGCACAATGTCGTGCCTATTGAGCATGACGGGCTATAGTTTGAATGGCTCGATTCTACCGCTAGACGTAACAGTCGCTTATCCGGCACGATGCTCACCCCCGTACACGACGGGGCTTGTCTGGAGATTTAATGAGAAATGGCATACCCAATCTCGGAGCCCTGCAGGCGTTTGAAGCGACCGCGCGCCTGGGTTCTTTTTCGCGTGCAGCCGAAGAACTGGCCCTGAGCCATAGCGCCGTCTACCGGCAGGTCGCCGGCCTGGAAGATAGGCTGGGTGTGCAGCTCTTTTCCCGGGTTCGCCGCCGCGTAGCACTCACCGACGCTGGAGCGGAATATGCCGCCAGGGTACGGCATCATCTGGAACAGCTGGAAAAAGATACTTTTGGCCTGGTGTCGCGTTCAGGTATGGGGCGCAGCCTGCATATTGCCGTATTGCCCACGCTGGCCACGACCTGGTTAATTCCACGCCTGCCAGACTTCAAGAAACGGCGTGGAGATATATCGGTCAGCCTGTCGGTTCGTACCTTGCCTTTTCAGTTCAACGATCATCCTTTTGACGCGGCTATCTACCACGCCCTGCAGATGTGGCCGCACACACAGGGCATCAAACTGTTCGATGAGGGCGAGCTTTTGCCGGTCTGCATACCCGGGCTGGCCTTGCAGGCCGCGCGCGAGGGGTCGGCCGTGCTCACGCACTTGCATATGGCCTCGCGTCCTGATGCGTGGCGACAGTGGTATCGCGAGCACCAGCGGGAATATACGCCGTCGATCAGCGCCGGGCCGCGTTACGAATTATTTACCATGACACTTGCGGCGGTGCAGGCAGGAATGGGAGTGGCGCTGGTGCCGCGCTTCTTAGTGCAGGAAGATCTAGGGGCAGGCCGTTTGCAGACGCCGTTCGAGGGCGGGTTGGCGGTGCGGGAAGCCTATTTTTTTGGCTATCCTGATAATAATGAGCGGTCCGATCCGTTGCAGGCCTTCGAATCGTGGTTGCGAGATGTTATTGAGGAAAGCAGGCTGCCGGGAGATTTGGTATGAGTAAAAAGAGAATGTCGTTCCGTTTACTTGCATCGAGCCTGGCGGTCGTGCTGGGCCAGGCGTTGGCGCCGGGCATCGCGCTGGCCAAAGCGCCGTCGGACCCGCTGCAAAAGGCCATGGTGGCCGAAGACATTAATCCGGAGGCGGCCACCGGGCTTTTGCAGCACAAAGTGGTACGCGCCGCACACTTTATGGTGACCAGCGCCAATCCCCTGGCCAGCCAGGCGGGGTTGGCGATCATCAAGCAGGGAGGCAACGCAGTGGATGCCTTGATCGCAACGCAGTGGGTCTTGAATCTGGTCGAGCCCCAGTCGTCCGGACTGGGCGGCGGGGCCTTCATTGTCAGCTATGACGCGCATCAAAAGCGGGTGCGCGCCTTCGACGGGCGCGAAACTGCGCCGGCGGCAGCCCGCAGCGATCGCTTCATGCGCGACCATAAGGCCATGCCGTTTTGGGACGCGGTGAATAGTGGGCGCTCGGTGGGCACGCCGGGCGTGCTGCGGGCTCTGGCCTTGCTGCATAAAGAAGAGGGGCATTTGCCCTGGAAGGTTCTATTTGCGCCAGCGATTCAATTGGCCGAAGACGGGTTTGACGTGTCGCCTCGCTTGCACGCGTTGCTAGAGCAGAACACGGCGCTGCGTCAGCAGCCCGCAGCGGCGGCCTATTTCTACCAAGCCGATGGCCATGCGTGGCCGGTAGGCCATCGTTTGCGTAATCCTGCGTTGGCCGGGGTGTTGCGGAAAATTGCCGAGCAAGGCCCTGATGCCTTTTATAAAGGGTCTGTCGCACAAGACATCGTCGATGCAATTGCGCATCATCCGGTGCCGGGCGATATGACGCTGGCCGATCTCGCCGGATATCGGGCGGTAGAACGCACGCCGGTTTGCACGCCCTATAAGCTTTATGAGCTGTGCGGGATGCCGCCTCCCAGTTCTGGCCCGCTGGCGGTGATGCAGATGCTGAAAATTTTGTCTCGTACACCTATTGACCGCTATCCGGTCGATTCTCTGATGGCCGTACATTATTTTTCCGAGGCGGGAAAGCTGGCTTATGCCGATCGTGATTTTTACGTGGCCGATCCAGATTTTGTGGACGTGCCGGTGCACGCGATGCTGAATGCGCAGTATCTGGGTTTGCGTGCAGGGTTGATTCGCTCTGATCGCAGTATCGGCGTGGCACCGCCCGGTGACCCGGCGCATATGCGGGCCTTGCTTGGTCGCGACGATTCTCCCGAAATTCCGTCGACCACTCATGTTGTAGTGGTCGACGCGCAATCCAATGTGGTGTCCATGACCAGTACGATTGAGTCGGCCTTTGGCAGCAAGATCTTTGTCGACGGATTTTTGTTGAATAATCAGCTGACTGATTTCTCATTGTCTGACGTGGATGCACAGGGCAAGCCGGTGGCCAATCGAGTTGAGCCGCTAAAGCGGCCGCGCAGTTCAATGTCCCCGATGATTGTGTTGAAAGATGGCAAGCCGTTTATGGCGATAGGGTCGCCGGGGGGCAGCGCCATTATCAATTTTGTTGCAAAGACGTTGCGCGGCGTGCTTGATCGTGGTCTGGATATTCAGCACGCCATCGATCTACCCAATCGTGGTAGCCGAAATCGCTTTACGGAGCTGGAAAAAGGCACTGACTTGCATGGTTTGGTTGCAGGGCTGCGGGCGATGGGCCATCAGGTGCGCGAGGTTGACTTCCCCAGCGGCCTGCAGGGGGTCGTATTGACCAAGCAGGGGCTAGAGGGCGGCGCCGATTCGCGTCGCGAAGGCGAGGCGGTAGGTGGATAAATGAGCCTATGAGGTAGGCTCTTCAAGTGCGGCGCGCGCGGCGCGGGCGATGGCCAGGCAAGAGGTCAGGCCGGGTGATTCGATGCCGAATAAATTAAGTAAATGGTTAACGCCATGCGTGGCTGGCCCGGCAATTATGAAATCGGCGGCGGCCGAATGGGCATCGGTAATTTTGGGCCGTATCCCCGTGTACCCCGGGCTTAGTGCGCCATCGGGCAAGGCTGGCCAGTAGCGCCTGACAGCGTCGTAGAACGCGTCGCCGCGGCGCGGGTCGAGTGTGTAGTCTTCGTTGGCTATCCATTGCGTGTCGGGGCCGAATTTCGCTTGGCCTCCCAGATCCAGCGTCAGGTGCACGCCGAGCCCCGCATGATCAGGCATGGGGTAGATCAGCCGGGAAAACGGTGCCTTGCCAGAAAGAGTGAAATAGCTGCCTTTACAGAAGTAGGCGTTCGGGATGTGTTCCTGAGGCTGTCCAGAGAGTCGGCGGGCGACCGAGGGGGCTGACAGGCCGCAGGCATTGATAACACAGCGCGCTGTTATCTCCATGGCTTCGACGCCTTCGAAACGCAACCGGAATTCGCCATTTTCCAGCACTTCACCGTTGCAAAATGGAGTATGAAAGACGCATTGTGCGCCATAATTTTCGGCGTCGCCCTGCAGTGCAAGCATCAAGGCGTGGCTATCGACAATGCCGGTGGAGGGCGATACGAGCGCGGCGTCGCACTGAAGCTCTGGTTCGAGCGCCCGTGCTTGGCTGCCACTGATTTGGTACAGATCGTCGACGCCGTTGAGTTTGGCGCGCCTGGCAATGTCGGCCAGCGCACTGGTTTGTTCTGGCGTTGCAGCAACAATCAGTTTGCCCAGGCGCTTGTGGGGGATGTTGCGTTGGGCGCAATAGGCATAAAGCTGCTGCTTGCCTGCCACGCATAGCCGGGCTTTAAGACTGTCCTTCGGATAATAGATGCCCGCGTGGATGACTTCCGAATTGCGCGAGCTGGTGCCTGTGCCGATCGCCTCGGCAGCCTCCGTCAACAGCACCTCACGTCCGGCCAATGCCATTTCACGGGCTATGGCCAGACCTACCACGCCTGCTCCCAAAACCACGCAATCTATGTCAGCTGCCATCGCACTGTTCACTTCGTCTAAGGTTGTGATTCCATGCGCTTATAAGCGCGACAGAGGTTTGGTTGATGGGGTCAGGTCGAAGTCGCCTGCATGATAAACCAGGGGTTGGCCCGTGCCGCGATGGCAGTGCTCTACTTGTCCGATAAAAATGAAGTGGTCGCCCGCTTCGACCTGACTGTGGTTATAACATTCGAACCAAGCGGTGCAATGGGGGTCGTCCAGCATTAGTGCGCCATTGGGGGCGTAGGTGAGCTCTACCTCTTCGAACCGACTTGCCTGGCTGCCACTGGCGAATTTTCGGGCTAAGGCGCGCTGTTGGGCGGCGAGCACATGAATGACGTAGCGTTCGCTGTGCTGAAAATACATCAGCGATGATGCGCTCTTGGTTAAAGTCCACTGCACCAGGGGCGGGTTGAGCGAAACGGAGTTGAAGGAGCTGATCGTCAGTCCTATGGGCTGGCGGTCTTCACGGGACTCGGTCGTAATCACAGTTACCCCGGTCGGGAAGCGGCCTAGCGCGGAGCGGAAATACAGCGCGTCGAAGTCGGCAGGCTCGGCAGTCATTGACAGCATCAGGTCGAGGTGAGCTGTCAAGGTGCCAGGCGGGTGCTGACCCACAGGGCTTGGTCGTTTAGCCGAAAAGCCAGGCGGTCATGCAGGCGCGAAGGGCGTCCCTGCCAGAATTCGACATAATCGGGCTTGAGGCGGTAGCCGCCCCAGTGGGGTGGCCGTGTCGGATGATCGCCCAGCGATTGCGTGAATTCAGAGTTGCGTGCATCGAGTTCTGCGCGGCTGATAGGTTGGCTTTGAGGCGAGACCCAGGCGCCTATGCGTGATCCGAGCGGGCGGCTGTTGAAATAGGTGTCTGATTCCTGGTCCGAGACTTTTTCGATGCGTCCTTCCAACCTGACTTGGCGTTCGAGCGCAGGCCAGAAAAATAGCAGACAGGCGTTGGGGTTGCCAGCCAGCTCGTGGCCTTTGCGCGATTCGTAGTTGGTAAAAAAAACGAAGCCGCGCTCATCGTAGCCTTTGAGCAGCACAGTACGGGCCGAAGGCCGGCCTGTGTCGGAGACGGTCGCCAGCGTCATGGCGTTGGGCTCGGGGACCTTGGCTGCCAGAGCTTCGTTGAACCAGTGCGTGAATTGCTCAAGGGGAGTGCTCGCGAGCGATGCTTCAAGCAGCATATTTTTTTCGTAACTTCGGCGGATATCGGCGACGGGCATGTTGATGAATAAAAGAAGAGGCAGTGTATGAGTTTAACTGTTCTGGGCGATGCTGCTTCGCAGGTACAGCACCATGGCTTCGAGATTTCGGTCGTGAATCCCTGCGTGCTTGAGTGCCTGCGCGGTTTCGAGCACGTATTCCGTGCAGGGGCCGTAATGTCCGTGGGCGCGCCGCACGATCTCCACAAGCTGGTCATTGGTAAGGCTGTTGACATAGGCGTCGGTGTGGCGGTCCATGATAAAGGCCAGCGCCTGAATATAGCCAGCTCGGGTACGGCAATTGAGCCACTTTGGCAGGTAGGCGCCGCTGGGCATCTCGCGTTTCCATAGCGCTTTAAGTGTTTCTGGGACTTCGCTGGCTGCGATCCGAAATGCCATCCCCTTGCACGAACCACCATGGTCCAGGCCAAAGACCAAGCCCGGCTGCTCAGGCGTACCGCGATTGACGCGTGACCACAGACACAACGCGCGATGGTAGCCGTGCAGTACGGCCAGACGGCGTTCACTGAAGTTGAATTCTGGACGCCACACCAGGGATCCGTAGCCGAATATCCAAATGTCCTGGTCGGGGACCCAGTGGGCCAGGCTGCGTTCTAACGACGCCTGACGCTCGGAGTCGGTGAGCAGCCGAAAGCTTCTGCGCACAGAAGCAAGCGTGGGGTCGCCCGGGTTATTCATGATGTGGCATTGCGGCAGTATGAGAATGGATCTTATTTTAAGCCACTCCTGATCCGGGCGCTTGGGGCGTGGCGTGTACACTTTTGGATGTTAGCCTTTACGGCGAAACAGCTCGTTCCTTCGATCTTTCTTTTTCAGTGCCATGTCCGAATCTTCTTTTATCGATCTGCAGCGCCGCTTCGGCGGCCTTGAACGCCTGTACGGCCCCTCGGGGGCGGCCAGGTTACAGGCGGCGCATATTGCGGTGGCCGGCATAGGTGGAGTGGGTTCGTGGTGTGCCGAGGCTTTGGCACGCTCGGGCGTAGGGGCTTTGACGTTGATTGATCTGGATCATGTTGCCGAGTCCAATATCAATCGCCAGGTGCATGCGCTGACTGATACGCTGGGCGTGGCCAAAACGGAGGCCATGGCACGGCGGATCGCAGGGATCAATCCGGATTGTCGCGTGCGGCAGGTCGATGATTTTGTGACACCCGAAAATGTGCACGAATTGCTGGCTTGCGATGTGACGTTGTTGGTGGATTGCACTGACCAGTCCGGCGCGAAGATTGCAATGATTCTCGAAGCCCGCGATAGGCACCTGCCGCTGCTGGTGTGCGGTGGTGCTGGCGGCAAGACCAATCCGCTCGCCTTGCGCGTAAGTGATCTGTCGCAGGCGTTAAATGATGCCTTGTTGGCCAAACTGCGCAACAGTTTGCGGCGCCAGCACGGCTATCCGAAAGCCTCGGATCAGGCGGGAAAGCCGCGTAAGCGGATTCCGAAGATGGGGGTGAGGGTTGTCTGGTTTGATCAGCCGGCGCGCCTGCCTGAGTTGTGGATCAAGCCGGAGGGAGGGGGCGCCGGTGACGGAGGTTCAGTTGGAGCTCATAGCGGCGCTCAGGGGACGTCGGGTGGTTTGCAGGGTTTGTCGTGTTCGGGTTATGGGTCATTGGTGACGGTGACGGCGGCAATGGGGTTGGCGGCGGCCAGCGAGGCGATGAGTTATGTGCTTGAGGGTCGGTTTAGCGCGGGCTCGTAGCGACAGCTTGTAGCGGCCCCCTTGTGGGTGCCATGTTCGCATTGGCACCATCGTGGTTAGAACATTCTAGCTCCGCGGCGTGGGCGGCTAAGATGGGGCTGGCTCTGACGGGCACGGTCATGGCTGCGCCATGACTTCCCGCGCACAGGGCCGGCTTCGGGGCGGTGTGCGAACTCGCGGGGCGGACAGCCCCCCGGGCAGTCCGCAAGCGTCCCGCTTCAGACAGCGCACACCTTGGATCCCCGAAGCCGGCCCTGTGCGCGGCGCGCCCGAATCGCCCGCCCCATCTTAGCCGCCCACGCCGCTCGGTTCGGCTTGTGTTTGTGCAATTGCGTTTTTGTGGCGGCACCGCTTCTAATCTAAAACGGCATCCAGCCAGCCGCGCAGGGCGTTGGAGACGCGGATGGCGCGGGCGTTTAGTAAATCGCTGCGGGTGATGAGTGCTTCGCGCACTTGACCTGTATCGAGCAGAACTTGACGCTGGACGCCGGGCAGCAGGGCGCAGGCTGTTGGCGGCGTCAGCCACTCGTTGTTGGCATTTTGTACGTACACATTGCTGCGGCTGCCTTCACAGATTTCTCCGTGCGCATTGCAGAACACGACATCGAACAATCCCCGGTTCTGCTCAAGCAGGTTTTGGGCGTCGGCATACCAAGGGCGGCGGGTGGTCTTGTGTTGCAGCCAGAATGGATCAGCCTGCAGTGGCGAGGGGTTCAGGCGGATTCGGACCGGTTGCGAGGTGGCAGCCAGTTCGCTGGATTGAAGAGAATGACGTCCGTCACTGTCGAGCAACAGGCGCAGGCGGTGGCTGATGCGGGTGTCCAGGCGCTCGACATATTCGTTGATCGCCGTTAATAGTGCATCACCGGGCCAGGCATAGCCCAAAGCCTGGCAGGACCGTTCCAGACGTTGCTGGTGTCGGGGCAGGAGCGGCAAGCGTTGGCCGGGTTCGACACGCATGGTTTCGATAAGTTGGATCGGCACTTTCATTGCAACGATTTTTCCGGGCAAGAGGGGGGCGAGCCTAGCTGCAGAATGCGCGCCTTCCATAGACACTCTTCCCATTCGAGATTGGCGTCGGAGTCGTGGACAATGCCGCCTCCCACGCCAAAGACGCCCGGCCCCGATGCTGGCATCTCGATGGTCCGGATGGCGACGTTGAGTGACAAGTTACCGTTCGGGGCGAGCCACCCCAAGCTACCACAGTAAATGCCGCGCGGCGAGGTTTCCAGGGCTTGGATTTTTTTCATGGCGGCGATTTTTGGAGCACCGGTGATGGATCCGCAGGGGAAGAGTGCCCTAAGGATATCTTCTAAACTTTTGTTCAAGGCTTGCGCTGTGATGGTGGATGTCAGGGTCCAGACGGAGGGGTAGCGTTCCAGAGTAAAGAGCGCGTCGACTTTGACGGAGCCAGGTATAGCCAGCCGCCCAAGGTCGTTTCTGAGTAAATCAACGATCATCAGGTTCTCGGCGCGATTTTTTTCGCTGTGCAAGAGTTCTTGCCCGTTGTATTGATCCTGAGCAGGATCGGTATGGCGCGGCGCGGTGCCTTTCATGGGGCGCACGGTCAGGGTTGCGCCTTCGCGGGCTACGAACAACTCGGGAGAAAACGACAAGATACTGCGCTCGTCATCTTCGATATAGGCGGCGTGGGCGGTGGGGTGTCGTGCAGCGATGGTTCGGTACAAGTCTCGCGGGGCGGCCTGGGTGCGAAGTTCTATCGGAAAGGTGTAATTGACCTGGTAGATTTCGCCACGGCGTATGCAGGCTTGCAGGATGTTGATATTTTTCAGGTAATCGGCCTGAGCGATGAGCGGACGTGATTCGAGCTGGATTGGTTCGTCGTTCGAAGGGGCGTTCCATACCGGCTCGTGGCTGGCTCGTCGGTGAACCAGTGCCGTCAGGCGAGGCGTTTCGCGTGTGACGGTCTGGCGGTTAAACGCGGTCGGGTGGGTGGGTGAACAGGCGGGGTCCAGCCACTCGCCTAGCTCATAATCCAGCAGCAGCGCTACCCAGCAGCCTTTTTGTTGCGCCGCGACTATCTGTTCGAAAGCCGCGGGTAATTCTGCCTCGGAGCAGGCGTCAATACGCTCGATAAAATCGAGCAATTCAAGCGCCTGTCCCGACAGGCGATTCTCAAAGCGGCAAAGCATCAGTGGGCACTGCTCATAAAAGTGCTCAGGACGGCACCAGTATGAGAGGTCCTTTTCACGGCAATGATGTCTTCTGGTGTGCCTTCACCGACTAAGCGCCCGCCGCCGGTGCCGCCTTCGGGGCCCAGGTCGAGCACCCAATCAGCCTCGGCGATGACATCCAGATTATGCTCGATCACGACGACCGTGTTGCCCGCATCGACCAGGCGATGCAGTACGTGGTTCAGTTTTTCCACATCGGCCATGGACAGGCCTACCGTAGGTTCGTCGAGCACGTACAGGGTGTGCGGGATGCGCGAAGCGCGCCCGGTTTTGATGACGCCATCGGTCAGTCGGGCTTTGACCAGTTCAGTCACGAGCTTGATGCGCTGTGCTTCACCGCCCGACAGCGTGGGCGAGGGCTGGCCGAGCGTCAGGTAGCCCAGCCCAACGTCTTGCATTAGCTGCAGGGATCGTGCGATTTTGGAGTGGACGGCGAAATAGCTAATGGCCTCATCGACCTCGAGCTTGAGCACTTCGCCGGCGCTTTTTCCGCGCCATACGATCCCCAAGGTATCGCTGTTGAAGCGCGCTCCGCCGCACGCGTCGCACGGTACCTTGATGTCTGGCAGAAAGCTCATCTCCAGCGTGCGTAAGCCCTGGCCTTCGCAGAGGGGGCAACGCCCCTCGCCGGTATTGAACGAAAAGCGCGCCGTGCCCCAGCCCCGCATGCGGGCTTCGCTGGTGCTGGCAAACAACTGGCGCACATCGTTCCAGAAACCTATATAGGTGGCGGGGCATGAGCGGGGTGTTTTGCCGATAGGCGTCTGGTCGACCTCAAGCACGCGATCGATAGGCTCCCAGCCGGTGATGTCGACGCAGCCATACCAGTCGGGCGCTTTACGCTGGGAAATGGCATGCGCCAGATTGTCGAGCAGTACGTCGCGCGCCAGAGTGGATTTGCCCGAGCCCGAAACGCCGGTGACCACACTCAGCCGGCCAATGGGAATGCGTGCATGCACGTTGTGCAAATTGTGCAGATGCGCGCCATGGATTTCCAGCATGGGTGTATGTGCGTCAATCGGGCGCCGCGCCTGCTGGGGATGGTGCAAAGGGTGTTTCAGGTATCGTCCGGTGATGGAGTCGGGGTTATCCATGAGGTCTTGCGCGCTGCCTTGCGCCACCACGTAGCCGCCGCGCACGCCCGCCCCCGGACCTATGTCGATGATGTGCGAGGCGCGCCGTATGGTGTCCTCATCGTGCTCGACAACCACCAGGGTGTTGCCGTGTCCTTCGAGCTTGCCCAGCGCATTAAGCAGAATCTGGTTGTCGCGTGAATGCAGGCCAATAGTGGGTTCGTCGAGCACATAGCAAACGCCTTGCAGGTTGGAACCCAACTGGGCGGCCAGGCGGATACGCTGTGCTTCGCCGCCCGATAGCGTCGGCGCGGCGCGGTCCAGAGCCAGGTAGCCCAGGCCGACCTCTTGCAGGAAATCGAGCCGACTTCGTATTTCGGTGAAAATGTCGCGACCGATTTCGGCCTCGCGCCCCTGGCTGATCAGACTGGTAAAGAAGGTTTGCGCATCGCTCACCGACAGGGCGGTCAGTTCGGTGATGGAGCGGTCGCGCCAGAGAAAGGCACGGGCCAGCGGATTGAGACGTTCGCCATTGCAACTGTGGCAGGCTTCGGCCTCGCCTTCGTACCACGCGTTCCAGGCTGTTTCTTCGCCAGTCTGTTCGGCATCGAAACCGCTAAGCTGCAAGCCGGTGCCAAAGCAACTGGTGCACCAGCCATGTTTGGAGTTGTACGAGAACATCCTCGGGTCAGGTTCTGGAAAACTGGTTCCGCAGGTCGGGCAGGCGCGCTTGACCGAAAAATGCAACTGGCGCATGGCCGGGTTCAGGCCCGC
>CAJDUX010000151.1_pt1 | contig 11504 bp, 9 predicted proteins | sample 7391081 | NCBI WGS metagenome assembly CAJDUX01 (sample SAMEA7055685, study PRJEB34461) | soil metagenome | biome: terrestrial ecosystem; feature: Peninsula; material: soil | place: Antarctica | collected 2016 | reverse complement strand
TTATGTCAAATTCCACAAAGAAGCCTCTGCAGCGTCGCCACATTGAAGCTCTCGTATCCATCGCCGACCAAGGTTCGGTGCACCGCGCAGCTTTAAGCCTCGGCATGCCTCAGCCGGCGCTATCCCGGTTGTTGTCAGAGGCTGAAGATCGACTAGGGGCTCGCGTATTCGAACGCTCTGTGCACGGCAGTAAGCCGACGATCCGCGGGAATATCGTAATCGGCCAGGCCCGCTTCGTCTTGCGTGGCATAGAACGACTGGACAAGGTAATCGATGCCTCTGGCTCGACCGTCAAGCTAGGCTGCATACCGCGAGCTATGCATTCCGTAATGCCCCATCTACTGAATCGAGTCCATTCGCAGTCATCGGAAGAGCATGCATCTAACGGCCTTCCCATTTTTCGCATGAACGTCATTGAAGACAGCTCCATACTGCTCTTTGACGCGCTTCGCAAAGAAAAACTAGATTTCGCCATCATGCGACATGTAGCGGGCGCCTCGGGAATTGGCGACAACTTCACGGCAGAGCGTCTCTACGAAGAGCGCCCTTTAATCGTCTGCAGCGTCAAAAATCAGACCTTCGGAAAACGCACTATCGATCTGGTGATTCTGGCTAACCAAGAATGGATTTTGCCGTCGCTCGAAACGACGTCCAGAGCCGTACTGGATCGATTCTGGAACGAACAGGGGCTGCCACCTATTCGGTCAATAATTGAAACTCGCACCTTCGAATCCAATCTCGCCCTGGTGGCCGATACCCCTTTTATTTCTATTGTTCCCGAATCCATCGCCCGTCGCTATGCGGGTCTGGGCCTCGTAAAAATACTTAATGTGCGCCCGGCACTGCCCACCAATACCGTCATGCTGGTCTATAACTGTGCCATAAAAGCCGACACCGTGCTGGAACCTTTTCGCCAGATGATTCATGCGGCAGCAAGAGATGCGCTGAAAAATTTCTGAGCGCTAGGTAATGATTCCATTTCTAAATCAATTGTGAACTAGGAGGCGAAGCGCAGACGGTACCTGTCGTACGGCCAGCGAAGCCGACAAAGTACACGATCGATTTAGAAATAGAATGACATAGCTGCTCGGTGTCCTGCAAAGGTTGGGTTGGCAAAAATGGCAGCCACAAGGGGTGCCGCTACATGAGCAACAACCACGCCATACCCCAAGGCGACGGCGGTTCAGGCGGGCCAAACGAACTTGAGTCCGCTGCGTCAAACACCTGGATTGGGGAGGCAAGGGGCGCACTGCTTGAGCAAGGGCTTTGACCAGTCCAGTGGACTGGTCATCTTGCGAGTTTGCGCCCCGCCCCAATCCAGGTGTTTGGCGCAGGAAGTCCTGGCAAAGCCAGGACTGGACGAGGTGAGGCGGGCCCGCCTGAGCCGCCGTCGCCGTTTTAGTTATGGAAAATCACGCGAAGCAAACTGCCATGACCCTCACAAGGGGTGCCGGTGCATAAGCCGGATACCGCGCTCTAACATGAGCCGGCATCAAACCTACCTTCGATGCCGACCCTTCAACAACTGCAGAAATTCCTCAAACACCTCATTCTCCAGGCGCTCAGACAAATCGACCACCACAGACCGCGAATAATATGGGCTCATATCCAACCCCACCCCAACGCCAATAATATCCACACCCTGCTGACCATAACGCCCAATCACCGCCTTCAAATGGTTGTCCAAATAAAAAGCGTCATTCGCCTGATTCGTCGCACTATCCATCGGGCAGCCGTCCGAAATCACCACCAATATCCGCCGCTTCTCGTTGCGCCCAAGCAGGCGTTGACACGCCCATTCAACCGCCTCGCCATCAATCCCCTCGCGAAACAAGTCCGTCTTTAACAAAGCCGCCAGCGGATGCCGTGCCCGACGCCACGGCGTTTTTGCCTCCTTAAAAACCAGGCGGCGCAGCTCGTTCAAACGACCGGGCGCCGCAGGCCGGCCTTGCCTTACCCAATCTTGTCGGGCTCGTCCTCCATTCCAGGCCGACGTCGTAAAGCCCAATATCTCAGTGGCCACACCCGCCTGCTCAAGCGCGCGCATTAATACATCCACCATGACCGCCAGCGGTTCCGCATACGACTTCATCGAGCCCGAACAATCAATCAGAAAACCAAGCGTCGTATCAGTCACCGGCCGGTACTGATCTTGACGAAATATCCGGCGCTCTGCTGGCGAACTCACCAACTGCGCGAGCCGCCTGCCATCAATCACGCCCTCTTCCTCGCCAAACCGCCAGCCATCGCGTTGCGGTTGCGCCAGGATCGCGCGCAACGAGTTCGACAAGCGCTGTACATTAATCGCCTGTTGCGTCAAACGCCGATCCAGCCGTTGACGATACTCATGCAACAAGGCCGGGCGCACCAGATCAGGCGCATAGAGCTCCTCGTCATAGCGCTTCGTAAACACTCGATATTGACCCCGGCTCGCCTCAAAGACTGCGCTGTCACCAGTCTGGACAAGCGCAGCACTTTCGCCTTCTTCCTCGTCGAAGTCCAGCCACAGACCAAAGGAGCCCGGCCGCGCTGTCGCACTCGACGGATCATCTTCACGCTCACTTTGCACGCGTTGCGCAATGTCGCGCGCTATGTCCATGGCATAGACGGCAAACTGCGCTTGATCGTGACGGTAACGCCGAATGCCGGCAAAGGCATTTCCCAAAGTCTGTGCCAGCGCTGCGCGTGTAGGCTCGAGCAAGTCCTGAACATGCTCGGGTAATTCCAGCGAAGTCAGGCGACTCCAGACAATTTGCGACACCGCGAATATCAATATGCCCAAGCTTGTTTCGGCCGAGCCAGAGCTTAAAAATTCAGCAGACCAAGCGCGGTAGCGTCGTTCCAGGTTATCGCGCACGCCCGGCAAATTCTCAGGAGCCAACGACTCCACCCGCAATTGCTCAAGCCATTCAAAAACCCAGCGTTCAATAGGGTCGGCAGGGATCAGGCTTTGATGCAACAGGCGATCGGAAAGGCGCAGTCGCAATGCCAGGCCATCGGCAAGCGCCCGATAAGCCGGCAAAGCATCAACGCCCGGATTGATGCGCAGATGCGGCGCATAGACGGGCACCGGATGCTGATTGTCGTATAGCCGCCCGCCCTCAAAGTGCCATCGCGCCTGTCCCGTCGCGGCACGCAACATCGCTACACACAGCTCTTCGAGTTGCTGTTGATGACGCGACCGCTGCTGCATATTGCCCACGGCCAAGCCTTAACCTGGCAACGTCAGGTGCGATTCAAGAATCTCGTCGTTAAAACTGCGCTGGTAATACTCGGCAACGATAGGACGCTCGATCTCTTCGCATTTATTCAAGAACGACAGGCGAAAGGCCAGTTCGACATTGCCAAAAATTTGACTGTTCTCGGCCCAAGTGATGACAGTGCGCGGCGACATCAACGTAGATAGATCGCCCGTCTCGAAGCCTTTACGGGTAAGACTGGCTACCTGCACCATGGCACTGATCAAGCGTCGACCTGGCTCGGTGCCTAATTCCGGTACGCGCGCCAGTACAATCGCAGCTTCTTCCTGCGCCGACAGGTAGTTCAGCGTCGCAACAATATTCCAGCGGTCGATCTGGGCATGATTGAGTGCCTGCACACCGTGGTACATGCCATTCAGATTGCCCAGGCCTACCGTGTTGGATGTGGCGAACAACCGAAAGTACGGATGCGCCTGTATGACCCGGTTTTGGTCAAGCAGAGTGAAGCGCCCTTCACGCTCCAGAATTCGCTGTATGACAAACATGACATCGGGTCGCCCAGCGTCGTACTCATCGAAAACCAGCGCCACTGGCCGCTGTAACGCCCAAGGCACAATACCCTCTTGAAACTCGGTAATCTGCAGGCCGTCGCGCACCACAATGGCGTCTTTACCCACCAGATCCAGACGGCTGATATGCCCATCAAGGTTAATACGCACGCACGGCCAATTCAGGCGCGCTGCTATTTGCTCGATATGTGTGGACTTGCCCGTCCCATGCAATCCCTGCACTAACACACGCCGATTGCGCGAGAACCCCGCCAAAATCGCCAATGTCGCGTCAGGATTGAAACGATAGACAGGATCGATTTCGGGCACATGTTCATCGCGCTCGACAAAGGCCGGAACTTGGATGTCTATATCCAGGCCAAACAAGGCCTTGGCCGAAACAAGATGAACGGCCGGTGTCAACGTGCTTACCTCGGGCATGACAGATTCCTGATTAAAACAGTGTTAAGCGCCGTTGCCGTTGGCCGCTTCAATTGCGGCTAGAGCACGGGCGGCACGCTGCAAGGCCGGCAGGCTTTGCAGTGATTTCTCGGCCGTCATTCGCATGATGGGCGCCTGAATAGCGACCGCCACATTCGACTTGCCGCGAGACGCCGGCACCAGTACCGCCACGCACAGCAAGCCTGGCAGAAATTCTTCATCATCCATGGCATAGCCATCACGTCGCACGCGCTCAAGCTCGCTATCGATCTGATCGTAGGTCGTCAAAGTTCGCTCGGTATACTTGGCCAGCGGCGCATGCGCCAAAAGCCGGCGGCGCTGCGATTGCGACATTTGCGTCAGAAACAGCTTGCCACTGGCCGAGCAATGAACCGGAACCCGCGAACCCGGATGTAAATAAAATCGCAGTGGAGCAATCGTTTCAACACGATCAAGATACAACACTTCACTACCCGCACAGGTCGTAATATTGCAGCTTTCGCCCACCTCTTCCACCAATTGACGCAGTACCGTGTGGCGGGCGCCGTGCACGGTATTATTAAGCAGCAGGTTCTCCGCCATCCGGCGCAAACGCAGACCCGAGCTGTACTGACGGCCATCCCCATCGCGCTGGATCATGCCGGCCCCTTCAAGCTGCTGCAACATGCGATGCAAAGTCGGTTTGGGCAAGTTCAATTCGTCAACCAGGCTTTGCAAGGAAAACAGCTGGTCTTTCTGCGCAATGACCTCGAGCAGCGCAAACAGGCGCATGGTGGGCGTGTTACCGTCAACCCGATTCTCGGCGATAATGGTGGCAATACCAGTGTCCATGTTAAATCCCAATAATAGGAATGAATTGTATCGTTTTTTAGTATTTTATATTGACTTGCGGGGATTTAGGGCCTAAATTTTATAAATATCAGTTTATTTCACTTCCATACAAAGCAAAGCGCGGCGCGGCAAGATGGTTCACCAATGAAAATAGGGATAGCAGGAGCAGGATTATTGGGCCGTCTGCTGGCTTATATACTTTCTCGGCAAGGTCATGAAATCAGCGTATTCGATCCGGGCAGCGGCCCTGATGCGCGCGGTGCCGCTGGTTGGACCGCAGCGGGCATGCTCAGCCCCACTGCAGAGCTCGAATCAGCCGACATCAACGTTTTTAATCACGGCTTGCACTCTATAGAGCTCTGGGCCGAGCTTATCCCCACCTTATCGCGTCATGCCTCGTTTGACCGGGCCGGCAGCCTTTTGCTTGCGCATCGCCACGACGCCGGTTCGGCGCAACGCATGATTAGCCTTTTGAACGAAAAAGCCCCCGAAAAGCATCGGCCGCAGCCTTTGCCTTTGTCGCAGCTTGCCCAGCTCGAGCCAGATATACAAGGGCCGGCACAAGCATGGTTGCTGCCGCATGAAGGACATATGAATACCGTCGAAGCCATGGAGGCGCTCTACGCCTCGGCCAACGGCGTTGATTGGCATTGGAGCTGTGCAGTATCGTCTTTATCCGCACATATTTTGCATACGGTTCAAGGCGATCAACAGTTCGACTGGGTATTTGACGTGCGTGGCCTGGGCGAGCGCGAAAATGCTCCGCCCGGGCCTGCCAGCGCAATCGCTTGTCAGAACGTGCGCGGCGTACGCGGCGAAATTTTTTGGTTGCATGCGCCTGCCGTACAATTACACAGACCCATTCGTTTATTGCACCGAGGCACGAATTGTGCATAGCGAAACCAATTTGCGCCCGGCTCTCATCGACAACCTGCCGCGCATCGAGCACGAAGACGGCCTGACGCGCATTAATGGCTTATTCCGGCACGGCTGGCTGATAGCTCCTTCATTAATCGACCAGGCCCTGTCCGAGCTGAATTTTGAACCCTAACTTTATAGAGGCCGCTGTGAGCCTTATCCGCATTACCGTCAACGGCAAAGAACTCACCGTTGCCAAAGCTTCGACGCTCGAAGATCTGCTTAAATTGCTGAAAATGTCCGCGTCGCAGTCCAGCCTGCCTATGGCCACGGCCGTTAATGGTAGCCACGTCGCGCGGCAGTCCCGCGCCACACGAGTACTGCTCGACCAAGACGCCATCACCACATTTGAACCTATAACCGGAGGCTAATCATGTCTTTCCAGATTGCTGACACAACGCTTGGCAGTCGTTTCTTCCTGGGCTCGGCCGGCTATCCTTCACCGCATGTACTAGAACAAGCCATCGCCGCCTCAGGCGCCGAAGTCGTCACGGTAAGTTTGAAACGTCAGTTGGCCCAAGGCAGCGGCAAGCCCATCGAAAATAGCCAGGGCCAGGGTTACTTCGAACTGATCAAGCAAAGCGGCGCCCACTTGCTGCCCAATACAGCGGGCTGCCATACCGCGGCCGAAGCTATTACGCTGGCCCAGATGGCACGCGAAATTTTCGATACACACTGGATCAAACTGGAAGTGATAGGCGACACCTACACGCTGCAACCCGATCCCGTCGAACTGGTGCATGCCGCCACCGAACTGGTCAAGCTGGGCTTCGAAGTTTTCCCATACTGCACCGACGATCTCGTCACCTGCTACCGCCTGCTCGATGCGGGCTGCCGCATACTCATGCCCTGGGGAGCCCCTATCGGATCGGGCCAAGGTCTGGTCAACCCTTACGCCTTGCGAACGTTACGCGATCGCATTACCGACGTGCCACTCATCGTCGACGCCGGCATCGGGTCGCCTATGGATGCCGTGCAAGCCATGGAAATGGGCTTTGACGCCGTATTGCTGAACTCGGCCGTTTCGAACGCTCACGACCCCGTCCTGATGGCCGAAGCCTTCAGGCTCGCCATCGACGCCGGACACAAAGCGTACCAGGCCGGCATCATGGCCGAACAAGACATGGGCGTGGCCACCACGCCCGTTACTGGCAGGCCCTTTATCCTGGCCTGAATGGTGTCGCTGCCTGGTTCGCCTTTCCGCCGGCCCCAATAGTGCGGACGGCACCCACAAGGGGTGCCGCTACAAAAAACATGCCATGCGACGCAATGCCACGCCACGCTATACGACAAGGTGACGGTGGTTCAGGCGGGCCAGCGAACTTGAGTCCGCTGCGCCAAACACCTGGATTGGGGAGGCAAGGGGCGCACTGTTCGAGCAAAACGCTTTGACCAGCCCAGTGGGCTGGTCATGTTGCGAGTTTGCGCCCCGCCCCAATCCAGGTGTTTGGCGCAGGCAGCCCTGGCTATGCCAGGGCCGGACGATGTGAGCGGGCACGCCTGAACCACCGTCGCCGTTTCACTTATAAAAACATAAAGCAGGCCAAAACCACTATGGCACCCACGAGGGGTGCCGCTACAGCAAAGTGCGTCGCTAAAACAAGGAGTACCGCCGCATAAACACAACCCCAGACAATGGAGAAAAAAAAGGACCCCAATCGGGTCCCTTCTATCAGGTGCCTTCGCGAGACATGCGACGACGATCCTGATCCGTCAAATAGCGCTTGCGTAAACGTATCGACTTCGGAGTCACTTCCACCAGCTCATCGTCCGTAATGAACTCCACCGCATACTCCAGCGTCATACGTATCGGCGGAACCAGATCAATATGCTCGTCCTTGCCCGACGCACGCACGTTGGTCAATTTCTTCTCTTTAATCGGATTCACAACCAGATCATTTTCACGACTATGGATCCCAATAATCATGCCTTCATACAAAGGCTCTCCGGGCGACACAAACATACGGCCGCGGTCCTGCAGCTTCCACAACGCATACGCGACCGCCGCACCGTTATCCTGGCTGATCAATACACCATTGCGGCGCTCGCCGACCCCGCCTTCGCGCACCGGACCATATTCATCAAAAATATGGCTGTCCAGCCCCGTGCCACGCGTCAACGTCAAAAACTCATTATGAAAACCGATCAGGCCACGAGCCGGAATCCGGTATTCCAGACGCGTGCGACCGCGCCCATCAGCCACCATGTCCTGCAAATCACCTTTACGCCGTCCCAGCTCTTCCATGACTGCGCCCTGGTGTCCATCTTCCAGATCAACCGTCAGCAATTCGTAGGGCTCCATGCGCACGCCATCTTGTTCTTTGATCACCACGCGGGGGCGTGAAGCCGCCAGCTCGTAGCCTTCGCGGCGCATATTTTCAAGCAAGATGGTCAGGTGCAGCTCACCGCGCCCCGACACCTCAAACACCGTGTCATCATCGGTCTCTTTCACCCGCAAGGCCACGTTGGATTTCAATTCACGGTCGAGACGGTCGCGTAATTGACGGCTGGTCACAAACTTGCCTTCACGGCCTGCCAGAGGCGACGTGTTGACCATAAAATTCATGGTCAACGTGGGCTCGTCGATATGCAGCATGGCCAAGGGCTCGGGATTGGCTGGGTCCATCAAGGTGCAGCCTATGCCGATATCTTCGATGCCATTGATCAGAACAATGTCACCGGCCTCGGCGTGCTCTACCAGCTCGCGTTCCAGACCCTTGAATTTAAGAACCTGGTTGACGCGTCCTTTGATGATCGGACTGTCTGGGCCGAATTGAATCACCACATCTTGAGCGGCACGCAAGCGCCCACGGTTAATCCGGCCCACGCCGATCTTACCCACATAGCTGCTGTAATCGAGTGAAATAATCTGCAACTGAAGCGGGCCGTCTGCGTCGTCTTCGCGTTGCGGCACGTATTTCAAGATAGCGTCAAAAAGCGGGCGCATATCGCCTTCGCGCACACCTTCGGTCAAACCTGCATAGCCCGCCAAACCCGAAGCGTAAATCACCGGAAAATCCAGCTGTGCCTCGGTCGCACCAAGCTTGTCGAACAAATCGAAGGTTGCATTGATTACAAAATCGGGGCGCGCACCCGGACGATCTACCTTGTTCACGACCACAATGGGCTTAAGCCCCAGAGCCAAAGCTTTGCGCGTCACGAAACGGGTTTGAGGCATGGGGCCCTCAACCGCATCGACCAGCAACAGCACACCATCGACCATCGACAGCACCCGTTCGACTTCGCCGCCGAAATCAGCGTGCCCCGGGGTGTCGACAATATTGATGTGCGTGCCTTCATATTCGACGGCGCAGTTTTTCGCAAGAATGGTAATTCCGCGTTCACGTTCTATATCACCCGAATCCATGATCCGTTCGGCCATCTGCTGATTATCGCGAAATGTGCCGGACTGACGTAACAACTGATCAACCAGGGTGGTCTTACCGTGATCGACGTGGGCGATAATCGCCACATTGCGCAAAGCGCGATTCATAATTCTTCCTTTTGTGTAAGGGTTGCAGGCAACAGGCCAGCAGGTAAGGCATTGAGTGCAATCAAGGTGGACTGAGGCGCAGACATGGTCTGCAGGGCTTCAAGCCCAATAGCGTCGTCAAGCGAAAACGGCCCCACCCGTGTGCGCCGCAAGGCAGTCAGGTGGGCACCACAACCTAGCAAACGGCCAATATCCTGCGCTAAGGTTCGAATGTACGTGCCTTTACTGCAAGACACCATCATTTCAACCTGGCGTCCGTTCAAACTCAAGACTTCCAATTTGTAAATCGTAATCGCGCGTGGCGGACGGTCAAGTTCAATTCCCTGGCGCGCATATTCGTATAAAGGCTTGCCATCGCGCTTCAAGGCCGAATACATGGGTGGAATCTGCTCAATCGGCCCGCGAAAACCTGACACCGCTCGCTCCATCTCGTCGCCACTTACCCCCTGAAAAGAGGCAAGCGCCTGAAACACGATCTGGCCGGTTAAATCACCCGTATCCGTCTCTTCGCCCAGACCCAGCGTTGCGTGATAAACCTTGTCGGCATTGAGCATGGCGGCCGACAGTTTGGTGGCGCGCCCCAGACAGCATACCAATAGCCCCGTCGCAAAGGGATCCAGAGTGCCTGTGTGCCCAGCTTTGCGAGCATCGAGCGCACGCTTGGCACGCTGCAGCGCGTGGTTACTCGACAAGCCCTCGGGTTTGTCGAGCAATAAGACACCGTCGAGCACCTGCCCGCGTCTGGAAACCATCGTTTAACCTGAGGAAAAAAACGACAGCCCCTTCAGGGCTGTACGTCGGGATCTTCGAGATCCGAAGGAATGGAAGAATAACTGATGGGCTGATTTGCCTGATCAATCAGGCGCGACAGCTCAATACCACGCTCAAGCTGGCCATCATGCAGGAAATGCAAAGTAGGAACTGTATGAATATGCAGAAGCTTGAAGAGCAGCGAATGCAACCAGCCCGCTTTTTCATTAAGGGCTGCACTGGCCACTTCGGGCTCGGCGCCCATTACCGTGAAATGCACCTTGGCATGTGCGTAGTCGGCCGACAAATCTACGCCGGTCAATGTGATCAGCCCCGCTCGCGAAACATCAATTTCGCGTTGGATGAGCCCGGCCAGATCTTTCTGGATCTGGTCGGACAGCCGTGTAATGCGACCGGGATTGGGCTTTGACTTATGACGACTCATGATGACAGGGTTCGGGCCACTTCTTTGATTTCAAAGATCTCGAGCTGGTCGCCAACCTGAATGTCGTTATTGCCCTTGAGGCTAATACCGCAATCGAAACCTGATTTGACTTCCTTGACATCGTCCTTGAAACGACGCAGCGATTCGAGCCAGCCGCTCCAGTGCACGACATTGTCGCGCAGCAAGCGAACTTGAGAATCGCGCCGCACCAGACCATCGGTCACCATGCAACCAGCAATACTGCCGATACGCGAAATGGTATACACCTCGCGAATTTCGACCATGCCGATCACTTCTTCTTTCTTCTCGGGAGCCAGCATGCCCGACATTGCGTTACGCACATCATCGACCGCATCGTAAATAATGTTGTAGTAGCGCAGGTCGATGCCATTATGCTCTGCCAGTTTCTTGGCACTTTGCTCGGCACGCACGTTAAAGCCTATCACCACAGCGTTGGACGCAATGGCCAGGTTGATATCGCTCTCGGAAATCCCGCCTACAGCGGCATGGACCACCCGCACGCGTACCTCTTCAGTAGACAATTTAACCAGTGAGGACACCAAGGCTTCTTGCGAACCCTGAACATCGGTTTTCACGATCAACTCGAGCGTTTGCACGCCTTCGCCAGCACCGTCGAACATCGACTCGAGCTTGGCCGCCTGCTGGCGAGCCAGCTTCACGTCGCGGAATTTACCCTGACGGAACAAAGCAATTTCACGAGCCTTGCGTTCATCGGCCAGCGAGATCAATTCGTCACCCGCGGCAGGTACTTCTGTAAGGCCCTGAATTTCAACTGGAACCGATGGGCCCGCGCTATTGATAGGCTTGCCGTTTTCATTAAGCATGGCACGTACGCGGCCATAGCTGGCGCCAGCCAG
>CAJDUX010000078.1_pt1 | contig 11531 bp, 13 predicted proteins | sample 7391081 | NCBI WGS metagenome assembly CAJDUX01 (sample SAMEA7055685, study PRJEB34461) | soil metagenome | biome: terrestrial ecosystem; feature: Peninsula; material: soil | place: Antarctica | collected 2016 | reverse complement strand
GATGCCTGCGCGGCGCCGGGCGGCAAAACGGCGCATTTGCTGGAATGTGCCGATATTCAGTTGCAAGCGCTGGACTCCGATGCTCGGCGTCTGGAGCGGGTAGAGCAGAATTTGCAGCGTTTAGGCCTTATGGGGCCGGGCGTGACACTTCATTGTGCCGATGCGGCTAATCTGGACTCGTGGTGGGATGGCCGCTACTTTGATGCGGTGTTGGCCGATGTGCCGTGTACAGCGTCAGGCATTGTGCGTCGCCATCCAGATATACGCTGGCTGCGGCGCGAGACCGATGTGGGCAAAACTGCCGGTTTGCAACGCAGGATAGTCGATGCCTTGTGGAAAACGGTAAGTCCGGGGGGGCGCCTGTTGTATGCAAGCTGTTCTATTTTTCCGCAGGAAGGGGAGCAGCAGGCCGAGCAGTTTTTAAAGCGCCATCCCGACGCGTCGCGTTTACCTGCGCCAGGTCAAATATTGCCGTTGGCCGATGCTGGCTTAGTCGGTCTGTATGATGGTTTCTTTTACGCACTGTTTGCCAAGTCGCCCTGAGTCGTCAAAAATAACGGCCTGCTTCTATATATCGTGTTTGGGTGCCCGATGATAGTTCGAGTATTACTTCTTCTGGTTTTGTTCATTAGCCTTGGTCCCCAGGCCGATCGAGCGTGGGCGGCCGATCCGGCCCGGATAGTAAAAATAGAGCCGGTAGCGCGCGATGGGAAGCTGTATATCGACGCCGATGTGCAGTTTGACCTCAGCAGTGAGTTGCGCAATGCGGCGCAAAAGGGTGTGCCTATTTATTTCACCGCCGATCTCGAAATTACCTCCAAGCGCTGGTGGTGGTTCGACCGCACACTGGTGAATAAGCAGCGCACCTGGCGAATTGTGTATAACGCGCTGACGAGGCAGTGGCGTGTTGGAACGGGCGAGCTGTCCTTGCCAGAATCGTCGCTGGATGATTCTTTGTCAGTGATACGCCATATCCGTGGCTGGGATGTCGTCGATACTCGAAGCATGGACTCTGGGCGTACCTATCACGGACGGATTCGGGTGCGGCTTGATACGTCGCGTTTGGCTCGTCCTTTTCAAATCGATGCGATCAGCAGTAATGCCTGGTCTTTGGCGACTCCATGGAAAGATTTCACATTTTCGGTCTCCGCTGGCACGCCCGATCCCTCCTGAAATGGGGGCTTCGGCTGGCGCTGGTCGTTGCGGCGATCAGCGCTTTGGCGTTGCTTGGGCTGCTTGTCTGGTCCACAGGCAACGCTTCGCGCTATGCGCAGCAGTACGACACCCTGCTGGTGCTCAACGGCGTATTTGCTGTTGCGCTGATTTTCTGGGTACTGGTGCTGTCCGCAAGGTTGGTGCGACAGATTCGCCGTCGCCAGTTTGGCTCAAGGCTGACGGCGCGTTTTGCCCTGTCATTTGCTCTAATAGGCGTCTTGCCCGGAGCCCTTATTTATGTATTGTCCGTGCAATTCATGTCGCGGTCCATCGAGTCCTGGTTCAACGTACGGGTCGATACCGCGCTCGAGGCCGGTTTGAATCTAGGACGTGCCGCGCTTGATTCTCAATTGGCCGACCTCACGGGCCGGGCCAAGGATATTGCCTCCAAGTTGGGCAATTCGGGCGATTCGGATATGACGCTCGCCATTACGCGGCTGCGCGAAGCGAGTGGCGTGGCTGAAGCGCTGGTTTTTACTGGCAGCGGCCGTCCAGTGGCGTTTTCGTCTTCTTCTTACGGGCAACTCTTGCCCGACGTGCCGCCTGCCAATGTTTTGAATCAGCTGCGGGTATCGCGTAACTATGCCGCGGCTGAAACCTACGATGAAAAGGGGCAGGACTCGGCCGCGGAGAACGCAGGACTGCGCCTGAGAGTCGTCATTCCCTTGACTTCAGCGGATCGATTTACGTCGGCCCTGGGTGTGGCGCCCGATGTGCGTTGGCTGCAGGTGATTCAACCTGTGCCTGAACAAATTGCACGCAATGCCAATGAAGTGCAGATTGGTTTTCGAGATTATCAAGAGCTGGCCTTGTCGCGGATGGGGTTGCGAAAGCTTTATGGGATTACGCTGACTCTCGCGCTGATCTTAGCGGTATTCGCGGCTATCGTGGTCGCGCTGGCCTTATCGCGTCGATTGGTGCGACCGCTCCTTTCTCTGGCGGCTGGAACCCAGGCGGTAGGAGTGGGAGATTTTCGGCCTCTACCCGAGCCCCCAGAAAAAGACGAAGTCGGGCAGCTGACCCGATCCTTTAATGCCATGACGCGTCAGCTTGACGAAGCCCGTCACATGGTAGAGAGCAATCGGCAACAACTTGAACGGTCCAACGTCTACCTGGAATCGGTGTTGAGCAACTTGTCTTCGGGCGTGCTCGTGTTTGATGAAGCTTTCCGGGTCACGATGTTCAACCAGGGTGCGCAAGCTATTCTATTTACCGACCTGCGCTCGGTGAAAGGTCGTCCGCTCGAAACGGTCGACGGGGCCTTTGAATTATCCAAGCTGATACGTCAGGCTTTTGTGACACACGCCGCCGTTGGGTCCGAGCGTCTGTATTGGCAGCAGCAATTCGAACTTGAGGTCGAAGCAGCAACGGACAACGAAAAAAAGAAACATGTGGTAACTCTATTATCGCGCGGCACGCGTCTGAGCGTCGATGGTCGCAACAATGGCTATTTGGTGGTGTTTGACGATATCAGCGAGGTTATTTCCGCTAATCGCACGGTGGCCTGGGGTGAGGTGGCGCGCCGCTTGGCTCATGAAATAAAAAACCCGCTCACCCCCATTCAGTTGTCGGCTGAGCGGCTCGCCATGAAGCTGGCCGATCGCCTGAACGAGGCCGATGCCGCCATGCTGATCCGTTCCACCAACACCATCGTGAATCAAGTTTCGTCGCTTAAGCAAATGGTAGACGATTTCAGTGAGTACGCGCGTACCCCTCCGGCGCAGATGCAGCATATCAACATCAACGAACTGATTGCCGAAGTGCTTCTGTTATATGGGTGGGATGCTAGCGGTGCAGCGGTGCGCGATGATGGGCATAGCGTCAGGGTCAATGCCGAGTTCGACCCCAACCTGCCTATTGTCGAGGGCGATCCAACCCAGTTGCGCCAGGTTATACACAATTTACTGGCCAATGCGCGTGACGCCGCCAGTCAAGATCAGCCTCTGGCGGACGCCTGCATTTATGTACAGACTACACTGACGCATTCGCGTACCGATGAGGGAGCCGAGCATCCAGCGGTGCGCCTGACAGTGTCGGATAATGGGCCAGGTTTCGCGTCGCAGGTCTTGCCGCGGGTATTCGAGCCTTACGTGACAACCAAAGCAACGGGAACCGGCCTGGGCCTGGCTATCGTGAAAAAGATTATTGAAGAGCATGGTGGCCGCATCGATATTTCCAACCGCCGTGAAGGGGGTGCGCGCATTTCCATTCTCTTGACCCGTCTGGCAGATTCATCGTCTACGATGGACGTAGACGCGCAGGGGAACGATAATGCGTAAAAAAGAAGGGTGACGCTATATGGCCAGAATTCTAGTGGTTGATGACGAGATAGGTATACGTGAGCTTTTGTCCGAGATTCTCTACGACGAAGGGCATACGGTCGAATTAGCCGAAAATGCAGCTCAGGCACGGGCCTCGCGTTTGCGTGCACGTCCCGATCTCGTCTTGCTCGATATCTGGATGCCCGATACAGACGGCGTCAGTTTGTTGAAAGAGTGGGGTTCTCAGGGTTTGCTCGATATGCCGGTCATCATGATGATCGACTTTTTAGAAAAACCTATCACCTTGCAAAAGTTGCTTAAGACGATTGCGGCCGGTCTGGCACGGCCGGTGGTCACGCCTGGCATGGCGGCCATGGCTCGCTTGCCTGAAAAGCGGGCTGAATTCGGCCGGCCTCACATTGCGGCACCCGTCTCCGAGCCTATAGAGGGGGTCAACGAAGCCAGCAATTCATTGCTGGGCAGCATCCCTCTTGATCAGCCTTTGCGCAACGCACGCGACGAGTTCGAGCGGATTTATTTTGAATATCATCTGGGGCGAGAAAATCACAGCATGACGCGCGTTTCTGAAAAGACTGGCCTTGAGCGTACCCATTTGTATCGGAAACTAAAACAGCTGGGGATCGATTCTTCCCGCAAGAAAAATAATTAGCACGCAAGCTTGTAAGCTTTCAGGGCGTTGATTTACGTTTGATTGAATCTGTGGGCACGCGTGCGTGGCCGGGGAAGAGTCGCCGCACTGGCAAGCGCCAGGCGTGACCGTAGGCGACTTCCATGCTCAGATGTATGGTGCCGTCCTGGTGGCGCTGCTTTTCCAGTTCAGCCAGCAGGCGATTGCGCCATTGCCGTCCAGGCAACCCGCGTGTGCGACCTATGCTGGGGTTGCCACCCAGTGCCCGTACATCTTCCAGAAGCTTCTCGGCACTGCGGTAAGTCAGAGTGAGGATTTCCTGATCCATGACCGGATCGGCAAAACCTCGGCGTATCAGCAGATCGCCGAAATCGTGCATATCGACGAAGTTGGGTGTTGTGGTTTGAAGCCCGGTTTCTCCTAGTGCCCGCCGTAGCTCTTGTAGTGAACCCGGTCCCAGGCAGGAAAACATCACCAGACCGCCATTTTTGATGATGCGCTGCCATTCACCCAGCACGTTGTGCGGCTCGGCGTGCCAGTGCAGCGCCATGTTCGACCAGACCAGATCCTGGCTCTCGGTAGCCAGGCCGGTTTGGGCCAGATCGGCCTGGATAAAATGCGCTTCCTGGGTAGGCTTGTTGCGCAGCTTTTGCCATAGACCCGGCTTAGATGCGTAACGTTGAGAGGCAACCTGCAGCAAGGGGGCACAGGCGTCCAGCCCGGTGTAATGCATGTCAGGATAGCGTGACCGCAAAGGTTCAAGTGCGTGTGCCGCACCGCATCCGGCATCGAGCACGTCAGTCGGGCTCAGGCGTATATAACTCAGGCGTCGCAACATGCGCTGCGCCACTTCGCCATAAAGGAACTGTGCCGCGTCCAGCGGGCTGCGACGGGCAAACTGTAAAGTGACGTGGGACGGGTCTATAGGCAGGGTGGGAGGCTGTGACATTGATGCGTACATCGGCTGGTTGCTATAAGGAATTCGTGCTTAGATGAGGGAGGCAGGCATTGCGGCACTGTTTCCGAGAAGACACCATTATGGCTTATCCTTCTTTTCCACGCGAATCGGCGCTCGGTCGAAGCCTTGCTTGGGTGGCTAATGGGCGCAGCCTGCTTCGTCATGGATGGGAAGGCGTGAGGTCCAGGGTGCCTGTCGATTGTGCCTTATGCGGGGGCGTCGCGCGCGGACAGCCCTTATGCGATGCCTGTCGTGTCGACGTCACGAGTACGATGCAGGGGCCCGCGATTCGCTGCCCCCTTTGTGCTCTGGCTCTGACGCAGCCCACGTGTCCGGATTGCAGCGTCCACATGCCGGCTTTTGATCAAGTGATCGCGGCGTTCGACTATGCGGCGCCGGCAGATTTGCTGATCCAGCAGTTCAAGCAGGTTCATCGGTTTTCACATGCGCGACTCTTGGCCGATATGTTAGCGCAAGCCGTATTGGCCCGAAGCCCAGCCCTGCCGCAGCATACAATTATGGTTCCAGTGCCGGCAAGCCGCGCTGCGTTGTTGCGCCGCGGCTTTAATCCGGCTGCCGAGTTGGCCCGTGGCCTGACTCGTCGTCTTCCTTACGCGCTGCATCCAGAGTTATTGCAGCGTACTCGTGACGAAATTGGGCAAACGGGTCAGTCACGAACACAACGGATGCGTAGCGTGGCGCATTTGTACAGATGTCCGAAACGTGTGGAGAAAGCATCCATCGCCATTGTCGACGATGTCCTCACGACAGGCAGTACGCTCGATAGTATTGCGCGTGAATTCAAGTCTGCGGGCGCGAGTTATGTATGCGGCCTGGTGGCTGCACGCACGCCTTTTGGCTTATAGGTAGGAAAACATGTTTCACATTATTTTGGTGGCGCCGGAAATTCCCCCCAACACGGGCAATGTCATCCGGCTGGCGGCCAATACGGGTGCCCATTTGCATCTGGTACGTCCTTTGGGTTTTGATCTCGATGATAAGAAATTGAGGCGGGCGGGGCTTGACTACCATGAATGGGCCACGATGCAGGTGCACGACTCCTTGCCCTTGGCACTGACGCAAGCGGGTGCCCCCGCGCAACGCTGCTTTGCCATCACTACTAAGGGCCGTCGCATGTTGGGACAGTGCGTATTTCAAACCGGAGACGTTTTCGTATTTGGGCGTGAAACCGCCGGCTTGTCGGCCCAGGAGATGGCCTTGTTCGCACCTGAGCAGCGGTTGCGGCTACCCATGATGCCGGCGCAGCGCAGCCTGAATCTATCCAATGCAGTGGCTGTTACTGTCTACGAAGCATGGCGGCAGGTCGGCTACGAAGGTAGCGTCTGATGCGTTTAGTCCAACGACAAATGTAGTCTGCGAATCTCTTCGCCCCAGCGAACGGTCTCTTTGTACGCCAGGTCCTGAAGTTGCCCTGGCGTTGAAGGTGCAGGTGTGAAATACAGCGCCGCCATTTTCTGCTTGATATCGGGTTGGCCGAGAATTTGGGTGATAGCCTGATTCAATCGGTCGAGTATGTCGGCAGGTGTGCCGGCTGGCGCATACATGGCGTCCCACGAAATGGACTCGAATCCAGGGTAGCCTTGGGAGGCCATGGTAGGTAAGCCGGGCAACAACTCGCTGGGCTCCAGACTGGTAATGGCCAGGGCCCGCACCTTGTGGGCATTGACTTGCGGCATGGCGATGCCTGGCACCATGAAGCCCGCCTGAATATCGCCGCTAATGATGGACGTGATAATTTGCGGAAATCCGGTGTATGGAATTTGCTGCAAGCTGATTCCGGCCTGATGTTCCAACATCGCCATGCCCAGATGAGATGAGCTGCCCGGCCCTACAGTGCCGTAGTTCAGGGCGCTGGGATTGGCTTTGGCCAGGGCGACAAAGCCCTGAACGTTCTTGGCCGGGGAGTCTAGTGGCACCACCAGCACGTTGGGGCTGGTGCCCACCAGTGTAATGGGCGCAAGATCGGTATTTGGCTTGTAGCCCAGGTTTTTGTATAGTGCAGGCGCAGTAACCATGGGGCCATTGATGGTCATCAGGATCGTATAGCCATCGGGCTTGGCTTTGCTGGCATAGCGGGTGCCAATATTGCCGCCTGCTCCGGGTTTGTTTTCAACGATTACGGGCTGTGCCAGAGTTTTGGAAAGTGGGTCCGCAATGATTCGCGCGAGGATGTCAGGCGAGGAACCGGCTGGAAATGGAACCACCATCTGTAAGGCATGGTCGGGCCAGGGTCCGGCCACGGCGGCTGGCGAGGTAAAGGCCAGTGTCATGCTGGTGGCAAGGCCTAGGGCGACGCTGTATACGGCTTGGCGAGCACAAGAAAACATGGGCATTAAAAATTCCTTGATCGAAAACGGATGCAGATGTCAGGACACAGGTGTTTCGGCTCGGGCTTCGCGGGCCAACAGAAGGGAAACGGCCTGCTTGGGCGCAACGCCGTCAAATAATACTGCACACACCGCCTTGGTAATGGGCAGGTCGATGTGATGGTTTTGGCCCAAGGTCCGGGCTGCTCGGGCGCAGCGCACGCCCTCGGCCATCATGTTGTTGGCGAGGATGTCGTCGAGCGACTGACCTTGCCCGAGAGCTACGCCTACCTGGCGATTGCGCGATAGCGCCCCGGTGGCGGAAAGAACCAGATCGCCCAGGCCGGTAAGCCCGGCAAAGGTGTCGGCATGTCCGCCGAGCGCAATCCCCAGACGCTGCATTTCGGCCAGGCCACGTGTGATCAGGGCGGCTCGGGCGTTGGTGCCCAGTCCCAGGCCGTCGCTAATTCCGCAAGCAATGGCCATAATGTTCTTGAGCGCGCCGCCGACCTCGACACCAATAATGTCGCTGCTACTGTAGATACGTGCATGGCCGCCATGCAAGGCGGCGATGCACGTATTGGCGACCCAGGGTTGATGGCTGGCAATGGTAAGCGCCACTGGCAAACCTTGTGCGACTTCGCGTGCAAAAGAAGGCCCTGACAACACCCCCATTCCAATTTCCCAGGGCGAAGCGCCCGGAGATGAGCGCTCGTCTGACAAGGCGCCCTGCGCGATCTGATGGGGTAGTTGCCCCGTTTCGTGCTGAAAGCCCTTGCAGGTCCAGACAATGGACAGGCGTCGCGCACGATTGTGGTTTGGTAGGTATGCGCCAACTTGTTGCGCCAGACTGGTGGTCAGGCGTGCGCATGTCTGTGCCAGACCAGCCACTGGGACACCCAGGATAATGAGGCCCGTGCCGTGGCAGGCGTGGGCCACCGCCTGATCGAAATCATCGGTGCAAGATAACGAGCCAGGCAACGCCAGACCGGGCAGATAGCGCGGGTTCTGGTGTTGCTCGTGAATGTGGCGCGCCAGCGTTGCATCTCGTGACCACAACAGAGTGTCGGCGCGAGCGCATGCCAATGCGGCTAGCGCTGTGCCCCAGCTTCCCGCGCCGAGTACGGTTACGGGCATACGGGTTGGCGCTGCCATGGCGCAGGGCTTACTGGCGCGTGACGCCAGGCGGGAGAACAAGCCCAGAGTCTTGCTCACCCTTTTCCTGCTCCGCCTGCGCCGTGCGTTGTTCGTACAGGTTTTGGAAATTGACCTCGGCCAGGTGCAGCGGAGGCAGCGAAGTACGGTTGATGGCGTCGGCAATATTGGCGCGCAAATAGGGGTACAGCATCGTGGGGCAGACAATGCCCAGCAAAGGCTCGAGCTGTTCGGTCGGGATATTGGCAGCCTCGAAAATACCCGACTGCGTCGCCTCGACCAAGTACAACACTTTATCCGTGATGCGTGTGGTGACTGTGGCGGTGACGGAGCATTCGTAGACCGTTTCGGCCAGTTGTTGGCCGCTTACATTGATGGACACCTCGACGCTGGGACCTTCTTGCTCTAGAAAAATTTGCGGAGCATGGGGCATTTCCAGCGAGAGGTCCTTGATGTAAGTGCGTTGCAGGCTGAAGCTTGGGTCCTGGCTGTTTTGCTGGCTATTTTGCTGAGTATTTTGGTCTTGATCGGCCATGAGATTTCCAAAGAAAGTAAGTGATATTAAGAGTTGAGCAGGGGAAGCAGGCCCTGGGCGCGGTCCAGCGCCCGCAAATCATCGTATCCACCCACATGGGTGTCATTAATGTAAATTTGGGGCACTGTTCGCCGACCTGTACGCTCCATCATAGCCGCACGTTGGGTCGGGTCTTGATCGATACGGATTTTATTGATGCTGGTTACGCCGCGTTGCTTGAGCAGCATTTCGGCGCGGACGCAGTACGGACACACTGCGGTGCAATACATAGTTACGGTTGACATAATCGTGTCTGAAGTAGCGGCACCCTTACGGGTGCCAGAGTGAAAGTGGATTCTCAGGCTTTTTTGCTCAAAGGCAGGCCGCCGCTGGCCCAGTTGCGCACTCCGCCATTCAGGCTGAAGACGTCGGCCATGCCTTGCTTGCGCAAGGTGGCGGCCACTCGTGCCGAATCGCGGCCCTGATCGCACACCACGATAATGGGTTTGTTTTTGGGCAGCGAAGCCAGCTTCCCCTGGATCTCGCTCTCGGGCAGGTTGCGTGCCTGTGGGATACTGCCTGTCTTGAACTGTTCGGCGCTTCGAACGTCGATAAAAATGGCTTGTTTCTGGTTGGCCAGCTGTACGGCCTCGGGTACGCTGACTCCGTTGGCCCCTTGACCTTTACGCAGGTTGGGCCACAACAACATACCTCCCGAGACCAGGGCGATGATCAAAATATATAGATTGTTTTGGCTAAAAAGAAAGTCCACGATGAATCCCGAATTGGCTCTTGGAATAAGAGTCGAACAAGACAATTATAAAATGGAGAAGATAATTCATCTTTTAGGTGGTTTTTACCATGCATAAACTTGTGCTCATGCGTCACGGCGAAAGCCAGTGGAACCTTGATAATCGATTCACAGGCTGGACCGATGTTGATTTGACTGAAACAGGGCGCGGGCAGGCCTGGCAGGCTGGCGAACTGCTTAAACGCAACGGCTTCGAGTTCGATCTGGCTTATTCGTCGGTCCTCAAACGCGCCATCCGCACCTTGTGGATAGCGCTCGACGCTATGGACGCCATGTATACCCCGATCGGCCTTAGCTGGCGCCTGAATGAACGGCACTACGGCGTCTTGCAAGGTTTGAACAAGGCGGAAACGGCTGCCAAATATGGCGACGAGCAGGTGCTGATATGGCGCCGCGCGTATGCAATTGCGCCCGATCTGCTAGCCCGCGATGATCCGCGCCATCCGCGCTTTGATCGACGCTATGCCAAGGTTGCTGCCGATAAACTGCCTTGCGGCGAATGCCTGAAAGATACGGTAGAACGTGTAATCCCCTTTTGGAGCGAGTCTATCGCACCGGCCATTCGTGCTGGGCGCCGCGTCCTGGTGTCGGCTCACGGCAATAGTTTGCGCGCGATGATCAAGCATCTGGATGGTGTTTCCGACGAAGATATCGTGCATATGAACATACCGACAGGTCAGCCGCTGGTTTATGAGCTGGACGACGAACTGCGCCCAGTCCGCCATTACTATCTGGGAGATCCCGCTGAAATTGAAGCGGCTATGGCCGCAGTGGCCGCCCAGGGCAAAGCGAAAAATAATTAGTATGCCGCGTTTGCCTGGTGCCGTCCTGTTGGCCTTTTGCGCGATCTGGCCTGCTGCGGTATATGCCGCGGACTCGACGGCCACGCTTGCTGCCAAACAGATGCAGGCTCGCAAGCAACAGGCCGAGTTGCAGGCGCGCATCGGCAAAGTTCAAAAGGAAATCGATAGCCAGGAATCGTCTCGGCGCGATGCGGCCGATGAGCTTAAAACGTCTGAGTCGGCCATCTCTTCCATCAATCGGCGCCTGGACGAATTGGCGCGACAAAAGCACGATGCCCAAACCGATCTGACCGATATTGCCACTCAACAGGTCAGGCAAAAGCAGCTATTGGTACAGCGACAGGGCGAACTGGCTGATCAGCTAAGGGCCCAGTACGCCAGTGGCCTGTCGCCCTGGACAGCGCTGCTGTCGGGCAATGATCCGCAGATCATAGGGCGTGAACTGGGCTATCTGGGCTATGTTTCCGAGGCCAGGACGAAAACCGTCAAGGCGATACGCAGCGTTATTGATCAGTTGGCGCAGTTGCAGGCCCGGTCGGAAGCTCGCAATAAGGAGCTTGATGCGGTCGCGCATGGGTGCGAGGCCGTCGATGAAGTGTGCAACCGTCGAACCGGTTCCAACGCCGACGATCATTCCGTCTTCCACGAATTTCAATGCCGCCTCGGCGGACTGGCGTTTTTGGTCGTCAAGGCTCATTGCAGTATGTGTCCGTCATTCGAGGGCAAGGATAGTTTTCCACTGAGTGCTCGTTACTGGCAGTACCGATAGCCGACTGCCACGACGCAGCACGGCGAAATCATCAAGTGCATCGGCGTGAGCGCGCAGTTCGGCCAGCGC
>CAJDUX010000059.1_pt2 | contig 11689 bp, 10 predicted proteins | sample 7391081 | NCBI WGS metagenome assembly CAJDUX01 (sample SAMEA7055685, study PRJEB34461) | soil metagenome | biome: terrestrial ecosystem; feature: Peninsula; material: soil | place: Antarctica | collected 2016 | reverse complement strand
TTGCAACCATCGAAAGTATCCACCACACCAGACTACCGGCTACGGGTCAAGGCATCCAGGCGCGCCTGATACAACGCCGCCTTGATTTTCTCGGGGCGGCCTCCTGCCTCTTTCGCGATAGCGCCGGCATCCACAGAGCGAACCGCCGCGACCCGCGCTTGCCATGCGCCGGAATCAATCTTTACCACACAGCCAGCGGCGGCAATCAGCTCCAGAAATCGCTCCGGCTTGCGCAACGCATCGCACCGCTCGATAAGCTCAAGCCGAAAACGCGCGGCCTCTTGCGCAGAATCGCGGACTGGCGGCACGCCCTCGTGTCCCTGCGCAGAATCGCGGGTGCTCTCATGCCGGGCCCATGTCAGAACCATCGGCAAAAGGCGGGCGTAATCCTGGCAATCAGCCGGCGCGCGCAGACGTTTGCCAATCAGACCGGGTTGATCGGATAACCGACACAACAGCGCAAAGCGCGCCGCCAGACTTAAACCAGCGCGGCTGGCGCACGCCAACGGAGCGCCAATCGCGTCATCAAACACCAGACCAGGCAGCACTCGCGCCAGCGCCCCCGTTGTCCGCAAGACATCGAATAGCCGCACCGGCTGTTCAGTAGCCAATCCCTTGGCCAATTCACGCCATACGCGTTCGGGCACCAGGGCATCGACTTCACCCTCGTCCACCAACCGGCGCGCCAGCTCCACAGTCTGTGGCGCAATCGAGAAATCGTGAAAGCGCGCCGCAAAACGCGCCAAACGCAACAAGCGCACGGGGTCTTCAACAAACGCCTGGCCCACGTGGCGCAACACCTTGTTCTTAATGTCGCGCTGCCCGTCAAGCGGGTCCAGCAGATGGCCATCGGGCGCCCGCGCAATGGCGTTAATCGTCAAGTCGCGCCGTTTCAGGTCGTCTTCCAGCGTAACATCGGTCCCCGTGTGGAATGTGAAACCTTTGTAGCCGCGCCCCGACTTGCGCTCCGTGCGGGCAAGCGCATATTCCTCTTTGGTCTGCGGGTGCAAAAAAACCGGGAAATCGCCGCCGACAGGCACGAACCCGCGCGCGGCCATGGCTTCCGGCGTAGCACCCACCACCACCCAATCGCGGTCGCCCGGGGACAAGCCCAGCAACTCGTCCCGAACCGCTCCGCCGACAATGTAGACCTCAAGGCCATCTGTGGCCGGATCGGCGAAGGTGTGTTTATCCGCGTCGCTCATCAAGGCAAATTTATGCGCGTGTCGGGTTCGGGCGATATCGTCCCCAGGCGCTCCTTCAGCGAGTGCGATTTACCCGAAAAGATCATGGCGTAATAGGTCGCATTGGACATCACATGTTTTACGTACAAACGCGTTTCGGTGAAAGGTATCGTTTCCGCGAAAATTGCGCCTTCGACCGGCCCCGCCAGCTTCGATCGCCATTGCATGGGTCGTTTGGGCCCGGCGTTATAGCCCGCCGTCGCCAACACCTGGGAGCCGTCCAGGTCATTTAACACCATGCTCAGGTAATTCGTGCCCAGTACGGTGTTCGTGTCGAAATCATTCACCGACGCGGGTGTGAAGTCGTTCATGCCCAGCTTGCGCGCCACCCATTTGGCTGTCGCCGGCATAAGCTGCATCAGACCCGACGCGCCAACATGCGATTTCGCATTGGTGATGAAGCGGGACTCTTGACGAATCAGCCCATACACCCACGCGGCATCCAAATTAATGAGATGCGCCTTCGCCGCCACCCTGCCTTCAAACGGAGCAATAAAGCGTTGGGCAAAGTCGACAAGCTCTTTTGTCTGCAACGACGTATTCACCACCCGATCAAAAATTTGCTGCTGGCGCGCCAGCTCGGCCGCCGCCAGAAGCTGACGATCGGTCATGCCGCGCAAGGCGAAATTCCATTCCGGCACCGCTTCCGGACGCCAGTCCAGATCGAATAACGCAATCGCCCGTTGCAAGCCCGCGTTCGAGCGGGCCTGTGCCAATTCGGCAGGCGTTACCGCCGACGGCATTGGAGGAATCGAAAGGGCTCGACCCAGTTCTTCATTAGCCAACTGGCCGTAAAAATCCATTTTGTTTTCAATCGAGGCAAAATACTTTTCCGCGCCCGCGCGATCTCCCTGCGCCTTTAGAGCGCGGCCGTACCAATACACCCAAACCGGTTCAGCTTGTTGCTGGGCGGACATTTTTTTTATGGCTTTGCCCACCCACGCCCAATCAATAACCGCCCGCCGCAATTCAGAACGAACTTGCCACGCGTGGTTGTAATCCGTCATGGAGGCGTCGCCCGAGCGCCGATACCACTGCGACGCATCAGTATCCACATTCAAGGCAGCCACAAGGCCAAACTGGCCCCACACCCATTCAAGATTGGACTTGGGCACGGCGCGCGCCCAGTTGCTCTTCACATAATCCGCGCTTTGATCGCGATCTTTATCGCGCGCCAAACGCGACAAGGCCAAGGTTACAAGCTCGGTTTGCGCCGGCGTCGCGGGGGCCTTCTGAGTGGACAGCCATTTTTTCGGATTGCTCATCAACGCCTGATAAGCCGTCATTTCCGAAGTCGTAAACAGGTAGCCCGCCAGCCGACGCGCATCGCCCGTTTTGTTTGTTTCAAGCGTCGCACGCAAAACGGGCTGAATTTGGGCCCGGCCAACCACGTTATCCGATACGAACTGATCGAGCATCACCCAGCAGGTACGCACAGGCCCAAACACCGCCATCGCCTGGGAAGCCGAGACCGGTTGCCCCGTCATATGCCGCGCCAACAAACGGGCGCAATCGACATGGACGTTGCTATTTACAACCGGCCCCAGGCGCAGAACCGTGGCGTAGTCGTTGCGGCGCGAGGCGGCAAGAATCCAGTCGGCTTTCAAGCGCTCGGTCAAATAGGCGTCCTGATTGGCCGCCATAAACTGCCGCAGATCCGTCTCGGGTATCGGGCTTGAAGGGTCTTGCAACTGCTGGCTCAGAGACCAATATTGGGCATACATGCCCAATTGCGCGTCTTCCCGCGCCAACGGAACCAGGCCAGCCAGGGTCGTCCAGGAGCAGCAGCCGGACCGGGCAGTCCGGGCAGTCCTGGCAGGCCGGGTTGACTGGGTTGATTGGGCGGATCGATCTGCTCAGACGCGGCTTGACTATCCGCGTTCCCGCTGGCCGAGCTGTCGGCGTCCGACTGAGCCGGCAATTGCGCCCCTGCGCAGCCCGACAAGGCCATGGACAGGGCGAACCACAAGCCGACCTCGGGCAGCATCCGGCCGATAAGGGCAGAAATATTCCGGATTTTCTGATACCGTTGTCCCTGCTTGGATAACATAGTGATTCGATTCCCGATAAATTTGCCCATGACCGACACGACAGAGAATAACGCAGTCGCCTTTCGCGCGCGACTAAAACAACTACGCGCGGCGCAAAATCCAGTAGATTGCAGCCGCGGCGCGTTGCTGATCAGGGGCCGCCTGTTCACCTGGCTTGCGACCACCCGCGCCCGCTTGCAAGAGGCCGGCCGCCCCGTCCCTGGAAACATAGCCGCGTTCTGGTCGCTGGGTGAAGAACCCCAGCTTCAACCGTTGCTGCGGCAGTGGGTTGAAGAAGAAGGCATAACCGTTTCATTGCCCGCGGTCGTCGCGCCCGACAAACCGCTGCAGTTTCGCCTATGGACACCCGACACGCCAATGCAACCAGGCGCCTACGACATCCAGGAACCGCAGGGCGACGTCGCACCCCTTCCCGACCTGGTGCTTGTCCCGACGCTGGGCTATACCCGGGGCGGCGATCGCATCGGCTACGGCAAAGGGTACTACGACCGCACACTGGCGGCGCTTAAGGCTCAGAACCACACATTCACCAGTATAGGCATTGCCTGGGCCTGCGGCGATATGTCGAACGAGTCTTACAGCCCCGCCGCGCACGATATGCAACTGGACGCCATCCTGACCGACAAGGGCTGGGCCGTCCCGGCTCCGGCTCTGGTCTGACCCATCCGATTGCAAACGCGCCGAATCAAGGCAGGCGCCTCAAACCGCGCCACACCGACATAATCACGTCGGCATGATTGAGCGTATAAAAATGCAAACCCGGCGCGCCCTGGTCGAGCAGTCTCTGGCAAAGTTGCGTGATGACATCGATTCCAAACGCCTTTATTGACGCCCGGTCATCGCCGAATTCGGTCAGCCTCTGACTGATCCAGCGCGGGATCTCGGCCCCGCACATATTGGAAAAGCGCACCAACTGAAAATGATTGGTGATCGGCATGATGCCGGGCACAATCGGCACTGAAATTCCCTTTGCACGCGCCCGATCGACAAAATTGAAATAGGCGTCGGCATTAAAGAAGTACTGCGTGATCGCGCTATTGACCCCCGCCTGAACCTTGCCCACAAAATGATTCAAATCGTCGGATGCGTTGGATGCCTGCGGATGCATTTCCGGATAAGCGGCAACCTCGATATGAAACCAGTCGCCGCTATGTTCACGGATAAACCGAACCAGATCGCTTGCATAATGCAAATCGCCCGAATCGCCCCCCATTCCCGAGGGCAAATCGCCACGCAACGCCACAATACGCTTAATGCCCTGAGCCCGATACGCGCTTAAAATGTCGGCCAGCACCGCGCGGCTTGAACCAATGCACGATATGTGCGGCGCGGCTTCACAACCCAGGTTTTGCATCAGACGCACGGTATCGGCGGTTCCGGCGCGCGTCGATCCGCCCGCCCCGAACGTCACGCTGACATAACTGGGGTGCAAAGCCAGCAACTGCTTGGCGGACCGAACCAGCTTTTCTTGCGCGGCAATGTCGCGCGGCGGAAAAAACTCCAGACTTAATACGTGCGGGGAATTTATCGGCGTGGAACTCATTGGTAAATCAACCTGGAAAGCAGCCCCGACACCAGGCTATATACGACAGCGCCCAATACGGCCCACCAAAAGCCGTTGACATGAAAGCCCTTCAGAACCGAGCCCGCAAACCAGAACACCAACGCGTTAAGCACCAGCAAAAACAGCCCCAACGTCACAATCGTAATGGGCAGGGTCAGCAAAATAAGCAGGGGCTTGACCAAGGTATTGAGCAAACCCAATACCAAAGCGGCGATAAGCGCCGAGCCAAACGATGCAACTGTAATGCCGGGCAAGATATAGGCCACAACCAGCAAGGCCACCGCGTTCAAAATCCAGACAAGAATGATTTCCATCACGTGACACTCCAGTTAATACATCGCACTATTGCTTAATAACGGTAGTAGTCCGCCTTGTAGGGACCTTCCACCGGCACGTTAATGTACTCGGCCTGATCCGCACGCAGCGTCGTCAAATGCACACCCAGCTTTTTAAGATGCAAACGAGCCACTTTTTCATCAAGCCGTTTGGGCAATACGTAAACTTGTCCCGTCTTGTATTGGTCGGTGCGCGTGAACAGTTCGATCTGGCCAATCGTTTGGTTGGTGAACGAAGCCGACATCACAAACGAAGGGTGGCCTGTTGCGCAGCCCAGGTTAACCAAACGCCCTTTAGCCAGCAAAATAATGCGCTTGCCATCCGGGAAAATAATGTGATCGACCTGGGGCTTGACCTCTTCCCATTGCAAGTCTTCAACCGACGCCACGTCGATTTCATTATCGAAGTGGCCAATATTGCACACGATGGCCTGATCTTTCATGCGATCCATGTGCTCGCGTTTAATGACGTGGTAATTTCCGGTGGCGGTGACAAAGATATCGGCTTTATCGGCCGCTTCATCCAGCGTGACCACTTTGTAGCCTTCCATCGACGCCTGCAAAGCGCAGATAGGATCGATCTCGGTGACCCAAACCTGGGCCCGCAACGCCGACAGCGCCTGGGCACAGCCTTTGCCCACGTCGCCAAAACCGCACACCACCGCAACCTTGCCCGCCACCATGACGTCGGTCGCGCGTTTGATCCCGTCAACCAGCGACTCGCGGCAACCATACAGATTGTCGAACTTGGACTTGGTTACCGAATCGTTGACGTTAATGGCCGGGATTTTCAGTTCGCCCTTTTGGGACATCTGATACAGGCGGTGCACGCCCGTTGTCGTTTCCTCGGTCACACCCTTAATCTGGGCCAGACGCGTCGAATACCATTTCGGATCGCGCGTCAATTGCGCCTTGATCGCCGCGAACAGCACACGCTCTTCTTCGCTTGATGGTTTGTCGAGCACCGCGCGATTGGCTTCGGCCTTGGCGCCAAGATGCAGCAAAGATGTGGCATCGCCGCCATCGTCCAGAATCATGTTGGCATTTTTGCCGTCGGGCCAGGTGAAAATCTTGTGGGTGTATTGCCAGTAGTCTTCCAGCGATTCACCCTTGACGGCAAACACAGCCGTGCCATCGGCCGCGATAGCCGCCGCAGCGTGGTCCTGAGTCGAAAAGATATTGCACGACGCCCAGCGCACTTCGGCGCCCAGCGCGACCAGCGTCTCGATCAGCACAGCCGTTTGAATCGTCATGTGCAGACTGCCCGCCACACGAGCGCCTTTTAATGGCTGCGCGGCAACGTATTCTTCGCGTGTGGCCATCAGGCCGGGCATTTCAGTCTCGGCGATCGCGATTTCGCGACGACCAAAGGCCGCCAACCCAATATCGGCCACTTTATAATCGGTGAATGCAGCTTTAGCAACAGTGTTCATGGTGGAGCTCCAATAAACCTGTTCGAGCGAAAGCGCCGGGATGGTATGGCTCACCTTCGCCTGCGAAACAGGAGATGATGAGCGCCGTTAATGCAAAAAAATGAATCCTGAGCCTAGCGAGACTGCTGACGCCTAAACGACCTTTATGCAATGCTCGTCGCAACGCTCCTCAGGAACGTTGAATTGTAGCGTAAATTAAAAAGCGTCAACGCGTGCCGTCAGCACTTGCCGTGCGGGTACCCTTGCGTCTTGATGCGCGCCCAGACTTCCTGCTTTTCTTCTTCAGCAAGAAAGACCCAATTGGCCACTTCCATCGTGGTTCGGCCACAGCCGCGGCAGACATCGTCGTATAGCGTTGAACACCTCGCAACGCAAGGCGAGTCGCTGGGTTTCAAACTGCGGCTTTCGTCGCGAACAGATATCGCATCCACGTGCGCACCCCTTTGACATGCAGCATGGCGCGGCTCGACCGAACCGCGCCCCAACCTGACTTATGCGGCTTTCTTCAAAATCTGCACCTTGTCGACCGCCTCCCAACTGAACTCGGGCTCATTGCGCCCGAAGTGCCCGTAGGCCGCCGTCTTGGCGTAAATGGGACGCAACAAATCAAGCATATTGATAATGCCCTTGGGGCGCAAATCAAAATGCTCGGTTACCAGTTTCGCGATCTGCTCGTCGGGAATAACGCCGGTGCCTTCGGTGTAAACCGTGATGTTAATGGGTTCAGCGACCCCGATGGCATAGCTGACCTGAACCTGGCACTGACGCGCCAAACCCGCGGCGACAATATTCTTGGCCACATAACGCGCCGCGTAAGCGGCCGAGCGATCCACCTTGGATGGATCCTTGCCCGAGAACGCGCCGCCGCCGTGAGGGCAAGCGCCGCCGTATGTGTCGACAATAATCTTGCGGCCGGTTAAGCCGCAATCGCCTTGCGGCCCGCCAATCACGAATATTCCCGTCGGGTTGACCAAATACTTTGTTTTTGCTGTCAGCAGCCCAGCCGGAAAACAAGGTTTGATGATATTTTCGATAACGGCTTCTTTAATTTCCGCTTGCGAAATATCGGGACTATGCTGGGTCGACAAAACCACGGTATCGACCTCGACCGGTTTGCCTTTGGCATAACGGAACGTGACTTGCGACTTGGCATCCGGGCGCAGCCAGGGCAAACGTCCGTCTTTGCGCAACTCGCTTTGACGCTGCACCAGACGATGGGCATACCAGATCGGCGCCGGCATAAGATCAGGGGTTTCGTCGCAGGCATAGCCAAACATCAGGCCCTGATCGCCAGCGCCTTGATTCAGGATTTCCTCGGCGCTGCGATCAACACCCTGTGCAATATTGGGCGACTGCTTGTCGTACGCAACCAGCACGGCGCACCCTTTGTAATCGATGCCGTATTCAGTGTTGTCGTACCCAATGCGTTTGATGGTGTCGCGGGCGACCTGGATGTAATCGACATTGGCCGTTGTGGTGATTTCACCGGCCAACACCACCAAACCGGTGTTGCACAGCGTTTCAGCCGCGACCCGCGCAGTGGGATCCTGGGTCAGGATGGCGTCTAGAATAGAGTCGGAGATTTGATCGGCTACCTTGTCCGGGTGGCCTTCAGAAACCGATTCGGAAGTAAAAAGAAAATCGTTATTTACCACAGCGATACGTCCTTAATAATGGCTGAAAAATCCAGCCTAAAGGTTGAACGGAACGCGTTGCACCTCGAGAATGTGCTGCAGGTTGATCGGGGCACGACGCTTTAGCGGTTTTGGACTGCGCCATTGATGCTCAGGCGACGCCATCGCTCCGCAAGTTGTCGGTTAACTCAGCGATGAGTCGCATTTTAAGCGAAAATACGAAAACGCATTTTTTCGCATCGTTCACGTCAAGGTTATTGCCCCGCATGCTATTGGTCCTGTTCCGCCTGCTTGCCTACCTGCCGCTGCCCGTATTGCATGGCATCGGCCGCATCGCGGGCCGCATGGTGTACGCAATGCCGGGCAAATATCGCCAACGTCTGCAAAGCAACGCCAGGCAAGCGGGTTACCCCAAACCCGCGTTTGCGCGCCGGGCGGCGGCCGAAACAGGAGCCATGATTATGGAATTACCCAAAGTCTGGCTACGCAACGAGCAAAGCTTAAGCAAAACCACAACCAGCGACAGCGCCGTCGTTCAGGCGGCGTTGGACGAACACCGGGGCATTCTTTATCTGACGCCACACCTGGGCTGCTTCGAGATCACCGCGCGCTACCTGACGCGGCATGGCCCCTTGACGGTCATGTTTCGACCCGCGCGCAAAGCCTTCCTGGGTTCAATAATAGAAAGCGCGCGCGCCACATCGAAGCTCAATGCGGTTCCCGCCAATCTGCATGGGGTGCGTGAATTCGTGCGCGCCTTAAAACGAGGAGGCGCCGTGGGCATGCTGCCCGACCAGGCCCCCGGCAATGGCGATGGCGTATGGGCGCCCTTTTTCGGCAGGCCCGCTTATACTATGACTCTGGCGGGCAAGCTGGCGGTCCAGACGGGAGTGGCGGTAATACTCACAGCCGGCGAACGCTTACCCGCGGGGCGCGGCTGGCGCATTCATTATGTGCGGCTGCCCGAACCCTTACCCGATACCGCTCAAGCACAAGCCACGCTTATCAACGCGGCCATGGAGACCCTGATCCGACGCTTTCCCGAACAATACCTATGGAGCTACAACCGCTACAAAATACCCAAAGGTGCTCCGCGACCTCATCCAATCTGACATGCATCCGAGCAAATTAATTCTGTTACGGGCGATTTTTTCGTATTTCGGCCATTGCAGCACACGTACACGCCTGCGCTACGGACGCGCACTGGGGTGGCTTACACCCAAACTGCTACGCTCCCGGACTCGTATTGTCAGGATCAATCTGGCGTTGTGCTTCCCCGATCTCTCGCCCTCTGAACAAAAGGCCTGCCTGAGGCGCCATTTTTATCTGCTGGCACAGTCCGTGGTGGATCGAGGCCTGTTCTGGTTCGGTCCATCTGCAACCATCAAGGAAGTCGTACATATCAGTGGGCTGGAGCATCTGGAACAGTTGCTGACGGCCAAGCGCCGCATCATTATGCTCGCGCCGCACTTTATTGCGCTTGACGCGGCCGCTACGCGACTTTCGCTGTTCCTGCTGCAATCGGCCACCCTGTATACCCCGCAAAGTGATAATGACGTCGACTACCTGGTACGCGAAGGCCGCGGGCGCTTTAACGACGTGCGCCTGGTCAACCGCCATGACGGCGTGCGCGGCTTGATCCGGCAGCTTCGCGCCGGGATACCCATCTATTATCTGCCGGATATGGACTTTGGCCGCAAAGGCGCCGTGTTTGCCCCCTTTTTTGGCGTACAGGCGGCCACGATTCCCGCCACGGCGCAGATTGCCAAAGCATGGAACGCGGTCGTCGTTCCCATCGTAAGCCAGTTGAATCCTGAAACAGGCGGTTATAACGTCCGAGTATTGCCGCCGTTGGACGACTTTCCTGGCGAGCAAAGCCTGGAGCAGGCCACGGTGCGTATCAACGGCCTGATCGAAAGCTGGGTCAGACCTGATCCCGCCCAATATTATTGGGTGCATCGTCGGTTTAAAACACGCCCCGAAGGTGAAAAAAAGTTCTATTAGGGGATAATCTCGAACATGATCTGGAATTTCTCAAAAATGCATGGCGCCGGCAACGACTTTGTCGTGCTCGATGGCGTGCGCCAAAATATCGACATGACGCCGCAACGCGCGCGCGCCCTGGCTGACCGGCACTTTGGCATCGGTGCCGATCAAATCCTACTGGTGCAGCCGCCACATCACCCCGAAGCCGATTTCCGCTACCGGATCTTCAACTCAGACGGCAGCGAAGTTGAGCACTGCGGCAACGGTGCGCGTTGTTTTGTACAGTTCGTGCACGAGCAGGGCCTGTCGGGCCGCAACCCCTTGCGTGCTGAAATCGCCACCGGCCTGCTCACACTCGATCAAGCGGACAGCGGCGAGGTCACCGTAGACATGGGTCAAACCCGCTTCCTCCCCGCCGATCTACCCTTCGACACCCAGGGCCTGGCATCCAGAACCTGCGGCGCCGACACCCTATGGGCATTGCCTCTGGCCAACCACACAACAGTGGAACTATCGCTGGTGGCCATCTCCAACCCACACGCCGTGCAGCAAGTGGTCGATGTCGATTCGGCGCCCGTCGGCGAACAGGGACCACTGATCGAGTCGCACCCTCGCTTTGCCAGGCGGGTCAACGCCGGATTCATGCAAATCGTTGATCGTCGCACGATTCGGCTGCGCGTTTACGAACGCGGCGCAGGCGAAACCCTGGCATGCGGCACAGGTGCGTGCGCCGCCGTGGTCGCTGGCATACGTCGCGGGCTGCTTGACAGCCTGGTACAAGTCCACACACGAGGCGGATTGCTGGCTATATCCTGGGACCAAACCCAGCTCACCATGAGCGGCCCGGCGGTGACGGTCTTCCGTGGCCAGGTCGATATCGATGCCCTCACCTATTCTCTCAATCTGAAGGAACATCCCAATCCATGAGCGCCGACTCCATTTCCGCCGAAGACATCGCCCAGTTTCTTAAAGAAAATCCCGAGTTCTTGCAAGATCACGCCGATTTGTTTGCCAGCCTGCGCGTACCCCATCCTCACGAAGCGCGAGCGATCTCTTTGGGTGAACGCCAGATCATGACTTTACGCGCCAAAACCAAAGATCTTGAATGGCGCCTTGCCGGATTGATCAGCAATGCCTCGGGCAATGAAAAAATCAGCAAATCTTTAAATACCTGGTGTCGCAAAATGCTGGCCGAATCCGACCCCACTCAGATCCCCGCGCACATTGTGCGCAATTTGAGCGATCTGTTCGACTTGCCCACCATCGCGCTACGCCTGTGGGATGTGCCCAAGCTTGTCGACAGCGAATTTACGCAAGATGTCAACGAACTCGTCAAAGAATACGCGCGCGCACTGGCCAAACCTTATTGCGGCCCTTTGCAAGACCAAGAGGTTGCCGGCTGGCTGGGATCCAGGCCCGCTTCGCTCGCCATCGTCGCACTC
>CAJDUX010000150.1_pt1 | contig 11703 bp, 10 predicted proteins | sample 7391081 | NCBI WGS metagenome assembly CAJDUX01 (sample SAMEA7055685, study PRJEB34461) | soil metagenome | biome: terrestrial ecosystem; feature: Peninsula; material: soil | place: Antarctica | collected 2016 | reverse complement strand
CCGGCCAGAATGCCCAGCGTGTTGGCGATGGTCACCATGGTGCTGGCCACCACGGCCTTGGGGTGGTTCGGGTCGATGGTGCAACAAACCAGCCTTCAACAGCTGAGGGTGCCGATAGCGAAGTGATGCTCGACATTGAAATTGTGGGCGCAATCGCTCCGAAGGCAAGAATTGCCGTCTATTTCGCGCCGAACACGGATAAGGGATTCCTGGATGCCGTTACGATGGCGATCCACGATGCGACCAACAAGCCGTCGGTGATCTCGATCAGTTGGGGCGGGCCGGAGAGTGACTGGACCGGGCAGGCCATGACGTCATTCGATCAATCAATGCAAGCAGCTGCCGCACTGGGGGTGACAATCTGCTGCGCCGCGGGCGACAAGGGTTCGGGCGATGGGGCGGCCGACGGGAAGGTGCACGTTGACTTTCCGACATCGAGTCCATTTGCGCTGGGATGTGGAGGTACCCGGCTTACCGCCTCCGGGAACAGCATCTCCAGCGAGGTTGTCTGGAACGAATCGGCCACCAGCGCCACGGGCGGCGGTGTGAGCGATTTCTTTTCCATCCCGGATTACCAGCGTGCGGTCAGCGTCCCACCATCGGTGAACCCTGGCGGCCGCAAAGGCCGGGGTGTTCCCGATGTGGCCGGAGATGCGGACCCGGCCACAGGTTATCAAGTCCGCGTTGACGGGCAGGAGTTCGTGGTTGGCGGAACCAGCGCGGTAGCCCCCCTGTGGGCCGGGCTGATCGCGCTATTGAACCAGAAACTGGGCAATCCGGTAGGATTTCTCAACCCGCTGCTCTACGGGTCCGTCGTGGGCACAGGCTCTTTCCGGGACATCACCTTGGGTTCCAACGGTGCCTACTCGGCCGGAGCAGGCTGGGATGCCTGCACCGGATGGGGAACGCCCAATGGGATGAAACTTCTCAACGCGCTCGGAGGTTGACAGCGGTCGCTCAGGGTGGCATGCGGACAACAATTACGCTGGGGTGGAACGCCTTTTGTGCGATGCTGGCTCCCTCGTCAGGAGCCCCATCGACCTGGGCGGAATTGGCCAGTAACCCTTTAAACTTTCAGGAGAATTGGATATGGCGAAGGAGAAAGTTAAGATCAAATGGCTGAGTGAACCTGAAGATCATAGCTATCCAGCGGCCAAGTCGTATCTGAACCTGTTGTACAAGGAGTCCATGGCAAATTCGTGTGTGGAGAAATTGAGAAGTGCCTCTCTATCGGAATTCAAGGCAAAGGATATCTTCAGGGCATCAGGCCTGTCGCTGCTTGGGATCAGCAACGCGCACGTCGAAAAAAATCAACAGAAAATTGAATCTGGTGAAGCACTTTCTCCGCTTTTATTAGTACGGGATTCAACCATCGGCAAGGTTATCATTGCTGATGGCTATCACCGGCTATGCGCGATCTATCCGTATGATGAGGACGCTGTCATTCCTTGCAAAATCGTGTAGTACCGCTTCGTGTAAAACGGGACGCGTGGATGAAATTCGCCGGGCCACGAATGGCAATTTCGTACTGGGCAACGAACGCTTTTCCGTGCAGGTTTCGTCAACTTTGGGAAAACGCGTAGTTCCCGGAAAATCAGGACGACCACACAAGACCCTGGGAGCAGGAAAATTATTACAAGAGGGGTGAAAAACCGTGGTCTGTCCCCAGTTAAATCTTTGTCCCCAGTTAGTGTTGAGGCAATCGGTGAGGATGCGAACGCATTGGAGCCGAAAGAGTCGAAAGATTCATAGGGCGCGCTCACCCTTCGCTGGCGGTGTATCGGCCCAATGCAGCCTGTGCTAGTCAAAGCCTCAATCAACTCAGCAGTTGTTCATAAGTTCGGCTCTTTTCTTCGTTGGGTTCTTGTGCTCAGCCAGAGAATCATCGCCAGATCGTCATCTACGACAAGCGATATCAAAGCAGGGTGCAAAGTGTAATAATTGCCAGGGCTGCTGCGACTGTAAAGGCAAGTCGCGGTCACTTGGCGATTACCTGGTGGTCATCTGGCTGTCAAGTACAACTCACAAGGAATCATTATGCATGCCGTGCTGCCCTTATTACAGATGACCGAGTTTCCGGCTCTGCGTCGCCACCAACTGACGACACTTCAGGTCAATCTAGGCTACCGTTGCAATCAGTCTTGCATCCATTGCCATGTCAATGCGGGCCCCAATCGCCGCGAGATGATGGATAGAGACATGCTCGCACTCATTCCAGAGGTGCTTAATGCACGCGCTATTAGGACACTCGATTTGACTGGCGGTGCACCCGAACTGCACGACGGATTCAGGCAACTGGTACATGAGGCGAGAGCTTTGGACGTGAAGGTCATCGACCGCTGCAATCTTACTATCCTGTTTGAGGCCGGACAGGAGGATTTAGCCGAATTCCTGGCCACGCAGCAAGTGGAAATTGTCGCTTCGCTGCCCTGCTATTCGGTCGAGAATGTTGATCGCCAGCGTGGAAAGGGGGTGTTCGACAAAAGCATCGCGGCGCTGCAGAAGCTAAATACGCTGGGCTACGGGCAGGAAGGCACGGGTCTCGTCCTTAATCTGGTCTTCAATCCGCAGGGCCCGGTGTTACCGCCGAATCAGCAGAAGCTCCAAGCCGACTACAAGCGTGAGCTTTACGCGCATTTCGGCATCGTGTTCAACGAGTTGTTTGCGCTAGCCAATATGCCGATCCAGCGCTTCGGCTCGATGCTGATCTCCAAGGGACAGTTTAACGACTACCTGCGCCTGCTCAAGGAAAACCACGCTGCCGGCAATCTGGCCCAGGTGATGTGTCGCAGCCTCGTCAGTGTTGATTGGCAGGGGTTTCTTTACGATTGCGACTTTAATCAGCAGTTGGGATTGAGCTTGCAGGATGAGCGTTTTGACAGTTACCGGCCGCATTTACGGGATCTGCTGCACGTCGATCCGCAGGACGCACAGATCCAAGTCGCTGGCCACTGTTTTGGCTGCACGGGGGGAAATGGTTCGAGTTGCGGCGGTGCGCTCAAAGAAGATTTCGCATGACGAAACTGGCGATTGGCGTGATTGTCGCTGCGCTCGTCGCAGCATTTTTCGCGTTAAACCTTGATCAGCAACTTACGATCGAAGGACTGAAAGCGAGTCTCGGTATGATAGCCGAATGGCGTAGTCACTCGCCGTTCATGGTCGGGATGGTGTTCTTTGCCACCTACGTGCTGGTCGCGGCTTTGTCATTGCCCGGAGCTGCGGTCATGACCTTGGCTGCCGGGGCATTGTTCGGCTTGGGTTGGGGCACGGTGTTGACTTCGTTCGCTTCCAGCATCGGAGCCTTGCTGGCCTTTCTGGTGGCGCGCTATTTACTGCGCGATATGGTGCAAACGCGTTTTGGCGACCGGCTCAAAATGGTGAACGAGGGTATTGCGCGTGAAGGCGCGTTCTATCTTTTTACGCTGCGTCTGGTGCCCGTGTTCCCGTTCTTCCTCATCAATTTGCTGATGGGGCTTACTCCAATGCGTGCGTTTACTTTTTATACGGTGAGTCAGGTGGGCATGCTGGCAGGGACTGTGGTGTTCGTGAATGCCGGTACACAGCTTGCACAACTGGACAGTCTCTCGGGCATTTTGTCACCAGGGCTTCTGCTTTCTTTCACGCTCCTGGGCATTTTTCCCTGGCTATCCAAGCGCGCCATCGGCGTGTGGCAACGCCGCCGGGCCTATGCTCGCTGGTCGCAACCTGTTCATTTCGATCGTAACCTGGTGGTAATTGGTGCGGGTGCGGCGGGACTGGTCACTGCCTACATTGCGGCCGCGGTCAAGGCCAAGGTCACGCTCATCGAAGCCGGCAAGATGGGTGGCGACTGTCTCAATTACGGCTGTGTGCCAAGCAAGGCGCTGATCAAGAGCGCCAAACTCGCGCATCAGATGCGTCATGCCAATCGCTATGGCCTGGAAGCTACCGAGCCGTGCTTTTCGTTCCGGCAGGTGATGGCGCGTGTGCACGAGGTGATCCGTGCGATTGCGCCACATGACAGTGTTGAGCGTTACACGGCCTTGGGCGTGGAAGTGCTGCAGGGTTATGCGCGTATCAAGGATCCATGGACGGTTGAAATCAAATTTTCCGATGGAACCAGCCGCTGCCTGACGACCCGCAGCATTGTGGTTGCTGCTGGCGCACAGCCTTTCGTGCCGCCCTTGCCTGGCATCGAGGAAGTCGGTTATGTAACCAGTGACACATTGTGGGATGAATTTGCCAGGCTCGACGCACCGCCAGCGCGTCTGGTGGTGTTGGGTGGTGGGCCGATTGGCTCGGAGCTTGCACAAGCGCTTGCCCGCCTGGGTTCGCAGGTCACTCAAATCGAGATGGCGCCGCGCCTGTTGATCCGCGAAGACGAGGAAGTCTCGGTACTGGCACGTGCAGCGTTGGAAGCTGATGGCGTCATTGTACTCACCGGCCACAAGGCGCTACGTTGCGAATGTGAGGACGAAGAAAAATTCATCGTGATCGAGTATGCGGGTCAGAGCAGACGCATCGCCTTTGATACGCTGATTTGCGCCGTAGGGCGCGTGCCGCGTCTGACCGGCTACGGCCTGGAAGAGCTTGGCATCCCCACTCAACGTACTGTCGTCACCAATGAATACCTGGAGACATTGTACCCAAACATTTTTGCAGCGGGTGATGTAGCTGGCCCTTATCAGTTCACGCATATCGCTGCATATCAGGCATGGTACGCGGCGGTTAATGCGCTGTTCGGGGATTTCAAGAAATTCAAGGTGGACTATCGCGTGGTGCCATGGACTACTTTCATTGATCCGGAGGTGGCACGGGTGGGTCTGAATGAACAGGAAGCCAAGGAAAAAGGCATCGCTTGTGAGGTGACGCGTTACGGCTTCAACGACCTTGACCGCGCGATCACCGATAGTGCCGCACACGGCTTCGTGAAGGTGCTCACTGTGCCGGGAAAAGATCGCATCCTTGGCGCGACCATCGTCGGCGAGCATGCCGGCGACCTATTGGCTGAGTTCGTGTTGGCGATGAGATGGGGGTTGGGGCTGAACAAAATTCTGTCCACCATTCACACCTATCCAACCTTGGCCGAAGCCAATAAATACGTAGCCGGTGAATGGAAGCGTGCGCACGCGCCGCAACGTATACTGGCATGGCTCGATCGTTTTCACACATGGCGCAGGAGGTAATTGCAATGTTACGATCGATACTGCTGTTATGCGGCTTACTTTCCGGCTTGATTTCTCAGGTTGAGGCAGCAAGCTTTGACCACAGCACCTGGGATCAGTTACTCAAGAAGCATGTTATTGTCATCCGTGATGGTCAGGCAACACAGGTGGACTACGCTGGCATAGCTGCCGACCGAAAGATTCTCAGGCAGTATCTGGGACAGACTTCTTCCCCTACGCGAGCCGATTTTGACCGCTGGCCAGGTGACGAGCAACTGGCCTTCTTGCTCAATACCTATAACGCCTGGACTGTAGCGCTGGTGCTGACCGGATATCCCAGGATTGAATCCATCAAGGACTTGGGCAGCTTGCTTCAGTCGCCGTGGAAAAAGGCTTTTATTCCGTTATTGGGCGAGACGCGCTCGCTTGATGATATCGAACACGGACTGATACGTGGCTCCGGGCGATACAACGACCCGCGCATCCATTTCGCCGCCAACTGCGCCAGCGTCGGCTGTCCAGCGTTGCGCCACGAGGCGTATCAAGGAGCCGTTGGGACTATCCGCGGCAGACACACAGCACCTGCAAAGCGGTAAGGTTGACATCGATTATTTGAATTACGACTGGCAATTGAACGCAGTGCCATCCAAATGACAAACTGGATCAGGAAGGGAGAAAACATGCGTAAATCGATCCTGAAGGCTTGCATGACGCGGATCGTGGTGCCGGAAACATCAGGGTCACCCGCGACGGCAAGGACGTGGCCTATGTAGTGACCTTCGCGTTTGCCTTCTTTGCATTCAACCCCGATGGGATACTGCACGCCCGGAAGCGTGAATTGCGCCAATCTCACTAAGTTTTTGATATGCGATCTGTCATGCAACAAAATCTTTCGATCATCGTGCCCATGCTCAATGAGCTGGAAGAGTTGCCATCTCTTCTGGCACACCTGCTGCCTTGGCAGCGTCGCGGTTGTGAAGTGCTGCTGGTCGATGGCAGCAGCGACGACGGCTCGGCGGCCCTGGCGGAATTCGCCGGGTTCACGGTGCTTACCTCGCCACCTGGGCGAGCACGGCAGATGAACGCCGGGGCACAGGCTGCACATGGCGATATGCTGTTATTCCTGCACGCCGATACGCGTCTACCGGAAGGAGCCGACGTACTGGTATCGGAAGCGTTGGCAGACGGGCGCTGTGAGTGGGGGCGGTTTGACGTGCGCATTGAAGGCAAGCCCTGGTTGCTGCGCGTAGTGGCATTCTTCATGAACCAGCGTTCGCGCTTGACCGGTATCGCCACCGGCGATCAGGCCATCTTCGTGCGCCGCTCGACATTCGAGGCGGCCGGCGGCTTTCCGGACCAACCGCTGATGGAAGACATCGAACTGTCGCGCCGCCTCAAGCGTCACTCACCGCTGGCCTGTATCACAGCCCGGGCAGTTACCTCCGGACGGCGCTGGGGGGCGCGCGGTATCTGGCGTACCATCCTCTTGATGTGGCGGTTGCGCTTGGCTTACTGGCGCGGGGTGGCGCCTGAGCAACTGGCGAGAGTGTACCGGTGAAGCCGCTGCGCATAGTCATTTTCGCCAAGGCCCCGCTGGCAGGAATGTGTAAGACTCGCCTGATTCCGGCACTGGGCGCGGATGGGGCAGCGATGCTGGCGCGGCAGTTGCTTGACCATGCGCTTGCGCAGGCAATGAGCGCTGGCATTGGTACGGTCGAATTGTGCATGACCCCGGATAATGATGAGTTCTGGCAGAGTGTTGCATTACCCGCGAGCATCGTGCGTAGCGCGCAGGGTGACGGCGACTTGGGACAGCGGCTCGCACGCGCAAGCCAAGGTGTGATCGAACGTGGTGAAGCCGTACTCTTGATCGGCACGGACTGCCCCGCGCTCGATGCCGCGTGTCTTCGGCATATCGCCTCAGCCCTGATGGAGGTTGATGCCGTTATGGTGCCGGCTGCTGACGGCGGCTATGCTGCGCTCGGCCTGAATCATTTTCATCAGGCGGTCTTCTCCAACATCGCCTGGAGCACGGACAGCGTTGCGTTCGAGACCTTATGCCGGTTCGGGGGATTGGGCTGGTCAGTGCAGCAGTTGCCAATGCTGCATGATGTTGATGAGCCCATCGATCTGCAATGGCTTCCCGACTCCTGGCGGGAGGCTTCAGGTGCATAAAATGCAGCGACTAAAATGTATCATTCAATGAGAGAAAAATATCATGCATGAAATTGTTCAAGACTACTATGGCAAACAGCTTGGCAACTCGAGTGATCTTAAAACCACGGCGTGTTGTGACATCGGCCAGGTTCCTGCCTGGTTCAAGCCCTTGCTGGCCCGTATCCACCCGGAGGTGCTGTCGCGCTATTACGGCTGCGGGCTGGTCTGTCCGCCACTGCTTCAGGGATGCCGCGTGCTGGATTTAGGCTGTGGCTCGGGCCGCGATGCCTATGCACTGGCGCAGTTGGTGGGTCCGGCTGGCAGTGTCGTCGGCGTTGACATGACCCTAGAACAGTTGGCCGTTGCCGAGCGCCATCGTGCCTATCACATCGATAAGTTCGGCTATGACAACGTACGCTTCATGGAGGGTTACATCGAGCGTCTGGATGAACTCGATCTCATGCCCGGCAGCTTCGATGTCATTGTCTCCAACTGCGTCCTCAATCTTTCGCCTGACAAGATGGCAGTGCTGGCGGGCGTGCAACGCCTGCTCAAGGAGGGAGGCGAGTTCTATTTCTCCGATGTCTACGCCGACCGGCGAGTGCCCGGCGCTGTGCGTGATGATCCGGTGCTCTACGGCGAGTGTCTGGGCGGCGCTCTGTACTGGAATGACTTCCTGCGGTTGGCGCGTCAGGCGGGTTTCATGGACCCGCGCCTCGTTACCGACCGGCCGCTTGTCATCACCGGCCTGGAATTGGCGCCGCGTACCGGCAATATCCGCTTCTTCTCGGCGACATACCGGTTGTTCAATCTTGCAGGCCTTGAAGATGCCTGTGAAGATCACGGGCAAGCTGTGATTTATCGCGGTACCATACCCGAGCATGTGCACAGCTTCGATCTCGACAAGCATCATGCCATCGAATCCGGTCGCGTGTTCCCGGTCTGCGGCAACACCTCCCGCATGCTGCAGGAGACCCGCTTCGCGCCGCACTTCGAGTTCATCGGAAACTTCGACCGCCACTACGGCTTGTTTGAAGGATGCGGCAGCAAGATACCATTTGATACAGCGCCATCCTTGGTGCCATCGGCGGGCGCCTGCTGCTGACCGGAAACAGGGTTTCAACAAGGAGGATCTTTCATGAAGGCGTCGCGGTGGTTTGAACAACTGGCCGCAGTGACTATTCTGGCCGGCGTTGTCGGCATGGCGTCTCCATCTAATGACAGGCTGGTGCTCACCGGATCCAGTACCGTCGCACCCCTGGTTTCTGAAATTGGCAAGCGCTTTGAGAAACAGAATCCCGGCATACGGGTCGATGTGCAAACGGGTGGCTCGTCGCGGGGCATTGCCGATACTCGCTCGGGACTGGTAAATATCGGCATGGTTTCGCGCGCACTCAATTCGGGAGAGCATGACCTGGTAGCCCATGCCATCGCCATGGATGGTGTGGGCATCATCTTGCATCGCAGCAATCCGGTGCAGACACTGACTGACGAACAGGTCAAGGCGATCTACAGGGGGCAAATCACCCAGTGGAGTGAGGCCGGTGGCAAGGATGTGCGCATAACGGTCGTAAACAAGGCGGAAGGCCGCTCGACGCTGGAACTGTTTCTGCACCATTTCGCACTGAAGAATAGTGAGATCAAGGCACAGGTGGTAATAGGCGAAAATCAGCAGGGCATCAAGACAGTGGCTGGCAACCCAGGGGCTGTCGGTTATGTTTCAATCGGCACCGCAGAATATGAAGCGGCGCGCGGTACACCGATCAAGTTGCTGCCGATGGCAGGCGTGGCGGCAACTGTGGACAACATTCGCGAGGGACGGTTTCCGCTGTCGCGTCCGCTTAATCTGGTGACCAAGGGGGCGCCTACAGGACTGGCCAAGCGCTTTATCGAATTCGCACGCTCAGGAGCAATGAATGACTTGGCCGAAGCCCAGTTCTTCGTCCCGCTGGCACGCTGATCGGTGGCTGGCGCCGTCCCTGAAGCTACTGGCGGCGGGCGCGGCATTGATATTGCTGCTGGTGCTGGCTTTTCTTTTACGGGAGGCATGGCCAGTGTTGAGCGAAGGTGATTCGCTACGCTTCCTTACGGATACGGGCTGGTATCCGCTCGAAGGCCTCTTCGGCCTGTTGCCGATGCTGTGGGCAACGCTGGCCGCGGCGCTCGGGGCGATATTGCTGGCGGGGCCGCTGGGTCTGGCCAGCGCGATCTTTCAGCAATTCTACGCGCCTCCCGCTCTTGCCAGGCTGTATCGCACCGTGCTCGCGCTGCTGGCCGGCATCCCGTCGGTGGTATACGGGCTGTGGGGATTGACCGTGCTGGTGCCGCTGATTGCGCACTGGCAACCGCCAGGCACCAGTCTGTTCGCCGCTATCCTGATTCTCGCGCTGATGATCCTGCCCACGGTCGCGCTCACCAGTGCATCGGCGTTGGCTGCCGTACCGAAAGCCTGGCTACAGGGTGCGGCAGCATTGGGGCTCACTCGCAAAGGTGTAGTCTTGGGCGTGGCCGTGCCGGCGGCGCGCGGCGGCATCCTTGGCGGCATTTTTCTGGCCAGCGCCCGCGCGCTTGGCGAGACGATGGCGGTGCTGATGGTGGCGGGCAACGTGGTGCAGAATCCCACTGGCCTGTTCGAGCCGGTGCGGGTGCTCACGGCGAATATCGCCCTCGAAATCGCCTATGCCACTGGCACTCACCGGGCAGGGCTGTTTGCCTCCGGCCTGTTGCTGACCCTGCTGGTGCTGGCCCTGGCCTGGATGGCATCAAGGATTACACGCAGTGCACACCCTGTCTGACCGCGCATTCACACTTTCCATCTGGGGGGCGGCCGCACTGGTGGCGGCCGCCTTTCTTTGGCTGCTGGGAGATCTCGCCTGGCACGGCATGGCTCATTTGTCCTGGTCATTTCTGGTGAGCGAGCCGCTGAATGCAGGCCGTTCTGGCGGCATCGCGCCTATTCTCGTGTCGACCCTGCTGATTCTTTCCGTGGCGCTGGCGGCAGCGATCCCACTGGGGCTGGGTGCCGCCATCTGGTTGGCGGAATACACTCGTCGCAGCGTCGCGTTGGGGCGTAGCACCCGCCTCAGTCTCGACGTGCTGGCGGGTATACCGTCCATCGTTTTCGGACTGTTCGGTAACGCTTTTTTTTGCGTGTTTCTGGGGCTGGGGTTTTCGATCCTCTCGGGTGGGTTGACACTGGCCTGCATGATCCTGCCGATTTTCATTCGTACCAGCGAGGCGGGTCTTTCTGCCGTTAGCGATGACTGGCGTCATAATGCAGCGGCTCTTGGCATGACGCGCGCCAGTGTGCTGTGGCATGTGCTGTTGCCGGCAGCCGCGCCTGCAGTCATCTGCGGACTGATGCTTGGCATCGGCCGCGCAACGGCAGAGACTGCCGCACTGATTTTCACCAGCGGCTATGTGTAGACCGCATGCCCGAGTCCCTCTCCGATTCCGGCCGCGCCCTGGCCGTGCATATATACGACCTGTCCATGAACGTCACGGGCGGAGACAGTGCAGCTTATGCCTCGGCGCTGGTGCTGATCGTGTTCATCTTTTTTATCAACACCGGCGCGCTCGCTCTGTCCGACCGCTGGCTGACAACGAGGATTACAGCCACATGAACATGCCAGGGCCCGAGCCCCTTGTCACTTACACAATCGGTGGAATCGAATCCGGTCCGCCATGCTGTGAACCGATTCCGCATCTGCGTATTGCCAATCTCTCCATCGCTTATGGATCTGCCACAGTGCTGGACGACGTGTCGGTGGATATCTATAAAGGCTGTATCACCGCATTGATCGGTCCTTCTGGCTGCGGTAAGACCAGTTTTCTTACTGCGCTAAATCGCCTGACCGATCTGATACCGGGTGCGAAGGTAGGCGGCAGCGTGCAATTTGAAGGCATCGATGTGCTCGATCCCAATGTAGATTTGTTGGTGCTGCGTCGTCGCATCGGCATGATTTTCCAGAAACCGAACCCGTTCCCGCTCTCCATTCGCCGCAATCTGGAGTTGCCGCTACGCGAACATGGTATTCGCCGCCGTGATGTGCTGGAGTATAAGATTGAAACTGCTTTGCGTGAAGTGGGATTGTGGGAAGAAGTACGAGACCGGCTCGACAGTCCGGCACTGGCACTTTCCGGAGGCCAACAGCAACGGCTGTGCATCACCCGTGCGCTGGTACTGGAACCGGAGGTATTGCTGATGGACGAGCCTTGCAGTGCGCTGGATCCCATTTCATCCGGTGTTGTGGAGGATCTGATTCAGAGGCTGTGCGGACGTCTTACCGTAATCATTGTCACGCATAATCTTGCCCAAGCCCGACGAATAGCCAACTACGCCGCGTTCTTATGGATGAAGGAGAGCGTTGGAAAACTCATCGAGTTTGGTCAATGCCGGAAT
>CAJDUX010000017.1_pt1 | contig 11762 bp, 9 predicted proteins | sample 7391081 | NCBI WGS metagenome assembly CAJDUX01 (sample SAMEA7055685, study PRJEB34461) | soil metagenome | biome: terrestrial ecosystem; feature: Peninsula; material: soil | place: Antarctica | collected 2016 | reverse complement strand
GGCGATTCTTGACCTCGCCAAAAATACGAGCCACGTACTCACCCAGCACTCCGATGGACAACAGGTTGACTCCTGCGAAAAACAGCACGACGGTGATCAGCGTGGTCCAGCCTTGAACCGGATCGCCATACAGCCAATGGTTAATCACCACATATAAGCCGTAAGCAAACGAGATCAAAGACAGGGTGGCGCCGCATACGCTCAACAGGCGCAAGGGCCAGGTGGTAAATGCCGTGATACCGTCGATGGCAAAGCGAAACAGCTTGAGTGGCTTGAAGCGGGTCGTGCCGTGCAAGCGTTCGGGCGGAGTGTAATAAATTGGCTCGGCGCGAAACCCGACCCAGGCAAACAGCCCTTTCATGAAGCGATTGCGCTCGGGCAGCATCAATAAGGCATCCACCACCGCGCGGTCCATGAGGCGAAAGTCGCCGGCATTTTCAGGCACTTGGGGGCCACCGGAAGTACGCATCATCTTGTAAAAAAGCTTAGTGCCCAGCCGCTTGAATACGGATTCATCGTCGCGCGTGGCGCGCACCGCATAAACCATTTCAACGCCTTCTTGCCAACGTTCAAGCATGGTAGATATGAGCGCCGGCGGATGCTGCAAATCGGCATCCATGCACACAACCACCTGTCCGCGTGACGCCTCAAGCCCCGCGCTAAGGGCCGCTTCTTTACCGAAGTTGCGCGATAACTGCAGGTAAACCACCTGCGGATGCTCCTGCACCAACTTGCCCAGCGTATTAGGCGTGCCGTCTGTGCTGCCATCGTCGACCACAATAATTTCAAAGGCGGGCGACAAGGTTTTCAACGCCGCAATCAGGCCCGGCAGGAGAACCTTCAGATTCGCCTCTTCATTCAGGCACGGCACAACACAACTAATGGAGGATGGTGAGGTCATATTCTCTTACAGCACCGCAGACCGCTTGGGCAGCACCGGCGCAACAGGATTCTTGAATACTCCGCTAAACGAGACAAGCACAAAACCGCAGCAAGCCAGGGGCGAGACATAATTCGGGATTTATAGCACGGCAAGGCCGACCGCGACAGCCGCAGCATCGATGCGCGTCGCGGTTTTTGTCACCAATTAACCTCATTAATACCGCATTTCGACCTAACTGTTTGACGCAAGCAAACCTTTTTATTAAGATACATACCATATATATCTTTATGACAAACAGGCCATCCATCGATGCCTGCCCATTGCCGGCAACGGCCAACCCAGCCTCACCGGAGTATCCCATGGCGCCCCGCGAACTATGCACTGAAGAAGAAATCGTTACTCTAGTCTACGGGTTCTACGATCAGGTGCGCGCTGACGACCTGCTTGGGCCCGTATTCGACAAACACGTCGAAGACTGGGATGCGCATCTGGCCAAGATGGTGCGCTTCTGGTCATCGCTGCTGTTAGGCGCGGGTACTTATCGCGGCTCTCCCATGCCCACTCATATCGCCCTGCCAGGGCTGGAAGCTACCCTGTTCCAGCAATGGCTCGCGCTGTTCCACCAAACTACTGAAGCATTGCCCAACCGGTTGTTGGCGCAACGCGCAGAAGAATACGCCCAACGCATAGCACGCAGTCTCTGGTACGGATACCAGCTTAATCACGAACCCGACCGCGCGCCCCTGGAGATTGTTAATGGCTAGTCAAATTTTACATATCGAAGAACAGGCCGCCCCGGCACACCGGCCCAGTCCGCAACTAAACGCCTTTTTCGGCCTCGGATTCCGCCCGCTTTACATTGCGGGTTGTGGCTGGGCGTTGATTTCAATTGCCATCTGGATTTTCGCGCCGTCCATAATCGGCCATCCATTGTCCGGGCTTGCCTGGCATGCCCATGAAATGTTGTGGGGCTTCATCGCCACCATCGCTGCCGGCTTTCTGCTGACCGCCAGCGCCACCTGGACGGGCTTCAATCCGCTTAAGGGCCGCGCGCTGGCGCTAGTATGTGCGTTGTGGGTTATTGCGCGCATCGGCTACCTATTCGGCGGTGAAATCGGCTTTCGGGTGGCGTGCGTGTGCGAGTCGGCCTTTTTCCTGATCTGCGCCGTCGCCTTGATGCGCGTCGTGCTTAAAGCCAAAAGCCGGCGCAACTACGGAATTCCATTGCTAATGCTCGGCCTGGGAGTGGCCAACGCCTTATATCTGCAGGCGGCGCTGGGCGGCGACTATGCGTTGCTCATGCAACGCTTTAATTTGGGGCTGATCTGCATGGCAGTAATTGCACTGTTGATCGCCCGCCGCGTCATTCCTTTTTTTGCAATGCGCACAATACAGGGGCTCAAAATTCCGATGCTGACGCGTAGCGGCCACGTACAACTAGCTCTGGCTGTGTTGGCCATCGTATGTGGCCTGGCGGGGTTTGAACGTTTAATGGCGGCGGCCTTGGCCATAGTGGGTGCCATCAGTCTGTTTCAACTCTTTTCCTGGAAACCGCTAGCGGTACGCTCCGCCCCCCTCGTCTGGATACTTTATATCGGCTACGCCGCACTAGGCTTGGGCCTGATCGTAGCAGCGTGCTATTTAAGCGGGCTGGAAACAGGCGCGCTCGCGCGGCCCGCTACCCACGTTCACCTGATTGCGCTGGGCGGATTCTCGGTACTGATCATCGGCATGGTGACACGGACGGCGCTTGGCCATTTGGGCCGCCCCCTGGCGCTCGACGGCAGCATGCGCGCCAGCTACGTTCTAGTGCTAGCTGCAGTCGTCCTGCGCTTGGCGGCCTTGTGGCCAAGCGTAGCCGGCCTTTGGCTGTTGGAGGCGAGCGCACTTTGCTGGATTGTCGCGTTCGCGCTGTATCTGTGGCGCTTTACACCCATGCTGATCCGCCCCAGGACGAGCTAATGCGCCTGACAACCCTGACCGACTACGCCATGCGCTTGCTCATGTACCTGGGTCGACACCCCGAGCGGCTCTGCACGATCTCGGAAATTGCGCGCGCCTACGACATTTCTGAGCCGCATTTAATGAAAATCACGCATCGTCTGGGTCAACAGGGCTGGATCGAAACCGTGCGCGGCAAGCACGGTGGCATGCGCCTGGCGTATCCTCCTGGCAAAATCAACTTGGGAGAGGTGCTGCGCGACACCGAAAACGATCTTGACCTAGTGGAGTGCCTAGGTTCGGGCAACACCTGCTCGCTAAGCGGGCGTTGCCGCCTGACAGCCATTATCGACGGTGCTCTGCAGCAATTTCTGCAGCACCTTCAGCGCTACACCCTGGCCGACATCATCCCCGAAGAGAACAGCGAAGTGTCCACGCAACAAGCGAACCAAAGAAAATTACAGTGGATCCGCTCCGAGCACCCGCCCAAGCTGCAAAAGAGCTCGTAGCCCGCAAAGGCGCTGTTCGAGATGAAGCACCTTTGGACGATACAGATTTCAGATAGCAGAAGATTTCAGATAGCAGAAATCTTTGGCACATACAAGAGATCCCACCAGAAAGCCAAAAAACGCCACCACACCCCTACGCAAGGCGATGATGCGTCAGGCGTGCCGGCGAACTCGAGTCCGCTGCGTCAAGCACCCGGATTGGGGAGGCAAGGGGCGCACTGTTCGAGCAAAACGCTTTGACCCGTCCAGTGGACGGGTCATGTTGCGAGTTTGCGCCCCACCCCAATCCGGGTGCTTGGCGCAGGCAGTCCTGGCGAAGCCAGGACCGGACGAGGAGAGCGGGCCCGCCTGACGCATCATCGCCGGTTTGCCGCAGGAACGTAGCGCAGGAACGTAGCGCAAAGCAATCTACTGTGGCACCCACACGGGGTGCCGGTACAACGTGCCGCTACAACAAAATGCGCCGTGCCAAATAGCTACCTACCCGCGCGCCTGGCTTACCCACAACGCCACTGAATCCCAGGTACGGCCCAGAAAGCCGGCCTTACCGACGCCATCGAGCGTCACCAGCGGCAGTTTCAACGATTTTCCGTCGATGGTCGCGTTCAGCGTAGCAACAGACTCGTGCAAAGTCAGCGGCGCAATCAAGGGCGCCGGGGTGCTCACGGTTGGCACGCTGCCAATCTTGGCCGAGCGGGGCAAGGTCAGGAACACATCATGGTCAAACCCAAGCTTCACGCGGTTTTGCTGGCCCTTCCAGACTCGCTCCGTCGTAACGACCTGCCCTTTGCTATAAAGACGCACAGTCTCGAAGTTCTGAAACCCCCAGTCCAGCAAAGTCAAACTTTCCTGAGTGCGCGCATGGTCAGAGGCGGTTCCCAGCACAACCGAAATTAGCCGCCGCTGAACCCCTCCTTCGGGCCGTAATGCAGAGCCAATAAGACAATAGCCCGCAGACTCCGTATGACCAGTCTTCAAGCCATCGACTGTCGGATCCAGCCACAACAGGCGGTTGCGATTACGCTGGGTAATTTTGTTGTAGGTAAACTCGCGAGTCGTATCGTAGCCTTTGTACAGGACGGGAAAATCTCCGATCAGATGCCGTGCCAGCACCGACAGGTCTCGCGCACTGGAATAGGTACCTGGGTCGGGCAAGCCATTCGGATTCGCGAAATGGGTAGCGTGCAAACCCATCGTCTGCGCCTCTCGGTTCATCTGCACGACAAACCCTTCAACACTGCCTGCAGTGGCTTCGGCCAGCGCGACTGCGGCGTCATTGCCTGATTCCACCAGCAAACCTTTCAGCAGCTGATCCACCGTAACCTGTGCGCCCGGCGTTAAAAACATTTTAGAGCTGCCCGCAGCGACACCCCATGCGCGTTTAGATACAGTAACTATCTGCTGCGCGGATAAGCGGTGATCTTTGATGGCCTTGAAAACCAGATAGGCCGTCATGATCTTGGTCAATGAAGCCGGTTCAATACGCACATCGGCATTTTGCTCGGCAATCACCTGGCCGCTGGTCGCATCCAGCAATAACCAGGCTTTTGCAGCGAGTGCCGGGGCGGTCACAGCCTGCGCCCAAGCGCCCGAGGCGCATCCCAGAGCAATCCATAAACCCACTAACAGTGTCTTCATAAGCACGTCCAAAATACCACGGCGTCAATCCCGAGCAAAATACTATCCCATTTTTAAATCAAGATATGTAACCTCGCCATGGCGTGCTACTTCACACTAGATCGCACCGCACGGTAATGGGGTGCTTGCGCAAAACCGACATCACGGTATCGTCGACGGTGCCCTCCACATCGGAAATCACGTAACCGATCTGCCCACGGGTTTGCAGTTGCTGGCTGACAATATTCAAACCATGTTCGGCCATCAGATTGCTCAACGTACCCAGCGCACCTGGCAAATTGCGGTGCACATGCAGAATGCGTGCCGAGCCCGCGGCCTCTTGATACGGAATTTCGGGGAAATTCACAGCCCCTTTCGACGTGCCGCTCTTTAAAAAACGCACTAATTTTTCCGCCACTTCCCGGCCAATATTTTCTTGGGATTCTTGCGTGCTGCCGCCGATATGTGGGGTCAAAATCACATTGCGCAAGCCGATCAAAGGACTCGCCAGCGGTTCATCCACATTTTTTGGTTCGGTGGGGAAAACATCCAGCGCCGCGCCCGACAAATGGCCGCTAGTCAAGGCCGCATGCAGCGCCTCGATGTCAACCACCGTGCCACGCGACGCGTTGATCAAAATAGCGCCCGGCTTCATGACCGCCAACGTTGTCGCATCCATGATGTTTTTGGTACTGCGACCACCCGGTACGTGCAGGGTCACCACATCGGACTGCGCCAGCAACGCATCGAGCGAGGTGCAGGCGCGTGCGTTGCCCAATGGCAGCTTGGCTTCGACATCGTGAAAGACCACTCGCATGCCGCAAGTCTCGGCTAGAGTTCCCACTTGCGAACCGATATTGCCGTAGCCGATCACCCCTAGCGTTTTACCGCGCGCCTCGAATGCGCCTATGGCAGATTTGTCCCAGTGCCCCTGATGCACCCGCGCGTTTTTTTCAGGAATGCGACGCAGCAACAAAATAGCCTCGGCCAACACCAGTTCGGCCACCGAACGCGTATTCGAAAACGGTGCATTGAAGACCGGCACGCCACGCAACATGGTCGTTTCAAGATCTACCTGGTTGGTACCTATGCAAAAACAGCCTACCGCGCGCAAATCGGACAAGTCCGAGAGCAAAGCGGCATCAAGATGCGTACGCGAACGAATCCCCACCACCTGCGCGCCCCGCAAGGCCTCACGTAGCGAATCGGGAGGCAATGCCGAGGCATGCGCCGTAATTTCGTTAAAGCCAGCCCCAGCAAAGATTTCTCGGGCACTCGGGTGAATATTTTCGAACAAAACAATTCGGGTCATGAATATTCCAAACAAACGACAAACAATTATTGTGCTGCAACAATTAAGGATAAACCCCTACATCCATGTTGAGACAAGGGTTAAAGCGCCCAAAATTCCTTGACCGGATTTGGGCGCCTACGCATACTGCATTATGGAAAACGTACTAAAAACGCGCTGCTGCATTGTGGGCGGGGGCCCAGCCGGCATAATGCTAGGATTACTGCTGGCGCGAGCTGGCATAGCGACCGTGGTGCTGGAAAAACACGGCGACTTTCTGCGCGACTTCCGTGGCGATACGGTTCATCCATCCACGCTTGAAATTCTTACCGAACTAGGGCTCAAACAACGCTTCGACGCGTTGCCGCAGCGCCGCATTAACGAAATCGAAGGCTGGTTCGCCGACGGTGCGCACGCTCTGGGCGATTTCCGTGGTCTGAAGCCGTTTCCTTATATGTCGCTGGTGCCGCAATGGGATCTGCTTAATCTGCTGGCTGAAGAGGCGCAACGGCACCCTAATTTTACGCTCCTCATGAGCACCGAGGCCACCGGCCTGCTGTATGAGGGTGATCGCGCCACCGCTGTCACCGCAAACACCGCCGAAGGTGTCCTTAAGGTGCACGCCGACCTTATCATCGGCTGCGACGGCCGCCAATCACGCTTGCGTGAGGCCGCCGCGTTGCAGCCGCAAAACTTGGGGGCACCTATGGATGTGCTGTGGTTCCGCCTGCCCCGCCATCGCGACGACCCCGCAGGCACCTATGGTGTACCAGGAAAAGGCAGTTTTCTGGTACTGCTCAACCGCAACGATTACTGGCAGGTCGCCTGCGTTATCGCCAAGGGGGGCTGGGCCACACTGTGCGCCGACCCCATCGCCGATTTCCGCGCCCGCATCGCGCGGCGAGTCCCGTTTCTGGCGGACCAGATTGACACCTTGACCTCATGGGACGAAGTCAAGCTATTGGAGGTACGCGTCGACCGGCTGCCACAATGGCATCGTCCGGGCCTCTTGCTGATTGGGGATGCCGCCCATGCCATGTCACCCATAGGGGGCGTGGGCATTAACCTGGCCATCCAGGACGCGGTGGCCGCCGCCAATATCCTGGCGCCGGCGCTGCTCGCGTCCGGCTTGCCCAATAACGCAGCGCTGGCCGCCGTGCAGCAACGGCGTCTGTTGCCTACCCAGATTATTCAGGCCATCCAGGTATTCTTGCAGCGCCGGATTATTGCGCCGGCCCTTGCCTCTCAAGATGACGGCAAACCCATCAGGCTGCCCGGAGTCGTCCGCTTTTTTCTGGGCTTTCCACTGATCCGTTCCGTTCCTGCCCGCCTGTTCGGAATAGGCTTTCGCCGCGAACACGTTCGATCGCCGCAAGCGCCAATATTATGAGATCAACGGCTTCTACCACGCTCAAGCCTGTTTCCTGTACAAACTAGGTGCAAACCCCATGGATTTCTTGAACATGGTGGAAAACGAAGAAGGGCTTTCATAGCCCATGTCCAGGGCAATAGCCGTCACACTCTGACCCAGAGACAAACGCGACATGGCCACAAAAACGCAGGCCTGTTGCCGCCAGCCAATGAAAGTCATCCCGGTGCTCGCCAGAAAACGGCGATAAAACGTACGCTCGCTGACATGCAGTTGCCGCGCCCACTCTTGCGGCGTCGCAGTCTGGACAGGCGACTTGTAGAACGCCTGGCACAACTTGGCCAGTTGGGGATCTCTGGGCATGGGCAGATGCAATGGCACAAGAGGCTGGACACAGGCCTCTTGTAACAGCATTTTCATCAACAGTCCGTCGCGTAGATCCGGTTCATAAAGCAGAGGCACCTTGATGGCTTCGCGAATTAATTCTCTTAAAAACGGCAACACCTCAATCACCTGACATTTCTGGGGCGGATTGGCCAAGGCCGTGCCGCGGAAATACAGGCTGTGCGTGACCACATTGGTCATGGTCAATCGGTGGGACACACCCGCGGGTATCCAGACGGCAAAACCGGGAGGAACGATCCAAGTGCCGAATTTCGTGTCCAGTTGCATGGTGCCCGTCGCGCCATAAAGTAGCTGTATGCGACGGTGCGAATGCGCCTCAACGGTCTGCCCATTGGAATACACGGACTCCAGTGCGATTACATCGCGATCCGCATCTTCCACCAAGTCTATACGTCTTGACATTTTGTATGGCTGAAACTCAATGATGTTTGTCTTGTATTATAAAGACAGTCAAGCCAGTCTTGCTTATATTCTCATATTCAATGGGCATTTCTTCGCTCGCCCGATTCGACGGATTCAAAAATGAACCAAACTACCGCGCAAGCCACGCCCGCCCCCACCGGGGTTGTTTATGGCGTGCTGGGCGCGATCAGCGTATCGCACCTGCTCAACGATATGATGCAATCGGTGCTGCTGGCGCTCTACCCAGTCTTGCAGGGCCGCTTCAGCCTAAGTTTCGCGGAGGTAGGCCTTATCACCCTGGCGTTCCAGTTTTCGTCGTCGCTGCTACAACCTCTGATCGGCTTTTTTACCGATAAACGCCCGCTGCCATTCTCCTTACCCGTGGGAATGGGGTTTACTTTCACAGGCCTGCTTCTGCTCTCACAAGCCTGGAATTTTCACAGCGTTGTCGCTGCGGCGATGCTCATCGGCATGGGTTCATCGGTTTTTCACCCCGAATCTTCACGGGTAGCACGCATGGCGTCGGCTGGTCGTCATGGGCTGGCCCAATCAATTTTCCAGGTCGGCGGCAACATCGGCTCTTCTATCGGGCCCTTGCTGGCGGCGCTGATTATCGTGCCATTCGGCCAGCGTAGCGTAGCCTGGGTGTCGCTAGCCGCCTTGCTTGCGATGTTTATTTTGTACCACGTCAGCCGCTGGTATTCAGTCAATCTGACCAGCGTACGCGGGCGCAAAAGTCTGAGCAAAGTCGACACCGGCCTTACACGCAAGCAGGTCATCAGCGCCCTGTCAGTTTTGTTGCTGCTGATATTTTCAAAATTCTTTTATCTCACCGGCTTGAACAGTTATTTCACCTTTTACCTCATGCATCATTTCGGCGTTTCGATTCAATTTGCCCAGTACTGCCTATTTGTATTCCTGGTGGGCGTGGCCATCGGCACCATCACGGGCGGCCCAATAGGCGATCGCATTGGCCGCAAGCGGATCATCTGGGGTTCCATTCTGGGCGCGGCACCCTTTACCCTGCTACTGCCCTTTGTCAGCCTGTTCTGGACGATTGTGCTGGTTTTCATCATTGGCGTCATCATTGCCTCGGCGTTCCCCGCCATCATCGTTTATGCGCAAGAACTGGTACCTGGTAAAACCGGAACCATTTCCGGCCTGTTTTTCGGCCTGGCGTTTGGCATGGCAGGTATAGGCGCGGCTGTGCTGGGTATGCTCGCCGACGCAACCAGCATCGAATTCGTCTATCACGTCTGCTCTTTCCTACCCTTGCTGGGCATTGCTGCGTTCCTGCTGCCCAATACAGACCGCTATAAGCGTGCCCTAAACCCCAGCTAGACTTGAGCTTAGCGTTCGCCATACAAGCAATCGCCCGACAACTTGATGAAATCCGCCCTACCGGGTCAACACATAAAGAGAGAACTGTGAAACGCGGCAAAGTCATTTTAATTATTGTCGATGGCTTGGCCTGGCAGGTGGCCCATGACGGCATGGGTTACCTACAAGGCCTGTGCGAAGCAAGTCGGGCCAGCATCTACCAGCTCGATTGCGCCTTGCCTTCGCTGTCCCGCCCGCTCTACGAGTGCATCCTGACTGGCGTGCCCCCGGTCGATAGCGGTATCGTGAACAACGGCGTCAATCGCTTATCCAATCAGCAAAGCCTGTTTCACCTGGCCCGCGCGGCCGGGCTCACGACCGCTGCAGCTACCTACCATTGGTTCAGCGAGCTCTACAACCGCTCGCCCTACGTGCCCATACGTGATCGCTACACGGACGACCCCGCCTTGCCAATACAGCATGGCATTTTCTACCACAGCAACGATTACCCCGACTCACATCTGCTGGTCGACGCCGAAACGTTGCGCCAGCGACATGACCCAGATTTCCTGCTGATCCACCCCATGAGTCTGGACGACACGGGCCATCATTACGGCTTTGACAGCCACCAGTACCGCAATGCGGCCCGGCGTATCGACAGTGAGCTATCGGAATATATCCCAGCTTGGCTGGCTGCCGACTATCAGATCATGGTCACCAGTGATCACGGCATGAATAACGACCGCAACCACGGCGGCATCCTACCCGAAGAACGTCAGGTGCCATTGTTCTTAGCCGGTAGCCGTTTCAGCCACCACCCCAGTATCCATGTGCGGCAAACCGAAATCTGCGGCATTGCCGCCGATTTGCTGGGTATTGAGCACTCCAAACAACACAATGCCGGGCTGCTTCTGTAGAGTAGCGGTCAGACTCGCGGACCGACATTAGAGATGTCTGTGCCCGCCCCGACCTTGCTCGATGGTATGGCCCGTCATGCCTGCAAAAAAAGTTTGTCCCAGCGCGGGAGTAGACCGCCTATGACTGGCGTGGCGCCCATGGCGCAGGAACCTAATTAATTTTATTTTGATCTGACGCATAGTTTTCTGATTTCAATATTAAAACCTGGCCCGTAACAGAACGGGCTTGCAGCAGTTTTACTGCAGTGCCATGCTGCCGCGCCGCCACGGCAAAGGGCGGCAAAGCCTTGGGTCATGCAGATTTAAAAGTACGGACCATGGCGGGAGGTACACGGCGCGAACTTGTGACCCCTCCAGGGGGGAAAAGCTAGCCTCGAGCAGGCAAACATTTTAGCGCAAACATGTAACAGCGATGTAAGAATCTGCTTAGATAACTAAGGCAATCACTACAGATACGAAAGATACGAAAATTAGCGCGCGGAAGGCGATCAAAAGAACTTGCGCTACGTGACGTCTCGTTCAGGCTGATCGCAAAGTTGAAGACCCAGTTTGCGGGCTCGCGAGGCAAGGGCATCCAGCCACGAACACAGGAAATCTTCGTGGACAAGGGCGAGCAGATGGATGCGACGCCATCCGCGTCCAATCCCTCCAAGACCTCTCGTTTGCCGTAGGTGACATGGAACTTGACGCGCCGTCCGGCGAATGTCGGCCCCACTAAAGACGAATATATGGGCGGCGATCGGTTTAGTCTAAGAGACCCAGCATCCGGAGTGCCGCCTCAGCGGCTTCATGATCCTGTGCCGATGTGCCCCCGGAGATGCCAATGCCGCCCGCAAGGTCGCCATCAAGAACGATGGGCACGCCGCCACCCACCGCCATGAGCCGCGGGTGCTGAGCCAACGGCGCCACCGTCGGTTCACTCATGTATTGGTTCCACTGATAAGTAGACATACCGAACGACGCTGCGGTCCATGCTTTGTCCATGGCCACCTCGGCCGTCAAAAAGGGAGCGCTGTCGGCACGCTCAAAAGCTCGCAAGTGCCCACCTGCATCAGTGATGGCGATGGTGGCGGCGAACCCACGCTCGGCGCATGTTTGGCGGGCATGT
>CAJDUX010000028.1_pt1 | contig 11933 bp, 9 predicted proteins | sample 7391081 | NCBI WGS metagenome assembly CAJDUX01 (sample SAMEA7055685, study PRJEB34461) | soil metagenome | biome: terrestrial ecosystem; feature: Peninsula; material: soil | place: Antarctica | collected 2016 | reverse complement strand
ATAAGAGCCTAGCGACGCCTGATCTTCAATGGTGATGGTGCCCAGAATCAGCTCGCCGTTTTGAACACGGGCGTTTTCCAGGTTGACGCCGTTGCCTATACTTACCCCGTCACCGATGATGAGCAAGTCGGGTACGCGTAATGTGGTCGAACCTATCAGTACGTTGTTGCCAATTTTCGCCCCCAAAGCCCGCAACCAATAAACGTATAAAGACGAACCATTCAGCATGTATAAAGGGGTGGCTTCGAGGATACGGTCGGTCAACCACCAGCGGAAGTAGGTGATGCCCCATAGCGGGTGCCGGCCTGGTTTCAGGCGACCCAGTATCAACCATTTGGCTGCACAGGCCAGGATGAATTCGACGATGGTGGCCAGCAAATAAGCGCCTATGGATACGACGACTGCAAACTTGATTGAATCGCCTGGGTCGCCCGTTAGATATTGATAGCAAAAAAATGGAATCAGCCATTGCGCCATCTTGAATGTGACCAGAAACGGCACCGTAATGGCTTGAGCCATGCCGCAGCGCCAGCGACGCCAGCGCGAGTGCATGATCCGCGTGGGGTGGGCCGTGCGTTCGACATGACCCAACGCGGTGTCGCTGGCCTGCCGCGCCATGGCGGCGTCCAAGGCATGAGAGAGCGCGCCAATCTGACGGTTCTGATAGATGTCGCGCACCGTGACTTGAGCAAAGCGCGAATCGGCGCGCAGCGCCGAGGCCAGCCGCGCGGCAAAAAGAGAATGGCCGCCCAGGTCGCTGAAGAAGTCCAGCTCGCGCCGTATCGCTTGGCCTGGGAAAAGTGTTCCCAGAGCGGCAAACAAGGCGGCTTCAGCCGGGCCTTGCGCCACATCGGAGCCTTCGGTGGGGCCGCCAATGGCCAATGGCATGGCCTTGAGCGTTTTGCGATCAATTTTTCCTGAGGCCAGTCGGGGCATATCCGGTAGGCGCTCGAAGCGGGCCGGCACCATATAAGGCGGCAGGCGCAAGCCTAGCGCTGCGCGTAGGGCAGCGATAGAGGTGTTGGCAGGTGCGGCGGGGTTGCCACGGGCGTCGACATCAGGACTTGCATCGGGTGTGGCGCTTTGACCATTGGCTGCGACCCAAAAGGCGATCAGTTGATCGATGCCCTGATCCTCGCGCAGCACGACGGCGGCAGTGCCGATGCCGGGTTGCTGGGCCAGAACGGCCTCGATTTCCCCCAACTCCACTCGAAAGCCGCGAATCTTGATCTGATCGTCGGCCCGGCCCAGGCAATGCACCTGATGGTTGGTGTCGATACGAGCCAGGTCGCCCGTGCGGTAAAGCCGTCTATCGTGCTCGCCAGTGCTCCACGGGTTGGGCAGAAATTTTTCCTGGGTCAGGTCAGGCCGGCCCAAGTAGCCTGCGGCCACGCCCGGTCCGGTAATGCATAGTTCACCGGTTTCGCCAAAGGGCAAAATGCGCAGTGCCCCGCCGGCGCTGCCTGCGTCAACATCGGTGGCCACCACCAGTAAACCGTAATTAGGCAATGGCTGGCCTATGGTTACCGGCTCGCCTGGGTTTAGTCGCGCTATGCTGGCCGACACTGTCGCCTCGGTAGGGCCGTAAGTGTTGAACAGCTGACGTCCGGGCAGTGCCCAGCGTTGCACCAGCGATTCGGGGCACATTTCGCCGCCCAGATTGATAATCCGCAGGCTGGGCACGTCTTCGGTGAAGAGCGCCAGCAAAGTGGGCACGGCGTGCAGCACGGTGATGCGCTGTTCATCGAGTGCGCGCGGCAGGGTTTCGGGATCGGAAGCGATGTCTTTGGGGGCTATCCAAAGGGTGGCGCCCGCCAGATAACTGATCCAGATCTCTTCGAACGACATATCAAAGGCTACCGAAAACCCCTGGTACACGCGGTCGGTGTCGCACACGCCAAGCACCGAGTTTTCGCTTTGCAGGAAATGACAAATGCTGCCCTGACTGATTGCAATGCCTTTGGGTTTGCCGGTCGAACCAGACGTGTATATCACGTAAGCGGTATCGTAGGGATGGGTATTCGTGCGGCGTAGCAAACGTGCTGCCGGGTTTTCGAGCGGAGCCAGAAGGTGCTCGGCCACATGCACAGGGGTATCGAGGCTGTTTAACTGTGCTTGCGAATCTGCGCAACTGATCAGCGCGAATGCTTCGGCGTCGTTAAGACAAACGGCGATACGTTCAATCGGTGTGTCTGCGTCAAACGGCAACCAGGCGGCGCCAGCTTTGGCGATGGCCAGTTGCATGACCAGCAAGTCGATGCCGCGCGGCAGCCACAAGCCAATAATATGCCCAGTGCGCGCGCCGGCCTCGATCAGCCTGTGGGCGGCTCGGTCGGCCAGAGTGTCAAGTTCGGCATAGCTTAAAGTGTGCTGGTCGAAAATCAGTGCGGTTTTCTGGGGGAAGCGTGTCGCCGTTGCCTCAAATAGATCAGCCAGTGTGGTGAGGTGCAGCAATTCCGGCTGTTGCAAACCGTGCAAAACATAAGAGTGAGACATGTAGTAGCGATGTTTTGATACAAAAGGCAGAGGTTCCGCCTGCTGCTCAGATATGGCATTATCGTATCGAAGTGGCAACAACCCAATCGAATTCGTCGAATAGGCATTTCAATTTGTGTTAATGCACGGTTCTGCACGGAATTGTTGTTTACTTGCAATCGTTGACACCACTAGCGATAAGGGTGAGGCGACTCTTTTTTTAATAAAACATTGTTACTTTAAATCTTATGAGTAAATGGTACATCTTGCCCAACGGCCATATCAAACATGTGGATGGCCTAGAGATCCAGCCTGAAAAAGACTGGTTTCCAACCGATGAAAGCATGGTGTCCTTTGGTGCTGCCCAGCGTGCTGCCGGCAACACCGAGGTGCAAATCGTTCAGTCCTTGATGCGCCTTGCGCTAGAGTGTGAGCGCTGGGCCGAAGCTAATTTGACGTGACGTTCGACGGTCGATGGCACCCACAAGGGGTGCCTCTACAACGCCCAACCGTGAATCATGTAGTGGCAGCCCTTGTGGCTGCCAAAACCTTTCACCATCAAGACATCGGTGGCACCCAATGGGGCGATAACGCCTGACGCTTATAGTCGTTCAGCCTGACGCTTAAAGTCGTTCGGCCTAGCACTAATAGTCGTTCAAGCAGCGATCAGGGCTTCGGTTTCGTGCGCTGCCGTGTCCAGGTTCTTGATTTCTTCCTCTGCAGTGGCGATGGCGCGGGCGCGGATATCGACCCCCATATTAAGACCTTCGGCACGCACGATACGTACGTCGGTGATGCCGAAGAAGCCAAATATAATTTTCAGATAACTCTCCTGATGTTCCATGGCGAGGCTGGCCTGGCTGGTGGAATAGATTCCGCCGCGACTCGAGGCGATAATCACCGTCTTGCCCGTGGCCAGCCCGATGGGCCCACTTTCGGTGTACTTGAAGGTGCGGCCGGCCTGGGCAATGCGGTCTATCCAGGCTTTGAGCTGGCTGGGTATCGAAAAATTGTATAGAGGCGTGCCCACCACAATCACGTCGGCCGCCAGAAATTGACTGACGAGCGCTTCAGAAAGAATATTTTCACGTTTTTGCACTTCGCTCAACTGGGTAGCGCTGGGTGGTAAGCGAAAACTGATGGATTCTGCCGATAGATGGTTAGGAGCCGACGCGGCCAAGTCCAGGTAGTCGATTTCGATGTCTGAGTGACGGGTGCTCCAGACGTCGACAATGTGTTCGGTTAGTTGACGCGAGACCGAGCTGGCGCCATTGATGCTTGAATCGATATGTAGCAGTTTCATGGTTTTCTGTAAGTTGGAAGCCGAACGTGCGGCGGTGAATGTATTATGAATAAGTATCGATTCATTGATAAGGTGGGTAAAATACGATTAATTGTTCTATTTAATGATCTAATGAGGCAGGCCGTTCCATGCAAGATTTGAACGATATGCGGTATTTTGCTGAAGTGGTAAGCCGAGGCGGGTTTACAGCCGCCGCGCGGGCACTGGGGCTGCCAAAATCGCGTTTGTCGCGTCGTGTGGCCAAGCTTGAGGCGGATCTTGATGTGCGGCTTTTACAGCGGACCACGCGCAAGTTATCGTTGACTGCAGTGGGTGAAATATATCTGCGCCATTGTGTTGCGGTGTGCGAAGAGGCCGACTCGGCGTTGGCCGTCATTGCGCAGACCCGAAGCGAGCCGCGCGGCATTGTCCGGCTGAGTTGCCCGGTCACGCTGGCACAGTCCTGGGTTGGCGAGGTTTTGCCGGAATTCATGGCGCGTCATCCTCAGGTTCAGGTGGTGATGGAGGTCACTAATCGGGTCGTTGATCTGGTCGATGAAGGCGTGGATATCGCCTTGCGGGTGCGCACTACCCTTGACGATAGCGGCAGCCTGGTCGTCAAGCGCCTGGGTGTGTCGCAAACTGTGATGGTCATCAGTCCGAAGCAATTGCAGCGTCAGGGGTATCCTCAGACGCCTGAAGATATAAGTCGGTTTGATACGGTGGCCATGTCGGCCGCCGACGGCCGTTCGGTATGGCGACTGGTCGCGCCCGACGGTAAGGAACGTGCCTTTCGGCACCAACCCCGCTATGTCGCCGACGATTTGCTCAGCTTGAAGTATGCCGTGCTGGCCGGGACCGGCATAGGTCTCTTGCCTAACTATATGTGCACAGAAGAGCTGGCCGACGGCCGTTTGGTGACGGTGTTGTCTGGCTGGTGTTTGCCGCCAGGTATTTTGCACGCCGTTTTTGCGTCGCGTCGTGGCCTAGTCCCAGCCGTCAGGCTGTTGCTGGACTTTCTGGGAGAGCGAGCAATAGGCACTTCGGACATATAGCACAACGTTGTGATGGCAACCAGGCCAATGGCAGCCACAAGGGCTGCCTCTACAAAGCCCAACCGTAAATCATGTAGTGGCAGCCCTTGTGGCTGCCATCGTACTCATCAATATCCAATATCTTCCAGCCAGGCTGCGCGCTTATTTGATATTGCTCGCACGCAACAATGCGCGCTGGGCGAGGCGTGTTTTTCTGGTTTTGCGCACACGGCGGGCTTGTTTGCGGCGCATGTACCAATAATGGGCACGATCCAGGTATAGATAGACGACCGGCGTGGTAAAAAGGGTTAGGGCTTGCGACAAGATCAGACCTCCCACCATGGCATAGCCCAGCGGCTGGCGCAATTCCGATCCGGCGCCGTGACCCAGCATTAGCGGCAGGCCGCTTAGCAGCGCGCACATCGTGGTCATCATGATCGGGCGAAAACGCAAAAGGCAGGCCTGGTAGATAGCGTCGCGCGGCGACAGCCCGTGCTCGCGTTCGGCGGTCAGCGCAAAGTCAATCATCATGATGCCATTTTTCTTGACGATTCCAATCAGCAAAATGATCCCAATAAGCGCAATGACGCTCAGGTCGAAACCATTGGCCATCAGAATCAGCAATGCGCCCACGCCTGCCGACGGCAAGGTCGAGAGAATGGTCAACGGATGGATATAGCTTTCGTACAGCAAGCCCAGCACGATGTAGACGGCCACCAGGGCGGCGGCAATTAGATAGGGCTGGCTGGCCAGCGAATCGCCAAAGGCTTTGGCCGTTCCCTGAAATGAGCCAATCAGGGACTGAGGCACATCCATGGTGGACTGGGCTTTCTGGATAGCGGTGACGGCTTGACCCAGTGCCACGCCCGGCGCCAGGTTGAATGAGAGCGTGACAGCGGGGAACTGGCCTTGATGGTTGACCGACAAATAGCCCGTTTTGTTGGTATCCACCGAGACGAAGCTCGACAGCGGCACTTGCTGTTTGGTGATGGGCGAGGTCACATACAGCTTGCTAAAGAGATTGGGGTCTTCCTGCAGGTGTGGAGTGACCTCGAGCACGACGTGGTAGCTATTGATCTGCGTGAAGTATTGCGCCACCTGACGTTGACCTATCGCGTCGTAGATGGTGGCATCGATCAGGGCAGGCGTAATGCCGAAGCTGGCTGCACGCGCACGGTCGATAGTGATCGTTGCAGTACTGGCCGCATTTTGCTGATCGGAGGCTACGTCGGTCAGTTCCGGCAGTTGCTGGAAGAGCGCGAGCAGCTTGGGCGCCCAGATGTTGAGCTCGTCCAGATTCGCGTCGGTTAACGTGTACTGGTACTGGGTGCGCGACAGCCGTCCGCCCACATTGATGTCTTGCCCGGCCTGCATGAAGAGCCGAATGCCTTCGATGTCGGCAAGTTTGGGCCTTAAGCGGTTAATGACCTGGTCGGCGCTGGTAGTGCGGCCCTGGTTCTTGGGCTTGAGGTTAATAAAGAAGCGGCCGGTATTGAAAGTGGGCTGGTTACTGCTCATGCCGAACGCGCTAACGTCGGGGTCTTCGCGTATAACGTCGGCCAGCGCCATCATGCGCTTGTTCATAGCTGAAAACGACGAGTCTTGCGAGGTTTCGGCAAAACCGAAGATAAAGCCAGTATCTTGCTGAGGAAAAAAACCCTTCGGGATAATGAAGAACAGCACCGCTGTGGCTGCGACCGTGGCAATAAAACTGCATAGCGTAGCGAACTGATGACGCAAGACCAGGTTCAGTCCGCGTCGGTAGCCATTGAGCAGGATATCGAAGCCGCGCTCAAACGTGCGATACACGCGGCCATGGGATTCGCGATTAATGGGTTTAAGAAAACGCGAGCAAAGCATGGGAGTCAGGGTGAGCGATACGATGACCGAGACCAAAATGGTGAGCGTTACGGTAACGGCGAATTCACGGAACAGCCGGCCGACAATACCGCCCATCAGCAGCAGTGGTATGAATACGGCAACCAGTGAAATCGAAATCGAAACAATGGTAAAGCCGATCTCTGCTGAACCTTTGTAGGCCGCTTCCATCGGCGACATGCCCTCTTCGATATGGCGGTAGATGTTCTCCAGCATAACGATGGCGTCGTCCACGACAAAGCCGACGGCAATGGTCAGCGCCATGAGCGAAAGATTATCCAGGCTAAAGCCCAGCGGATACATAATCGCAGCTGTGCCCAATAGTGCCAGCGGTACGGTGGCACTTGGTATCAGTGTGGCGGGTACGCTGCGCAGGAACACGAAAATCATCCCCACCACCAGGCAAATCGACAGTAGCAGCGTCAGTTCGACCTCGTGCAGGGAAGCACGTATATTCTGTGTTCGGTCGGTCATGGTGCTGACATGGACCGAAGGTGGGATAGCGGCCAGCAAGTGGGGCAGAGCCGCCTTGACGCGTTCGACGGTTTCCACGACGTTGGCGCCAGGTTGCTTGCCGATGCTCACAACTAGCGAGGGGCCACTGATGGCCGCGTCGCCCGCAGCAGCCCCTTTCCCTGGAAATGTCCAGGATGCCTGCTTGACGTCTTCAGCTCCGGGCACGGCGATGCCCACATCCCGGATTCGTATCGGCGCGCCATTACGGTAGGCCAGCACGACATCGTTCCAAGGTTCGGCGCTTAGCAACTGGTCGTTGGTATAGACCGTAAAGCTTTGTTTGGGGCCGTCTATCGTGCCTTTGGGCTGGCTGACCGTCGTGTTGGCGATAACACCACGGATGTCTTCCAGGCTCAGTCCCAGAGCCGCCAGCTTGACGGGGTCTACCTGTATGCGTACGGCGGGCTTTCTTTGGCCAAAAATGTTGACCAGCCCGACACCGTCGATTTGCGAGAGTTGCTGCGCCAAGATGTTGTCGGCGTAATCATTGACTTGCGTCAGCGGCAGCACGTCGGACTGCACCGACAGAAGCATGATGGAGAAGTCGGCCGGATTGATCTTGCGAAAAGTGGGCGGGCTGGGCATATTGGCCGGCAGTTGCCCGGTGGCCGCATTGATGGCCGACTGCACGTCTAGCGAGGCAGAGTCGATATTGCGCGCCAGATCGAATTGCAGTGTGATTTGCGTCGAGCCCAGCGCGCTGACCGAGGTCATTTGCGTCAGGCCCGCTATTTGGGAGAACTGTCGCTCCAGCGGCTGCGCCACGCTCGACGCCATCGTCTCGGGGTCTCCCCCTGGCAGCTTGCCAGTGACCTGGATAGTGGGGAAATCCACCTGTGGCAGGGGAGCAACCGGAAGTAGCGGCCATACCGCGGCCCCCACCAGGAACAGGGCCAATGCCAGTAACGAGGTGCCAATTGGGCGCTTGATAAATATGGCAGAGATGCTCAATTGGTTTTGTCCTGGGTCGTGTTGGCGGCCTTGGGTGGGCTCGACTCAGTGACTTTTACTCCCCGTTTAAGTTTGTACTGGCCATCGGTCACCACTCTTTGTCCCGCCGTCAGGCCTTTATCGATAACGGCCATCCCATCCTTGATTTCGAGCACATGAATGGGCTGAACTTGCGCGGTGTCGTTGTCATCGATCACAAAAGTGAAATTACCATCGGGCCCACGCATAACCGCTTGTGAGGGGACGGTCAAGGCGCCTTTGCGTATACCCAGGTAAAGGCGGGCGTCTACATACTGACCCGGCCAAAGCTTATGACCGGGGTTGGGGAAATCGCCCTTTAGCCGTACGGTGCCTGTAGTGGTGTCGATCTGGTTGTTTAACAAAACAAGGTGGCCACGACCCAGCGATTCGGGGTTGTTGCGGGCATAGGCCGTTACTTCCAGAGGGTTTTTGCTTTCATGCAAAGCCTGGTTGATGTCCTGGAACGATTCTTCAGGCAAGGTGAATACGACGGAGATAGGGTCGATTTGATTAATGACCACGAGCCCGTTGGGGTCTGTCACATGCACGATATTGCCCGGATCGACCAGCCTGGCGCCTACCCGTCCGCTTATGGGGGCGGTTATACGAGTAAAGCTGAATTGGGTTTTGGCGTAATTGATTTGCGCGTCGTCAGCTTGTGTCGCGGCCTCGAGCTGGGCCACCAGGGCCCGCTGAGTATCCAGGATTTGCCGGGGCGACGCGTTTTGTTTGACTAAATCAGTATAGCGGCGCAGGTCCGTCCGCGCGTTGGCCAGTTGCGCTGCATCTTTTGCTTTTTGAGCCAGGGCCTGATCCAGTTGGGCCTGTAGCGTGCGTGGATCGAGCTGGGCAATCAGTTGTCCCTGGGTGACATCCTGTCCTTCTTTGAATCCGATGGCCTCCAGCTGACCGTCGACGCGCGCCCTGACAGTGACGCTTTCGCGCGCAGTGACTGTGCCAATGCCGGTAAGATAAATGGGAATGTCGTGTTGCTGCACCTTAGTGGTTGTGGCCACGACCGTCATCGTTTGCGCTGGCCTTGGCGCCGCATCGCTTTTATGGTGGCTTATAAACCAAATTGCTCCGCCCAGCAGGGCCAGCACGGGTATGCCAATTAGCAGCATCGAGCGCCGCGTCGAAGACAGGGAGTTCATGATTTGAGCTTATTTTCCTTCAGGACAAGCCGAATGCAACAGGTGGGGACGCTTGTTATCGGGGATTGAATCGGTTGGCCAAACGCGATTATGACATTTTAATTCTGGAATGTTTGGGTTGTTGCAAACTCCGGTTATCATGGTGGTCAGCCTGACCATATGACGTAGTCCGAGGATATCGATGAAATTTTTTGCACTCGAGCACAGTCCGGTCGCGTATGCGGCTGATTTCGTTGTTTACCCGATAAGTATTCTTGCGGGGTTTTCTGCGGTGTTGTTTTATACACCAATAGGGCGCTGGCCTGTGCTGGCGCTGGCATGGTTTCTGGGGCTGATGGTGTGGAGCCTTATCGAATATGTTCTGCACCGCCAGATTCTGCATGGTCTGCAGCCTTTCAAGCGCTTGCACGAAGAACATCACAAACGTCCTTATGCCTTGATAGGCACATCCACCCTGGGTAGCCTGTTATTGATGGCCGCGCTGGTGTTCGCGCCGCTTTTTCTGCTGGTCAATGTCTGGTTGGCACTGGCCGCTACTCTGGGTGTGATGTGTGGGTATTTGTTTTATGACGTCATGCATCATGCGTCACATCATTGGCGCGCTAAGGGCGGCTGGTTTCTGACTCGCAAACGGGTACACGCCTTGCATCACCAGCCCGGAGCCGATGTTTATTATGGGGTAACCACCTCTTTCTGGGACTGGGTTTTCGGGACTCTCCCAAAAAAAGGATAGCTGGGGTCGTTGTAGCCCGGGCTTGAGGGATGCCCGGGGCTGACTAGGCTGTCGACCAGGGCTTCTTCTTGTGCAGAAATATTAATCTCTACCGCAGGGTAATAATCTTCCATTTGAGCCAGGGTGCGCGGCCCCGCAATCACGGCGCTGACCAGGGTGTTGGCCAGAACCCACGCCGTCGCAAAGTGTCCGGGCTTGATATCGCGGGCTTCACAATGCCGGCGTAACGTTTGCGCTATGACCAGCGATTCTTCTCGGAACTCGGTCTCCATAATACGTTTGTCGCCGCGTGCCGCGCGCGTACTGTCGGCGGGGCTTTGTCCGGGCAGGTATTTGCCTGTTAAGACGCCACGGGCGATGGGGCTGTACGAGGCTACACCTAGCCCATAATGCGCGCAGGCTGGCAGGATTTCCACTTCGGGTCCGCGATTAAGCAGGTTGTAATAAGGCTGGCACACGACAGGTGCGGGGACGTTGGCTTTTTCACATAAGCGAATGATTTCGGCAATTCGCCAGCCCCTGAAGTTGGAAACGCCAAAGGCGCGGATCTTGCCGTCGCGAATCAGGTCGCCCAGGGTTGGTGGCCAGGCGGCGCAAGCTGTTGTCCACTTCGTACATCATCCAGCTGCGTGAGTAATGCGACTGGTTCGGTTGTGCGCTCATAGCGTTGCCCAATTTAGTCGCCAAGACCCAGTCATGCCGATTGGCGTGCAGCAGTTTGCCCACCATTTGTTCCGACCTGCCTTTGCTGTACACGTCGGCCGTATCGATAAAGTTGATCCCATGCTCCTGGGCTGAAGCCACAATACGTTGCGCTTCGTCCAATTCGGTTTGGTCGCCGAACATCATGGTGCCCAGACACAGGGCCGATACTTTGAGATTGCTTCTTCCTAAACGTCGATATAGCATGGTTTATGATCCGGTTTGGATGGCGCTTGCGCCCGTTGGGAAGTCGTATGCCAGTTGAGCCTGTTCGACTAGAGGCGCGGTGAGCATTAGGCCGCCGAGTAAAAGTAGCATGAAAGGATACCGCAGCAACCGTGCAACGGATCCACTACAGTTGTAACAAAGCCCGTAATTATCGAACTGTCGACGGCTTGCGATGTCGAAGGACTATGAGACAAATGACGACCGGCGCAGCGAAACGCCTGATTTTTTCGCTCGGTATAGTGGTGGCGCTTGGCGGCTGTGCCGTATATCCGGCCGGCTACCCGTCTTATAGTTACTACGACAACTATGGAACGCCGGTTTATGTGACGCCCGCCCCGGCCTACGTGTCGCCTGCGCCAGTATACATAGCCCCTGGTCCGGTTTATATCGCCCCGCCGGTATCTCTGAATTTTGGCTTCGGATGGGGGGGCGGCTATCACCATCATGGCCGGCGCGGGCGCGGATGGCGCCGGTAGCACATTAGGCGGCTACAACCCTTGTTCGACCATGTCCAGCAGGCGCTTGGTAATAAGGGTTGTGTGTGCCGCAGGCAGATAGTGCAGGGGGCCTTCAATGATCAACATGGCGAGGCCATGCACCGCCGACCAAGCGAGGTATTCGGCCCCCTCGCGACGATTCGGGGCTAGCGCGCCGGCGTTGACCAGTCTGTCAAGCGCCAAACCTAATAACTGATAAGGGTTTAGACCCGTGGTGCCAGCCTTTGCCGGGTCAGTGTCCTGTTCGACCTGATCGGTGGCTGCAAACGCCGTGCGAAACAGGCCTGTTTCGGTTTGGGCGAATCGCAGATACGCGGTCCCCACGGCTCGCACGCTGGCACGAGCAAATTCAACCGGATTCTTCCCCTGACGCAGCCGCGCCAGTTCTGCTTCCATCACCTTCGCTAATTGGGAAAGTGCAGCGGCGCGTACCGCCTGTATCAACTCGTGCCGGCTAGCGAA
>CAJDUX010000016.1_pt1 | contig 11991 bp, 8 predicted proteins | sample 7391081 | NCBI WGS metagenome assembly CAJDUX01 (sample SAMEA7055685, study PRJEB34461) | soil metagenome | biome: terrestrial ecosystem; feature: Peninsula; material: soil | place: Antarctica | collected 2016 | reverse complement strand
CTGCGATGCGACCATCAAACGTGATGCATCGTGGCCCGCCCAGTCTTTCTGATCTGGCCCCAGATAACCGCCGAAGGCCTTCTGGCCCCACGGACACAGCGACGGCGCCGCGATAGGCGCAAACGCCGATACCGAACGGAACGTATCGCGATGGCGTTGCGCCAGCACCAAGGCTCCATGCCCCCCCATGGAATGGCCAAAAATACCTGCACGCAGCGCGTCGCCGGGTAAAGCGCCGGTACATATTTTGAATAATTCGTCCGCTATATAACTTTCCATGCGATAGCAAGTACTCCAGGGCGGCTGCGTCGCATCCAGATAAAACCCCGCTCCGGTGCCGAAATCCCAGCTATCGTCTTCGCCGGCTATACCCGCGCCGCGCGGACTGGTGTCAGGGGCGACGAGCATCAGGCCATGCAGAGCAGCGAAGCGCTGCGCATTGGCCTTGATCATGAATGTTTCTTCGCTACACGTCAGCCCGGCCAGAAAGAACAGAACCGGTACCCGCTGTCCTTCTTGGGCCTGGGCGGGAATAAATACCGAAAAACGCATGGGCAAGCCAATCGTCGTCGATGTATGACGATAAAACCGTTGCCAACCGCCGAAGCAGCGATGTTCGCTGACTAGTTCAAGTAAATCGGGCGCCATCAGTACATCACCACCGAACGTATTGATTCGCCGCGATGCATAAGGTCGAACCCCTCGTTGATCTTTTCCAGTGGCAGAATATGTGTGATGAGGTCATCAATATTGAGCTTGCCATCCATATACCAATCAACGATTTTGGGAACGTCGGTGCGGCCGCGTGCGCCGCCAAACGCCGAACCCTTCCATTGCCGCCCCGTTACAAGCTGGAATGGCCGGGTTGAAATTTCAGCGCCCGCGTCGGCCACCCCGATGATGATGGATTGCCCCCAACCCTTGTGGCAGCATTCCAGCGCCTGACGCATGACCTTGGTATTGCCGATGCATTCAAACGAATAGTCGGCGCCCCCATCGGTGAGCTGAACAATATGGTCGACCACATTGTCGACCTCGGACGGATTAATGAAATGCGTCATGCCGAACTTGCGCGCCAGCGCCTCGCGTCTGGGGTTAAGGTCAACACCAATAATTTTATCGGCCCCAACCATTTTCGCGCCCTGAATGACGTTCAGGCCAATGCCGCCTAAACCAAATACCACCACATTGGCGCCAGCTTCGACCTTGGCCGTGAACACCACTGCACCCACACCGGTTGTCACACCGCAGCCGATATAGCAGACCTTGTCGAAAGGAGCATCGTCGCGGATTTTCGCCAAGGCGATTTCAGGCACCACCACATGATTGGAAAACGTCGAGGTTCCCATATAGTGATGAACAGATTTACCGCCTACCGTGAAGCGCGAGGTACCATCAGGCATCTGGCCCTTGCCCTGCGTGGCGCGTATCGCTTGACACAAATTGGTTTTGCGCGACAGACAGAACTTGCACTGCCGGCATTCGGGCGTGTACAAGGGGATGACATGATCGCCCGCCTTGACGCTTGTAACCCCCGGACCGGTTTCCAGCACCACGCCAGCGCCTTCGTGCCCCAAGATAGCCGGGAATAGCCCTTCGGGATCGGCACCCGACAAGGTGTAGTAATCTGTATGGCAGATACCCGTCGCCTTGATTTCGACCAAAACCTCGCCGGCCCGAGGGCCCGCCAACTCAACCTCTTCGATTGTCAACGGGGCACCTGCCTTCCAGGCTACAGCGGCTTTGGTTTTCATGATGGACTCCTAGTTTTGAATCAAGTGTTTGGGCTTGCTGGCCGCACAGGCCTGATGGGCGCACATAGCCCCTATTATGCCGCACTCAGCTGCGAGTAGAATCAATGCTCACTGCATTTGCTTCGCAAGCTAAAACCATGGCCAGATTGCCGCGCCTTTACGCGCCACATATTCCTCAGCTGGTACAGGCCCGTTTCGCGCAAGCGCTGGCCGAACCCGCAGACCCGAGCCCCGTCGCCGAGCTCGACCAACTATTTACGTGGCTAAAAGAGAGTGCAATCGAGCACCATGTTGCCGTACATGGCTGGTCGCTGGTGAATGATCGCATCACTCTGCTCGCTACTCCACCGGGGCAGGGCAACCTGTCAAGGCTGATACAAGCTCTGGGGCGACGTTTCGCGGCGCACCGGCACGGCCGGGTTTTTGCCGAACGATATCGCAGTACGCTCGTAGAACCAGGCTTGTGGGTGCTGCCGGCACTGATTTGGCTGGAATCACTGCCCGTGCATCTGTCTTATGTCGATCACGCCGAGCATTGGCCTTGGTCGTCGGCGGCCTACCATACGGGAACTAAGGCGACACCCTCAACATGGGTCAACGATCACCCCGACTACTGGAACGACGGTAATACCCCCTTTGATCGCCAGGCCCGCTACCGCCTGCGCTTAAATAGTGGCCTTTCGCTCAGCCAGCGCCAGCAGATACAACAGTCCTTATTCGGCCAATGGGCACTGGGCAGTGCTTCGTTCTTGCAACAGCAGGAAACACGTGCCAGTCGCCGCCTGGCACCCGCCGCGCGAGGCCGGCCTAGAAAGAACTCGATTTAAACGGACGACACCCATATGGGGCGGCGCTACAACAACAGCGCGACAACATCTGCCAAAACAACCTCGCCGCCCAAAACCATTATCGTTCAGATAATATCTGCAAGACAGACACTAAACACTATTGGCATCATGCATTTAGATACGTCCCTTATTTAATTAAGCAAAAATCATAATGGGTATATATAGGGACGCTCCCCTAATAATTTGCTTGCCAAGCCTTTCTACCCGCAGTAATGTGCATCTTGCATCGCACCATTTCCACGGCGCAGAGTTCTGCGGAGTACTACCATGTCCCACACTTCAATTCCCCTTCCGTCCTCCGTCGTTGCGGCCGATACCGTGCGCACCGGCCCGCCGCAGGCTCAGGGGCTGTACGACCCGCAAAATGAGCACGATTCCTGTGGCGTCGGGTTTGTTGCCCACATTAAGGGCCGCAAAAGCCACTCCATCATTCAGCAAGGGCTGAAAATTCTTGAGAACCTCGACCATCGAGGCGCAGTAGGCGCCGATGAACTCATGGGCGATGGCGCCGGCATCCTGATCCAGATCCCAGATGCACTTTACCGTCAGGAGCTAGCTGCCCAAGGCATCGACCTGCCCGAGCCAGACGAGTACGGCGTTGCCATGGTGTTTTTGCCCAAAGAAACCGCTTCCCGCCTGGCCTGCCAGCAGGAGCTGGAGCGTGCCGTACGCGACGAAGGCCAAGTGGTGCTTGGTTGGCGCGACGTGCCGATCGACAACGAAATGCCCATGTCACCCACAGTGCGCGCCTGCAAGCCCGTGATACGCCAACTCTTCATTGGCCGCGGGCCCGATATCATGGTGCCCGACGCGCTCGAGCGCAAACTGTACGTAATACGTAAAACGGCCAGCCACGCCATTCAACACATGCGTCTGGCTCATGGCCAAGAATACTTCGTACCCTCAATTTCGGTGCGTACAGTCGTATACAAAGGCCTGCTGCTCGCCAGCCAGGTGGGCACCTATTACCGCGACCTGGCCGATACCCGCACCGTATCCGCGCTGGCCATGGTGCACCAACGATTTTCCACCAACACTTTCCCAGCCTGGCCTCTGGCCCACCCTTACCGGATGATTGCGCACAACGGCGAAATAAACACCGTCAAGGGCAACTTCAACTGGCTGCGCGCCCGCGAAGGCGCCATGCAGTCGGCGGTGCTGGGCGCAGATCTGCCCAAGCTCTACCCAATTGTCTATGAAGGCCAATCAGACACCGCCACATTCGACAACTGCCTGGAACTGCTGGTCATGTCGGGCTATTCGCTCGCGCACGCCATGCTAATGATGATCCCCGAAGCGTGGGAGCAGCACACGCATATGGACGAACATCGCCGCGCGTTCTACGAATACCACGCGGCCATGATGGAGCCCTGGGATGGCCCGGCGGCCATCGCTTTTACCGATGGCCGTCAGATCGGCGCCACACTGGATCGCAACGGCCTGCGGCCGGCGCGCTACCTGATCACCGACGACGATCTGGTTGTACTGGCTTCGGAAGCCGGAACCCTGTCCATTCCCGAGCATCGCATCGTTAAGAAATGGCGCCTGCAGCCAGGCAAAATGTTTCTCATCGACCTGCAGCAAGGCCGCATCATCGACGACGCCGAGATCAAGTCGCAACTTGCCAATAGTCGTCCCTACCGTCAGTGGATCGAGCGGCTGCGCCTGAAACTGGAAACCCTGCCAGCACCGAAAACCACTCGTCAGCCAACATCGGCCGTCTCTATGCTCGATCGCCAGCAGGCCTTCGGCTGGACCCAGGAGGACTTCAAATTCATCCTTGAGCCCATGGCACGCAACGGCGAAGAGGTCATAGGATCAATGGGCAACGATGCACCGCTCGCTGTCCTGTCCAACCACGCCAAACCTTTCTACAATTATTTCCGCCAGCTTTTCGCGCAGGTTACCAACCCGCCCATCGACCCCATCCGCGAACAGCTTGTCATGTCGCTGGTTTCATTCATTGGACCCAAGCCCAATCTGCTCGATATCAATAACGTCAATCCGCCACTGCGCCTTGAAGTTACTCAGCCGATCCTGGATTTTGCCGCCATGGAGCAAATCCGAAATATAGAGCAGATTACGTCGCACAAATTCAAATGCTTCGAGATCGACATCACCTACCCCACCGCGTGGGGCAGCGAAGGCATCGAAGCCTGTATTGCGGGCCTGTGCTCCAAAGCCACCGATGCCGTGCGCAGCGGCTACAACATTTTGCTGGTCTCTGACCGTAATATCGACAGCGAGCGCGTGGCCATTCCGGCGCTGCTGGCCACCTCGGCCATACACCAGCACCTGATCCTGGCCGGCCTGCGCACCAACACCGGACTGGTCGTTGAAACCGGGTCAGCGCGCGAGGTGCATCACTTCGCTTTGCTTGGCGGCTACGGTGCCGAGGCCATACATCCTTATCTGGCGCTGGAATCGCTGGCTGCCATGGACGACCCCGCGCATGCCATCAAGAACTACATCAAGGCGATCGACAAAGGCCTGAACAAAGTGATGTCCAAAATGGGCATCTCGACCTATATGTCCTACACCGGTGCGCAAATTTTCGAAGCCGTCGGGCTGCAGACTTCGCTGATCAACAAATACTTCACCGGCACATCCAGCCGAATTCAAGGCATAGGCATCTTCCAGGTTGCCGAAGAAGCGCTGCGGCTGCACAGGGCCGCGTTTGGCGACGATCCGGTGCTCGATCACGCGTTGGACGCTGGCGGCGATTACGCCTTCCGCATTCGCGGCGAAGAACATATGTGGACGCCGGACTCGATCGCCAAACTGCAGCATGCCACCAAGTCGAACAATTACAGAACCTACAAAGAATACGCACAGCTCATCAACGACCAGACCCGCCGCCACATGACCTTGCGTGGCCTGTTCGAATTCAAGGTGGATCCATCCCGCGCCATCCCGCTCGACGAGGTAGAGCCCGCCAAGGAAATCGTCAAGCGCTTCGTTACCGGAGCCATGTCGCTGGGTTCGATTTCAACCGAAGCGCATTCGGTCCTGGCCGTGGCCATGAACCGCATAGGTGGCAAATCAAATACCGGCGAAGGCGGCGAAGACGAACTGCGTTATCGCGAAGAGATGCGCCAAGGCAAAAGCGCCATCAAAAAAGGCGACACACTGGCCTCGTTTCTGGGTGAAGATCGTATTGCGGCCAGCGTACCACTCGCGGCGGGCGACTCGCTTCGCTCACGCATTAAGCAAGTCGCCTCGGGCCGCTTTGGCGTCTCGGCGGAATATCTGTCAAGCGCCGACCAGATCCAGATCAAAATGGCGCAAGGCGCCAAGCCTGGAGAAGGCGGCCAATTGCCCGGACACAAAGTATCAGAGTACATCGCCAAACTGCGCTACTCGGTGCCTGGCGTAGGGCTGATCTCTCCGCCCCCGCACCATGATATTTATTCCATCGAGGATCTGGCGCAACTGATTCACGATCTGAAAAACGTCAATCCCGCTGCGTCGATATCGGTCAAGCTGGTGTCCGAAGTAGGTGTGGGCACGGTAGCTACTGGCGTTGCCAAGGCCAAAGCCGATCACGTTGTGATTTCCGGCCACGATGGCGGAACAGGCGCTTCACCCGTGGCCTCGATCAAACACGCCGGTACTCCGTGGGAGCTTGGCCTGGCCGAAACCCAACAGACGCTGGTGTTAAACAACTTGCGCAGCCGGATTCGCGTACAGGCCGACGGGCAAATGAAAACTGGCCGCGACGTGACCATTGGCGCCTTGCTGGGCGCCGATGAGTTCGGCTTCGCCACGGCGCCTCTTGTAGTCGAAGGCTGCATCATGATGCGCAAATGCCACCTGAACACGTGCCCGGTGGGGGTAGCCACACAAGACCCGCATCTGCGCAAAAAATTCCAGGGTAAGCCCGAGCATGTCGTCAACTACTTTTTCTTCGTTGCCGAAGAGGTGCGCGAAATCATGGCTCAGCTGGGCCTGCGCACTTTTAACGAATTGATAGGACGCGTAGACCTGCTTGACATGCGCACAGGTATCGAACACTGGAAGGCACAGGGGTTGGACTTCACCAAAGTGTTTTACCAAACCCCTTCCGGGTCGGGCCGCTATCAAACCGAAGAGCAAAATCACGGCCTGACGCATGCGCTGGACCATTTACTGATCGAACGCAGCAAAGCCGCCATTGAGCGCGCCGAAAAAGTGTCTTTCATTACGCCCGTACGCAACCGCAACCGCACCATCGGCGCTATGCTTTCGGGCGTCGTCGCGAGGCATTACGGACATGACGGCCTGCCCGATGACACCATACACATCCAGTGTAATGGCGCAGCGGGCCAAAGTTTTGGCGCGTTTCTGGCCCACGGCATTACCCTGGACCTGGTGGGTGAAGCCAACGATTACGTCGGCAAAGGCCTCTCGGGCGGCCGCATTATTCTGCGCTCGCCCAACGACTTCCGCGGCTTCGGCCCAGACCACATCATCGCTGGTAATACCGTGTTGTATGGGGCGCTGGCGGGTGAGGCCTATTTCAACGGCGTGACCGGTGAGCGATTTGCTGTTCGCAACTCGGGCGCCATAGCCGTCGTCGAAGGTACAGGAGACCACGGATGCGAGTACATGACTGGCGGCACGGTCGTAGTGCTGGGCGCCACCGGTCGCAACTTTGCCGCAGGCATGTCGGGCGGAGTGGCCTATGTATGGGATCCACTCAACACCTTCCGCCAGAACTGCAACCTTTCCATGGTTGAACTCGAACCGGTCGTCAGCCACGCCCAGCAAACCGAGGCCAATGGCATCGACACCTGGCACAGCCTGGTACGAGGGGGTGAGCGCGAGACCGACGAGACGATTCTGCGCCGCCTGATTGAAGACCATTACCGCTATACCGGCAGCTTCCGTTCACGCGAATTATTGGGCGACTGGGAACGGGCCCGTGCCACCTTCATCAAGGTGATACCTACCGACTATCGTCGCGCGCTAGGCGAAATGTGGCGCGCCGGCAACTTACAACAAATCGCTGCCTGAGGAAGCAAACATGGGCAAAATCACTGGCTTTATGGAATTTTCGCGCGTCAAGGAAACCTATGACGCGCCGCAGAAGCGCTTGAAAAACTGGCACGAATTCGTTCACACGCTTACCGACGATCAGGCCAAGCAACAAGGCGCGCGTTGCATGGATTGCGGCATTCCCTATTGCAGCAATGGGTGTCCAGTCAACAACATCATTCCCGACTGGAACGATCTGGTTTATAAACAGCAATGGCGCAACGCGCTGGACGTCCTGCTATCGACCAACAATTTTCCAGAATTTACCGGGCGTATTTGTCCAGCGCCCTGCGAGGCGGCCTGTACGCTGAATATCAACGATGATGCGGTCGGGATCAAATCGATTGAGCATGCCATTATCGACAAAGGTTGGGCTGAAGGATGGGTTACCCCTCAGCTGCCGCTGAAGAAAACCGGTAAAAAAGTGGCCGTCGTGGGCTCCGGCCCTTCCGGTCTGGCGTGTGCACAACAACTGGCGCGTGTAGGCCACGCAGTCACCGTATTTGAAAAAAACAACCGCATCGGCGGCCTGTTGCGCTACGGCATTCCAGACTTCAAGCTCGAAAAATCGCATATCGACCGTCGCGTGGCTCAAATGGAAGCCGAAGGGGTGGAATTCTGTCCCTCGACCTATATCGGCGACGCGGCCAATGCCGAAGAAGGCTTGACGGTGCGTACGCCCGAATCACTACAAGCTGAATTCGACGCTATCGTGTTGAGTGGCGGCGCTGAAAATCCGCGCGACCTGCCCGTCCCTGGCAGAGAACTCAAAGGCATCCATTTCGCCATGGATTTCCTGCGGCCGCAAAATAAGGTCAACGCGGGCGACCGAGTCCTCAAGCAAACGGTGGCCAAAGGCAAGCATGTGATCGTGATTGGCGGCGGCGACACAGGCTCCGATTGCGTGGGCACCAGCAACCGCCAAGGGGCGGCCTCCGTCACTCAGTTCGAACTTATGGGCAAACTGCCCGAACAGGAAGACAAGAGTCTGACCTGGCCCTATTGGCCTGCCAAACTGCGCACGTCTTCTTCGCATGAAGAAGGCTGCGAACGCGACTGGGCCGTTACCACCAAATCCTTCGAAGGCAAAGGCGGCAAGGTCGAAAAACTGGTGGCCGCGCGCCTTGAATGGTTCAAGGACGAAGCCACCGGACAGACCAAAATGCGCCAGATCGAAGGCTCGGAATTCGAGCTACCGGCCGACCTGGTGCTATTGGCCATGGGTTTCGTCTCGCCCGTCAAAAAAGTGCTGGACGCATTTGGAGTGGGCCTGGACGCACGCGGCAACGCACGCGCCGATACCGACAGTTATCGCACCAATGTTGACAAAGTATTTGCCGCCGGCGACATGCGCCGCGGACAATCTCTAGTCGTTTGGGCCATACGGGAAGGCCGACAATGCGCCCGCTCGGTAGATGAACAGTTAATGGGAACGAGTACACTACCTCGCTAGCACACCACTCTTCTGTTTGATGCCGGCTACCCTCAGGTAGCTGGCTTGTGTTTTTTCGGCGAAGAAACATGGCTACCGACACCACGGCACCTCATCCCAGCCTGTCCGAAATATTCTGGGCGTTTGCACGCATAGGAATGACCAGCTTCGGCGGCGGTCTGAGCGGCTGGATGATGCGCGAGTTCGTTCACCAACGCAAGTGGGTCTCGGAAGACGAATTCCTCAGTGGCCTGGCGCTATCGCAGGCCTTCCCGGGAGTGAATGTCGTCAACCTGTCGATCTGGATTGGCTACAAATTGAACGGCGGCCGTGGCGTCTTGGCTGCCACTTTCGGCATGGTGCTGCCGGCCATGATTTTCGCCATTGCGCTGGCGGCCGTATTTGCTCGCGTGGCTCAATCCGAAAATATCCATCTGGCGTTGGCTGGCATCGCGGCTGCCGCCATCGGCCTGTCGCTGGAAATGGGCCTGCGTGCTGCCAAGCGGGCCGTAAACGGCCTGTTGCCGTTTATCGTCCTGGCGGGCACGTTCACAGCCATTTTCATCTTTAAGTTTTCATTGGTCTGGGTGGTGCTTTGCGCCGCGCCCTGTTCGATTGTCATCGCCTATTTTCAAATCAGGCGACGGGTGCCCTGACCCCTATGACCGACGTTCTGCTCAGCCTGTTCAAGGTTTTTTTCCCTCTCTCATTCCTGACGGTCGGTGGCGGCCAAAGTATTATTCCGGCCATTCATCACCAATCTGTCGAAGTCTATCACTGGATCAATAACGCCCAGTTCCTGGATCTGTTTGCCCTGTCGCGCCTGATCCCCGGGCCAAAATCACTACTGATAACTCTAATAGGCTGGCAGGCGGCAGGGATCGCGGGCGCCCTGGTCGCCTCTTTCGCCATCTTCGTGCCGGCGGCGATGCTGGTGTATTTCCTGGCCAGACTGTGGGCGCGCTACGAACATACCTTGCTGATCAAGGCCATAGAGCAAGGCCTGATCCCCGTGGCGGCGGGCATGATCCTGGCGGCCACTGGGACCATACTTAATGCCTCAGAGGGCGGCCTCTGGGCCTGGGGGACAGCCATCGTCTCGACCACCGCGCTGTTTTATACGCGTGTCAGCCCGTTCGTGTTGCTGGGACTGGGGGCGGTGTTGTTCCTGGTGATCCGCCCTTGATAGCTGGTTCGACCGTCGGCCATGTAGTGGCGGCCCTTGTGGCTGCCAAAATCGTAGGTGAACGAAGCTGCATTTATAGAACGTGGATGCCACCCACAAGGGGTGGCGCTACGGGGGTGGCGCTGCAGAGTTAGCGCTACAAAACGGGCGCAGACAAGGAACATCATGCGTATTTCCCTGCGGCCTGCTACCATTTATCCGGGATACAATGCACGGCTGTAAACCCTTAGCGCGGCCGTGTGGTCTTTTATTGTCCCATTTTTGTTGAGAACGGTTTATGAGTTCAGAAGCGGGCGCTCATCCTGGTCAACCTCTCCTACTCTTTAGAGGCGTGAGTCTGGGGTACGGAGACTTTATCGTACTGAGCAACATCACCATGGAAGTTCATCGCGGCCAGGTCGTGGCCATGATGGGCGGCTCGGGATCGGGCAAAACGACGTTGCTGCGCGGTGCCACAGGGCAACTGCACCCACAAGCAGGCACCATACGCGTTTTTGGCGACGACATCGCCCAGGCAAACAACGAAGGCGTGCGCAAATTGCGCCAGCGCATGGGGGTTCTGTTTCAGCAAGGGGCATTATTTACCGACCTTAACGTTTTCGAAAACGTAGCTTTTCCTTTGCGTGAACATACCCAGCAAGCCGAGAGCGCCATCATCAAGACCGTGCTCGAAAAGCTGGACGCGGTAGGGCTGCGCGCCGCCGCGCACCTGAAGATCTCCGAAATTTCCGGGGGCATGGCGCGCCGCGTGGCGCTGGCACGCGCCATTGTCCTGGAACCTGAACTGATTTTGTACGACGAACCCTTCGCCGGTCTGGACCCGATTTCGCTGGGCATTACCGCCCAGCTCATACGCACGCTTACCGACCGGCTTAATTGCGCCTCGGTGCTCATTACCCACGACGTCGCCGAATCCTTTAGGATCGCCGACCAGGTCTACATGCTGGGCCAGGGGAAAATGATCGCGAGCGGCACACCTGAAGGGCTTTCCCGCTCACAAGATGCCTACGTACGGCAGTTTCTGGACGGCCAGCCCGACGGCCCGATTGCATTTCACTACCCGCAAACCCCTGCATTCGAGCGATGGCTAGCGCAGCACGGAGGCCACCCATGACTGCCGTCACCCTGATTTCTTCCTTGGGCGCCGGCATCCGCCGCCGCATTACCGGCTTGGGCGCCTATGCCCGCTTACTGGGCGCGATAGTGTCCGGTACCGGCGCTTTGTTCAAGCGCCCCCGGCTCGTCTCACAACAAGTACACTTTATCGGCAATTACTCTCTGCTCATCATTGCCGTGTCGGGTTTGTTTGTGGGTTTCGTACTGGCGCTTCAGGGCTATTACACCCTTGAACGCTACGGCTCCGAAGAGGCCCTGGGCCTACTGGTCGCCTTGTCATTAACGCGCGAACTGGGGCCTGTGGTGACGGCGCTACTGTTTGCCGGGCGCGCCGGCACATCGCTGACCGCCGAGATCGGCTTGATGAAAGCTGGCGAACAGCTTGCGGCCATGGAGGTGATGGCGGTCGATCCCATCCGCCGCGTATTGGCGCCCAGATTCTGGGGCGGGGTCATCGCCATGCCCATCCTGGCCGCCGTATTTTCCATGGTGGGCATCATTGGCGGCTGGTTTGTGGGCGTCATACTGATTGGAATAGATCCCGGCGCCTTCTGGTCACAAATGCAAAATGGAGTCGATGTCTTCAACGACATCGCCAACGGGGTAGCAAAAAGCGTGGTCTTCGGGGTTGCGGTCACG